>Ga0116169_1001628_pt1 | contig 18090 bp, 11 predicted proteins | sample AD_UKC130_MetaG_FD_89796 | JGI IMG/M metagenome (GOLD analysis project Ga0116169, IMG submission 89796) | Active sludge microbial communities of municipal wastewater-treating anaerobic digesters from Canada - AD_UKC130_MetaG | ecosystem: Engineered > Bioreactor > Anaerobic > Digestate | place...
AATCTGCGTCGCCGCTGCAGTCTAGGCGCTTTACACCCCTGTCATCTGTTCGCTATCGCACACTGAACGCAGTCAGCGGCACGGCAAGGCCATCGCCCTGCCCAGGCTCAGGCGACCTGCGGCTGTCCCTGGCGTCGATCGCCGGAAGGTGCGCAGGCCAGCGGCCGCTCCAGTACCTGCAATGCCAGCAGCGCCCGATCGAGTATGTCGATACGCCCCCGGCTGTAGCGAATCGCACCGGCCGCCTGCAGTCTGAGCGCAGCTGCGGTGACACCTTCGCGGCGAACACCCAGCAGGCCTGCCAGCAGCTCCTGGGTCATCATCAGAGCGCCACCGGGCTTTCGATCGAGTGCCAGCAGCAGACGCCGGCACAGCAGCTGGTCGATCGAGTAGTAACGGTTGCAGGCCGCGGTCTGCGCCACCTGGTTCATCAGCGTCTGGGCGTAGCGCAACAACATCTGCAGCAAGGCGCCGCCACGTTCCATTTCGTCGCTGACGACCTGCGCGCGTAGCCGAAAGCCCAGACCGGCGCTCTGGACGACCGCCTGATACGGCATGGTGTTTCCGCCCATGAACAGCGAAACACCGACCATCCCCTCATGGCCGATGACCGCCAGTTCGGAGCTGCCGCCGTCTTCGGTCGCATACAACAAGGACAGGATGGCCGTCGTGGGGAAATACACATAGGCCGGTGCACGCCCCGGATCGGAGAGCACCTCTCCGTGCGCCAGGCGAACCGGCTCCAGGCAGCGGGACCAGCGTGCCCACTCGGACGCGGGAATCGCACGCAGCAAGGCGTTGCCGCGTGGATCGGCGCTGGCAGGGGTGTTGGCACGCATCGGACTCTCTTGTGGGGTGGGAGCCCCCATGTTCGCGATCGCACGGCTTGCACGCCATCAGCAGAAGGCCGTTTCGCCTGTGGTCCGGCTCCTACGTACCCACCGTCGTCCGGCCACGCACATGACAACGCACAGCTTCAATCCGGCACTGCCAATGGCAGCAGCCGGTCATATTCTTGCTTCACCACCTTGTAGCACTCGCAGGTTCGCTTCTCCAGCCCCAAGCGATCGAGGATGGTGATCCGACCGTGGCTGTAGCGGATCAGCCCGGCGTCCTGCAACTTGAGAGCGCCTTCGGTGACGCCCTCACGGCGCACGCCCAGCATGTTGGCGATCAGTTCCTGGGTCATGACCAGTTCGTTGCCGCTCAAGCGGTCCAGACTCAGCAGCAGCCAGCGGCACAGTTGCTTGTCGACCGAGTGGTGGCGGTTGCATACCGCCGTCTGGGCCATCTGCGTGATCAATGCCTGCGTGAAGCGCAGCAACAGGTGCATCACCGCGTGCGAGCGATTGAACTCATCCTTGACGAATTGCGCTGGCAGACGAAAGCCCATACCGGCACTTTGCACCACGGCCCGGCTCGGCGTCGACTCTCCCCCCATGAAGATGGAGATGCCCACCAGGCCTTCGAATCCGACCACGGCAATCTCTGCCGACGCGCCGTTTTCCATCACATACAGCATCGAGACGATGGCGCTGGTCGGAAACACCATCGACGTAATGAAGTCACCCGGCTCGTACAACACGAAGCCCAGCGGAAGTTCGACGATCTCGAGCACGTCCTTCCAGCGCAACCAGTCTGCATCCGACAAGGACGCCAGTAGCTGGTTGTTGCGTGGATTCGCTGCGGGAGATTTGCTGGGTGTCATCAATGGGGCCTGTTGCTGGGTTGCCTGCCACCGCCCCTCAAATGGCGCATCGGTTGGACGCTCGCTGAGGATTCTAGGCTTCGCCGGGTCGAAGTCTGTTCGGTACCGTACATAGGGAAGCATGACGCTCGGCACCTCGTCCGACAGACATTCCTCAGGGTTCCCCCTAAGCTCCAAAGACGGTGCGGTTTGTACTGCACCGGTGGCCACCGCCCAATGACTGGCCGGCCCCTGGATACCGACACCTGCAGGATGCAGGTGCACGTTCGAAAGATGCTCACCACCATGCAACACACATCGACCACGCCCCGCTGGAGCACCACATCGTTCGGTGGCAGCACCGATACCTCACCGATGGAACTCGACGCGCTGGGCCAGCATCTGTCGGCGTGCCGCGGCCAACAAGGCAGGTTTCTCGCGCTGCGGTGTGCGGCCGAGCGACTGCATGTTTTTGTTGCCGCACGCCTGGTGACCTCGCTGGTCGCAGCAGCCGTGGTGCTGATCGGCATTGGCGCGCTGCTGCTGCGGGGCGGACCCGGGTAACGGGCGGGTTGCGACCCGTGTTGCGCGTGCTGGCCCATACCACCCCTGCCCTGCGCGACATCCTGGATGGCGCACAAGGACCGGTTGCCCCGCCGATCCGATCGGAGATTTTCGGCCCTGAGCGATTCGCACAGCACGGCCGCAGCCTGGGCGCAACCCAAGGCACCCGACTGGCACAGCTCGGATCCGGAAGCTTCTTTCCGCGCCTGCGCGGCAACATCGAGGTCCTGCGCAAGGCCAACCGCTATCTCGGACTGCAGGCCGCCACTGGGTATGACACCAGCCCTGCAGCCCAATGGCTGCTCGACAATTTCCACCTGATAGAAGCCCAGCTGCACGAGGTGCACGAAGGATTGCCTCGCAGCTACTTCCGAACCCTGCCGGTCCTGCTCGACCCGCCACTGGAAGGGCTGCCTCGGGTCTACGGCATTGCATGGGCTTTTGTGGCGCACACCGACGGCGCCTTCGACGAGGAACTGCTGGTGCACTTCCTGCTGGCCTACCAGGAGGCACGTCCGCTCGATCTGCGCGAAATGTGGGCCCTTCCCACGACGCTGCGTGTGGTGCTGATCGAGAACCTGCGCCGCCTGGCCGAGCGGGAGGCGCGCAACGAAGCGGCACGCGAAGCCGCCAACCTGTGCAGCGATCACATCAGCACCACGCCGGTCGCCGAGCTGGAAAGGTGGCGGGCCCGTTTCGCGCCGCTGGGCGTTGCGCCCGCGTTCCTGGCCCGCCTGGCGCAGCGCTTTCAGGACCCGAACAGCGGCCACGACGCCCGGCAACTGGCCTGGCTGCAACAGGCCGAGCCCGATCCGGCCGCCTTCTGGCGCCAGCAGCCGTCCGAGCAGGCGGCCGACAACCTGAGTGTCGGCAACACCATGACAGCGCTGCGCGCCATGGGCGATGCAGACTGGAGTGACATCGTCGAGCGCAGCAGCGCGCTGATGCGTGCGATGTGCGGCGCCGAATCGTTCAAGGCCGAAGCCATCGTGACCCGGGACCAGTCGCTGCACGCCATCGAGCGGCTGGCAAGGCGCAGCCGGCACAGCGAAATGGACGTGGCCAGCGCCCTGCTGGCCTTGATGCAGTCGCACGATGGAGAGCAGGCCGTCGCCAGCCACTGGTTGGCGGGCCCTGGCCAGGCGAGGCTGCTCGGCGCGCTGGGCCTGGACACCCGGCTTGCCGCCATGGGGCGTGTGCTGCGCCACCACGGGATACTTCCGGTCTACCTGGGTGTGCTGGCACTTGCGACCGCAGGCCTGGTGGCCTGGCTGTTGCCGATGGACGATGCTGCGCTGGCGACACCCGCCTGGCTGACCCTGATCGGCATCGTGCTGATGGCGTTCCCGGCCTCGGAGACAGTGATCGCGCTCGCCAACCGTTTGATCAGCGAATCGGTGCGGCCGCGGTTGCTGCCGCGCCTGGAATTGGCCAGCGGCATCGGCCCCGAACACCGGGTGATGGTGGTCATACCTTCCATTTTCTCCAGTCTGCAGGGGGTCGCCGCCCTGGCGCACCGGCTGGAACTGCACTACCTTGCCAATCCGGAGTCGCAAGCGCAGTTCGCGCTGCTGGGCGACTGGCCCGACGCCGACCAGCAGCACATGGCCGCGGACGCGGGCCTGCTCGACGCAGCCAGCGCGCAATTGCGCAGGCTGAACCAGCGTTACCCGCCATTGCCGGGCATGGCGCCAAGATTTCTGGTGCTGCATCGCCCGCGCCATTTCAGCGAGACCGAACAGCGCTGGATCGGATGGGAGCGCAAGCGCGGCAAGCTGGAACTGCTGGTGCACGCGCTGGCCACCGGCATCCACACGCCGTTTCTGGATATGGCCGAACTGTCGGACATCGCTGCAGATACACGCTATGTCGTGACGCTCGACAGCGACACCCAACTGCCTCCGGGTTGCCTGCGCAAGCTCGTTGGCGTGGCGGCCCATCCGCACAACCTGCCCCGGATCGACCCGCAGACCGGCCGGGTCGTGCATGGCTACGGCATTCTGCAGCCGCAGATCGCCACGCCGCTGCCCCGGCGCGGCGATTTCACGCTGTTCCACTGGCTGTTTGCCGGCCAGTGCGGGATCGACCCCTACAGTGCAGCGTCGTCCGAGGTGTACCAGGACCTGTTCGACGAAGGCAGCTTCAGCGGCAAGGGCCTGCTGCAGGTGCAGGCGATGCACGCGGTGCTGTCCGCGCGGCTTCCGAGCGAGCAGGTGCTCAGCCATGATCTGCTCGAGGGGGCGATTGCCCGCTGCGCGACGGTGAGCGACATCGCGTTGATCGAGGATGCCCCGTTCCACGCCGATGTGGCCATGTCGCGCATCCACCGCTGGATCCGGGGTGACTGGCAGTTGCTGCCCTTCGTGGTCGCACGCTGGCACTGGCCGCTGGGCACCATCAACCGCTGGAAGATGTTCGACAACCTGCGCCGCTCGCTGGTGACACCGATGTCGCTGGCATTGCTGGCACTGGCGCTGGGCGGCGCGGTCCTGCCACCCCTGGAAGCCATTGCGTTGGTGCTGGCAGCGTTCGCGGCCGGGCCGTTGATGGGAGCCATCGCCGGCTTCGCACCCAGCCGCGACGACGTGGCCAAGATGCATTTCTACCGCCAGGCCGCCGTCGACATGGCACGCGTGTGCATGGCAACGCTCTGGCAGTTCGCACAGTTGCTGCAAAGCGCCATCATGTCGGCGGACGCGGTCATCCGGGCCTTGTACCGCATGGCCGTGAGCCGGCGCCATCTGCTGCAGTGGACCACCGCCGAAGCGGCACAGGCCCGCGCCCGGACTGCATTGCCGGCACTGGTGCGCCTGCACTGGCGCACGCCAGCGACCGCGGCGGTCGTCCTCGCCGCCATACTCGCGTCGCCCGATGCATTCGTGTGGCTGGCCTGCCCCATTGCCCTGCTGTGGGCGGCGACGCCACTTTGGACCTGGCTGGTCAGCCGTCCGCGCGTGGCCCTGGCGGATGCCGACCTGACGGCGCTGGAACGGGATGCGCTGCATGCCATCGCCCGCGCAACCTGGGGCTACTTTGAACGCTGCGTCGGCCCTGCGGACAACCACCTGCCACCGGACAACCTGCAGACCACGCCGCACGACATGCTGGCGCACCGCACCTCGCCCACCAATATCGGCCTGTACCTGCTCAGTGTCGCCTGCGCTCGGGAGTTCGGCTGGATCGATACGCCGCAGATGCTGACCCGGCTGGAGGCCACGCTGGCCACGATGATGCGCCTGCAGCGCCATCGCGGTCACTTCCTGAACTGGTATGACACGCAGACCTGCGCGCCGCTGGCGCCGCTCTATGTGTCCACGGTCGACAGCGGAAATCTCAGCGGCCACCTGCTGGCCGTGGGCCAGGCCTGCCTGGAACTGGCGACGTCCGCGCCGCAGTCAGATGCCGCCTGTACCGCGGACACTGTTCGACTTCAGACCCTGGCACAGGCGCTGGAGCAACTGGCCTGGGCGCCGGAGTTCGGATTTCTGTACCACCACCGCCGCCATCTGCTGCACATCGGCTACCGGGTGCAGGACGACATGGCAGACACCAACTTCTACGATCTGCTGGCCTCGGAATGCCGCCTGACCAGCCTGCTGGCTATCGCCAAGGGCGACGTGCCGGTGCGCCACTGGGCGGCGCTGGGACGCCCATTTTTTGCCGTCGGGGCGCTGGCCGGTCTGCGCTCGTGGTCGGGCTCGATGTTCGAGTACATGATGCCGACCCTTGTGTTGCAGGAGCCCTTCGGAAGCGTCATGGATGGCGCGTGCCGCGCCGCCTTGCGCGAGCAGATGGTCTACGCAAAGCGCCAGGGTGTGCCCTGGGGCATGTCGGAGTCGGCCTATGCCGTCAGCGACCACACGCTGGCCTACCAGTACGCAGCGCAGGGCGTTCCTGCACTGGCACTGCGCCGCACGCCCATGGACGACCTGGTCATCGCGCCTTACGCCACCGCACTGGCGGCGCAGTTCGCGCCGCGGCGCGCACTGGCCAATTTCGACGCGTTGCAGACGCTGGCGCCGCGCACCGGCTGCGGTTTCATCGATGCGCTGGACTACACGCCTTCGCACCAGGATGCCGGCGAGGCGTTCACGCCGGTGTCGACCTTCATGGCGCACCACCAGGGCATGAGCCTGGTGGCCTTGGCCAATGTGCTGCTCGGGGGCGTGGCCCAGCGCTGGGGGATGGCCAACGCCCGTATCGAGGCCATGGCCTCGCTGCTGCACGAGCGCGCGCCACGCGAGGTTCCGCCACTGCGGCACGCTCCGCAACGCGACCCGCAGACCCACGGGCAACGGCGCCGGGAGGCGGGCGTTCCGCGCCAGCTGAATCCGGGCGACGCAGCGGTGGAGCCCAGCCATGTGCTGTCCAACGGCAATCTCAGCGTCACCCTGCGTCCCAATGGCGCGGGCTGGACGCGACTGGGCCAGACCGGCATCGGCCGCTGGCGCGACGACGCCTTGCGCGACATGCACGGCAATTTCATCTACCTGCGCCGCACCGATCCAGGGCAACCGGCGCACGCCACCCAACGGGTCTCCGTCACCCGGCATCCGGCACCGGACCCGTCGGCGCACTACCACTGCGTATTCCATCCGGACCGGGTGTGCTTCGACGTGCGATGGCCGCAGCTATGGGCCCGCACGACGGTCTGGGTAAGTCCCGAGGACGACATCGAATTCCGCCAGGTCGAGTTGCACAACCTGGGCGCGCACGCGATCGAGATCGAGCTCTCGTCGGCGTTCGAGGTCACGCTGGCGGATCCGCGCGCGGATGAATCCCATCCGGCCTTCGGCAATCTGTTTGTCAGCGCGGTATGGCGCCCTGGCCAGCAGGCGCTGGTCTTCACCCGCACCCCGCGCCTGGCCACCGAACGGGGCCTTCATGCGGCGCACTTTGTGGCCGACGCGCAGGCCGAGGTCGTGGAATTGCGCTACCAGACCGACCGCCAGCGCTGGCTGGGTCGCAACCATGCACCGGGACAGCCGCAGGGACGGCTCGAGCGGCCGCCATCGGATGCAGGCGATGCGCAGCGTATCGAACTGACAACGGCGCTGGACCCGGTGAGCGTGCTGGCGGTGCGCGTGCGCATCGCCGCGGGCGCCAAGGCACGGCTGACATTTGCCACCGCCGCCAGCGCCGATGCCGGCACCTTGCACGCCATCGTCGACAAGTACCGGCAGGCCAGCCACGTGCAACGCGCCTCCCTGATGTCCGCCACGCTGGCCGGCATCCGCTTGCGCACGATGCGCCTGTCGGCCCGGAATCTGGCGGCGATCCAGTCCTTGACGACCGGGCTGTTGTTCAGCCTGGCGCGCCCGCCCGGCTTCGGTGGCGACCCGCAGGGCGAGACCGGCCCGCAAAGCAGTGACAAGCGACTGCTGTGGCGGCTGGGCATTTCCGGCGACCGGCCGATCGTGCTGGTGTGGGCCACCGTCATCGAAGGCCTGAATCTGCTGCGGGTGGCCACACAGGCACTGCGCTGGTGGGCCTGGGGCGGTGTCGCCTGTGACCTGGTCGTGGTGAATCTCGAACCCACCTCCTACGTGATGGATGTGCAGCGCGAACTCGCGGTGCTGCAGGAGCGCTATGCGGCCGATACCCAGGGCCAGGCGGGTGCGGCGCAGGCACAGATGCATGTGTGGTCGGCCGAAGCCCTCAGTGCCGACGAACAGGCGAGCCTGCGGCGACTGGCACGGGTGCAACTGCATGCCGATGGCCGGCCGTTTTCGCACCTGATGGACCAGTGGCTGGCGTGGCACCAGCAGGCCATGGCGCAGCGCGCTGAACACCCGGCCACGCCTGTTGCAAGCGGCAGCCTGCTCGTGTCGGACCCGCAGACCACCGAAGGCCGCTTCGACCTGCCCACGGGAGAGTTCCGCTTTGACGTGGGCCCTGCCCTGCGTCCGCTGCGCCCCTGGATCAACGTGCTGGCCAATCCCGACTTCGGCGCCCAGTTGTCCGAGACCGGCGGCGGCTACAGCTGGGCGGTGAACAGCCGGCTCATGCAGATCACCGGCTGGTCCAACGACCCGGTCGCAGACCCACCCGCCGAATGGTTTTTGCTGCAGGACCGCAGAACGCGGCAGGTCTGGAGCGTCGCGCCCAGCGCCTGGGGTGCTGATGGTGTGGTCTACCAGGTCAGCCACGGCCAGGGCATCAGCACGATTCGCCACCGTCACCTGGATGTCGATGTCACGGCATCGTGGTGTGTCGACCCGCTGACCTCGACCAAGCAGGTCCGCCTGCAGCTCGTCAACCGCGGCAGCAGCACGGCCCATCTGCGTCTCGTGGGGATCGCGGAGTGGATCATGGGCAGCCGCAGGGGTGACCGCGCCACGGCGCACACTGCCAGCCACGCGGCGCCAGGGCGCATGACCCTGTCCTGCACCCAGAGCGAGCGCTCGACCAATTTCGGCGGCGCAACCGGCTGCCTGTCGGTCGGACTCGATGCAGGTGAACAGGCCGAATGGACCTGTGACCGACGTGAACTTCTGGACAGCCACGGTGCGCTGCAATTGCCGCAGCAGCTGGGCCAGAACGCGGGCGCGGGTCTGGACCCCTGTGCGGCGCTGGCGCTGCGCATCCACCTCCGTCCCGGAGAGACGGCGCAACGGGTGTTCCTGCTCGGCTATGGCGCTGATCCGGCTGCCGCAGTGCGCAGTGCCGATACCGACGGTGCCGTCGACCCTCACCAGCGCGCCGCATCGGTACGTGCGGCCTGGGACACGATCCTGGGCGCCGTCCAGGTGTCGACACCCGACCCGCTGTTCGACGTGATGGTCAACCGCTGGCTGCTGTACCAGAATGTTGCGTGCCGCATGTGGGCCAAGGCCGGTTTCTACCAGGCCGGCGGTGCCACCGGTTTTCGCGACCAGCTGCAGGACGCCATGGCGATGACCTGGGCCGCGCCGCAGATGCTGCCCCAGCAGATCCTGACCGCGGCCGCGCGCCAGTTCCCGCAAGGCGACGTGCAGCACTGGTGGCATGCCCCCGATGGTGCAGGCGTGCGCACCCGCTTTTCGGACGACCTGCTGTGGCTCCCCTTTGCCTGCCTGCATCACCTGCAGACCAGCGGCAACCCTGCGTTGCTGGACGCAGTGGTGCCCTTCATCGAAGGCGCCGCGATCGCGCCGGAAGCGGAAGACGCCTACTACGTGCCGGTGGTCAGCGACCAGCAAGCGTCGGTGTTCGAGCATGCCGCCCGTGCCATCGACCACAGCCTGCGCACCGGCGTACACGGCCTGCCGTTGATGGGCAGCGGCGACTGGAACGACGGCATGAACCGGGTCGGCATCGAGGGTCGGGGCGAATCCGTCTGGCTGGCCTGGTTCCTGTGCACAGTCGTCGCCGGTTTCGCGCCGCTCGCCCGGGCCCGTGGCGAAACGGTGCGCGCCGACGCCTGGGAGCTTGCTGCCCGGGGTTGGAAAGAGGCGCTGCAGGGACCGGCCTGGGACGGCGAATGGTATCGCCGCGCATTCTTCGACGACGGACAGGTCCTGGGGTCGGCTGCCAACACCGAGGCACGCATCGACCTGATCGCGCAGGCCTGGGCCGTCCTGTCGGGCGTTGCACCGCCGCAGCGTGCGCGCCAGGCCATGGATGCCGCCGAACGCCAGCTGGTTGACCCCACGACCGGCCTGATACGGTTGCTGTATCCGCCGCTGCAGCACCAGTCGCCCAGTGCCGGCTACATCCAGGCCTATCCGCCGGGCGTCCGCGAAAACGGCGGCCAGTACAGCCACGCCGCCATCTGGGCCCTGATGGCACAGGCGCAGCTCGGCGTGCGCGAGCCGCATGATGCGACCGCAGGCGACCGGGTCTGGCGCTATTTCCGCTACCTGAATCCCGCACACCGCGCGGCCGATCCGGCACAACGCGAGGCCTATGGCCTGGAGCCCTATGTGATGGCCGGCGACATCTACAGCCAGCCGCCGTATGCGGGTCGCGGCGGCTGGAGCTGGTACACCGGGTCTGCCGGATGGATGCACCGCGCGGCCATCGAGTCGATGTTCGGATTGCACCTGGGGCCGGCCACACTCCACTTCGCGCCCTGCCTGCCTGCGGACTGGACGCGGGTCGAACTGGTGCTGACACGCGAAGGCCGCAGCCTGCGCTTCATCCTGTGGCACGGGCGCGCCAGCCTGGCCCTGGCGGCCGTAGCGGTCGAGGGCGCATCGCTGCTGCAACCTGGAACGCCGCTCGAATGGAAGAACCTGCCCGACGGGTCATGCCATGTCGTGCCCTGGGGATACGGCGAGGAGACCTGATGCTCAAACCCGAGGCCATCGCGCGCCAGCTGCTGGGCGCCGACTATCACACGCTGGACGAACACACACGCAATGTGGCACGCCACATTGCCAACCGGACCCGCATTACACGTAATCCACGCACCCACCGCGGCGTCGGCGACAGCCTAGGTCAGCGTGCGGCCGACGCAGTCGCACGGTTTGGCGGTTCACAGGAGTACCCTCCGTGCTGCGCACTGCGGGATTCGCCTTGGGAGCGGCCCGGCGGCTCATGGACCTTCATCGGCTTGTTCGTGGTGGTGCTGCTGGGCTGGGTGGGCCTGAACACCGCGCTGTTGACGGGTGGGGCGCATGCCTTCGACCCCTACCCCTACATTCTGCTGAATCTCGTGCTGTCGATGCTGGCCGCGATCCAGGCACCCATCATCCTGATGTCCAACAACCGCCAGTCCGAGAAGGACCGCATGCGCGCGGAACACGACTACGAGGTGAACCTCAAGGCGGAGCTGGAGATCATGTTGCTGCACGAGAAATTCGATCAGCTGCGCCAGCAGCAGTGGACCGGGCTGTTGGCGCTGCAGCACCAGCAGATGGCCCACCTGGCAGAGCTGCTCGCTTGCGCGAATCGGACCTGCCAGGCGATGGATGTGCGCAGCGCCGCCTCAGACGATCAACGCACGGTCACCGGTTCGTAGATGACGGCGTCGCGCGCCTGTTCGGGCTGCGTGATCCAGGGCACCGGCTCCAAGCTGCTGAAAACCAGCACAAAAACCACGCCGGCGACCACCAGCACCATGTGCACGACAAACGCGGCGGGTACGCGGCCCTTGGACCGCTTCAGATCGCCGCTGGGCGGCGGCGCGTCGGATTGAGACGATTCCCAGATGTCTGCACGACGGTCGGCGATGTTGCCATGCCACTGGCAGGCGAAATTGGCACAGCGGTAACGCTTGACCGGACTGAACAGGCTGCGCACGCGGTCCACGACGCGCCGCCGTGTACGGATCAGGCGGCCCTGGCACATCGGGCACTTGTAGGGGTCCGCCGCCAGTTCCGCGGGCTGCGACCGGTCTTCGGAATCCATGCGCATCAGGAAGTCCTTCGTTGTGAACATCCGAACCGTGTGGCCAGGACCTTGCATGTACACCGTAGTGGTGATGCGTTTGCTTGTCTGTGCGCTACCGAACACTGCGCAAGCCGCAGCGCTGTGGCATGTAGCGGCATTCAGGACCCCGGGACGATGATCGCCTTCTCGCGCAGCACGCCCCCACCACCAACACTGCCTTCGACCGCGCCTTCACCGCGCATGCGCGCCTCGCACGCGCTGCGATCCACACCCTGATGCACCTTGCAGCGCTGCTGCGCGTTGTCCTGCAGTTCCACGCCTGGCGCGGACAGCGCGCCCTTGCGCGCTGCTTCGCGTGCGTTGCGCGCCTCGAGCCGGCAGTTCGCCGCGTCCTGGCTGGATTTCCCGCTGTTGCATTGGGCCATCTCCTGGCGGTATCGGATTTGCGCCTCGGACGAGGGGTCTGCGGCGGCGACAACCTGACTCGACGCCATCGCCACGAAGACGGCGGCAGCGGCGCAGCGCAACAGGGATGGATAACGGAACACGTCGGACATGGTGACCTCCAGAAGCAAGACAGCGACGGCAAGGACTTCAAGGCGAAGTCCTCCCCGATGGATGCCCCAGTATCTGCAGGCCAGGGCGCGTCGACCATCGGAGGAACGCGCGCGTCGCCGTGGTAGCTGTCCTACGCCAGGTTCCGTGGCGGGCGGCGAAGCTGCAGCCCCCAGCGGCAACACGCGCCGCGGAGGCGTCGATCGAGAGGCGGTCTGCTCCTACAGACGGCATGTGGACACGGGCGCATAGTGTCCCCATGCCTGCACTGTCCAACATCCGCTTCAGAAGCGTCGCCATCGGAGGGCTGGCGCTGCTGCTCGCCGCCATGCTGCCCGGCTGCTCCGACTACAGCCGCATCGCGCCCGGCGCCGATGTCGGCCTGCAGCCCGTGCTTGCCAAGCCCTCTGCGCCCTTGATTCCGACGGTCAACATCGCCCCGGCCATCGGTTGGCCGGAAGGACATACGCCGCGAGCGGGCACCGGCCTCTCGGTGCGTGTCTTTGCCAGCGGTCTGGACCATCCGCGCTGGGTGCATGTGCTGCCGAATGGCGATGTGCTGGTCGCAGAGAGCAATGCGCCAGCGCGTCCCGAGGAAGGCCGGGGCATCAAAGGCTGGGTGATGAAACAGGTCATGGCGTCTGCCGGTGCCGGGGTTCCCAGCGCCGACCGCATCACGCTGCTGCGCGACGCGGACGGCGACGGTGTCGCCGAATTGCGCGTGCCCTTTCTTGTCGGTCTGCATTCGCCGTTCGGCATGGCGCTGGTGGGTGACCACCTGTACGTCGCCAACACCGACGCCGTGCTCGAATTCCCCTATACCCCCGGTCAGACCCATATCAGCGCGGCGCCGCGCACGGTGGCGACGCTGCCGGCGGGCCCGATCAACCACCACTGGACCAAAGGCCTGCTGGCCAGCCCCGATGGCCGCAGGCTCTATGTGTCGGTCGGATCGAACAGCAACATCGCCGAACGCGGTATGGCCGCCGAGGCCGGCCGCGCTTCCATCCTGCAGATCGACCGCAGCACGGGCGCCACCACGGGTTTCGCCGACGGCCTGCGCAACCCCGTGGGCATGGCCTGGTCATCCGACGGCAAGCTATGGACGGTGGTCAACGAGCGCGACGAAGTGGGCAGCGACCTGGTACCGGACTACCTGACCCCGGTGGCCAGCGGCGACTTCCTGGGCTGGCCCTGGTGGTGGTACGGCACCCACCGCGACAGCCGCGTCGAATGGGCACTGCCGACGCCGGCGCGCGAGGTCAAGGTGCCGGTCTACGCGCTGGGCTCCCATGTGGCGCCACTGGGCCTGGCCGCGGCGGCGCATTCGCCGCTGATCGAAGCCGTCTCCGATGCGAGCACCACACGCACGTCTGCCGAAGGCATGTTCATCGGCCTGCATGGATCCTGGAACCGCCGTCCCATGAGTGGGTACAAGGTCATCTGGGTGCCCTTCGTACAGGGCAAGCCGGTCGGCAAACCGATCGACATCCTGAGCGGATTCGTGTCGCAGGACGGCCAGGCCTGGGGACGCCCGGTGGGCGTCGCCGTCGACGCTGCGGGCCGCTTGCTGGTGGCGGACGATGTCGGCAATACGGTATGGCAGGTTCGCGCCAGGCCTTGATGTTAGAGACCTCGCACCCCCCGCAAGCGCGCGGAACCCTTTCGGCACCAAAGGCGAGATGCGGGCGTTAGTCGCGCTCGCGCCGCTTTCGATCACCCCCACCGTCACGGGACCCGCCGCCCTCTCGCTCTCCGTGGGCACTGCGATGGCATTCCACGCAGTTCTCGAAGTTGCTTATTCCCTCTTTGGTGTGCTTGCGACTGATGTTGGCCGGCGTGTGTTCGTGGCAGCCATAGCAGGTGAATTTACGGTAGTCGTCGGCGGTATGGCAGGTCGCGCAGCTCGCATTGTGGTCCTCGTCGAGGACGAAGAACTTCGAGTGCTCGAAGGTCGCAGGCGTCCACGCCTTCGGTGTGTGGCACTGCGCGCAGTTGCCGCTGATCTGGCGATGCAGCGCGTCGACCGGCGCCTTGTGGCAGGTCTCGCAGCGGGCCAGTTCTGCCGCAGGCAGCGCCGCATGGTCAAAGCTCGCCGGCTTCCAGGCGTCGGCCTTGTGGCATGACGCGCAGCCGATGCTCAGCTTCTGGTGCATGTCGTTGCGGGGCGCAGCGTGGCAGTTTTCGCAGCGCTCGCGCGTCCCCACCCGCAGCAGGGCGTGCGAAAACGACTTGCGGCTGCTTTGCGTGAGTTTGGGGCCTGCATGGTCGCTGTGGCAGGCCACGCAGTTCTGCTCGGCCAACTCCTGGTGGAAGGCCACCGCCATCCGGCTGGTGCCTGCCGTCGACTTCGCCTTGATCGCCACCCCCTTGGTCGTGCGCAGCCCGATATCCGGCAACGCGTGGCAGGCTATGCAACGGTCGGCACTGGCACCGCGCAACGGCGCGTGGCAGGCAAAACAGTCCGTGGCCAGCGCCGCATGTTCCGGCACCAGTGGCCCGGGGCTCACCATCAGGTGCGGGAATACAAACGCGAGGGCAATCAGCACCACCAGGTTGGCGACGATCACCATCCACAGCCAGCGGCCTTTCATCTCCAGCCCCAAAACAGAAACACCGCCACGATGTGGGCCAAGGCAAGCACGGCGAAAGCCAGCGTGATCGGGAAATGCACCTAGCGCCACTGCTTGACGGCATCGAAGGTCAGGCTGTCCCAGTAGGTGCGCTCAGCGAGTTGTTCGGCGGAGAGACCCTGCGCGCGCATTTTCTGGCGCGCGGCTTCAAGGCGGCGCCGGGAACGTTCGAGGAGAAACTTTCCGGTAAGTCCACTGGCCACATTGATCAGCATTGCCCAGACGGCAAGCCAGCCAAGGATCGCATTGAAGTGGATCCCGGCGTGAACCAGTACCAGCAAGGATCCCGCCCAGGCCAGGTACTCGTGCAGGCGAAGCAGCTTGGAGGGTTGACCCGCGCGGATCAACTTGCGCTTGCGCAGCGAATAGCCCAGCGATGCCAGGATCAGCAGCACACCGGGGATTCCCAGCCAGCGTCCGACCCATACGGCATCGAGCAGGTGCAATGCCGCATCGCACAGCAGCGCTGCGGCGCCGAGCGCGATCAGCGACAGATAGAACGGGACCACCTCGCGGCTGAACAAACGTGCTTGCATGGCGGCTACGCAATGCCCTTCGTGCTTGGCTGCGCGTCATCTGGCGCGCCTGGATCGATCGCAAACCCTGCGGCCCCGCCTCGCATGCAGGCGCTCAACGTCTCATCGATCCAACTGGGGGTTGACACAGGATGCCTCATGCCTCCAGCTCCAACGCCGACTGCGGCGTACCGACGCACAACAGGCAATGTCCAGGGGCAATGTCGTAATCAGGTTTGTCGGCATATTGAACCTTGCCGGAGGCAAGCTTCGTCTCGCAGCTGCCGCAGCTACCCGACCGGCATCCCGAATCCACCGCTACGCCATGGCGCTCCGCAAAATCGAGCAGATTGGCATCCTGGCCGTCCCAGACAAGGGTTCGCCCCGAGCCCGCGAATCGGATGTCAAACGATACCGACGGGGCGTCCAGCGGTTCATTGGATGCCGGCACCGCGGGTCGCACCGATGCCGGGCCGAAGGCTTCGAAATGGATGTCTTCATCTTTGACGCCCCACGCGCGCAGCGCCGGCACCAGACTTTGCATCATCGGCGGCGGTCCGCAGACATAGAACTGGTGGCGGCCATGCAGCAGAGTGCTGCGCAGCAGTTGCAGGTCGACGTGGCCGGCATGCTGATAGTCGCGCCCCTGAACGTCATCGGGCCCGGGACTGCTGTAGACCACGTGCAATCGGAATGGGGGGTGCGAACCAGCCAGGTCCTCCAGCAAGGCCTTGAAGGCATGATCGGAGCTGTTGCGCACCCCGTAGTACAGGTGGAGCGCGCGCTCTGGCTGTTCCTTGACACACCAGCGCAGCATGCTCATCAGCGGCGTGATCCCGATGCCGCCAGCAAGGAACACGGCTGGCACGGTGGTATCAGGATCGATGAAAAAGTGGCCTGACGGTGCCTTCACCTGCAGGATGTCGCCCTCCTGCACATGGTCGTGAAAGTAGCTGGATGACGCACCCGGCTGCAGATCCGGTCGATCTGGCGGTGCCGGCATCCGCTTGACCGTGATCCGATAGTTTGCCGGGTCCGGCAGGTCCGACAGCGAGTAGCAACGCGTGAGGCTCCGCGCCACACCGGTGGCGTCGCCGGCCGTCTCCCCTGCCTTCAGCGAGAACGTGAGGTACTGGCCAGGCTTGAATGCAGGGAGCGCGGCACCGTCGACGGGCTGCAGGAGGAAGGAACACTGGCTCCTTGCTGCATCCTCGAACGCGCGGCGCATCACCCGGAACTCGCGCCACCCCGGCCATGCGCCCGCGTCAGCGACCCTGAGCCTTGACGCATCGAGCTGCGGGGTCCGGGCGGCCATGGCGCGCCAGCGCCAAATGCGCACGCCCGCACCCACGGCAGCCTGCAGCAGCAGCGCCGCGCAGATGCAGGCCAGAAGTTGCAAGGCCGTCATGCGCGCATCACTCGGCGTCCGAGCGCTGTCGACAGGGAATTGTGGATGGCACGATGTTCGAAGGGTCGACCGCGGGGTTGGCTATGACATCGATGTTCAGCAATGCCATTTAAGCGGCTTCTGATGCCAGGCCCCTTGCGCCAGGTCAAGCGGCAGAGACATCGGCCGAGCCGCAACGACACTTGCGGCTTGCGGCTCCTGAATGAAAAGCCTTGTGCAGAGCAATCGGACACAGTGCAGGGGCGTTGCGCCTTCTGTGCGTTCGTGGCAACTGCCATCGCTGGCCCAGGTTCGGACGCAATTGACAGCGATGCGTATTGGCCTGGTCGTGTTGCCGTACATGGAGCCATCCTATGCGCCGATGGATGCATCGACACGCGGACCTTACGTCACTGCAGGTCAGCCGTCTGTTCGGTGGCGCACGCCGACGCAGGCGGATTCGAACGGAACGAACCATCGCAATCTTCCGCCTGACCGCAAGAACTCTCCGGGGTTCCCGGTCAGCGTCCTTGGCGCCGTATCTACCCTCAAGCCGGAGCGCAATCCCCTGACCGATGCCGCGTCATCATTCCCACTCGATCGTCGCGGGCGGCTTGCTGCTCACGTCGTAAGTCACCCGGTTGATTCCCTTGACCTCGTTGATGATGCGACCCGAGACTTTCTTGAGCAGCGCGTAGGGCAGCTCGGCCCAGTCGGCGGTCATGAAGTCGCTGGTCTGCACGGCGCGCAGGGCCACGACGTATTCGTAGGTGCGGCCGTCGCCCATGACGCCGACGCTCTTGACCGGAAGGAACACCGCGAAGGCCTGGCTGGTCAGGTCGTACCAGCTCTTGCCGGTGTCCGGGTCCATGAAGGTGCGCAGCTCGTCGATGAAGATCGCATCGGCCTGGCGCAGCATGTCGGCATATTCGCGCCGGACCTCGCCCAGGATGCGCACGCCCAGGCCGGGGCCGGGGAAGGGGTGGCGGTACACCATGTCGTGCGGCAGGCCCAAGGCCACACCCAGTTCGCGCACCTCGTCCTTGAACAGGTCGCGCAACGGCTCCAGCAGCTTCAGACCCAGCTGTTGCGGCAAGCCGCCGACGTTGTGGTGGCTCTTGATGGTGACGGCCTTCTTGCTCTTGGCTCCACCGGACTCGATCACATCCGGGTAGATCGTGCCCTGGGCCAGCCACTTGGCGCCCTTGGCCCCATCCCCCTTGAGTTTGGCGGCCTCGGCCTTGAACACGTCGACGAACAGGCCACCGATGATCTTGCGCTTCTGCTCCGGCTCGCTCACCCCGGCCAAGGCCCCCAGGAACAACTCACTCGCGTCCACCCGGATGACTTTGGCGTGCAGCTTGCCGGCAAACATGTCCATCACCATGTCGCCCTCGTGCAGCCGCAGCAGGCCGTGATCAACGAATACACAGG
>Ga0116169_1001631_pt1 | contig 18072 bp, 21 predicted proteins | sample AD_UKC130_MetaG_FD_89796 | JGI IMG/M metagenome (GOLD analysis project Ga0116169, IMG submission 89796) | Active sludge microbial communities of municipal wastewater-treating anaerobic digesters from Canada - AD_UKC130_MetaG | ecosystem: Engineered > Bioreactor > Anaerobic > Digestate | place...
GCATAATCGGTTGCTGGAAGGTTACAGTTTTGGACTCGGCGGTTTCGGGGACACGTTCAGCCGGGTACCTAGAGAGGATCACCGTGCCAGAGGAGTCACGAGTCTCGACCGTTTGCCCGCTTCGATAGGTGAAGCGTTTTCCAGCCTTAGTCTGTTTGAGGTCCGCGATCATCATTTCAGTGACTTCTGGGATCACCAAGACATCGATGTTGTAACGTTCCACGGCGGCCGCGAGCTGCGCAACATCAGCCTCGCCATAGAACGCGTTGATCGACATCACCGCGATTCGATCTTCGGTTGACTTACATGCCGGCGCGTTGCTAATCCCAACGATCGTCACCAAAGCAGCCGCGATGGCGACAACGTTTGCCGCCACCGCAAGCCATGCTTTTGTTAGGACCGAGAAAACTCCCAGCACCAACGCAACCACCAGCCAGACCCGCCCTAAAGCCTGCACCGCTGGCAGCCAAGTGGGCGCCAACCGATCCAGAAACGGCGTTGCTGCCAACGCCAAGACGCCAAACGCACCGATCGTTAAAAGCGCCCGAAGCACCCGCACGAATCAGGCGCCAGCAATTGGCGGCGCGGTCGGATCGGCCGATTCGCCGGTCTCTTCGCGGGCCACCCAGTCCTCGATTCGTTCGAGGTCGCCGCTTGCGCGCGTCACCACAGCCAGCAAGTCGCCCATCTTGGCAACTTCTTCGACCTGCTCCTTGATAAACCACTGCATGAACTGGTCGGACGCAAAATCGTTATCTTGGCGCGCAACTCGAGTCAGTTCGTTGATCTGCGCAGTCACCCGCTTTTCTTGGTCGAGGGCCAACTGCACTGGCTCAACGACATCAGCGAACTCCATCTTGGGGGCATCGAGCGCCGGAATGGCCACCGACTCGCCTTGGTCCAAGAGGTAACGCACCATCATCATCGCGTGATCGCGCTCTTCGAGGGCTTGGGCATAGAACAGGGCAGCCATCTGCGGCATGGTCAGCGCATCGAAATAGGTGGCAATCGCCACGTATTGCTGATGTGCGCCGAACTCGTGGCCGATCTGCTCCTGCAACTTCGTTACGAACTGGGTTGAAGCCATGATTCCTCCCTCTGGCTAGGTCAGCCTAACCTCACAATGGTACCGTTTTAGTTGTGTCGAAGAGCCCGAAAAAGAAGTGCTGCGTGACTAAGCCGCGTTGTAAACGCTGCCCAATCCGCATGCTCAATGAAGGCACGCTACCGGACGGGTACACCGTCAAGAAGCGCAAACTGGTCAAGGTCAAAAAGAACACGAAGTCCACCAAGTCCAAGAAACCAGTACCCGCCTAAGCACCCAGCCTTTCGGTTCCGACACCTTTTAGTTTCGACTACTCAAAGCCTAGAGGCGACCGGGGACTAATTCCATGAAGGACAGGCGACCCTGAATACTTCAAACCGCCATGTGGTTTGCCTTGCGAATTTCGTCAACGACTCGACTCATGATGTCGGTCATACCAAAGTCCTTCGGCGTGAACACTGCGGCGATCCCGTCAGCTTCCAACTTCTTGGCGTCAGATTCGGGGATGATGCCGCCGACAATCACCGGCACGTTCGTCAGTCCGGCCTCGATCAGGCCCTTTTGAACCTCGGGCACCAACTCCATATGCGATCCCGAAAGGATCGACAAGCCAACAACGTGAACGTCTTCGGCAACCGCAGCAGCAACAATCTGCTCTGGGGTCAGCCTGATGCCTTGGTAGATGACTTCAAAGCCCGCATCGCGGGCGCGAACGGCAACCTGCTCGGCGCCGTTTGAGTGACCGTCAAGGCCCGGCTTGCCAACGAGGAAGCGTAGCCGGCCTTCCAACTCATCGCCAGTGGCCTTCACTTTGTCGCGAACAGCAGCCAATTCTGATCCTGCTTCGACCACACCACTGACTCCTGACACGCCCGTGGGCGCCCGATACTCACCGAATACGTCCCGGAGTGCACCGGCCCACTCCCCCACGGTTGCGCCAGCACGGACGGCCGCCAGAGTAACCGCCATTAAGTTCTCATCGGTGTTGGCGGCGGCCTTGACCGCCGCGAGAGCTGCGTCCGTAGCCGCCTGATCGCGCTGGGAGCGCCATTGCTGCACGTCGGCAATAGCGTTGGCCTCGGCCTGCGGGTCGGCCACCATGATGGCGCCGTCGAGGTCGGCGGTCAACGGCGACGGCTCGGTCTCGGTGTAGCTATTGAGGCCGACAACCTTGATTTCGCCGGATTCGATCTTTGCGCGGCGCTCAGCGTGCGAGCCAACCAGTTCGGATTTCATGTAGCCAGAAACGACCGCGGCAACCGCACCGCCCATCGCCTGGACCCGATCGATCTCGGCCTTCGCTCCGGCGATCAGTTCGTTCACCTTCGTCTCGACCACATGTGAGCCGTCGAAAATGTCGCCGTATTCAAGCAAGTCAGATTCAAAGGCTAAAACTTGCTGCAGTCGCAAGGACCACTGCTGATCCCACGGGCGCGGCAAGCCGAGTGCCTCGTTCCAGGCGGGCAACTGAACCGCCCGCGCACGCGCGTTCTTGCTCAACGTGACACCGAGCATTTCCAAGACGATCCGCTGGACATTGTTTTCTGGCTGCGCCTCGGTCAGGCCGAGCGAGTTCACCTGGACGCCGTAGCGGAAGCGGCGCATCTTGGGGTTCTTCACGCCGTAGCGGTCGCGCGTGATTTCTTCCCACAACTCGCCAAACGCGCGCATCTTGCACATCTCTTCGATGAACCGAACGCCTGCGTTGACGAAGAACGAAATGCGACCTACAACCTGCTCGAACTCCTCTTCAGGCACCTGGCCGGAGTCCTTGACCGCGTCCAGCACTGCAATCGCCGTGCTCATCGCGAAAGCGATTTCCTGGATTGGGGTCGCGCCGGCTTCCTGCAAGTGGTAGCTGCAGATGTTAAGCGGATTCCACTTTGGGATGTTGGCGACCGTGTAGGCGATCATGTCGGTGGTCAACCGAAGAGATGCCTCCGGCGGGAACACGTACGTCCCACGCGAGAGGTATTCCTTGATGATGTCGTTTTGAGTCGTGCCGGCTAGCGCGGCGGGCTCTACACCCTGCTCCTCGGCCGCGACCTGGTACATCGCCAACATCCACATTGCGGTGGCGTTGATCGTCATCGAAGTGTTCATCTCCGACAGCGGGATGTCCTGGAACAACCGGCGCATAGCGCCAAGGTGCGGGATCGGGACCCCAACCTTGCCAACTTCGCCGCGCGAGAGGATGTGATCGGGGTCGTACCCGGTCTGGGTCGGTAGGTCGAAGGCGACCGACAGTCCCGTCTGCCCCTTGGCGAGGTTTCGGCGGTAGAGGGCGTTCGACTCGGCGGCCGAACTGTGGCCGGCGTACGTTCGCATCACCCACGGGCGATCAGGCTGCACAGACATGGGGAAAGGTTACCCGTCGGCTTAGCCGGCCCCAGCAACGGCCGCCCCCGTGAGACTCAGGCGCCGCTGCGGTCTCCGCCTGGCACCCACAGGACGTCGCCTGCGTCACGGTTGGCGTATCTGGCCAAGATGAACAGCAGGTCGCTGAGTCGGTTCAGGTACTTAGCGACCAGCACGTTGATCGTGTCACCGTGCTCCTCAATCGCCAGCCAGGCGGCCCGCTCGGCTCGACGCACTACCGTTCGCGCAGCGTGCAAGTGGGCCGCTGCCGCCGTCCCTCCCGGCAGAATGAAGGAATCGAGTTTCGGCGTGGCCTCGTTGAAGCGGTCGCACCATTTTTCGAGCCGATCGATATAGTCGGGTTCGACGCGCAGCGGCTCAAACTTGGGCTCAGCCACGATCGGGTTACCAATGTCAGAACCCAGATCGAACAGATCGTTTTGGATATGGGTCAGCACCGTTGTCGCGTCCGAATCGAGCTCACCAGTCGCAAGGGCGACGCCAATTTGGCTGTTGGCTTCGTCGGTGTCGGCGTAAACAACCAGTCGCGAGTCGTTCTTAGAAGTGCGAGAAAAATCGACCAGATTGGTCGTGCCGTCGTCGCCAGTGCGCGTGTAGATGCGAGTGAGGTGAACCATAGGAACACCCTAGCCAGCGTCGCGACGAGCAATCCGGGTGGCTCACACCACCCTGTTCACGCCGCGACCTGGCGGCGCGGCCTCTAGCCAGGCCAACAAGCCAGTCAGCGAGTTTTGACTTAGGGCAAACTGCTGCACTCCATCGGCGGCCGACGCGCCGATAATTACGCTGTCGCGGTGCAGGGCATAATCCTCGGCCCCCTCGGGGTCGCGGCGCCCCTCAATCATCACTTCCCCACGCACGAAACGATGCCTAGCTTTTGGTGAAAGCGAGAAGGTCCGGTACCACGTGATTTCGGTGTCCCCGTAGACCGCAACGCCAAGCATCCAACCTCTGGCGGAGTGCTCGATCCCGTGATTGACGCATAGCTCAAAGGTTGCGCCCATCCGCGAAATCCATCTACGCCGAAAGATCAACGCGCCAATAGCTAGGAACCCGAAAAAGACAATGAGCGCGAGGGAGTCAACAAGCCACCACCAAAACGGCACCGTTTACTCCCTCGCGCTCAACAGGTCAGAAAGACTTCCCGATCAAACGGAGTTTAGCCTCAGCACGGCGAACTGCGTATTCGTCTTCGCTGCCACGAGCCGACTCAAGTTCGGCGGACACAACAGCCTCGTCGATGTCTTCGGCCAAGAAGGTGTCTTCAGACAGGATCGAAACCCGATCTGCTGCCACCGAGATGAATCCTTCACTGACTGCGGCACGAACGGTGTCGCCTTCAGCCGGGATGATCTCAACGACACCGGGCACCAACAGTGACAGCAGCGGAGCGTGACCGGACAGCACGCCAAGGTCACCCTCTGCAGTCCGGGCGATGACCTCGCGGGCCTGTCCCGACCACACAACGCGGTCAGCGGCCACGAGTTCAATCTGCAACGTCATGTCAGCTGCCTCAGCTGTTCTTCTGGATCTCGGCCCACTTCGCGTCGACGTCGTCCAGACCGCCACACATGAAGAACGCCTGCTCGGCCACGTGGTCGTAGTCACCGTTGCAGATCTTGGTGAACGCGTCGATCGTCTCGTCGAGCGGAACGGTCGAACCTTCGATGCCAGTGAACTGCTTGGCAACGTAGGTGTTCTGGCTCAAGAAGCGCTGAATACGACGGGCGCGCGCCACGATCGTCTTGTCCTCTTCGCTGAGTTCGTCGACACCAAGAATTGCGATGATGTCTTGCAATTCCTTGTTGCGCTGCAAGATGCCCTTGACGCGGTTCGCCGTCTGGTAGTGATCGTCAGCGATGTAACGCGGGTCAAGGATTCGCGACGTCGAGGTCAGCGGATCCACGGCCGGGTAAATACCCATCGAGGCAATTTCACGGCTGAGCTCGGTGGTGGCGTCCAAGTGAGCGAACGTCGTTGCCGGAGCCGGGTCGGTGTAGTCATCGGCCGGCACGTAGATCGCCTGCAGCGAGGTGATCGAGTGACCGCGCGTCGAGGTGATTCGCTCCTGCAGAACGCCCATCTCGTCAGCGAGGGTTGGCTGGTAACCAACGGCCGAAGGCACGCGGCCCAACAGCGTCGAAACTTCCGAACCGGCTTGAGTGAAGCGGAAGATGTTGTCGATGAACAACAACACATCCTGCTTCTGAACGTCACGGAAGTACTCGGCCATCGTCAGTGCCGACAGGGCGACACGAAGACGTGCTCCCGGCGGCTCATCCATCTGGCCAAAGACCAAGGCGACCTTGTCCAGAACGCCGGCTTCTTCCATTTCAACCATGAGGTCGTTGCCCTCACGGGTGCGCTCGCCAACACCGGCGAATACCGAAACGCCATCGTGGTCCTTGGCAACACGAGCGATCATCTCTTGGATGAGCACGGTCTTACCAACACCAGCGCCACCGAACAGGCCGATCTTGCCGCCGAGAACGTACGGCGTCAAAAGGTCGATGACCTTGATGCCGGTTTGGAACATCGCCGTCTTGGATTCGAGTTGATCGAACGCCGGCGCCTTGCGGTGGATGCCCCAGGTCTCGCCTACTTCGAACTTCTCGCCTTCGGCCAGGTTCATGACCGTGCCGGTCGTGTTGAAAACCTTGCCCAAGGTGACGTCGCCCACCGGCACCGAGATCGGCCCGCCGGTATTGGTCACCGTGGCACCGCGAACGATGCCGTCGGTCGGACGCAAGCTGATCGCACGCACAAGACCATCGCCAATGTGCTGCGCGACCTCAAGGGTCAACGTTTCCTTGGTGCCAGCAACTTCAGTGTCGACTAGCAGTGCGTTGTAGATGTCCGGCATCTGATCGGCCGGGAACTCGATGTCGAGCACCGGGCCGATGACCCGGGCGACCCGTCCGCTGGCAGCGGCCGAATCGGTGGTCGTCTCTTCGACGGTTGCAGTCATGGTGTCTCTCTCAATCGGTTTGGGCAGCGTCAGCGAGCGCGTTCGCGCCACTTACGATCTCGCTGATTTCCTGGGTGATGCCGGCCTGGCGAGCTTGGTTCGCCAACCGGGTGTACTTCTGGATGAGGTCCTCGGCGTTATCGGTCGCGGACTTCATGGCCTTCTGACGGGCCGCAAGCTCTGAAGCTGCGGACTGTAGGAGGCAGTAGTAGATGCGGCTGTATAGGTACTTGGGCAACACCGCGTCGAGAACTTCAGCCGCGCTGGGCTCAAATTCGTAAAGCGGCAGAACTTCGGACTCAGCCGGAGCTTCTTCGCCTTCGACAATTTCGAGCGGGAACAGCCGAATAGCTGTCGGTTCCTGCACGAGCATTGACCGGAAGCGAGTGAAGACCACATACAGTTCGTCGACAGTCTGCGAAGGATCATTCGACTCATCAGCTGACTCGCTACGAGCGCCACGGGTAATCAGCTCATCGCCAATTTCACGGGCATCATCATAAGTAGGCTTGTCGGAGAAGCCCGTCCAAGACTGCTCGAACGCACGCTGACGGAAGTTGAAGTAGGACTCGGCCTTACGACCGGCGAGGAAGTAAGTGACTTCCTTACCTTCGCCGTGAAGACGCTCCACCAACTGCTCGGTCTCTTTCAAGACGCTGGAGGCATAAGCACCGGCCAAACCACGATCGCTGGCAATCACCAAGATTGCCGCACGCTTCGCGTCTGGGTTCTCCGTCGTCAACACATGGTCAACGTTGGAGTAGGTGGCCAAGGCCGACACCGCACGCGTGAGTTCACGCGCGTACGGTGCGGCCGCGGCTGCAGCCTGTTGAGCCTTGATGATTCGCGACGCGGCGATCAACTCCATCGCGCGCGTGATCTTTTTGGTCGACTGAGTCGACCTGATCTTCGCGCGGTATTCGCGGAGTGAGACTGCCATCGGTCAGCCTCGCTTCTGTCGAACGATCTGCTCCTGCTCGACCTCTTCGTCAGCGAGCGCTTCGAACTCTTCGTGACCGGCCTTGACCGAACGGCCATCGCTGGTCTCGAACTGATCGAGGAACGCGTCATAAGCGGCGACCAAAGCAGTCTCGCTGGAGTCCTCGAACTTGCCGCTTTCGCGGATCGAGTCAAGAACGCCCTTGTTTGTGCGCTTGACGAAGTCGAGGAACTCGGTCTCGAACCGGGTGATGTCGGTAACCGGTACGACGTCCAACTTGCCCGTGGTCGCAGCCCAGATCGAAACTACCTGCTCTTCGACCGCGAACGGTGCGTACTGGCCCTGCTTGAACAGTTCCATTAGGCGCTGACCGCGAGCGAGCTGTGCCTTCGAGGCCGCATCTAGGTCAGAGGCGAACATGGCGAACGCTTCCATGGCGCGGTACTGAGCCAACTCGACCTTGAGCGAACCGGTGACAGCCTTCATCGACTTGGTCATCGCAGCGCCGCCGACTCGCGAAACCGAGATGCCGACGTCAACCGCAGGACGCTGGTTGGCGTTGAACAGATCGGACTGCAAGAAGATCTGGCCGTCGGTGATCGAAATGACGTTGGTCGGGATGTACGCCGAAACGTCGTTGGCCTTTGTCTCGATGATCGGCAGACCGGTCATCGAACCAGCACCCAGCTCGTCGCTGAGCTTGGCGCAGCGTTCGAGCAACCGGCTGTGTAGGTAGAAGACGTCGCCCGGGTATGCCTCGCGGCCCGGCGGGCGGCGCAGCAACAACGAAACGGCGCGGTATGCCTCAGCTTGCTTCGACAGATCGTCAAAGATGATCAGAACGTGCTTGCTCTGGTACATCCAGTGCTGGCCAATGGCCGAACCGGTGTACGGAGCGAGGTACTTGAAGCCAGCCGAATCCGAGGCAGGCGCGGCGACGATCGTCGTGTACTCAAGCGCACCGGCTTCTTCAAGGGCGCCACGCACCGAAGCGATGGTCGAGCCCTTCTGGCCGATACCGACGTAGATGCAGCGAACCTGCTTGCTCGGATCGCCTGACTTCCAGAATTCCTTCTGGTTGATGATGGTGTCGATCGCGATGGCGGTCTTGCCAGTCTGACGGTCACCAATGATCAACTGACGCTGACCACGGCCGATCGGCGTCAGGGAGTCAATGGACTTCAGACCGGTCATGAGCGGCTCGTGGACGCTCTTGCGCTGAACCACGTTGGGGGCCTGGAGTTCGAGTGCGCGACGGCCTTCGATGCCGGTGATCTCACCAAGTCCGTCGATCGGGTTACCGAGCGGATCGACGACGCGACCCAAGTAGCCCTCACCAACAGGAACCGAGAGCACCTCGCCGGTGCGCTTGACCTGTTGGCCTTCTTCGATACCGGCGAAGTCACCAAGGATGACCACACCGATCTGGCGGACGTCGAGGTTCAACGCCAGACCGAGCGTTCCATCCTCAAACTCGAGCAGTTCGTTGGCCATCGCGGAGGGAAGTCCCTCAACCTGTGCGATGCCGTCGGCCGCTGACGCGACGACGCCGACTTCTTCGGCTTCGCCTTGCGCCGGCGTGTAATCCGACACGAACTTCTGCAACGCGTCGCGGATCTCCTCCGGACGAATCGAGAGTTCAGTCATGCTTTGTGCCTGCCTTCTTGTGCGAACGATGCGTTCTAATCAGCCTGCGATGCGCCGACGGGCGGCTTCGAGGCGGGTGGACATGGTGGCGTCGACGACCTCGTCGCCCACGGAGACGGCGATGCCGCCGATGACATTGGGATCAACCACGGTGTTGAGCTGGATCGCTCGGCCGTAACGAGTCGTGAGCGCGGCGGTAAGCCGAGCACGTTCATCGTCGCCAAGTTCGTAAGCAACCCGAGCAACGGCAACGAGCCGATCCTCACGTGCTGCCACTTGACGGCTGAATGAATCAAGGACCTTCTCGAAGGAGGCAGTGCGCGCGACTGCGGCTTGAGTCAGCAATGCCAAGGTGGCATCAGTGACTTTGCCGCCAAATACGTTCTTGAGCAAGGAGGCCTTCGCCGTAGCGGCGACGGCCTTGTCCGAAACGATTTGACGCAGTTCAGCTGAATCGTGGATAACGCAACCGGCTTCGAAAAGCTCGTTTTCAAGAACGTCACCGTGACCCGCCGCGTCGGCGGCGCGGGTATAAGCCGCGACACCGGCGATTTCGAGACCGTCGGTGAGGTCGCGACCGGCGGCCCAACGGCCGCCTACGGCAGCGTCAAGCACCGAGTTGGTGGTCTGGCTGATTTTTCCGGCGAAGATGCCTTCAACAAGCTTGCGCTTGCCGGCGGCATCAATCGACGGATCGGTCAGCACCCGCCGAGCCGCCACTGCGCCGTCGAGGATCTCGACAGCGCCGAACAGTTCGGCGCCAACCTGAGCCACCGAGTCGGCCGCAACCGCAGAAACTGCGGTCAGGGTCTCGTCGAGCGACTTAGCTGAAGAACCACGCATCAGTTGGCCGACCCCTCGAGTTCGTCGATGAAGCGCGAGACGGTACGACGCTGCGCATCCGTATCGGCCAGCGACTCGCCGACGATCCGGCTGGCAAGTTCAGTTGCCATGCCGCCGACTTCAGACTTGAGTTGGGCTACTGCCTGCTGACGCTCAGCGGTGATCTGAGCCTGGGCTGCCGTCACGATGCGAGCGGATTCGGCCTGGGCCTGTTCGCGCATTTCAGCGACAATCTGAGCGCCCTGCTCACGCGCTTCCTCACGGATGGCTGCTGCCTCATGACGGGCATCAGCCAACTGCGCGGTGTACTTCTCTAGCGCTGCTTGAGCTTCCTTCTGCGCGGACTGTGCTTCCTCAATGCCGCCTTCGATGGCTGCAGTGCGGTCGGCGTAGGCCTGCTCGAAGTTCGGAACAACGAACTTCACTACGAGGAAGTACAGGATCGAAACGACGACCAGCGAGAGGACTACCTCAGAGAGGATCGGCACCACTGGGCTGTGCCCTTCACCCCCTGAGGAGGCCAAAATTGTCGAGATCATTTGAGTACCCGATCAGAGTACGAACGCGAGCGCGATGCCGATAATCGCCAAGGCTTCGGCAAGGGCGAAGCCAAGAATCGCGATCGACTGCAGGCGGCTCTGCGCCTCGGGCTGACGTGCGACGCCGTTGATGTAGGCGGCGAAGATCAAGCCGATGCCGATGCCTGGGCCAATTGCAGCCAGGCCGTAGCCGATCATGTTCATGGAGCCGGAGATTTCCACGGCCATTCCTTTCGGTTGGCGACGCTGATGCGCCGTCGGTTGTCGAAAACTAGTTATTAAGTTGTAGGCCGACGAATCAGTGCTCGTCGGAGAGCGCCCCACCGATGTACATCGCGGTCAGCAGGGTGAAGACATACGCCTGTAGGAACAGGACCAGCACCTCGAGGAAGCTAACGAGGATGCCAAGAATGAAGGACAGCACGCCAACTGGGGCGTACCACGGGTTGCCCGAGTCGAAGATCAAGAAGGCAGCACCGGTGGCGAACAAGATCAGCAACAGGTGGCCGGCGAACATGTTGGCAAACAAACGCAAAGCCAGGGTGGCCGGACGGACCAAGATCGTCGAGAGGAATTCGAGCGGGATGATCAGCAACAGGATCACGCCGCTGACTCCCGGCGGCACACAGACGTGCTTGAGGTAGCCGAAGAAGCCGTGCTTGTAGACGCCGCAGGCGTTGTAGACCACCCAGACGAGCAGTGCCAGCGGGATCGCGAAACTGAAGCGCGAGAAAGACGGGAACTGCAGGAATGGGACGAGGCTGAAGTAGTTGTTCACCAAGACGAAGGTGAAAATCGTGAAAAGGAACGGAACGAATTTGATGAAGTACTGCGACCCAACCAAATCGCGGGCAATGCTGTTACGCACGAATCCGTAAACATACTCACCGGCGAACTGGAGTTTGCTGGGAACAACAGCCTGCTTGCGCGATGCGGCCCAGAAGAACCCGACGATTAGCGGAACCGAAAACGCCAGCAAAAGCATCGGCTTTGTAATTTCGAGGGAACCAATTTCAAAAACCGGGGGAAGCTCGAAACTCTCAGGCCCTGGTGGCTGGAACGCCTCGCCTCCCTCAGAACCGAGGACGGCGGTCAGCACAGCGTTAGTCGCGGCGGACAATCGATAACCCTTCTATGGCGGCGATACCGTCAAGTACCGACGTCGGTTAATTCAGTGCGCGCAGTTCTTGCTTGCGGCTCAGTTGTCTCGTTGTGCCATTGCAATTGTGTAGATGCCCAATGCGGCACCAACGACTACTCCAATGGCCACCATGAACGATGTGTCCCACCAACGGTCGAGCAGGTAGCCCAGCACGCCGTAGAAGATCACTCCGCCGCTGACTCGCCCGAAGGCGACCCAAGGGTCTTGCATCGGCGGGATGTCGTTCATTGCATGTCAAAATCTATCAGGGTCGGCTTTGCTGCCTGAAGGCAGGTCATAAGTCGGAGTGCGGTCTTGGGTGGCGTCGAAGATCCGCGCGCCGATCCAGACGAAAGTGACCACGATAACCGTCAATGAGATGGCCTTTGGTTCGAGTTGGCTGCCACCTTCGACCGCTCGGCTAAGGACTACGAACAAGGCGACCAATGCCAACACCTTGGTAAAAAAGAAAAGCATGGCAAATAGCAGCGAAAGGCCCGGACTCGTCTTGGCAACCGGCCCCAGAACCGCTGGCGTAGAGCCAAAGAAAGCGATCACGATCAGCCCGCCGACGATCGCGCTCAGCGCACCAGGAACCCCGGCGGCCAAGGCCGCAACCACCGCACACACGAAGGTGGCGGCTACCGCAAACACCACCGTGAGTTTACGACCCCTCATGATGACCACAACTTTTCTTCGAGCCTAGGCAGGAGGAAGATCGCCGCCGCGATTACCGCCGTCAGGACAGCAATTGCGACAAACAACTGCCAGCCGCTAAACAGTCCGATGGCCACGACTCCAAAAGCAACAAGTGCAGCGCACGCGTACATCAGCAGGACGGCGCGTCGATGCGAGTGCCCGATCTCGAGCAAACGGTGGTGGATGTGCATCTTGTCGGGACTGAACGGCGAACGGCCCGCGCGGGTGCGACGAAGCACCGCCATCACCATGTCCAGGAATGGAATAGTCAAGATTGCGAACGGCAAAATTAGTGGCAAGATCGCAGCCGGCAGCAAACTGGAACTCGACCCACCGATGCCTTCGGAAAGGCTGGTCGCCGGGAACTGGCCGGTGAGGCTAATCGCGGAACAAGCCAACACAAAGCCCAACAGCATCGAGCCCGAATCACCGATGAACATCCGGGCCGGGAAAAAGTTGTGCGGCAAGATCCCCACGCACGCCCCGGCGAGACTGATCATCAACAGCGCGGCCGCAACGGCCCGGGTTTCACCGTTCTCCACCGCGAGCACGAACGCGTACACGAAAAAGGCAATCGAGCCGATTGCGGCCATGCCGGCGGCCAGCCCGTCGAGGCCGTCGACGAAGTTCATCGCGTTCGCGGTCGCCACGATCAAAAACACCGTCAGGATCATTGCTTGGGCCTGATCTAGGCCTAGGTACGTGTTGGGCAGTGGCAAATACACAAAGTGCAGCCCCATCGCCACCGTGATCACCCCAGCAAGAACTTGGCCGGCGAACTTGCTGAGCGCGTCAAGTTCAAACAGGTCATCGATCACGCCGACTAGACAAATGACGGAGCCGCCGACCAAAACTGCTCGAACATCGGAGAAAACTGAGTTCTCGCCACCTGAAAGGAACGGCAAACTGGTAGCGACTAGGTAAGCCACCAAAAGTCCGCCGAGAATCGCCGGGCCGCCAAAATAGGGCGTAGGGATCGCGTGCACGTCACGGTCTCGCACCTTGGCCACTGCGCCGAGTTGCTGCGCGCTTTGGCGAGCGATAGAGGCCAGCAAGTAGGACCCAGCAATCGCGACACCAAAAATCACCAGATACTCACGCACCGGGCACACCGCCGAACGGCTCGATCGTGTTGTTGAACTTGTGCAGCGTTTCGAGGCTGATTGCACCTTGGCGAAGCACCCGCGGAATCGGCCCTGTCACGTCAAGGATGGTCGATGGCAGACTGCCCGAACTCGGTCCGGCGTCGAGGTAAACAGCGACGCTTTCGCCGAGCATTGACTGGGCTTCGTCGATCGTGGTCGCGGCCGATTGACCGCTGAGATTAGCGCTACTTACTGCGGTAGGACCGGCAACCCGAAGCACCGAGCGGGCTACCTCGTGGTCGGGTACTCGCACCGCGACGGTGCCGTGAGTTTCGCCAAGATCCCAAGTGAGCGAGGGCTGAGCGGTGAACACCACGGTGAGCGGACCGGGCCACAGTTCGTCGAGCAGCTCGCGCAACCAAGTTGGTGGGCGTTCGGCGGCCAACGCATCAAGCGTTGCCGGCTCGGCGATCAAAACCGGCGGTGGCATCTCACGACCGCGGCCCTTCGCCTCAAGCAGCTTGGCGACGGCCGCCGGATCGAAAGCATCGGCAGCCAGTCCGTAGACCGTGTCGGTGGGTAGAACCACTAGGTTCCCCGCACGCAGCGCCGAAGCGGCAGCGTCAATGCCAGCTTCGGATTCAGTTTCGCAGTCGAATCTCACCGGTTCATCGTACGGATCGCTGGGCACCTCGGTGTCGGTCATGGGCGGCGAGCCGTAACAAAGCGTGGCCGGTCGGCAAGGTCAAGGTGATCACGGACTTCGGCCCACCGCTCGGTGAACACCGCTGGGGCGCTTTCGCCTTGGGCGTCAGCGTGCTCGGCGCCGACCACTCCCCCAGGCCGCAAAAGCCGCCAAGCAACCTGTTCGACTACGCGCATCGCGTCAAGTCCATCGTCACCGGACCACAGTGCCAACTGCGGGTCGTGATCGCGCGCTTCAGGCGCGACCGACTCCCACGCGTCGAGCGGAATGTAGGGCGGATTGGCGACGACTACATCGACTTGGCCGTCAAGGTCGGTGAAGGACTCGGCCATGTCACCCAGCCTGAGGTCAACCCCGGTGCCGTCGAGGTTTCGCCTGGCCCACCCATAGGCAACTTCGTCGAGTTCGACCGCGTGGACTTTGGCCGCGGGAAGTTCGTGAATGATCGAAAGTGAGATCGCGCCAGATCCGGCGCAGAGTTCAACAACTACCGGCGGCCGGTCCGCGCCCGCGTCCCGTGCCGAATCGATTGCCCAGCCAGCCAAAAGCTCAGTCTCCGGCCGCGGGATAAATACTCCCGGCCCAACCTCTAGGTCGACATAGCGGAAGGCGGCCGAACCGGTTAGGTGTTGCAGTGGCACCCGAGCGGCCCTCGCTGCGATCATCTCTTGGAAGATCTGGCGCTGGGCGTCGTCAGTACGAACAGTCAAGGTCAACAAGGACCGCGGCGTGCCGGTCACATGGCTGAGCAAAACCTCGGCATCGTGCCGAGGCGACGCAACACCAGCGTCCTCAAGCTTTTCGGCCGCGTCCTCCAGAAGTTTACGAGTGCTCATTTTGGCGACTCCAACGCGGCCAGTCGCTCGGCCAAATCGGCCTCGACGAGCGAAGCGATGACGTCATCCAAGGCGCCGTCAATAACTTGATCCAAGTTGTAGGCCTTGAAGCCGGTGCGGTGATCCGAAATCCGGTTCTCGGGGAAGTTGTAGGTTCGAATTCTCTCTGACCGGTCGACGGTGCGAACCTGCGAACGGCGAGCATCGGCCGCATCGGCGTCGGCTTGCGCCTGGGCCGCGTCAAGCAGTCGTGAACGCAAAATCCGCATCGCCTGGTCTTTGTTCTGCAACTGGGACTTTTCGTTTTGGCAACTGACCACAATCCCGGTTGGCAAGTGCGTGATCCGCACGGCCGAATCGGTCGTGTTCACGCTCTGTCCGCCCGGGCCTGAAGACCGGAACACATCAATGCGCAAGTCGTTTTCGTTTAGTTCGACATCGACGTCTTCGGCCTCGGGCAACACAAGTACACCTGCCGCCGAAGTGTGGATCCGGCCCTGAGATTCGGTAACGGGCACTCGCTGGACACGGTGGACGCCACCCTCGAACTTCAACAGCGCATACGGCGCCTGGCCAGGCTCGACACCTGACTTGGCCTTGACGGCCGCCGTGACCGACTTGAAGCCGCCAAGCGGGGTCTCAGTGGAGTCAAGAACCTCGACTTTGAAGGCGTGCCGTTCAGCGAACCGCTCGTACATTCGCAGCAAGTCGGCGGCGAACAATGCCGATTCGTCGCCACCTTCGCCACCCTTTATTTCAAGGATTACGTCTTTGTCGTCGGCGTCGTCGCGCGGGACTAGTAGCCCTTCAAGCCGCGATGCCAACTGCGAGATCTGCAGTTCGAGTTCGGCCGCTTCGTCGTCCATGTGGAGCTCTTGGGCCGCCACCAAATCGGCGGTCGCCCCCTGCCAGTCGTGGTAGGCACGGATTATCGAGTTCAGCTCGGCATATCTGCGGCCAAGCTTCTTCGCCAGCCGCGGGTCAGCGTGCACGCTGGGGTCTGCCAACTGTTCCTCTACCTGGCCTTGCTCAACGATCAATGACTCGACTGCTTCGAACATCGCTCGACCTCCAGAGGTAAAAGTTCTCGGTCATGACAACGGCGCCGGTCACTCCAAGTGGAGATGACCGGCGCCGCGATAAAACTAGTTCTTGCCGTACCGCTTCTGGAAGCGAGCAACGCGTCCGCCGGTATCAAGAATCTTCTGCTTACCGGTGTAGAACGGGTGGCAGGCCGAGCACACGTCCGCGCGAAGAACGCCTTCGATAGCGGTGCTGCGGGTCTCGAACGTGTTACCGCAAGTGCAAGAGACCTGCGTAACGACGTATTCGGGGTGAATGTCCTTCTTCATGGTGTCCTCTCGTGGTCGCCGGGTCAGCACGCGGCGCGCGCCGTGAACCGGAACCTGCCATACATTGTGCCAGCGCACCCCCAACGTACTCAAATCGGACTCGTTTCGCCGGGTCGTACTAGCGTTTTAGCGGGCTCCAACTAAACTAATCCCATGGCCGCGAAGCTCCCCCGAAGCAAGACTTCAATCCTTGCATTGACTGTCCTTATTTTGTTCGTCGCCTCAGTCGCTTATATCTGGACTGAATACGGCACCAACCGAGCGATCACCCTATTGGTCGCGGGGGTGGCAGTTTTTGCCCTTACTTGGTTGATCCTCGCTTTGGTTTCAGTGCTGCAGGTTTTCACCTCCAAGCGACCAAAAAAATACGAACAGAACGAAGTGCCACTTTCAAATACTCAGCGCGACATCGGCGACCGTCGACCGCTCATCCTCGATCATGAGAGCGACCGCCCCAAGACCGCCGCGCCGGCACAGCCCGTTGAAGAAGAACCCCCGGCTCCAGAGGGCGGGCGACAACCTGGCAGCCGGCGAACGAACGCCGATTCCTGACTCAGTTGGACGAATCCAGCAACGTTTCAATATCCGAAGCGATGTCTTGGGGCTTTGTAGTAGAGCCGTACCGCTTGACCACGTTTCCTTGCTGATCTACTAGGAACTTGGTGAAGTTCCACTTGATTGCCCCACCCAAGATCCCTTTCTTCTCCTGCTTCAGCCACGAGTAAAGCGGGTGGGCGTTCGCGCCGTTCACCTCGACTTTGGCGAACATCGGAAACTGCACCCCAAAGGAAGACTCGCAGAAATCGGCGATTTCAGCCTCGGTCCCAGGCTCCTGGTGGCCGAACTGGTCACACGGGAACCCCAAGACCACGAACCCGCGAGGCGCATAGGTGTCGTAGAGATCCTGAAGCGGACCGTATTGGGGCGTAAAACCACATTGGGAAGCAGTATTGACCACCAGCGCGACCTGGCCGCGGTAGTCGGCCAACTGTCGGTCGGTGCCATCAAGCGCCGTCGCGCTGAAATCCCATGCGGTTGTCATGGCTTCAACCCTAGCCAAGAAATGCCAACGGCCAGGAACCCGAGTCGGTTCCTGGCCGTTGAGTTGACGATCAGTCGTCGCCGTTGTTTACGCCACCTGGCATCGTCTTGTTGATTTCCATCAGGAACTCGACGTTGCTCTGGGTCTTCTTGAGCTTGCCGAGCACGAGTTCGAGACCCTGCTGACCGTCCAAGCCCGAAAGCAACCGGCGCAGCTTCCAGATGATCGCCAACTCGTCGCGAGCCATCAGCAGCTCTTCACGGCGAGTGCTGGAGGCTTCAACGTCAATCGCCGGGAAGATCCGCTTGTCGGCGAATTCACGACGCAAGCGCAGTTCCCAGTTGCCGGTGCCCTTGAACTCTTCGAAGATGACCTCGTCCATTCGCGAACCGGTCTCGATGAGCGCGGTGGCCAAAATCGTGAGCGAGCCGCCGTCTTCGATGTTGCGGGCCGCACCGAAGAACTTCTTCGGCGGATAAAGTGCCGACGAATCGACACCACCGGACATGATTCGACCCGAAGCCGGCGCCGCCAGGTTGTAGGCGCGACCCAGTCGGGTGATGCCGTCGAGCAGCACGACTACGTCATGGCCAAGCTCCACGAGTCGCTTGGCTCGCTCGATCGCGAGTTCGGCAACCGCAGTGTGGTCCGCGGCCGGACGATCGAACGTCGACGCGATGACCTCACCGTTGACGGTCCGCTGGAAGTCGGTGACTTCTTCAGGACGTTCGTCAACCAGAACGATCATCAAGTGACATTCAGGGTTGTTTTCGGTGATCGCGTTCGCGACCTGCTGCATGACCATCGTCTTACCGGCCTTAGGCGGCGAAACGATTAGTCCACGCTGGCC
>Ga0116169_1001632_pt1 | contig 18069 bp, 10 predicted proteins | sample AD_UKC130_MetaG_FD_89796 | JGI IMG/M metagenome (GOLD analysis project Ga0116169, IMG submission 89796) | Active sludge microbial communities of municipal wastewater-treating anaerobic digesters from Canada - AD_UKC130_MetaG | ecosystem: Engineered > Bioreactor > Anaerobic > Digestate | place...
CAATATGTTTTGGTTTTGTCACTTAAAACATTATCAGAGGTTCTGATTTGAGTCACTTCTTTTTTATCATGTTTGGGCAATTAATTTTACAACTTACCTCAATAAAGAACTCAAACATTTGCAAATCGCTATTCAGTAACATTTACTCTCTCCTCTTGTTAAAAATATTATTTTAATACACAATTTAATAAGTTACCCCAGCAAACAATAATAATCAAGGCGAATTGCACTTGAATTTCAACTTTTGTAGCCCATTTAAGCAAAAGACTTGAATATTTTGGCGCTATCTTTACTCTTTTGCTAAATCTCACCATATCCAAAGCAAGCATTTTCCATAAAAAATTTGTAACCCCAATAAATTCAATATGTTGCAGCCAGTAAAAATTATCAGAAATAAAAGTAATATAATACCAATTTAATAGAAAGTTTATTTTTTGTTCATTATTTTGTAATATATTCTCCAATTATTTCCCCAAAAAAATTTTCATTCATTTTTTCCGACAACTCAGTCACAATTCATGATATGCAGATTTAACTCAAAAATCCCAAGTTAATTGCCAGAATCAATATTCAAAACATATTAATTTTCAAATCATTCCAATTTATACACTCTAACTCCATAGTCAATATCCGCTCCCGTTTGTTCCTTTATAATTTTTGCAGCCCGCAAAATACGCTCTTTCCCAATCTGGCAGATATCTCTGCATCCGGCTTTATAAGCTATACAGTCCTCGGGTATTGGTTCCGGTTTTTGTACCATTATATATTTACGGCGGCCGTTATCTGAAGCATTGAGTTCCATGACAGCATGGGCCGTCGTAGCAGATCCGGAGAAAAAGTCAAGAATTATAGCATCCTTATCATACTTTACAATCATATTCAGTATTTTTTTAATCAGAGAAAGCGGTTTCGGGTAATCAAAGTACCCTTTCATTCCCAAAGTCTCCAATTCCTTAACCGCACTTTCATTCGTACCCACACCGTTATTTTTATTTAATTCAATATCCAGTAAATTGGCGGGAGGTTTATAGCGTTTCTCGCTGTCTGTACGCTGGAACCGTATTGAAAACTTGGGTGATTTCACAATAAAATATGTGCCTTTTTGAATTTCTTCCAACATAAACTCATTTGTCCATTTGAATTCACCCTTCAACAAAACCTCCTCATTATTTGTGCCATTTTTGACCTCAAAATCTTTCAGCACTTCAACTCTGTCATACTTACCGGCATCAAAACGCCCTTCCTTCAAAAATGTAAAACGTATTGAGCCTTTAGGAAAATTTAACACCCGCACAGGATTTCCGGTATTCAGAAGCGGAGCATCTCCGTTATCCAACTTACTTCCGAAATATTTCATACCGCTGATATTTTTTTCATAGCAAAGTATATATTCTGCCGCCTTTCTGCTTTTATTCGACAAGGAAGGGGGTGTAGCCGTTTTGGTCCAAATGAATGTTTCAACATAATTGGATTCCCCAAATATTTCATTCATTATTATCTGCAAATTATAAAGTTCATTATTGTCAATACTTACAAATATGACACCATCATCCCTCAAAAGATTCCTTGCCAGTTTCAATCTCGGGTACATCATTGTAAGCCAGTTGCTGTGAAATCTCCCGTCCGATTCATTTCCATCGGAAAAGTTCCTCCCTGTCTTTTCAAGATAGATGTTTGTCTCCATCCTGAAATCATCTTTATATATAAAATCTTTTCCTGTATTATAGGGAGGATCTATGTATATACATTTAATCTTATTCATAAAAGATTTTTGCAATATTTTAAGCACATCCAAATTATCTCCTTCAATATATAAATTCCCAGTATTTTCCCAATCTATACTTTCTTCCTTCCTCTCTCTTAAAACTTTATCCGTTGGCGTGTTTGCCAGATGTATTGCTTGCCTTTTCCCCGGCCAGGAAAGCTCATATCTGTCAAAGTCCCCATCCGCAATTTCCCCAGACAATTCCTGCTTGAGCAATTGGAAATCAATAACCTTCTTTAACTTCCCGTTTTCATCAATTGTTTCTGTAATAACATTAGGAAATAGCTTACCGATTTTTTCAATATTTGACTGAATCATATCGTATGGCTTAACTGAAATTTCCTCCATACTCTTCCTCCCGCAAATTTTTGTTTTTTAAAACAAACAGAGGCTATTGATATGTTTAAATCAATAACCTCATAAGCTTTTAATTAATTATTTTAAACCAAATATTATTGAGTTTTCCTTTTAAACAGTTTAAAATCTTTCAGCTTCTCTTTGTCTGTAACAGCAAAATATACTTCGGCAATCAACAACACTATAATACAAAGAATTAGTGTAAGAATTATAAAAGGGTATTTTCCTCCAAAACCGTTCTTAGAAGTGTGCTTAATCAAAATCCCAACATATCCCCATATAACAGCTATACCATAGCCTAAATTCTGATTCTTAAGCATGGTAAGTCCTGCAATAACAACTCCCGCAACCAGAATTATTACAGTCCACAGCCAATCGGGAATTCCAAATCTATTCCATCCTATACTTACGAGGAATATAGTTGCATTTGCAATAGCTGCTATTGTAATCCATCCAAAGTAAATGCTAAAAGGAAGTCTTATAAGAAGTTTTTCTCTTAATGTAAATTCTACTTTACCGGTGTTTATATTGATAAATATAAGACACACAAGAATAACCGTCATTAATGCCAGGGATATCCCTATCGAATTAAAGTGCCATAGAAAAATCCAGCATGTGTTTGCCATGGAGGATACGGAAAAAAACACCGAAATCTTTTCTATCAACTCCTTACTAACAATACCGTTCCTATCACACAAAAAACCGAATTGGTATAATATGTAACCCGCCAACAGGAGATAGATAACAACCCAAATTGAGAAAGTTATCGGTGCAGGCGAAAAAAGATTCGGATATAACTTCGAAACCTGCCCTGTTGTCATATCATTAAAGGGTATAATGTTAGCAAGGATATTGACAACAATCATAACAACAAATGTTACCGTTGTATGAACTTTAGTAAAAGTACTAACATTTGAATCCTCCATCTTCAGCACTCCTTTGTAATTTATTGAATTTACAAATTCTTTAGTTTTTTTATTGTGAATATAGTATCACATCAAATTTTTTTCGACAATATCTTTCAAACATCCTCTAACTTTTGAGTTTTAATCATTTTTACTATAACAAAATAGAAAACAATCGAAATAATAATCATACTAACAAAATTGAATACAGGATCAAACCTGGTAGTGTAAAACACTGTATTGGTTTGAAAAACCGAATCGCTAAATCCAACCAACAAGGCCCCTATAAGGTTGTTGACCGCATGAGCACCCATTGCCACTTCCAATGAGTTGGTCTTAATTGTAACAACTGCAAAAATAAATCCCACCAAAAAATAGTAAGCTACTCCGCTAATTGTTTCAAATCCCCCCATTGAACGGGATTTAAATACTTCAGGATTTAATAGATGCGGTACCATAAATATAAAACCTGAAATAACAGACAGAATAAAAGTGTTCTTAATTTTTCTTCCAAAACCCTGAAGCACATAACCTCTGAAAAAAAGCTCTTCCGCCGTTGTCTGTATTGGTGTCAGTATAAGTATAATGGGAAGCCCAACAAAAAATTTAGCTGCATCAAAACTGATTCTATAAGTTTCCGGTGCAGCCAAATAATCAGCCACACCGCTCAAAATCAGTAAAATGCCATATACTCCGAATCCTATAAAGAATTTTTTCCAATTAATTTTGTCCTCCGGAGTAATAAGCGTTTTAATGCTTCTCTGATGAATACATCTCATTGCAACATAAACACCGATAAAAAAGCAAACCAAGGTCATATTAAGAAATATATAATCAATCAGAGGATCAATTCCTATTAACCTTCCTGTGGTCAAATCAACATAAGTATTAGGATTATTGTCAACAAAAACATATATAATGGGTATAAGGTATAAAAGAGCACCGATTCCTTGCCAAAAAATCAATATGGTCAATATAGAACAAATATACCTAACTACTGAGTTTTTGCCCCTATCTCCCATCTTAAGATACGAACTCTGCATATTATTACCTCCCAAACCATATAATCACAGCAATATCTCCAGTCTTATCAGTCTTCCAAGTATATTTACATCTTTTTTGTATACAGTCTCCGTTACAAGACTTCCTTTGTTGCCGACAAGCAATAATTTGCCGCCTTCAATATTTTTCACCTGTCTCACTGTCTTCTTTCCTTTGTAGTCAATAAAATAAATCCCGTCTTTATCAATTTCGTGCGTGCTATAAACTAATGCTCGGTCTCCTTGCAAAATTCTAAATCCCGCCATATCATTGTCTTCAATAATGAGATAAAACACTTTATCTTTTGGAAATCCTTCCACTTTATTGTTTATTATCGGAAGTTGCTTTATTTCAGCCTGTCTTTCCATTTTATAGTTATAAACAGGAACAGTCATTATAACTCCAGCCAGTGCATCATTCCAAATATCTTGTACAGGTTTTTCAACCACTTTTTCTACATTCTTTTTAGGTTCGGGCTTATAAGTATTATTTTCGCTTTCGTAAACAATATCAAGCTTGGCTATTTCACCACGCAAGGCCTTTGATAATTTTTTTATCAAATCTTCATTCAATATCCTCCTGCCTGCTTCAACATCTATAATAAAGCCTTCCGAAACTCCAATAATTTTACCCAACTGTTTTTGTGTAAGGCCAAGTTCCTTTCTCAGCCTGCTTATCTCCAATCCCATTCTGTTACTCATAAATAACCTCCAGTCACTATCCAAAGAACTTAAAATGCTATATATACCAGTAGTTTATCATAATTTATACCATGTATGCCATATAATTTATATGCAAAACATCAAATAGTCAAAATTAAACAGAAACAAAAATTTCAAATAAAAAATTAATTGGAATATTTTTATATTAGGAAAAATGGTTTCAGAAAACATTGAAAAAGCTGCTTTTCATAAATTCACAGCTAAGAAATGCAAAACTATAGATCCTGAAAGAATAAAAACAATCAGACCTTTAATATAAGACTCCAAATTATCAATTTACATGAAATAATAAGTCCATCCCTTTTTCTCTATTTTCTTGCAAAGAGTTATTCTCACTAATGATACTTAAAAATGCCTGTACTGCACAAGGATCAAATTGAGTACCTGAATTGTTTTTCAGTTCCTCTATAACCTCATCCAATTTCATACCTTTTCTATAGGGCCGGTCTGACAACATTGCATCAAAAGAATCTGCAACACATAAAATTCTGGCCTCAAGTGGAATATTGTCTCCTTTGATACCACTCGGATATCCACTTCCGTCAAATCTTTCATGATGGTATTTTATTGAATCTATCAGATTATCAATACCGGGTGCTAAAGGTTCAAGTATGGCAACACTATAATCGGGATGTTTTTTAAGTAAATACCTGTCCTCATCAGTGAGTTGACCACTCTTGTTCAATACCGACTCAGGAATCTCTACTTTGCCTATATCATGCAGCAAAGCTGCTATTTTAATCAGCCTTATTCTCTCATCACTAAGTCCCATAGCTTTTCCAATCATCACTGCATAATCCATAACACGTTCAGAGTGCCCCAGTGTGTACTTGTCTTTTGCTGATACGGTACCAAGAATAGCCCTTAATCCGGCAAACAACTTTTCATCATTGTCAAAGAAATATTTTATATCTTCAAACACATCCCTATAAAGCTGAACATTATTTCTTCCCATGTTTTTTGCACGGTAAAGCGCGCTATCGGCTTGCATAATCAATTCATCTTTTGATTTGGCAAATTCAGGATATATTGAATAACCTGCCGATATGGTAACCTTATCGGGTAAACCGAAAACTTCATCCATATCCATCATCTTATCAAAGGCTTTTCTTATTCGTTCAATTACCGATATTATTCTCTCTGAATTTGCCCCCGGCAAAAGAATGGCAAATTCATCTCCTCCATACCTACACACAATATCCTGTTCACCTGTCTTAGAAAGAAATATTTTTGAAGATTTCGACAGCAGCTCATCCCCTATTTTGTGACCATAAATATCGTTATACTTTTTAAAGTTATCCAAATCAATCATCAGCATTCCTAAAGTATTTTTTGTTTCATCAGTTCTTTTTATTTCTTCTTCAAGTCTTGTCTGAAAATACCTGTGATTGTACAAACCAGTTACAGCATCTATATTAGCCAAAGCTTCCAGTCTTTTTATATTCTTTCTTGCCTGTTCGGATATATAAGCAACCATTATACCGGCAACTATAACCGCAATTCTCGTGGCCGACAGGCAATAAAGCAATCCTGCAGTTTTATCCGTAATATCGAGAAGGTTATCAAAATATTTGCTAAAAGTGTTGATATCAAAATTAATATTGGTCAAGTTTGAATATTCAACCAACTGCTGCTTTACTATTGATATGCCTTTTGATAGCTGCTGTGAATTGTTGACTATTTCTATTGACATCATTTTTGCCAAAACAAACATCTTTATGGATGCAATAGCGTTTGCAGGTACACATAATGAAGCTCCCAAATACCCATACCGGTAACAGAAAAAATTGACAATCCTATTTCAAAAATTCCAACAAAAGCTCTGGCAGTTATAGGAAGCATTCCGGTCGCTTGAATGATTTCAATAACCAAATATATAAAAGCAAGGATAATGCAAACTGGTGTTAATCTGTCTTTTATCAAATTTATGAAATTGAAAAAAGCATTAGATTCTGTTTTTGTTTCTTTTAAACTCCTATTTAGCCTAATATCCACTTTTCTCATAGCAACTATCCTTTTCTTCCTTATTTAGTTTAAATTATATAAATTGTATATAAATTGAAAGAATAAACGCAAAGAACACTTATGAAAATCAGCTTCGCTCGCAGCTTTCTTATTACCCGGAAATCCTACAATTTCCCTCTAATGGTGTTTTACATTATAAAATCTATGGGCAAGCAGTATCGCACAACAGAACATAAGCCCCGAGTCCTTCCTGCAAACAGAATAAAGATAGTACTACTAGACCAACTTTTATTTAGACTCTTTTACAATATACATATCATACACTAAAATAAGGATAAATAAAAGTCAAATTTTTACATTTATTTGGGGAATATTTAAAAAAATATAAAAAACGGTGTTTAAAAAAATACGAAACTTTTAAACAATAGCTATTTTATAAAATCACCTAAAGTAATTTGCCATAATTGATAAATTCATTTATACTTATTAAAGCTGTTTTCCAATAACCCACTATATTTCCCATCACATCCTCAGTTGCTGCTAACTATTTTAACTAATGCAAGGATATACTTACTATACATCTACCGTTCCAAAAGTAAATAATATAGCTCTATTGAAAATTCCATCTTCGTAAAAGTTAAATTCTGAAGGTGATATCCTTCAATATATAAGTGATATCACTTTTTCGTATGAAAGCTTATCACTTATATACATTTGTATTTTTTATAAACTTTCTCAGCAAATATTTCTATAGATATTTACAAAAACAAGATTTTACCATAAAATAGTTATATAAAGTAAAATTTTAGAATTTTATTGATTTGTGGGGAGAAAAACATGAGGTACAACTTGCTGTATTTTATATTACCTTCAATATCAATTGTATTTTCGATGTCAATGATATTGTTTTCTTTTATGCGAGGTAAAAAAAGTTCAACAATATATTCGTTTATTTTTTGTCATGTAATAATGACCATATGGACTTTAGGTCAAATTTTAGAAAATGCCAGTACAAATGAAAGCCAAAAATGGATTGCCACAATTATAAAATACTCTGCAGTAACCTACATATCCGCTTCATGGCTTATATTTACTTTATTGTATACAAACAGAATAAAAAACTTAAGAAAAGTCTGTTTTTCAATACTTGTACTTCCTTTATTTTTTAATCTTGCAGTAGTAACCAATAGATATCACTATCTATTTTTTTCACATTATTCGATGGAATCAAGAACCTATGGTATTCTCTTCTGGTTACATAGTATAGTATCATATTCCTATTTGATTGCTTCAATAGTTTTACTGTTGATTACTAGTTTTAAATGTGTTAAAAAGCATCGGATTCAATATATACTATTAGCTATATCCATTATACTTCCTACAATATTAAATGTTTTATACGTCTCAAGAGTTTTGGTATTGGAAACTGACTATACTCCCATAAGCTTTGTTTTATCATCATTTATATTCTTTGTAGCTGTCTTTAAGTATCGTTTTCTAAACCTTTTGCCAGTTGCAATTACAGATATTCTCGATGCAATACCTCAAGTAATTATAGCCTTAGACTCTAATAATGAGATTAACTATACAAATAAAGCATTCCAAAAATTTTTACCAAAATACAACCCTTCTGTTCACAATAATATAATAGCCTTCAAGGAATATTTCAGGAAAAAAGTTTATATAGATAAAAAAAATCTCTCGGTTATTGACCGTATAATCCTAACAGAAAAAGAGCCGTTAACAGACGAACTTGAGTTTAAGTGGCCAAACTTAAACAGAACAATAATTTTTCAGGTCAATGTAATTCCCATATACGAAAAAGGTACTTTTATAGGAAAAGTTATAATATTTAACGATATAACGGAATATAAACATTTAATCAATGAAAATATACGAAAAAACGAATCCCTATCATTGATGGCCCGAAAACTGTTAGAAGCAAATCTCTGCTACAGCGAAGCATCTCCTGTAAGTGAGAAGTCTCTTAATTCAGTTGGTAATGTCAAAAAAACAAACACTATTTAAACCACCATATTGGAATAAAAAAAGGGAATGGCAAATTTAAATTTGCCTTCCCTAAAGATATTAAAGTTATCTACTTTAATAATTAACCATATTTGTAGAATTAGTTGATATATGACTCATACCATTCACTGATTGTTTGAACTTCAAGTTTCCCTTGTTTTACATAATTATCAATATATTCTACAATCTCTGCAAAGGACTCTGTCGAAATCGCATAAACTTCTACAGGATCTTTCTCTACCTGATGCAACATAAACATTATCGACGAACCTGTTTCAACAGCTCTGTCTATTTCATTCTTTATCCAATCAAGAGACAAGTCCTTACCTACAGGTATACATTTAAGTTTGTAAATATTTTCAACAGGTACAGGCTGTATTCCTGTAAGAGTTGTCCTTGCAGTCTTAATTCCTATTTCTTGCAGTATCTCAATAAGTTCCTCATCAAAGCTTCCCTGAGGATAGCATACGTGATAAGCTCCTCTTGTCCATCCGTTTTCCAAAAGCCAATTTAGACAGAACTCGTATTCTTCCCGTTTTACTTCAGCTGGCAAAACTGTAATATCGTCAAAATGGCTCTTAGTATGGATGCCGATATCCCATCCCTCGTTATACATATAGTCCAGCTCATCCGGATTCAAATATTCAGGTTCGCCACCTGTTGCAAGTTCCCAGGTAGCCCATAAAGTTCCCTTAAATCCTTTTGCATCCATTATTGGCTTTGCTTCAGTCAATACATCATGCCAAGCATCGTCAAAGGTAAACAGAAGTTTTGATTTTCCTTCAATGTTATATGCAATTTTATCAAAATATATAGACGGTCTGAATCCTTCCTTCACATAAACTGTTATTACTATGCTCTTGATATTACCCCAGTCTGCACTTCCTACCGAAATAAAATCACTGCTTCTCCTTACAATTTTATTCCATCCGCTGTATAACTCATATGCTCCTATATAATTTATAAAATAACTGCCGTAATATACGTTATCGGTATACATGCCAATACTTATTGCAGTAATCTCCGATACATTCGGAACATACAAGTTAAATTCCACATTCTTCAAAGTTGATAGATTAAGACCATAAGTATAACGTTTCTCCATTGTGAAGTTAAATCCGCCTTCCGGAACCTGTGATGTCAACTTCAATGAACCGCTTCCGGATACTTTATGAGTGCTTACTTCAGCCTTTGCTCTTCTGAAACTGTAAGAAGAATCTATAACATCAAATTCCTCAATAATTATGCCTTCAGAAGTCTGCAACGAAGTTCCGTTTACTGGTACGTAGGATTTTATAAATGCCGGTTCAGGAGTAGGTTCGATAGTAGGTATAGGTGTTGGAGCACCTGTCGGTTCATCGTCAAGTCCCATATAATCATTATACCATTCGCTAAATGTAACAACTTCAATCAAATTCTGGCTGCTCTTACTGTAAACATACTCAACAAGTTCTCTAAAATACTGTGTAGACAACTCAAAGCCCAGAACAGGATTGTCCTCAACTTTAAAGGCATTAAGAATTATTGTGGAACCTGTTGCAATAGCTCTGTCAATTTCACTCTTAACCCACTCAAGGGATACTTCTTCACCTATAGAAATACTTCTCAAATTGTATATATCTTCAACAGGTACTGCCTGGATTCCATAATCGGTATACATTGCAGTTTTGGCTCCTATTGCCTCAACTATTCCTTTAATCTCACTGTCATAGAAGCCTGAAGGATAGTAAACGTGGTATGCTCCTCTTGTCCACCCGTTTTCAATTAACCAATTTTGGGCATTTAAGAACTCACTTTCCTTGGCTTCAGTTGTATACCCTTCAATACTTAAAGGATGAGATTCAGTGTGATTACCTATATCCCAACCTGCAGCATATAATTCATGCAAATCATATTTGTCAAGGAAAGCTATGTTTCCAGTCTCAGTAATATTTTTTACAGGCATCACATTTGCTTTAAATCCCTTCTCATTAAGTATTGGGAACGCATTTGATTTTACCGAATAATATCCGTCTTCAAAATTAAATATCAATTTTGGCAGACCTTTAACATTATATGCAATCCTATCTATATTAACATATACATTACTAGACCTTGTCGATACAGTAATTCTCATGCTTCTAATATTATTCCAATTTGCGTTTGAACCATATGAAATAAAGTCATTTCTTGCTAATCTAATTTTATTCCATCCGTTTCTGAGTTGATAATCTCCAATGAAGGTTGTAAAGTAAGAGGAATAATTTATTTCATCACAGAAGAATGCAACACTTACTGTATTGATTTTTGCAACGTCAGGTACAAATATATTAATTTCAAAGTTTTCAAGGTCCGAAAGATCACGGTTAAATGAATGTTGTTCAATTGTAAAATAATCTACTCCGCTCATACCCTGGGATGATACTTTTAAAGACTCCTTACCCGAAATATAATTAGTTGTATCTACTATTATGTCTGCATTATATGTTAAATCCCACTCTGCAACAGAATCTCCTTCGGAAAGAGTTATTCCCTCTGACAGGAGAAGATTATTACCTGAAGGTTTCGGAGTCGTAGTCGGTGTTGGTGTTGCGGTTGGTTCTTCTGTCGGCGTTGGTGTTGGGGTCTCTACCGGTGTCTCGGTTGGCGTCGGTGTTGGTGTTTCAATTGGTTCTTCTGTCGGTGTTGGCGTTGGGGTCTCTACCGGTGTTTCGGTTGGCGTCGGTGTCGGTGTTTCAGTTGGTTCTTCTGTTGGCGTCGGTGTTGGGGTCTCTACCGGTGTTTCGGTTGGTGTTGGTGTCGGTGTTTCAATTGGTTCTTCTGTCGGTGTTGGCGTTGGTGCTTCCGTTGGTTCTGCTGTCGGTGTCGGTGTTGGTGTCTCAATCGGTTCTTCGGTTGGTGTTGGTGTTGCGGTTGGTTCTTCGGTTGGTGTTGGCGTTGGGGTCTCTACCGGTGTCTCGGTTGGTGTTGGTGTCGGTGTTTCAGTTGGTTCTTCTGTTGGCGTCGGTGTTGGGGTCTCTACCGGTGTCTCAGTTGGGGTCGGTGTTGGTGTTTCAGTTGGTTCTTCTGTTGGTGTTGGCGTTGGGGTCTCTACCGGTGTTTCGGTTGGTGTCGGTGTTGGTGTTGCGGTTGGTTCTTCTGTTGGTGTTGGTGTTGGCGTTGGGGTCTCTACCGGTGTTTCGGTTGGGGTCGGTGTTGGTGTTGCGGTTGGTTCTTCTGTTGGTGTTGGCGTTGGGGTCTCTACCGGTGTCATGGTTGATGTTGGCGTTGGTGTTGGCGTCTTAACCGGTGTCTTGGTTGGAGTCGGTGTTTTAACCGGTGTCACGGTCGGTGTTGGCGTTAATTTCGGTGTTTTTTCTGGTTTTGGTGTCTTCTCTGGTTTTGGTGTCTTCTCTGGCTTTGGCGTTTTCTCTGGTTTTGAAGGTTCCTCCGGTTTATTTGTTATAGTAGGTGTTACAGTCTTTGTTGGTGTTAGAGTTGGTGTTAATGTCGGTTTAATTTTCGGTTCCGTACCATATATTAAATTTCCGTCTATGTACGCTGTCACTTTATCAAAACTAATATAATTACTACTTGAGTTATATGAATAGTCATTTGATTGGATATAATTTGACCAATCTTTTTTTGCAAATCTTGCATGAACTTCTGCTGAGCAATTTGCTTCCAGAATACCACTACTAAAACTTATTTCCAGATAATAATTGGCATCCTGAGTAGCCGGTGATAACTTATAAAATTTACCTGTCACACCGTTTAACGGAGTATGCCTGGGAGTTAATATTGCAGCATAGTCGCACCAAAAGTTTTGATCTTTCTCCTCTTCATTAGTATAATAATATCTCAATTTCACATTTTTAAGTTCAATGGGAACTTTACTTGTATTTGTTATCCTAAATCTAGGCATAATACTATTTATGCTATTGGTTGAATTACCGCTGTATGTTTCTATTTTTAGTTCAGGACTCACTGCCAAATTCGAAATCAATGGCATAAACAAATTCGAAAAGACTAACTCAGCATTCGATGTAAATAATGTCGATTCATTACTGTTCAGATTTAAGTTTGATCTTTTTGCCTGCTTTTCTGAATTCTTTTCGGTTTTCTCTGTCTCTTTTTCTTCTTTTAATACTTTTTCTGCTTTCTTAGATTCAAGTAAACTGTTTGATGGCATTAGTTTTTTAACATCAAGAAAATTATCAAGATTTGATAAATTATCTTGATCAAGCTTTTTCTCAGTTAAAAGCAATGCAATGTTTTTATTTGCTTCCTCTTTAACCTTCCTTTCCTTTTCTTCCTCCAGCTTACTTCTTTTTATAGCTGCTTTTTCTGCTTCTTTTAGTTTTTTTGCCGATGCTTCGAACTTTTCTCGTACTTCTTTTGTAATTCTTGCTTTTCCATTCTCCGTCGCTTTACCATTACCATTGGCAGCGTATACAGAAAATTGTGAAAATAGCATGCAAAATACCATAGACAGAGAAATCACAGTTTTTCTTAGTTTCATAATAACCTCCCCTAATTCAATTTAATTTTTTCAGCATTTTATATAGGTACACTTAGTTTTGGTGTCCTTCTTTTATAGCAAAAATAAAATATAATATACATTGCTGAGACTTCATAAAGCTTTATACACTCAATGAAATCAAAGCATGCAGATATTACGTCAAATTTTTTTAAGGCTAGATTGAAACTTTTACAAGACTTTAAATGCAAATAATCATTATTGCGGTTGATATGTTTTGTTATATTTGTAAAAATAATACAATTTATACCCTAGAAAACTTAACTTCTTTAATAATTTTCATAATAATGCAAATAGCATATAAATTCGGATATCCATAAACAAAAATATAGCATGCTATAATTTGCATTAGAGAGTCCATTGTTTTAAAAGATGCAGGATAATCTAAGCAGAAAAGCCTAAACACATACACTCTTTATATGCAACAAGATGTATATTGGTATAAAAACGATAAAATTTAGATTTGAAAACAACAATTATTGCGTTATCTCAAGAAAGGTCATAGAATTTCGTCTGGCAACAAATCTTGCAAGGTTTATTAATAGAACATAAGAGCTTCGAACTATAGCCCTCGGTAGTTAGAATTTTCATTCAATTTACCCCCCTATAAAAGCTTTAAATAACTTATATCATTATAAAGTGTATTTATCTGTAATAAGTTAAATCATTTTATATTTATTTATAAAAATTATTTTTGCTTTAGTTGATAAAACAAACAGCCATTTATTTTTATCAAAACATAAATATTCATATTGACTTCCAATATTCTATAACTATTTTAGTTTATTTGTAATCTTATGTCAATATATTTCTAAACAAAAATATTGAATATTGTTTAATTTTTACATATATCCTGTAGAATATCCATTTAAAACTTCTAATTTAAAAATTTCGGGTAATCAGAAATTTTTTTACCAAAATTCTTTGCTATTATCATTATATCCTCAAGATTAATCGCCAAATCATTGTTTAGATCCATAATAGGATTATAATTGACATCACTTGAAACAGCATTGAGTCTTTGAGAAATCAATATAATATCATCTAATGACAAAACACCATCCAGGTTTATGTCTCCTGGCAACAAAATGACAGGAGCTGCTTTTGAACCAATAACTACATCCTTATCTACAATCATATCATTTATATACCTTGTCAAATATGTCTGTTTACTAATTTTTATAGAGTATCCCTTATCATTATACGGTACATTCGGCAGCTGGAAATAACCGTTACTGTCAGTGTAGGTATAGTCACCTGTCTGAACGATTTCTACTTTAATACCTTTATTTATCTCCGGGTATTTAGTCTCCACATTACATTTTATATAACCGGCTAAAGTGTATGTTTTATTCTTAACCGGTACCGGACTAAATTCATAGGCGCCACAGTCAACTCCCTGATAGGAATTTCTCTTATTTCCGTCAAAGTCATACTCTGCACAGTTTGCAGGATCCCCTGCATTAATAGCCGACGATCCTTCTTTAATATGAAAATCGGGCAAATCGGAAGATAGGTCTATAAACTGTGGATCAACAAACTTTGAATGTTTGTCATTGCCAGTAATACTTCTGTATTTATCAAAGCTCTGTATATATTCATTCTTCCATATCCATTCAGAGCTTGCTGCTCCGCCAACAGAATAATAAATATTATAATCAAAGATATTCCCGTTGTTCTCCTTGTATACATTGGAAATAAACAAATTTTGATTCCCGCTGTATAATATGTTGTTGCAGAATATATTGCCGTTTGTACTGAACTGCATCAAAACTTCTCCGCAGCCTGTCCTCTTAGTGTCATTGTTGTAGAGAGTATTGTTTATAAATTTACAGTTTATCGTACTTCCTCTGTTTTTGTCATATCCGCCAAAAGCAATCCCTGTAAGATTATTATTGTAAAGAATGTTGTTCAAAACACTTATATTGCTGGTTGATTTTCCTTTATGTTCACTTGCTACCTCAATACCGATATCACAATTGTATACCCGATTCCTTTCTATTATTACATCCCTTGCTCCATCACTATATATACCACCGGCACAATACTCTTTTCCATAGGCAGGATTTCCATAAGAAGATATGAAACTAACCGTATTTCCTGCAATAATCCCATTTCTGGCCTGATCGTCGGTATATGAAGTATTTTCCCATCCAATTACCGCTATACCTATATTATCATTGTCATGAATATAATTATTTATTATCTGAAAGTCTTCCACATTACCATTAACGGCCAAAGCTTCACTTGACCCCAACTTACAGTTATATATCTCATTACCCTCTATAGTAATTTTTTTTGCAGGAATGGATGCGGTGCCATACACTGCAATACCGTGAGCGTTGCCAACCCTATTGTCCTTTGCCGCTGTTTCTATGTTATGTATCTTATTGTTCTTAATCTCAATATTGTTTGCACTTCCACGTATATGTATTCCTACAGGAACAGGATCAACAGCACTTGTTTTATAATTCCTGATCTCTAATCCTGAAATTCTGATAAAAGATTTATTTTCGATAAAGATCATTCCAGTGTATTCATTTGGAACTGTCAATCCGCTGCCATCAAGAATGGGATTCTCTCCTGGATAATTTGTTATTGTAATATAACCCTTTTGCTCCGAACCGGAAGATTTAATTGTAATATTCTCATTGTATATTCCACCCCGCAAATAAACTGTTCCCCCCGGCATAACCATCTCACATGCCTTTTTTATTGATTTAAAGGGCTTTTCAAAAGTACCGGGATTGTTATCGTTGCCATTAGGTGAAACATAATAGTTTATAACCTGAGCAGAAGTTATATTCACATTGAAACAAGCCGTAAAGATATATATAAAAGAAAATAACGCAATTGGGAATAAATTTTTTAACATAAAATCATCTCCCCTATCCATATCATCTAAATTTCTCTATATTTTACACCTGGACTATACAAATATTATATCTTTTTTTTATGTAATATAAAAGCCCTATATTTTTATCTCATAAATAGCATTAAAAATATTGGGCATTGCTCCCAAAAGCATTTTCTACATATAGGAAACTGCCCTATATCTTCTATTAATTTTTCCTTGTACATTTCATAATTAATTTTTATATTTTTAAATTAACCCGGTTTATGAGAAAAAATATTATTTAGTTCTATTGACATAATTCGAAAAAGGATATACAATTTATAATGTAATATTTTAGGATACATAACTAACATTTTTAACGTTTTTGCATTGTAGTGTTTTATTTTCCTGACCTCTTTTTGACACAATCAGGTTTGACTAATTATTGAATAAACATTATTAGTAATTTTTTATGTATTCATTATAATTAGAAAATAATAGAAATAGATAATAATAGAAGCAGATATTTTATATTTGATAAGTTGTTGTAATTTTAGGGGTGGTATAATTTGAATATTTGGGTTAGTAAAAGTTGAGTCTTTCTTAGGCAAAAGTTCTGAAAGCAATATCACATGTTTATATTATTAATCGGTAGTAAATTTGCTGCAAAAAACATAGAAGTGCTTTATCTATTCTTTAATTATACTCTCCAGTAATAATTACAGCCATAAGAATGTGGAATTCCAATTAACATACGTCCTATTTTGGCGTTAAAAATCTATTTTATACTTTATTACCCCATCCCACGAAACATCAATTTATCCATGATAGTTTTTCGTCGGCTCAGTTGTATGGCAAAACCATTAATATTGACATAATATTAACTTATATTTGTGTTTAAATATTTTTAATATTATAGATAAGCAATCTTTTTCAACTTTACATAAACTATTATTTAATAAATTTTTTATGATTTTTTTAGGAGGAGTAAAATGGAACTAAAAAACAAAAAAGTACTAGTAACCGGTGCCGACGGATTTATAGGGAGCCATCTCGTCGAAGCACTTTTAGAGGAAGGTGCAGATGTTACTGCATTTGTGTATTACAATTCATTTAACAATTGGGGATGGATTGATACTTTCCCGAAAGAAAAATTAGAAAAAACAAAAATATTCCAGGGAGATATCCGCGATGCAAATTGTGTAAGAGAAGCCGTTAAAAACGTGGAATGTGTTTTTCATCTTGCTGCACTTATCGCTATTCCTTACAGCTATTATGCACCGGAAAGCTACGTTGATACCAACATTAAAGGCACTCTCAATGTTCTGCAAGCATCAAAAGATTATGCAATCGAAAGGGTGCTTGTAACTTCAACTTCTGAGGTTTACGGTACCGCAAAATATGTGCCCATTGATGAGTCACATCCATTCCAGGGCCAGTCGCCTTATTCCGCATCCAAAATCGGAGCCGATAGAATTGCGGAGTCTTTTTACAGAAGCTATGATCTTCCGGTGACTATAGTACGTCCGTTTAATACTTACGGCCCAAGGCAGTCAGCCAGAGCGGTTATACCTACAATAATTTCACAGCTTTTATCCGGAAAGACAGAAATCAAACTTGGGAATTTGAGCCCAACACGAGATTTTAACTTTGTAAAAGATACCGTTAATGGTTTTATTGAAATAGCCAAGTCAGATAAGACCATTGGCGAAGAGATAAATATAGCAAGTGGTGTTGAAATTTCCATCGGAGATCTTTTTGAAGAACTTAGGCTGCAAATAAATAAAGACGCCAAAATAATCAATGACGAGATAAGACTGCGACCTGAAAAAAGTGAAGTAGACCGCCTGTTGGGGTCAAACAAAAAAATAATGCAGCTTACCAACTGGCAACCGAAATACGATTTGAGAGCTGGACTAAAAGAAACAATATCTTGGTTTAAAGATAATTTA
>Ga0116169_1001636_pt1 | contig 18044 bp, 17 predicted proteins | sample AD_UKC130_MetaG_FD_89796 | JGI IMG/M metagenome (GOLD analysis project Ga0116169, IMG submission 89796) | Active sludge microbial communities of municipal wastewater-treating anaerobic digesters from Canada - AD_UKC130_MetaG | ecosystem: Engineered > Bioreactor > Anaerobic > Digestate | place...
AGACGTACTGCACGAGCAGGCGCGCGCTCTCCGTCCCGTAGCCCTGCCGCCAGTACTGCGGGTCGATGACGACATGCACCGTCGGGGTGAGTGTTTCCCAGTGCCAGTCTGCGCCGCCATGACCGAGCAGCGTCCCGTCGCTGCGGGACACGATTGCCACGTTAAGCGACCGCTCGCCGCTGCCCAGCCTGCCGATCACATCCTGCACCTGCTTGAGCGATAGGGGCGCTTCGTCCGGAAAACCATTAGGCAGGTAGCGGCGACCGGCCAATGCGGGGTGGTTGAGAAGGGCGTGCAGCGCCGGTGCGTCGTCGGCCTCGAACGCCCGCAGCACAACGCGCTGCCCCTCAAACAGGTTCAATAATTCCATTCGTGGCTCCTCCGTCCAGTTGGTGAGGATTGGCACAGGTAGGATAGCACAGGATGCCGCGCGGGCGGAATGGTTGGTCACACGTGGAGCGACAGCGCCGCAAGTTCGATGCCCGGCGCGCCCTCAAACTGCGCGGCGATCTCGCGGAGGGTTTGCCCGGTGACAGGGTGGCGATAGCCCGGCGCGAGGTCGGCGAGGGGCAGGGCGATGTGCGCGCGGGTGAGGATTTCCGGGTCAGGGAGGTAAAGGCCCGTCTCCTCGTCCTCCAGCACGGTGTCGCCGTAAAGCGCGAGGTCGAGGTCAATCGGGCGCGGCGCGTAGCGGTCCGCCGTGCGTATCCGACCCATGCTGTTCTCGATGGCGCGCAGCACGCGGAAGCGGAACAGATCCGGCGGGACGTCGCCCGGCACCTCGACCAGCACGGCGGCGTTGAGGTATTCCGGCTGGTCCAGTTGCTCCCCGGCGGGGCCAAGCGGCAGCGAGCGGTATACCCGTGAGACTGCCTTCACGCCGACCTGATCGTCGAGCAGCCCGACAGCCCAGGGCAGGTTGTGCTCCGGGGAGAGGTTCGAGCCGAGCGTGATGAAGACCGGGATCATGCGGAACCCCCGGCGAGGCTCCCGGCAAAGTCCTCGCGCGTGCGCTCGATCTCCACACCGACCGAACGGGCGAAGCGCAGCGCGCCGGGCTTCTCGACGCGCACGCGCACGGCATCCGCGCCGCCCTCAATACAGATGCGCGCGATGGCGGTTGCCAGCGACTCAACGAGGTTGTGCCGGGTGTTCTCGTCCTCCACGTAGGCGATGATCTGCTTGGTGATCGTCTTGTAGTTCAGTGCATCGGCGACGCTGTCTGTCTCGCCCGCGCGGCGCACGTCGGTAAAGAGCACGAGGTTGATGCAGATGTCCTGCTTCTTCTCAATCTCCCACGGCTGAAAGCCGATGTAGCCGCGCACCAGCAGGTCTTTGATCAGGATTTTATCCCGCGCCATGATGCCCTCTGCGGTGCGCGGCTACTTGCCAATTGCCCGGTAGAACTCGTCGCGCAGTTCGGGGCTGGTGCGGAACTCGCCGCGCTTGGCGGTGGTGATCATGTTTGTGCCGTGCTTCTTGACGCCCCGGAGCGACGCGCACATGTGCTGCCCCTCCAGCACGACCATCACGCCCGCCGGATCGAGCGCTTCCACCAGCGCATCAGCGATCTCGTTGGTCAGGCGCTCCTGCACCTGGAGCCGGTGCGCGAACATGTCCACAATACGGGGGATCTTGCTCAGCCCGATCACGGAGCGGCGCGGGATGTAGGCCACATGAGCCTTGCCGACGAACGGCAGCATATGATGCTCGCACAGCGAGTTGTACTCGATGTCCGCGACGACCACCATCTCACCCCTGTCATACGACACGTCGAAGAACGCGCCGTTGACAACCGTCGCCAGGTCCTGCTGGTACCCTTCCAGCAGTTCGTCATACATCTTGGCGACGCGGTGAGGCGTCTTGACCAGACCCTCCCGGTCGGGGTCTTCCCCGACGAGCGTCAGGATCTCACGGACAGCGGCTTCGAGCCGGTGCTTACGCTCGGCCTCGGTTAGCAGATCAGGACGGCGGGCGCCGATCTGCACCCCGGCCCGCTCCGCATGGTAGCCATTTCCGTTGTGGTGACCATCGTGCTGCTGGGCATGGTTGTCTCGCGCCCGATCAGTTGTAACAGGCATCATATCCCCTCATCTTTGGCGTAAATAACGAAAACGGGCAGCGTCTGCCCGGCTATCGACTGACTCTAGCGTGCCGGGTGGTGCGCGTCCGCACAGTGATTGTAGCGACCGGTTTAAACGCGTTCAAAGCACCTCCGGGCCACGCCTGGTTTCTAAGGAGCTTCTTACACGCAGGCTTCCGCCAGTCAATGGACGCTCCAGCAGCCGGTGATCTTACGCAGTGCGCCGGGCCGCGCGGGGCCTGCACGGGGCAAAATTTTAAGGTGGGCGGTGAGGCGCGATCCCCGGATGCGGTATACAATGAGCACACCCGTTCTTTAAGCCCGGAGCATCACATGTCGGACTTTATCACCGCTCAGGACATTACCAACCTGTCAAAGTGCCGCCGCATTGTGTACCTGGATCGGCATGGCGACCCTGCACTGCGGGTGGAGCCGTCCGAGTACGAGCGGTGGCTGATGGAGCAGGGGATCGAGTTCGAACAGCAGGCCATTGCCGACTACGACCTGTACGTGGTGCACGCGCCGGAGGACCCGCAGGCAGCTTTCGGCGCGACGCTCCAGTTGATGCGGCATGGCGTGGAGATGATCTACCAGGGCACGCTGCTGTATGAGGGCCTGCACGGACGGCCCGATCTGCTCGTGCGGGTGGATGGCGGCGCGTCGCGCTTCGGCGGCTACTACTACCGCCCGGTTGACATTAAGTCGGCGCGCCGCGCCAGCGACTCCCACCGGCATCAGGTGATGTTCTACTGCTATCTGCTGCATGGCGTGCAGGGTTTCGCGCCGGATGGCGCGCTGCTGCTCAACGGCGGGCCGGAGGGCGGCGGTGATACCGAGATCGAGGTGCCCTACGCGCAGGATGAAATCCTCGCGCTGCTAAACGAGGTCATCGATACAATAGACGGGGATGAGCCGCGCCCCTTCATCACGAGCGCATGCCAGGGCTGTCGCTGGCGCAACGTGTGCCTGCCGCTCGCCGAGAAGATGCGCGACGTGTCGCTGCTGCCCGGCATCCGCCGCGATACCTGGCAGGCGCTGCACGAGCGCGGCGTGCGCACGCTGGAGCAGGTCGCCGCGCTCACGCTCGACGAGTTGATACGGGTGGATGGCATCGGGCGGAAGACCGCGCCGCGCCTGCTGGCCCGCGCCCGCGCGCACGTCGAGCAGCGCGCGGTCCTCGTCGAGCCGCCGCGTCTCGCCCCGCCCGTGCCGGGCGAGTCCTTCTTCGATATCGAGGGCTTCTCACACAAGAACGTCGATTGCTACTACCTGCTGGGCCTGCTCGTGCGCCGGGGCGAGGAGTACGCCTTCGAGTACGACCTTGCCGAGCGCCCCGAGGACGAGCGCGAGATGTGGTTCAGCTTCCTCGACCGCGTCGACACACTCGACGGGCCGGTTTACCACTACGGGGCGTACGAGCGGACCGCTATCGGCAGGCTGGTGGAGCGGCATGGCGGGGGCGCGCCTGCCCGCCGCCTGCTCAACCGCTTTGTGGACCTGCACCGGCTGCTCAAGAACAGCGTGGCGCTGCCCCTGCCGGGCTACTCGCTCAAGCAGGTTGCGCCCTGGCTGGGCTTCAAGTGGACCGGGTTCACGCAGGCTGCATCTGAGTCGATTGTCGAGTACTACCGCTGGCTCGAAACCGGCGAGCGCCAGCACCTTGAGCACGTGATCGCCTACAACCGCGATGATGTGCTGGCGACGCGCATCGTGCGCGACTGGCTTCTCAACTTCAGCAGCACATAACTGGAGGCCCATGCTCCTACCGGCCTATCAAAAGGGCTTCATCTCGCTGGCGGATGGCGCCCGGATTCCGTACGTCTCGACCGGGGCGGGCGAGATCCCGGTGGTGCTCGTGCCCGGCGCGGGCGACGGGTTCCGCACCGTGGCCGATGCGGCGTTCGCCCTCGCTTGGCTGTACCGGGCGCGCGCCCGGCGTTACCGGGTGCTCTTTCTCAGCCGGCGCGAGCCGCTGCCGCCGGGTTTCACAATGACCCAGCACGCCGCCGACTTCGCTTTTGCCGTGCGCGCGCTCGGCGTGGGCCGGGCGGTGTGGGAATGCAACTCCGCCGCCGGGCCGATAGGCCAGCATCTCGCCGTCACGCAGCCGGACCTCGTCGGTGCGCTGGTGCTGACCTGCACGCTGCACCGCGCCTCGCCGGAGACAGGCCGGGTTGTCGGGTACTGGATCGACTGCGCGCGGCAGGGGCGCTGGCAAGACCTCGCCTGGAGCGCCATCGAGTACACCTACCGCCCGCAGACCGTCGCGCGCTACCGGCTTATCAAGCCGCTGCTCCCGCTCGTGGTGAGGCCACCGCGCCAGCCCGAGCGGCTGCCCAATCTGCTGGAGATGCTGCTCGACCTGGACCAGAGCAACCTGCTCCCGCGTATCACACAGCCGGTCTTCGTCGCGGGTGGGGCGGACGACCGGGTCATCCCGGCCAGCGTGCAGCGCGAGATGGCGGCGCTCATCCCCGGCAGCCGCCTCAAGCTGTACGAGGGCTACGGGCACGGCAACGACCAGGAGAACCCGCAGTATCACGCGGATTTTGATCGCTTCGTCGAGCAGGTGTGGGAGGTGGGCGCGTGAGAGTTGTCGGCGCGGATGGCTGCCGGGCGGGGTGGGTGTACGTCGCCCTTGATGGCGAGCAGGGCTGGGCGGGCGGCATCGCCCCGAACGTGCGCGCGCTGTGGCGGCGCTTTCAGGTCGCCGAACTTATCCTGCTCGACGTGCCCATCGGCCTGAAGGAGCACGGGCATGACGAGCGCGCCTGTGATGTACGCGCCCGGCGGCTGCTCGGCGCGCGGCGCAGCAGCGTGTTCCCGGTGCCGTGCCGCGCCGCGATCTACGCGGGCACGTACGACGAGGCCTGCCGCATCAACATGGAGCGCACGGGCCGGGGGCTGAGCAAGCAGGCCTGGAACATTGCCCCGCTCATCCGACAGGTGGACGAACTGCTGCGGAGCGACGCCCGCGCCCGCGAGACGATCCGCGAGTCCCACCCGGAGTTGGCCTTCTGGGCGCTGAACGGCGGCCTGCCGATGGCGCATTACAAGGCGACGCCGGAGGGCGAGGCGGAGCGGCTGGCGCTGCTGCGTGAGCGGTTCCCGGCGGCGGAGGCCGTCGTCGATGAGTTGACCGCTCGCTACCCGCGCCGCGACCTTGACCGCCACGACGTGATCGACGCGCTCGCACTCGCCGTGACTGCTTCCGGCTGGCCGGAGCACATCACGTCGATCCCGCTCCAGCCGGAGTTTGACGCATACGGGCTGCGCATGGAGATGGTCTACGGGGAGGTGCAGCTCACGGCGGCGGGCGGTGGAACCGACCGCATCCTCGATACGTTGTAGAATCGGAGAGTGAGGCAATTCCGAAGTGAACTTATCGAGGGGGCTTGCGATGAGCAAGCGACAATTTTACTGGACATGGGCGCTGCTGCTGGCGCTGCTGGGCCTTGTCGCGTGCGGCGGGCCGGCTGCAACCGAGCCGCCAGCCGAGCCGACCGCCGCAAATGAACTCCCGCCCACGCTGGAACCATCGACTGAGGAGCCGGAAGCGGAAAGCGGCGGGGAGGACACCACCCCTGCCGACCCGGCAGCGCCGGAGGCTGCGGCTATCTACAGCGCGGTCGTGCGCCAGCTTTACACCCAGGACCACACCTTCAACGAGCCGCCAAACTGGCCTCGCATTTACATCCTCACCAGCACCGACGACTCGGTCGGCGGGACGGGCGAGCCGCCCAACGCCGCCCCGATCGAGCCTGCTGTGCAGGAAGCCATCACCGCAGGGCTGGGCGACCTGCCCGCCGAGATTCTCTGGGTGCCGGACTGGGACGCCGTGCCGATCAACCCGGATAACGGCGCGGTTGACGAGGGTGACGGCGTGATCATCACGCTGGGCAATGTCTACGAGCAGGACGACGGCAGCGTGCACGTCGCGGCGTCGCTGCACTGTGGCGGCCTGTGCGCCACCGGCATGACCTACGTTCTCGAAAACACCGGCGCGGGCTGGGAGATCACCGGCACGACCGGCCCGGCGTGGATGAGCTAGACCTCACCCCCCGGCCCCCTCTCCGTCGAGCGGAGAGGGGGAGGTTGTTGGAAAGGAAGCCGCGACGTTTAGTCGCGGTGTGCTCACGGTGAACTCGCGGCGCATGTCGATGAGCTTACCCCAACGCGACCGGTTCCCCTTCTCCCCTGTGTGGGAGAAGGGGTGCGCCGACGCGGAGCGTCGGGGCGGGGATGAGGGGAGGAGGTTGTTGTTGGAAAGGAAGCCGCGAAGCCGCAAAGCCGCAAAGCCGCGACGTTTAGTCGCGGTGTACGTTGGCCCAACGCCAACCACTAGTCGAGCAACAAACCACTCCGGTACAATGAGCGGTAGCTGCATGCAGGCTGCCGCCTGCCGATCCCCGAGTCAGTTTTAGAAAGGTGCCCCATGTTCAATTCACTACCAACTGATGCGCAGAGGGTTATCAACTGGGAATGGCCCCAGTACGAGCCGTACTTTAACGAGCTGCGGCTGCGCAAGCTGACGGAGGCCAACGTCGAAGAGTGGCTGGCCAACTGGACGCAGCTCTCCGACCTGCTCTCCGAATGCTTCGCGCTGCTTTACCTCGACAAGACGCTGCACACCACCGACACGGTCATCGAGAAGCGCTTCAACACGTTCATGGAGAACGTCTACACGCCCGCGCTCTCCGCCGACCAGAAGTTGAAGCAGAAACTGCTGGAGAGCGGGCTGGAGCCGGAGGGCTTCGAGATTGCGCTGCGCAACATGCGCGCCGAAGCCGACCTGTTCCGCGAGGAGAACCTGCCGCTGATCGTCGAGGAGCGCAAGCTGGTCAGCGAGTATGATCGGATCATCGCCACGCAGACCATCGAGTGGGACGGGCAGGAGTACACGATGCCCCAACTGGCGAAGATCTCCGCCAACCCCGACCGCTCCGCGCGTGAGGAGGCCTGGCGGCGGGCGTCGGCACGCGTACTTGAGGACCGTGAGGCGCTCAACGAGGTGTGGGTCAAGCTGATGGGTCTGCGGCGGCAGATCTACCAGAATGCCGACAAGCCGGACTATCGCGCCTATGCCTGGCAGAACCGCCTGCGCTTCGACTACACCCCGGAGAACGCGCAGCAGTTCCACGCGGCGATTGAGGAAGTCGTCGTGCCTGCCGCCGAGCGCGTCTACAAGCGCCGTGCCCGGCTGATGGGCGTCGAGACGCTGCGCCCCTGGGATGTCAACGTGGACGTGATGCGCACCACCGATCTGCTCGTTGACCCGCTCAGCCGCGAGCCGCTGCACCCCTTTGACGATGTGAAGGAGCTTGAGGAAAAGGCTTCAGTTATCTTCCACCGCGTCGACCCGGCACTTGGCGGGTACTTCGACACGATGCGCACCGAGCGGCTGCTTGACCTGGCCAACTACAAGGGCAAGGCCCCCGGCGCATACTGCATCACCCTGCCCGCGCGTAAGCGCCCGTTTATCTTCGCCAACTCGATCGGCATTCAGGAGAACGTCAACACGCTGTTCCACGAGTCGGGGCACGCCTTCCACGTCTTTGAGAGCGTAAACCTGCCGTACGCGCAGCAGCGTGACTACCCGACGGAATTCGCCGAAGTTGCGTCGATGGCGATGGAACTGCTCGCTGCGCCGTACCTGCTGGCAGACGAAGGCGGCTTCTATAACGAGGAGGAGGCGGCCCGCGCCCGCGTGGAGCACCTTGAGAGCATGCTGATCTTCTGGCCGTACATGGCGGTTGTCAGTGCCTTCCAGGACTGGGTGTACACGCACCACGATGAGGCGTCCGACCCGGCGAACTGCGATGCTAAGTGGCTTGAGCTGTGGCGGCGCTTCATCAAGGGTGTGGACTGGAGCGGGCTTGACGACGAGGCCGCGACCGGCTGGCATCGCAAGCTGCACATCTTCCGCTACCCGTTCTACTACATCGAGTACGGGCTGGCGCAGCTTGGCGCGGTGCAGGTCTGGGCGAATGCGCGGCGCGACCAGGCGGGGGCGGTTGCGGCCTACCGCCGTGCGCTGGCGCTCGGCGGCACGATGCCCCTGCCTGAACTTTACCGGACGGCGGGCGCGCGCTTCGCGTTCGACGCGGGCACGCTCGGCGAGGCGGTGAGCCTCATCGAGAGCACGCTTGAGGAGCTTTACGCGCTGGAGTAGGGCAGCCTCCGCTGCCTTTGTGGAAGGGGCGAGTATCACCGGATACCCGCCCCTTCTTTGCGATCCGGGCGCGGTAAATGGGGTGAAATTGTAAGACGCGCTAACTAAACTCCGTCTAACGGACGAGCGTTCGAGCCGGAGGAGGAGGATCGCATCATGCGCAAGCCAGGGTTCTGGATGGGGGCGCTCGTCGGGGGGATGGCAACGGCGGCGCTCATTGCGCTGTATTTTGCCGCCGACGCACTGGTCGGCCTGCCGCTCGTTCCCTATGACGTGTTTGACTGGATCGCCCGCACGCTGCCCGGCGGCGTGATCACGTTCGGCATCGAAACAATGGTGAACGTGCTGATCGCGCTGAACGTCAACGTCAGCGAGGCGGCAAAGCTCGCCGAGCAGGGCATGGCGGTCGCCGGTATGTGGCTCACCGGGGTTGTTGCGGGCGGCGTGCTCTTTGCTGCCCTCCGCGCGGCGGGTACCCGGCGCGGGCTGCTGCCTGGCCTGCTGCTCGGGCTGCTGTTCGGCGGGGCGACGCTGTTCATCAGCCTGAGCGTGAACCAGACCGCTCAGACCGGCCCCGCACTCAACGCGCTGTGGATTCTCGCTGTTACGCTCGCGTGGGGGCTGGTCATCGGCTGGGCGTACGAGCGGCTCGCCGCGCAGCCTGCCCCGGTGCAGGCACGGGCCGCCGGGGAAGAACTGACCGTCGAGCAGAAGAGCCGCCGCGAATTCCTGATACGGATGGGCGCAAGCACTGCGGCGATCACGGTTGTCGGCGCGGGGCTGGCGTCGGTGCTCTCCACGCGTGACGAGCAGAGCGCAGTTGCCGGGGGTGGCGCGGCCATCGTGCCGGAAGGGAACGGCGCCGTTGCGCCGGGAGGTGACCCGACGCTGGGGGCGGCGGCGCTGCTCAACCCGCTGCCCAACGCGAACGCGCGCGTCCAGCCCGTGCCCGGCACCCGCCCGGAGTACACGCCGGTCGAGCAGCACTACCGCATCGACATCAACGCCCGCCCGCCGCGCATCGAGGCGGAAACGTGGGTGCTGCCCATCAACGGTATGGTGGACAACCCGCTCGAACTGACGCTGGAAGACCTGAAGACGCGCTACGAGCCGGTGCACCGCTTTGTGACGCTCTCCTGCATCTCGAACCACGTCGGCGGTGACCTGATCGGCACGACGCTGTGGACGGGCGCGCGCCTGCAGGACGTGCTCGCCGATGCAGGCGTCCAGCCCGGCGCTCGCTACCTGACCATCGTCTCCGAAGATGGCTTCCACGAGTCGGTTCCGCTCGATCTGATCGAGCAGGACGACCGCATCATGCTGGCCTATCACTGGGACGGCCAGCCGCTTACCCGCGAGCACGGCTTCCCGCTCCGCATCTGGATCCCCGACCGCTACGGCATGAAGCAGCCCAAGTGGATCGTCGGGATGACCGTCACCGACGAGTACGAGCCGGGCTACTGGGTCGTGCGGAACTGGGACGAGGAAGCGATCATCCGCACCACGTCCTTCATCGACACCGTTGCGACGGACGCTGCCATCGAGCGGGATGGGCGGATGCTCATCCCCATCGGCGGGATGGCGCACGCGGGTGCGCGGGGCATCTCGCGCGTCGAGGTGCGGGTGGACGACGGCGAGTGGGTGGAAGCGGAACTGCGCGACCCGCTCTCCGACACCACGTGGACGGTCTGGCGCATCGACTGGCCCTTTGAGGAAGGCGCGCACACCATCGCCGTCCGCTGCTACGACGGCACGGGTGAGCTTCAGATCACCGAGCCGAACGACCCGTACCCCGGCGGAGCGACGGGCATCGACACGCTGATGACGGCTATCCGGGGCGGCTCGGGGTAGGGGCGGGGCCGCCAGTCACGTCCGCCGCTGGTAGAACGAGCGCCGGTGGCGCACAAGCTGGACGAGCGCCGCGCCGTGTATCGCCCCGGTGACCGCGCCTGCGAGCAGCGTCGTCCCGGCAATGATGGCAATCGACGCGAGGCTGATGCCGCCCGCAGGCAGCAGGTCGATGCCCGCGAACACGATCACCATCGCAGGGGACCAGGCGGCGGCGTTGATCGCTATCCACCAGCCGGCGCCGTAGACGTGCCGCGCTAGGGCCAGGTACTGGGGATAGCCCAGTGTCGCGCCGAGCACGAGGCCCATCAGCGATGCTGCCAGGAGGATCGTCGGCTGGCCGGGGTCGGCAGGCGGAGGGGCGGTTGCCGTCGGCGGGGCGAGAATCTGCGAGACGGCAACGAGCGTGCTGGGGATGATGCCGAAGAGCCATGCAATGCCCGCGCCGACTGCCGTCATGCTCACCCACGTCGAGCGCTCCATATAGGGCAGGGCGCGGCGCAGCACGTACCACTGCGCGAAGCCGACGACAGCGCCCTCGAAGAACGCGCCGAGCACAACGGCGACGAGCGCCATCAGCAGCACATCGACGATGGCCTGCGCGTTCTGGCTGAGGGAGTTGAAGGCCACGAGCACGGCAGCCGAGCCGCCCAGCCCGATCAGTTCCGCACCGGCGTTGGCAATGACCCAGCGCAGCCACAGGTTGAAGTCGGGGGGCGGCAGTTCGGGGGCGGTGGATTCGGGCATGCGGTTGCTCCTCGTAGCGAGTCCACAGATAACAAAAATGACACTGATGAATAAACGGCAGAAGACAGGACGATCCGTTTATTCATTATATCAGTGTCATCCAGTGGCTGATGCGCAGGCTCGAACAGCCCGCGCCGGATTATTGCTCGCCCACGACCTCGTAGCGGCGCGGCATGTGCAGCAGGACCGGGCAGGACTCCGGCCCATCCACCGGGCACGAGACGCAGCCCGCCGGGCCGCAGCCGGTCGCGCTGCCGGGTAAGGCTCCCTGCATACGCAGCCGTCCCTTCCGCACCCAGAAGTCGATCATCCCCTGAAGGGCGTCAGGCTCGATGTCCAGCTCGCGGCCCAGGCGGCTCAGGCTGACGGGACCATCGGCGTTCTTAATCGCGTCGAGTACGGCGTAAAGCGGCGACATGTTAGCCCAGCCCCAGCAGCCGCCCGCCCTGGTAGACGAGCACCGCGCCCAGCCACGCAATCGTGAGCATGAAGCCCACACTGAAGGCCATCCACTTTGTGCCAAACTCATGCCGCAGCGCGGCCATGGTGGTCACGCACGGGGCGGTCAGCAGCACGAACACCGTGAACGCCACCGCCGAGAGCGGCGTAAAGGCCGACTGCAGCGTCGCTACCAGCGTTGCGTTACCGCCTGCCTCCTCGACGGGGTCAACAGGCTCGTTTGCGAACAGGTCCACGCCGGGGAGCAGGCTCAGCGTGGCGCGGATGGTGTCCCACGTGGCCTGCACGAACGTCAGCCCGATCTCGCCGAGGTCCTGCCAGAACGTCGTCGCTACGTCCTCCTCGACCTCTGCCTCGCCGGTGTAGGTGATGTTCAGCGTCGAGACGATCATCTCCTTGGCGATAAAGCCCGTCACCAGCGAGGAGGCCGACTGCCAGTTGCCGAAGCCCGCCGGTTCGAAGGCCGGAGCGATCCAGCGGCTGACCGCGGCGAGTGCGCTGTTTTCGGCGTCGACCTGCGCGAAGCTGGCTTCTCCCGCCGCCGTAACCGGGATCGACACGAGCAGCCACACGATGATCGAGGCGATGAGGATGACGCTCGTCGCGTGCTCAACGAAGCCCTTTGTGCGCTCCCAGGTGTGCAGCAGCACGCTCTTGAGCGACGGCACCCGGTAGGGCGGCAGTTCGATGACGAACGGGGCTTCCTCATCGCTGCGGAAGAGCGTGTGCTTCAGCAGCAGGCCCACCAGTATCGCGACGACGATGCCGAGGATGTACATGGCGAAGACCAGCGTGCCCGCCCGCGCCCCGAACAGCGCCACACCGATCACGATGTAGACCGGCAGCCGCGCGCCGCAGCTCATGAAGGGCACGAGCAGACCGGTCAGCAGGCGGTCGCGCTCGTTTTCCAGCGTGCGGGTCGCGTAGACGCCCGGCACCGAGCACCCGAAGCCGAGTAGCATCGGGATGAAGCTCTTGCCGTGCAGCCCCAGCCAGTGCATGAAGCGGTCCATGAGGAAGGCGGCGCGGGCCATGTAGCCGCTGTCTTCAAGCAGGGCGATGAAGAAGTAGGTGAAGGCGAGTACCGGGATGAACACCAGCACACCACCCACGCCGCCGAAAACGCCGTCGAGCACGAGCGACTCGACCCACGTGCCGCCCAGCCCCACCGAGCCGAGCAGCGCCGCCGTCCACCGCGTGAGTGGCCCGGCAATCACCCCGTCGATCCAGTCCACGTAGTACGAGGAGACGTTCGCCGTCATCTGGAAGACAAGCCACATCATCACGGCAAAAACAGGCAGGCCGAGCAGCGGGTGCGTGAGCACCTGGTCGATGCGGTCAGAGCGGGTGTGGCGGTCAAGCGGTGGGCGCTTGACGACCTCACGCACCAGCCCGTTGATAAAGCCGTAGCGCCGGTCGGTGATGAGGATGTCGCTGTCGTCGCCCAGTGCCGCCTCGATACGGCGAATGCCTGCCTGCGCGGCGTCAAGCAGCGCCTCCGTCCCGTCGAGCGCCGACACCCGCGCGAGGATGTTGGGGTCGCTCTCCAGCAGCTTGATCGCCAGCCAGCGGGTGTCGTAGCGGTGGCGCAGCACTGGGTGCGTGCGGGCGATGTCCTGCAGCGCGGCGATCTCGCGCTCGACTTCGCGCCCGTAATCGACGAGCTTTTCCGGCGTGCAGCCGCAGGTGCAGGGCTCCTCACGGTTGAGCGCGGCGTCGAACATCTGCGCTTTGAGCGCCTCCAGCCCGCGCCCGCTCCGGGCTACCATCGGCACGACGGGTACGCCGAGCGCGGCGCTCAGCCGGGCCGTGTCGATGCTCAGCCCGCGAGCCTCGGCAGCGTCCATCATGTTGAGGGCGAGCACTGCAGGCAGCTTCGTTTCGATGATCTGCGTGGCAAGGTACAGGTTGCGTTCCAGGTTACCGGCGTCGACGGCGATCACGACCACGTCGGGCCGGGCGTCGAGCAGGTAGTCCATCGCCACGATTTCCTCGGCGGAGAAGGCCGAGAGGCTGTACGTGCCCGGCAGGTCGACGAGCGTGAAATCATACCCGTGAAGTTCGATCTGCCCCTCTTTGCGCTCGATGGTCTTGCCCGGCCAGTTGCCGACGTGCTGGCGTGCGCCGGTCAGGGCGTTGAAGATCGTGGTCTTGCCGCAGTTGGGGTTACCGGCCAGTGCTACGTGAAAACCCACGCGGACGTGGGTTTCGTCGAGGGTGATAGGCGGCGGCGTTTCGATGTCGCAGCAGCGCCGGGTCATGCGGTGGCCTCCATCGAACCGTCGTCCGTCACCATGATCTTCTGCGCCATGCCGCGCCCGATGGCCATGCGCGTGTCTTCCTTCACGGCGAGGATTAGCGGGCCACCGCCGTAGCTCTGCACCACGCGCACAATGCTGCCGGGGTTGAGGCCCAGTTCGGCGAGACGCTTGCGCAGCCTGCGCCCGCCCGCAACGCTGACGAGGCGCACGCACCGGTCGCACGGGGCGCTGCTCAGCGGGAAGGCCCCGGCGGGGCACTCGACACAGGGCCCGGTGGGGTCGGTTAGCTCGGCTTCACAACGGGGATGGCGGTTATCCGCATGGATGTGGTGTTTGTGGCGGTGAACTCCGAACACGGTGACTCCTGGTTCGAGTAGTGAGCAAGCTTAAGGTTTAAGGTCTACCTTATAATACCGGATTAAGGAAACCTCATAAGTACCAACTGTCACAATCGCGAGGCGAGGAATGTCATTGTGGGAAGATAAAGTGGATGAAATTAGTGTGTTTTAGGCCCGGTCGGCGTGTGCCAGACGTCCCACGCGGACGGTCAGCGGCCAGGATGCGGGGCGCACTTCGGCAGGCTCACCCCATGCCTGGAGCAGGCGCGCGCGGATGGCGTTAATGGGGTCGCTGCCGGTTCGCACCCGGTAGCTCTGCGTGGCTGACCAGCTCTCCAGGAACCCGAGCAGGTGCTCTAGCGACCAGTCAGCCGTCATAAAGAAGGGCGGCGGCTCGATCTCGTCGAAGGGGAAGGGCAGGGTGCGGTACTGGTCGTGAATGTACTCGAAGCCCGCGGGCCAGTAGCCATCGAGCACCACGGCATAGTACTCGTACAGCAGGTCGTCAACGGCGGGCGCGATGCGGGGCAGGTGGTAGGTCCACACGGCGAGGACGCCGCCCGGCTTCAGTACGCGGCGGACTATCGCGTAGAAGACGTCATGATCGAACCAGTGTACGGCCTGCGCAACGGTGATCAGGTCTACGCTGGCTGGCTCAAAGGACGCGGCCTCAGCCTGCTCGACGCGGTACTCGACCCGCTGGTGCTCGAAGGCGCGTGCGATCTGGTCGGCGCTGGCATCGGTCGCCACGACGCGCTCATAGTGCCGGGCCAGCTCAACCGCCGCCTGTCCGTTGCCCGTGCCGCAGTCCCACGCAAGCGTGTGCTCTGGGGTCAGCGAGGCGAGGTAATCGAAGAGAGCGGAGGGGTAGCGGGGCCGATGGCGTGCGTACTCCTGCGCCTGCCTGGAGAAGTGGTCTTTATATGGCACAGGTGTCGCCCCCTCGCCGCCGCTACATGGCGGCACAGCCCGCCATCTGTGCCTATTATATGCGATAAAGTTGGTCTAAATAAAGAGGCAAGGGGGTAAACCTGGCGTGTGTTACCCCTTCTCCCACAGACGGGTCGGGGCGGGATGAGGGAGCGGCTACGCCTCGCCGCGCACCGCGCGCCACACCAGCCCGCGCCGGGGCGCGAACAGAAAGGCCAGCAGGAACAGCACCGTTAGCGTCAGAACGATGGCCGCGCCCGAGGCGACGTTAGCATAGTACGAGGCGTACAGCCCGACCACGGCGGAGATCACCGCAAAGACCGCCCCCAGCAGCATGATCCGGGGGAGTTGCCGCGCCAGCAGCGAGGCGGTCGCGGCGGGTGTGACCAGCAGCGCGATGACCATCACCACGCCGACGGCCTGAATGGCGGCAACGACGGTCAGCGCGAGCAGGATCAGCAGGCCGTAGCGCACCAGTTCCGGCGAGAGGCCGATGGCGACTGCGTGGCCGGGGTCGAACGACGTGACGAGAAGCTCCTTGTAGAACAGCACGACGGCGGCTATCACCAGCACCGTCACCCCGGCAATGATCCACAGGTCCGTGCTGGAGACGCCGAGGATATCGCCGAAGAGGATGTGCGTCAGGTCCTGGTAGGAGCGCACGCGGCTCAACAGCAGGATGCCCAGCGCAAAAAAGCCGGAGAACATCACGCCGATGGCGGTGTCCTCGCGCACCTCGCGGTCCCGGCTGAACCAGCCGATCCCCAGCGCGGTGAGGATGGCAGCGATCAGCGCGCCGACAAACAGGTTCGCGCCGCGCAGGAAGGCGATCACCACGCCGGGCAGGATGGTGTGGGCCATGGCGTCGCCCACGAAGGCCATCCCTCGCCACACGACGAAGGCGCTTAGAACGGCACAGGCGATGCCCGCCAGCACCCCGGCGGCCAGCCCGCGCTGCATGAAAGCAAAGCTGATCGGTTCGATGAGCCAGGTGATGACATCCATCGGAATGATCCTGTCCGGTTAATGATTGGGTGAGTGTCCGTGTGAGTCGGCGAGATGGTGCGCGGGCGCCGTGGCGCCGTCGTCATCAGTGCAGAGGCGCAGGCCGTAGGCGCGCGCGATAGTCTCCGCGCTGAGCACCTCGTCGGGCGTGCCGTCCTGTACGATGCGCCGGTCAAGGAAGATGGCGCGGCTGAAGTGGATCGGCAGCAGGCCGAGATCATGCGTGGTGACGACGATGGTCTTACCCTCCTCGGCGAGCGCCTCCAGCACGTGGAAGATCATTTCCTGTGTGCCGACGTCGAGGTTGTTGAGCGGCTCGTCGAGCAGCAGCAGGTCGGCCTCCTGCGCCAGCGTCCGCGCGATCATCACGCGCTGCTGCTGCCCGCCGGAAAGCTCACCGATCTGCCGGTCGGCCAGCGTGGTGAGGTTCATGGCGTCGAGCGCGCGATTCACCGCTTCGTGATCGGCGCGGCGGGGCCATTTCAGCCAGCCGAGATGGGCGTAGCGGCCCATCATGACGACCTCACGCACCGTCACCGGGAAACGCCAGTCCACATCGCCGCGCTGGGGCACATAGCCGACGCGGTGGTAGCAGGCCGGGCGGGGCCGCCCGTACACGCGGATGCTGCCCTTCTGCTCGCGCTCCAGCCCGGCGACGAGCTTGATGAGCGTGGACTTGCCCGCGCCGTTCGGCCCGACCAGCGCGACGCGCTCGCCGGGCAGGATCGTCAGGCTCAGGTCGACGAGCGCTGGCTGCGTCGCGCCGGGGTAGGTGAACGACAGCCCGTTGATCTCCAGGGCCGGTTCGCCGGGCACGGCGGGCACGTTGTGCTCTCGTCCGTAGGTTGTCAGCCCGCGTGCGATGGGCTGGCTCATCTCCCGGTTCATCTGTTTCCCTCCTCGATCCAGTGCTCGCCTGCGTGCGCTAGTCGGTGAGCGAGCACGATCGCTGCCCCGCGCTACGATCCGAGCGCGGTCGCGATCGTTTCCATATTAGCACGCATCATGCCGAGGTAGCTATCCGCGCCGCTGCCCGGCTCGCCGAGCGCGCCGGTGTACAGCGTGTAGACCTGCACCTGCGGCCCGATCTCCTCGGCGACCACCCGCGCGAGTTGGTCGCTGATGGAAGTCTCAACGAAGATCGCCCTGATGTCCTGTTCTTCAATCGCCTGCACCAGCCGCGCGAGGTCGCCCGCGTTCGGCTCGGCGAGCGAGCTTGAACCCGCGTACACCGTGCCGACCACCATGATATCGTATCGCTTGGCGAAGTAGGCGAGCGCGTGGTGGTTGCTCACGATGCGCCGCTGCTCGTGGGGGATGCGGGCTATCGCCGCCTCGATCTCCGCGTCGAGCGCGCGCAGTTCTTCAGCGTAGGCCGCCGCGTTGCGATGATACGTTTCGGCGTTCGCCGGGTCGATCTCGGCCAGCGCTCCGGCGATGTTCTCGGCCCAGATGACGACGTTCAGCGGGTTCAGCCACACATGCGGGTCGAACTCGCCGTGCTCGTGCTCCTCGCCGTGTTCGCCCTCCTCGTGCTCCCCGGCAGGGATCGGCTCGATGCCCTCCGACACGGCGATGATCGGCACACTCGCACCGGTCGTGCGCAGCGTGGTCAGCAGAGTCTGTTCGAGGTCAAAGCCGTTGACGAAAATGACGTGCGCCTGCTCCACATTTGCGATGTCGCGGGCTGTCGGCTCGTAGCTGTGCGGATCCTGCCCGGCGGCCATGAGCACGTGCAGTTCGATCGCATCGCCGCCGACCTGTGCCACCACATCGCCCACAATGCTGGTCGAGGCGACGACGCGAGGCAGGCCGCCCTCCTCGGGCGGGGCGGCGCTGCCCGTGCAGCCTGCCATCAGAACCGCCATAACGAGCACGGCGAGCGCCAGGATCGCCGGAATCCCAGTCGTGCGTACCATCAAGACTCCTTCGTAATTGAGACTTTGTATCAATTAGATGCGGGAATTATAGCACGCGTCGCATTGAGGTGGCGAGGAAGGCGGGGAGGGTAGCCCCTCATCCCCGCCCCGACGCTCCGCGTCAGCGCACCCCTTCTCCCCCTGTGTGGGAGAAGGGGCAGCCACGCTGAGTTTACTCGCCTTTTGTGGGAGAGGGCGGCGAGGCCGCCTGGAGGGCTGGCCTGCACCCTACCGCATGAACGGCACGCGCCGCCAGAGCTTCAGCAGTCCGGCGAGCAGGTC
>Ga0116169_1001638_pt1 | contig 18040 bp, 17 predicted proteins | sample AD_UKC130_MetaG_FD_89796 | JGI IMG/M metagenome (GOLD analysis project Ga0116169, IMG submission 89796) | Active sludge microbial communities of municipal wastewater-treating anaerobic digesters from Canada - AD_UKC130_MetaG | ecosystem: Engineered > Bioreactor > Anaerobic > Digestate | place...
CGCCAGTCGCCGGTCATCGCGTCCATGGATCACCGAGAACGCCAGGCCGGCGTCCAGCATCGTGGCGCGCAGGCAGCTGTCAATGACCCGGCGCTCGGCCGGCCCATCACGCTGGTGGCCGTCGGCGACCCAGGGCAGGTCGAGCGCCGTCAGCAGACTGGCCGCATAGCTGCGTTGCGTCGCGATGGCCGGCGCCAGCAGTGAGGGATCGTCGAACAGACAGGCGCTGTAGATCGCGGTCATCAGGGCACTGGTGTCGGCAACCACGATGGCGTGTTCACGGGCGGCCAACGCGATCCGTTGCGTCTGCTCCCGCGCAATGGCCGCCTGCTCATGGGCGCGCGGGGTGCGGCCATGGTGATCGCTGAACTCGCGCAGGTACTCGGTGACCCGCACTGCGTCATGTCCTTCGGCGACCAGGTCCCGGCAAAGGGCATCGGCCAGCCAGGACTTGCCGGTAGACTCGGCGCCCAGCAATACCAGCACGACCCCCTCGACGGCCATCTCCACGCACTCCCGGTCAAACCATTCACCCTGAAACACCGCCGCGCATCGGTGCAAGCATCGCCAGGGCCTACACTGCGCGGAACGATGCATAGTATCCACCCATGAGCGAGCCGGTCCGCCTGTCCAAACGCCTGTCCGACATGGTCGGATGTTCTCGGCGCGAAGCCGAGCTGTACATCGAGAGCGGCTGGGTCCGGGTCGATGGCCGGGTGGTGGAGGTGCCGCAGTTCAAGGTCGATGCGCAGACGGTCGAACTCGACCCCAAGGCCCGCCTGGAGCCGGCCGCCGCAGTTACGCTGCTGCTGCACAAGCCCCCGGGCCTGGACTGGGACCACAGCACCACGCCGGCCCGGCAACTGCTGCGGGCAGAAAACCACTGGTCGGGTGACCACCTTGCACCGCGCATGCTGCAGCGCCATCTGAACGTACAAAACAGCGTCACGCCGCTGGAGACCGACGCCAGTGGCCTGCTGGTCTTCACGCAGGACTGGCGGGTCGAACGCAAACTGGTCCAGGACGCCGCACTGGTCGAACATGAACTCCTCGTCGACGTCACCGGCGACGTTTCGGCCGAGCGGCTGCACCAGCTGAACCGGGCACCGGTCATCGATGGCCGCGCGATGTTGCCGGGCCGGGTCAGCATCAGCCGGCAGTCGGGCGATGTCACGGGCCTGCGTTTTGCCGTCAAGGGCCACCGGCCGGGACAGATCGCCCAGATGTGCGAGGCGGCCGGATTGCGGGTGGTCGCGATGAAACGCCTGCGCGTCGGGCGCATTGCGATGGCTGCGCTGCCGCTGGGCCAGTGGCGTTACCTGGCGCCGTTCGAACGCTTCTGAACCGCTTTGCGGCGCCATTCACGGGACCGCCGCCCCACACCGGACCGATCAGGCCTCAGGTCTGATCGCCGTGCGGGCTTGCCGTCACCCGGGACGCAGCACGCTGCGCAGCCGCCGGTTTCTCCCGTGCGGCCGGCGTCAACGCCTCGAAGCCGGAGATCACATCGAACAGCTCTTCGTCGATACCGCTCTGACGCAGCTGGTTGAAGCGGCTGCGCAGGGTTTCCAGCAACTCCGAGATGTTCTGGTCCGCCCGCTCCATCGCCGCGAGGCGGCTGGCGTTTTCGCTGGCCAGCGACTCAGCGCAGGCGCGAAACAGCGACACGAAAAGGTATTCGCCCACCAATGTGCGCAAGGTTTCGGCAGCCCCGCCCACGACCTGCGGCAGGCTGCGGGTCGGCCAGGGATCCGCGATCAGTGCCTGGCGCCAGTGTGCATCGAGCGGCAACAGGCGATGCTGCACCACCTCGACTGTGGAATTTGCGGCCGACTGGTTGTGGAACACCAGCAGCTCGGTCGATGCGACCGCCGCCTGCGCCGTCACCGTCTCGAGCAGCAAGCGGCCCACCAGAGTCGTGATGCCCTTGACCGATTGCGGTACCGCCAGCGGGCCCTGGACCGCGAGGCCCGCGTCGAGCAGCCGCACGTGGACCCGTTCGCCCACCGTCCAGACCGTGGTCGGAACCGCCGGATCCGACAGGTGCGACAGCACACGTTCGGCAATGCCTTCGTTGAACTGCCCGACCAGTCCCTGGTCCGACCCGAACACCAGAACCAGCCGATGGGCGACCGGACGGGTGGCCGCGGAGTCGGGCTGGCCCGGCACCGGTACGCCGTCGCCGCGCAGGCAGGCACTCAGCCCCAGTTCCACGGTGCGGGCATAGTCCGCCAGCGCACGGACCGACTGTTCGTATTGCCCGATGCTCGAGGCCGCCAGCGCCTTCATCGTGCGCACCACCGCCTGCAGATCGCCGGCACTGGCGATGGTGCGGCGCAGTCCGGCCGCACTCTCGCTCATGGACGCGCCTGCGCCTTGCGGGCTGCGGTGCCGGCATCGGTGTCCGGCTGCGAGAGCAACGGGGCCAGGGCTTCGCGTGCCAGCGCCAGAATCGCCTTGCGGTCCTCGTCGGACAGCTTGTCGGCATCGATCAGGTGTGCGACCCGCTCCTGCGGCAAGCCGGTGGCGGCCTGGCGCACGGCCCGCTCGGCGTCGTCCATCTTCTCCAGAGGCACCGGGTCGAACAGCCCCTCGGTGAGCGCCAGCAGCACGGCGATCTGTGCCTGCACGGGAATCGGCGCCGATTGCGGCTGCTTGAGACAGGCCCGGATGCGCCGGCCATGGGCGATGACGGTGCGGGTTGCGTCGTCGAGCCGGGCACCGAAGCGGGCGAAGGTCTCGAGTTCCTCGAACTGTGCGTAGGCGAGCTTCAGATGGCCGGCAACCGCACGGTAGGCGGCGCGTTGCGCCTTGCCGCCGACGCGCGAGACCGACTGGCCGACGTCGACCGCCGGCAACACGCCGAGCTCGAACAGGTCTGGCGACAGGTAGACCTGGCCGTCGGTGATCGAGATCAGGTTGGTCGGGATGTAGGCCGACATGTTTTCGGCCTCGGTCTCGATGATCGGCAAGGCGGTCATCGAACCGCCGCCGCGCGGCGAGCCCAGATGCGTGGCGCGCTCCAGCAGCCGTGAATGCAGGTAGAAGATGTCGCCGGGAAATGCCTCCCGCCCCGGCGGGCGGCGCAGCAGCAGCGACAGCTCGCGGTAGGCGCGCGCATGGTGGGTGAGGTCGTCGTAGACGATCAGCACGTCGCGACCGGCCTCCATGAAGAATTCGGCGATGCTGGTGGCCGCATACGGCGCGATATAGGCCAGTCCCGGCGGATCGTCGCCTTCGGCCACCACCACCACGGTATAGGCCAGCGCACCGGCCTCGCGCAACGTGGCGACGACCTTGGCCACGGCCGAGGCCCGCTGGCCGATGGCGCAATACACGCACAGCACGTCCTTGCCCTGCTGGTTCAGGATGGTGTCGATCGCCACCGCCGTCTTGCCGGTCTGGCGGTCACCGAGGATCAGCTCGCGCTGGCCGCGCCCGATCGGAATCAGCGCATCGATGACCTTGAGACCGGTCTGGATCGGCACCGTGACCGGCGCACGGTCCATGATTGGTGCCGCCGGCCGTTCGATCGGCAGCCGCTGCGGCGTGACCGGCTGTGGCTTGCCGTCGAGCGGCCGCCCCAGCGGGTCGATGACGCGCCCGAGCAGCACATCGCCGACGCCGACGTCCATCACCCGGCCCGTGCGCTGCACCTCGTCGCCGGCCTGCACCTGCCAGTAGTCACCGAGCAGCACGACGCCGATCTCGGATTCGTCGACATTGAACGCAATGCCATACACGCCACCGCGGAACTGCAGCAACTCCTCGGCCCCCACACCCGGCAGCCCGCTGACCGTGGCAATGCCGGTGGTAACCGTGGTCACGACACCGACCTCACGCGTGGCAAACGGGAACACAAAGGATGCGCGCAGCTGCCGCACGCCGTCGATGGCGTCCCCCAGGATGTCGCCCAGGGCGTCCGGCTCGCTGGTCATGCCGCGGCGCTCGCGGCAGGGGCCCCGCGTTCGGCAACGGCGACCTGTGCTTCGCCGACCGCGTCACCCTGCGCACGCATCTGCTCGGCCAGCCGCTGCTCCATGGCCGCGAGATAGTCGGCCACGTTCCAGCCGATCTTCTGGCCGCCACCGACCAGTTCGATGCCACAGACCAGTTCGGGCGCCGTCACGAACTGCACCGGGCCTTGCACGTCCAGCGCGTCGCGCAAGGCATCTTCGACCGCGCTGCGGGCCGACGCACTCAAGGCAAAGGCACTGCGCACCTGCACGGACTGCGGGTCGGTCTTGAACGCCCGGGTCAGCGCGCTGCGCACGGGTTCATCGGCATCCTGCAGGCGCCGGCCGAAGACCGCGCAGATGCGCTGCTCCAGGTCGACATCGGCGAGTTCCAGCAAGGCCTGCCGCGTGATCGCGAAGATCTCCTGCTGGGCCTGCGTGCGGATGACGCCATCGATCTGCTGGGCCTGCGCGCTGAGCGTGGCCTGGCGCTTGGCCGACCATGCGCTGGCGGCCTCGCGGGCCTGCGCCAGCCATTGCTTGCCCTGTGCGGAGGCCTGGTTTTGTGCCTGGTCGAACAAGGTCTTGCGCTGCTGCTCGAAATCGGCGTTCTTCTTTGCGAAGCTCTCCCGCTCCTGCCGGGCCTGGTCCTGCTGCGCCGCGGCATCCGCAAGTTCGTCGGCGATGCGCTTTTCGCGTGCATCGACGGCCTGCAGGATCGGTCCGTACAGAAAGCGCTTGAGCAGCCACACCAGCGCGCCGAAGTTGAGCGCCTGTGCCGCGACGGTGAACCAGTCAATGGGCATGTCGAATCACTTCCCCGCAGCAGTGGCGGCCGCCGCGACGGCGTAGTTCCAGAACGGATTGGCGAAGATCAGGATCATCGAGACGACGAAGCAGTAGATCGCGGTCGACTCGATCATCGCCAGGCCGACGAACAGGGTCCGCGTGATCGTCGCCGACGCGTCGGGCTGCTGCGCCAGCGAGGTCAGTGCACTGGCCACCGAGCGCCCTTCGGCCAGCGCCGGCGCCACGCAGCCCAGGCTGGTGCTGATGCCGGCGATCACGATGGAGGCGATTGCGATGAGGGTCATGCTGTCCATGAGAAGTCCTTTGGTTTGAAATTGGATTCAGTTCGCCACGGGCGGGGTGTCGCCCGATGGCTCGGCGGAATCGCGGGTGGCCGCCGCGATGTAGACCGCAGCCAGAATGCTGAAGATGTAGGCCTGCACCATGCCGGTCAGCAAGCCCAGCACGGTCATGACGATCGGGAAGAACAGCGGCGTGATGCTCAGCAGGATCGCCAGGATCATGGCGCCACTCATCATGTTGCCGAACAGGCGCACCGCCAGCGCCAGCGTGCGCGACACCTCGCTGATGATGTTGAACGGCAGCATGATCACCGTGGGCTCGGCATACGAGCGCAGGTAGGCCATGACACCCAGCTCGCGCACACCAAACAGCGGCACGGCGATGAACACCCATAGTGCCAGTGCCGCCGTCGTCGACAGCGAACCGGTCGGCGGTTCGTAGAGCGGGAAGATCGTGCCCAGCGCGGCGGCGGCCACGAACAGAAAGATCGTGCCGAGAAAGGGCAGGTAGCGCCGGGGATGGGTCAGGCCCACGTCCTTGATCTGGCCCAGAATGCCCAGCACCACGATCTCGACCAGGTTCTGCCAGCGCGAGCGCTCGATATCGTGCGACAGGCGGCGCGTGATCAGCCAGGAGCCCAGCACCAGCACCAGCATCAGGCCCCAGGTGAAGGCGATGGTGGCATTGATGTGGACGAAGCCCCATTGCCACAGGACCCACTCGTCCGGACTAAGGCGCATGGCGCACCTCCTGGACGGTGTCCGGCATCGGCGCAGGGGGCCGGGTCAGGCGCAGCACCAGCGCACGCCCCAGCCAGAAGCCCAGCAATATGGCCAGCAGGCGCTGCCACTGGTCCCCCGCCACCCCATAGATGCCGCCCAGCGTCACCGCAACCCGCACCACCAGACTGCCCAAGAACCACAGTGCCGGCCGGGGCGAGGCCAGACCCCGGCGCACCGTCCACCACAGGCCACCGAAGAACACCCCGCCGAGCGCGATGCCGGCCAGCAACACGCCCAGCAATTGCAGTGCATCAATCACCGTTTTCCTCCTGCTCGCGCTGGATCGCCCGGTCTTCCTTGGCCACCCAGTGCCAGGCGTTGAAACAACCCAGCGTCAACCCGGCCACCAGCAAGGCCAGCGTCCAGGAATGTTGCCCCGGCACGTGCCGGTCGAGCCAGATCCCCAATGCCGCGCCGAGCAGCGTCGGCACCACCACGGACCATCCGACCAGGCCCATCATGCCCAGGCCGAACCAGACCCCGCGGGCCTCATGCCTGCGTGCCCTGAGCTTGCGCCGCGCGTCGGCATCGACCTCCTGCGCCAGCGAGGACGGCTTGTCGGAAGGCGTCTTATCCACCATGCTGGAAACTCATGAAACGCCGCATCAGGCCGGTCTCGAGGCGGTCCATCGCCGAGCGCACATGCTGCTCCTGCTCGTCGATGGCCAGGAACTCGCGCTCCACCGCCGCGCGCAGCTGCTGCAGGTCATTGCCCCGGATCGCACGGCGCACCGATACACGTACCCGGTTGCCGGTCTTGACCAGCACGCCTTCGTCGACCGCCACGCAGATCTCGCCGTCGGCGGCCGTCTCGTAGATCAGAATGCCCGGCCGCAGCGTCGCGACACAGTCGAGCCGATGTGGCAGCAGGCCGAGCGAGCCCTGCCGTGTCTGGGCCACGACGCGCGACACGGCGGCCTCGTCCGCAAAAACCTGGAACGGCAACAGGATTTCAAGCTGCATCGGCATGGGCGCTTTCTGCCTTCCTGGTGGCGGGCGCAAGCGCCTCGTCGACCTTGCCGATCATGTAAAGCGCACTCTCGGGCACATCCTTGAACTCATCGCGCAGGATGCGCTCGCAGCCGTCCAGCGCGTCCGCCAGGCTGACCAGCCGGCCCTTTTGTGTCGTGAACTGTTCGGTGGTGAAAAAGGGCTGGGTCAGGAAACGTTCCAGACGGCGCGCACGCGCCACGATGTTGCGATCCTGCTGCGACAACTGCTCCAGCCCGAGCATGGCGATGATGTCCTTGAGTTCGCTGTACTGGGCCAGCGTACGGCGGATCTCCTGCGCCAGTGCGTAATGCCGCTCCCCGACGATGCCGGGCGTGGCCATCTTGGAGCTCGATTGCAGCGGATCGATCGCCGGATACAGGCCTTCGCTGGCGCGCTTGCGCGACAGCACGAGGGAGGCCGACAGGTGCGAGAAGGTGTGCACGGCCGCTGGATCGGTGAAGTCGTCCGCCGGCACATAGACCGCCTCGATCGCGGTGATCGCGCCGCTGTCGGTGTTGGCGATGCGCTCCTGCAGCCCGGCCAGTTCGGTGCCGAGCGTGGGCTGGTAGCCCAGGCGCGAGGGCATGTGCCCCATCAGGGCAGAGATCTCCGATCCGGCCTGGATGAAGCGAAAGATGTTGTCGATCAGCAGCAGCACGTCGCGGTGTTGATCGTCGCGGAAGAACTCAGCCATGGTCAGTGCGGCATGGCCGACCCGAAAGCGGCTGCCCGGCAATTCGTTCATCTGGCCGAACACCATCACCATATTGGGCAGAACGCCGGCTGCCTTCATCTCGCTGTAAAGCTCCTGGCCCTCGCGCGAGCGCTCGCCGATGCCGCAGAAGATGCTCACACCTTCGTGGTGACCGACCATGTTGTGGATCAGTTCGGTCAGCAGTACCGTCTTGCCGACGCCCGCGCCGCCGAACAGGCCCGCCTTGCCGCCACGCTCGAGTGGCACCAGCACGTCGATGGCCTTGATGCCGGTCTCGAAGATCTCGGAATTGGTCGAGCGGCGCACCAGGGGTGGCGGGCTGTTGTGGACCGAACGCCAGTCGACGCCGGTCAATGGGGGGCCCTGGTCGATCGGCTGGCCGAACACATCGAACATGCGCGACAGGATGGCCTTGCCCACCGGCGCCATCAAGGTACCCCCGGTGTCCTGCACCGGCATGCCGCGTGCCAGCCCCTGGGTCGGCGTCAGCGCAATCGCCCGCACATGCCGGGCATCACGCTGGGCCTGCACTTCCATGACGATGCGGCCGTCCGCGCCGGCCTTGAGCAGGGTGCGAATCGAAGGCAGACGCTCGTCGAAGCGCACGTCGACGACGCTGCCGCGCACCGCCGCGACAACACCCTGGCGGGCTGACGGGGTCTTTTCATCCATGTGCGCGCAATTCCATACCGTTGTGGGGGCGCGGGCCATCGAACCTTGATCCGTCCGGCTGGCGACCGCTATCCCGATCGGTCCATTCTCTGCCTATTCCATGGCCAATGGTGCGCTGCAATACGGACGTTGCGCATGCAATTGATCCAAATCAATCCAGAGGGCCTTCTTTGCGCTGCGCGCACCCACGCGCGCCAGGCGTCCCGGCGGTCAGGCGCGCGGGCGCCGCCGATCCTCGACCCCGGTCGGGCCGTTGTGCAGGTTGGTCAGCACATGCTCTTGTTGTACCAGGCGCCACGACAGCATCTTGTGCGCCATCTCCAGCAGCACGGACTGGTGTGCCGGATCGCGCGACAAGTCGTTCATCTCCCACGGATCGTTCGCCAGGTCGAACAGCAGCGGCGGCAAGGCCGCGAAGAACACGTATTTCCAGCGCTCGCCGCGGATGATGGCCAGCTGGCACTCGTCCGGCGTGAGGTTCAGCGCGGCTTCGGCATTAAGGCCGCTGTAGGGTCCCGCACGGAAATCCAGCTCCATGTGCGCCTCCTGGCGCCAGTGCGCCGGCGCCCGGCGCTCCAGGAAGGGCCGCAGCGAGCGGCCGTCGCATTGCGCCGGAATGTCCAGGCCCAGCCAGTCAAGCATGGTGGGCATCAGGTCGACCGACTCGGTGAACGCATCCACCTGGTCGCCCCGGGCGACATCGGCGGCCGGGCGCGGATCGCGCACGATCAGCGGAATGCGAAAGCTCTGGTCGAAGTACAACTCCTTGCCCCAGCAGTAGTGGTCACCGCCCATCTCCCCATGGTCGCAGGTGAACACGATCAGCGTATGGTCGTATTCGCCCGTGGCCTTGAGGTGGTCGACGATACGGCCCACCGCATCATCGACCTCGCTAATCATGCCGTAGTAGCAGGCCCGCATCTGGCGCAGGTCGAGCTCCGGCATGTCGACCAGGTGGCTGGGGTTGTGTTCGTCGTAATGGCTGGGACGCGAGAAAGCCCGGATCCACTGGGCCAGCAGCGGGTGTTGCGCAGCTTCCTCTGCCGGCGTCGCCTTGCGCTGCGGCAGCGGTACGTCGGCCGGGTCGACCATCGCGTTGTAGGGCTCGGGCGTGATCACCGGCGGATGCGGGCGCAGGAACACGCAGTGCATGAACCAGTCGTCCTTGCCATGGTCGCCCAGCCATTCGATGACACGGTCGGCCATGAAGTTCGTGTCGCTGTCCTCGGCCTTGTACAGCGTGGGAATGAAGCGGTAGCCCCGATCCGCCGGCTTGTCGAAACCGGGTCGCGGTTGGTAGACATCGTGCCGCCCCTCGAAGGCGTAACCCTTGGCGCGCAGATCGTTCATCCAGGCCGCCATGTAGTCCGGAAACAGCAGGCCGACGTGGTAACCCGGCAGCGGGCCCTCGAAGGTGCGCAGCACCGGGTCCTGCGGGTCCATTCCCCGCGGATCGGCGGAGGTGTCGGTGTAACCGAACAGCATCGGGTCCATGCCCGCCTTGCGCACTTCGTGTGCGATGTTGGTATGGCGGCGGTCCAGCGGCGTGCCGTTGCGCCCCGAGCGGTGGTTCATCAGGTACAGCCCGGTCTGCAGGCTCGAGCGCGCCGGGCCACACGGCGCGGTGACCGTGAAATGGCGCTTGAACAGCACCCCGTCCCGTGCCAGCGCATCGAGATGCGGCGTCTTGACCAGCGGGTGGCCGAGCGCGGACAGGCATTCGGCGCGCCACTGGTCGGCGGAGATGAACAGGACTTTGCGTGGAGGGGTCATGTCGGGTTTCCTGTGAGCGGAGAATTTGCGGCAATCGATGATTCGTCAGGGCCACTGACGGTGGTCAATCGGCCGAATCAACCGGTTGAAGGTCGGCGGCAATCAGTCGGAACTGCTCCAACGCGGCCTCCAGATCGTCGACGATCTCCTGCGCAATCACGTCCGGCGGTGGCAGGTTGTCGCTGTCGGCCAGCGCATCGTCCTTGAGCCAGAAGATGTCCAGGCTGGCCTTGTCCCGGGCGATGATCTCGCTGTAGTCGTAGGCACGCCAGCGGCCTTCAGGCGCCTCAGCGCTCCAGGTCGGCTTGCGGTCGTGCCGGTTGGCCGGGTTGTACATCTGCACGAACTCGTCCAGATGTGCGCGCCTGAGCGGGTTGGTCTTGAGCGTGAAATGCTGGTTGGTACGCAGGTCGTAGATCCACAACTTCTTCGTCCATGGCGTTTCGCTGGCCGGCTTGCGCTCGAAGAACAACACATTGGCCTTGACGCCCTGGGCGTAGAACAGGCCGGTGGGCAGGCGCAGCAAGGTGTGCACGTCGCACTCATGCAGCAGCTTCTTGCGGATGGTCTCGCCGGCGCCGCCTTCGAACAACACGTTGTCGGGCAACACCACCGCGGCACGGCCGTGTTGCTTGAGCAGCGTCTTGATGTGCTGCACGAAGTTGAGCTGCTTGTTCGACGTGGTGGCCCAGAAATCGTCGCGCTCGATCACGTCTTTCTCGGTGCTGACTTTGCCCTCGGCACCGGTGATCATGGTGCTGCTCTTCTTGCCAAACGGCGGGTTGGCCAGCACCACGTCGAAACGTTCGCCGGGGTCGGCAGCCAGTGCGTCGGCCACCACGATTGGCACCGATTTGTCGGAGCCGATGCCGTGCAGCATCATGTTCATGGCAGCCAGGCGAGCGGTACTTTGCACCAGTTCGTATCCGGTAAAGGCTTTGTCCTTCAGGTGTTTCTTCTGGTCACGGGTGAGGTTGACATGGTGTTGTGCAACATGGTCGTGTGCGGCAAGCAGGAAACCACCAGTTCCGCAGGCCGGATCGCAAATCGTCTCGCCCGGCTTGGGCGCGATGCAGTCCACCATCGCAGCGATCAGCGGCCGCGGCGTGAAATACTGGCCCGCACCGCTCTTGGTATCCTGCGCGTTCTTTTCCAGCAGACCTTCGTAGGCGTCCCCCTTCACATCCACGCCCATGGCCGACCAGTTCTCGGCGTCGATCAGGTCCACCACCAGGCGGCGCAGCTTGGCCGGATCCTGGAACTTGTTTTGCGCCTTGGCGAAGATCAGGCCGATCGTGCCTTTCTCGGCGCCCAACTTGTCTAGCGTGTGGCGATAGTGGTCGAATAGTTCGTCGCCATCCTTGGCCAGCAACGATGGCCAGTCGTAGCCCTTGGTGATCGGATTGGCCTGGTTATGGGGCGGGCGGCTGCGCTCGTCGGCCATCTTGAGGAACAGCAAATAGGTGAGCTGCTCGACATAGTCGCCGTAACTCATGCCGTCGTCGCGCAGCACGTTGCAGTAGTTCCAGAGTTTCTGGACGATGGTGGCGGAGTTCATTCGATCAGGTTCAACAAGTCAAGGTTTACGAAGGAGCTCGGTGGCAAATGCCTGGATGATCCTGCGGGCGCGGTGCAAAGGCAGGCCGGATTGTTGCGCCAGCAGAAGCGGGCCTTGGTCATCGATCTCGGGCAGCAGGATTTGAAGGAGACGTCTCATGGCGGTGTCGTCGATCAGCGCAAGCAAGTCCCGGCAGAGCAAACGTGCGCTGTTCTCCTCATAGTCGGGGTTGTCAGCGGCAAACAGGTCCGGGTGATCGGTCGTCGCACGATCGAGGTGGCCGCAATCCAGATAGTGTCGCAAATACAGCAACAGATCTGGTGCATCGCGCCCAGGAAACGTGTACTTGCGATCTTGCCAGGCTGTTATCTTGAGCAGTGCCAATGCTGGAATGCTCGCCACGTTCAAAGGCACATCGCCAGGCAAGTGCACCTGATGGCTGGACAACATGGCCTCGCGCATGCCGAAGCAGTCGAATACCGTATGCCCGTCGGGCGGCCATGCCAAGGTGCGATCTGCCCGCTCCACCCCGCCAAAGGGCACGATGTCCAACGGGTACTTGGACGACACGTGGCGCAGCTTATGGGCAGCGTCATTCGAAACCGCCTTGAACTCGCCACCTGCAATGAGCGCGTTTCGCAAAGCTTCGAATGTCGCCCAATCGCGCACCGTCACGCCGAAATCGACATCTTGCGTTGCGCGTTTGGTATCGATCCCATGGACATGCGTCAGCATCACATCGCGTGCTGCAGCCCCCATCAGGAAGAACGCCGCATTCTGCTGGGCCGCCACCGATTGAAGCGGCCGCACCACATGGGCCAGCGGCAGCAACTCAGGCTTGGCGGACAAGTCGAACAACATGTTCTTCATACAAGCGCTTGGCCGTTTCCAGACAACGTGCGTCACCGGTCGCCAACAAATCTGCGTAGACCAGCACAGGCGGCACGCAGGGCTCGTTCAGGTCGTCCGGGAAGCTCCAGAAACGCCTGCGTAGTTCGACCACTGCCTTGTGGTCCACTTCAGGTTCTTTCAGAAACTTGTACCGGGCGACCAGCAAACCCGGCAACTTGTCGGCATATATCGTTAGCTCGCCTGGTCTGAGGTAGTTCGTCAGCAGAGCTGCGGCCGGCTCGCCACCCCACTGAACGCCATGCTGTGCCAAGGGCCAGTCTTGCCAGTCCTGGAGCGTCTGCACGTAGTAGCGGTTGATCAGTGTGCGCGGCCGCAATTGGCGCGCATAGGCATCTGCCCACAGCGCGAGCAGACGCTCGCCGTCGTACAGGCGACGCGTTCCGCGCTTGCCATTCAGATCGGCGACGAAGCCTTGTTGCTGAAGATCGGGCATCACCCAGCCCACCGTGCCATGCGCCACGCCGGCACGCGTTGCGAGCTCGCGGTACGGCAGGTTCACCCACTGTGGGTGGCACAGCAGGGCGAACAGCACCTGCAAGCCCGTGGGCTGGAAGGCGCGACCCACCTGCGCCGCCTCTGGCTTGTTGAGCCGCTTGCGCCCGTTGACCCAGACCAGCGCGCCGCTCTGGCGGATATAGGCATTGCCGGCAGCATCCAGGAATGCGCGCCCTTGCGCGCGCAAGGCGTCCGCCACGTCTGGGGGGACGTAGTCCGCCACCAGCAAACCGGGCAAGCCATGTGCCTCGGCCTGGCGATCCAGCTGGTGCAGTGCGACACCCAGATTGGTCGGCCGCAACTGCCGCTTGACTTCTACCACGTAGCGCTGCCCTTCGCCAGCATGAGCAATGCGCACCAGGGCATCTGCGTGCGCAGCGCCCTGCGTAGGCTGGTTCTGCTCCAGCTGCGCGTCCAGCCCCAGATCACGCGCGAGCGCCAGGGCAGCGCGCAGCAGATCATTTTCCGGGGTGGCTGGCATTTTGTCCATTTAATGGCATTGTCCACGATAGATGGACAAATTCCAATAGTGGACAAATTGGCATCTAAACAGCTGTGCCGGCATCGCCATCGCGATACAGCACCAAATCACCCGCAATCGTCACGACGTTGGCGCGCTCAAGCTGCTGCACCACCGCTTCCATTTCCACTGCCGTGCTGCCCTTGCCGAGCATGGCCTGCACATGACGCTGGAACGATTTGAGCTTGTGCGGAAACTCCTTGCCCATCTTGGCCAGGGCTTTCTTGACCCGCAGATACGCCTTCGACTCCGAACCGGCCGCTACCGCGGGCTGCGCCAGTTCTTTGGCTGGCACTATGGCTTTCATGGCTGGCTTGTTCGCAGCAGCTTGTTTCGCTGGCACTTTTTTGCTGGCCGCCTTCTTCGCAGGAACCGTCCTCTTGGCAGGCACAGCCGCCTTCTTGGCCGCCACGACCTCCTTTACCGCAGCCGAAACTGCCTTGGGCTTGAAGCCCATGCGCCGTACGGTAAATCCCAGGGTCCGCGCATGATTGATCATCGAGTCGTAACCCGTGTCGTTCGCCACCACGACCAGGCTCGCGTCCGGCTGCCGGGCCGCCACGTAACCCAGATAGAACGACAGGTGAAAATCCAGCGCGTTCTTGCCCTTGCCCGAATGCGGCACCAGCGTGATGGCATCGTGCGCCGCCTTCAACTGCGCAGCTTCCTTGGCCTGGTTCGGGCCATGGAACACCCAGGCATCGGTCATTCTGGGAACCAGCTTGCGCAAATCCTCGATCTTCGGATGCACGTTTTCCAGATCCACCAGGGTATGCATTTTGGTCATATCCAGCTCCTGAAACGGATTGGCTGCTACGGGCGATGCAGGCACTGATCGGTTGATTTGCCTGCTACACCTTGACCTGGCTGCGCACGTAACTGCCAACGGCTGACGCCATCGCCTTGACTTCATCGCGCGTCAGGCGTGTGGGCTCGTTGTCGATGAATTTTTCCATCGCCTTGACCTCGAGCACCCAGACGCCGGCTTGCTTCATGTCGAACGGCTCAATGAACCAGCCCGGAAACACGACGACCGGTTGCACCGGCGACTTGAACTTGCTTTCACCCAAGAACTGCCGCATCCAGCCCGCCTGGGCCTTGGCCTGTATCAAGGGATCACGGTCCAACGGACGACCATTGGCGCGAACGACACCGTCGACAACGGAGATGCGGCATTCACCCCGCTGCGGCTTGGACAGTGTCTTGGTCTCGATGGTGAAGACGCCCTTGGGACCGATCAGCAAGTGATCCACATTGGCATCGCCATTGGGAATGTCGTGAAACACAAAGAATCCGGCGCTGCGGAACCACTCCAGATACTGGGCCACAGCGCGTTCACCATCACGACCGGTGCGCAATTGTTTCAAACGCTGCCGGACGCGTTTGATGCGAACGGCGGCATAGATGCAGGCCAGCAAAGCGCCACCCGTGATCGCCCACGGATTCGGCTTCATGTTCCAGTAGTAGCGCGCCCATTCAAAACACGCAAACATGATCATGAACAAAGCCAGGAGCAGCGGCGACAACACATGGTCGTATTGCACGTCGTCAATTTCAGCGTCTAGGGACTGGCCTGCGACACGCAGCGGCATCGCCCTGGCCAGGGGTGAGCGTTCGTTGTCTTTCTTCATTCGGAAAATGCTGACCCAGCAAAGAAGCTAAACGCGATCACGCATTGGCCTCCCGTTCCTGCAGCTCCTTGAGCGTACGGCCTTGTGCGTCCTTCCAGTTCCGACGCCCATTGGCGCTTCGACCAAGAACCATGGACGCGGCGTAACTGGGCGAACTGAAGACGTAGTCCTGCTTGAAACTGAGGATTTCTGCCGACAGTTCCAGCACTCCTCGACGCAGCAGCTCTTGCCGTGACGAAACCAGTTTCGCAGCCAAGGACACACCAGTGTCACCCGCTGCCTGAGAGCCGGCAAGCACAACAAACCCCTGCGCACTATCAAAACCTGTTGCGGCAAATCCTTTTCCTCGACAAGTCAAAAGTACTTCTTGCGTAGTTGGTTCGCTCTGTGAACCCTCACTCTGGGGATCGGCATCTTTGCCAGTCATACCGGGAATGGACGCCTGTGAAACACGCGCGGCACGTTTGACCTGCTCGAACGCAGGAACGCCCAGAACCGGCAACATTCCCAACATGTTGTCCAGAAAAACCAACATGTCGGCTCGATCGGCTTCATGCAGCGTGGGTTCGGCCGGATGGTTGCCATTGTCCAGCGGCACCCGTTTGGCGGCCAATGCAAGCCGCACAAGATTGCTTTCCAGAAACTGCACATGTGCCTTGTTCAACTGGCCGGCGGCGGCAACAAAACAGATGGCGTGAGTCCAGAAATCCTTGTTGGCGTAGTGGCTCTCCAACCGCGGCCGGATCGGGTCACCCTCGCCGATGTAGAGCTTGTCGCCGTCGCCGTCGTCCTGGGGGCCGAGCAACAGATACACACCCGTCTGGGTCAGTTCGGGGCGCTGCTTGACTTGTGGCAGCAGGGCGCGTGGAAAGATAAGTGCCTTGCCGACCCAGTTCGAGCGTTCGACCAGGCGCAAACCATCGGGGTCGCCGTCGGCGACAAAGATGCGGAGGGAGAACGGTGTTGTCATGCGGTATTCGCGACAATCAGTTATCAACTGCCTTCAACTCTTCGATGGGCTTGATCTGGTCGATTGCGACTATCGGCGACACCAACGCTTCCATGGCGTTGTAATGACCAGGGTCACAATGGCCAATTAGCGCCAGCACCTCTTTGAGAATTGCGGGCGTCTCGGATAGAGCGGACGGATCATGGTCGGGCTCGGCCACTTGGTCAAAGTGCGAGTAGGTATGTAGAAACCGCAAGATGCGGGTCTTTTTCGCAGCATCGTAGCCAACGCATTCCAGTTTATGGAAGAGTTCCCCGGGATGATCTGGTATTCGGAACGCCAGAAAGGCCTCCAAAAGTCGCCGCGCGATGTTTGGCATTGCGTAGTAGGCCTCCAGTCCAGGAACTACGGCTTTGTGCGCTTCCTCGTGAACCCGCTTGAACAGGTAATGGTATTCAGACTCATATTGATGCAAAAATGGGTCAAGAGCTTCAAGTTTGGCGGTTCTAGTGCCAGTGACGAATTCGGTGGAAAGCATGTAGAACCGGGCCGGCTGCTTGCCTAAGTCCGGCTTCTTTTGGCCTGGTAAGTTGTAGTACCAATTCCTAACTTGCCGGAAAAAGGTGAAGTTGTGCGTAAGCACGAAGAGTTGACCCACATTTGCGGTTCGCTGTTTCAAGAACCCGAATGCGCAAAACAGTGAGTTGGCGTCAAGACTGGATACGGGGTCGTCGATCACGACAACCCCAGATTCAACGTCGAAGTCAGTTGCCTTTAGCGACTTGAGAAAATATAGGAACGCAATCGCCGTACGTTCACCGTCGCTGAGATGCGTAGCCGAGTGACCCCCCCGCATGATTCGATAGCCGTTTTGCTCAACTTCGAACCGCAACTCGTCGCGACCGAGGTACGCTGCCACCTCCATGTTCAGTTCCTCTGCTGGACGGCGATGTTGCCTAACCTGTACTTCTAGCTCGGCGATCTGCGTCTTGAGATTCTTGCCAGAATCGTGGGCAAGCTTCGCTTGATCTCTGGCATCCACCACCCGCTTGCTCTTCTTCTGCCACTCAGTCAGCGCACGAAGCACCTCATGTTGAGCCAACGCATTTCGAGCTGCTGTCACCTGCGCGTCAAAAGCCAGTGTGTGCTGATTGTGCTTCTTGATGATCTCGCCCATCTGATCAAACGCCGCCTTGCCCATGGCCGCACTCAAAGCCGACAACCCGGCAAATACCATCTGAAAGAAAGTTTCGATGCCACCGGCAGGCCCTCCGTCGTCTGAGGCACTTGTGATGAAACGGGTGAGATCGAACGTTTTGAACGGTTGGTCACGCTTGGATTGCAACGCTCTGAGCAGCACGTCCATTGCCACCCGGACAAGTCCAGTCTGTTGCGTTAACGCGCTCAACGCCTTCTCGTACTCAGAGCGAAGATTAGCGTAGAGAGCCTCCTTTGGGGGCGCTTGAAGCTGAAGCGGAAACTCTCGTGCGGCCTGAATCTCAGCAATAAGGCTGTCCGCGTCAGATACGAATCGATTGAACTCGTCGCTGAAGTGTGCTTCTAGCTGTTCGACACGGCGCTGGGGAAGCGGCTGGTCGCAAAATCGGCAGGTTGTGGACAGACGCTGTCCTTGGTGCAGGCTGAGCCCCGTGTTAACCCAGGAAGCCAGGGCCGGGTTATCAGCAAGATCGCTGAGAACCGCCGAAACCACTGATCGCGCAAGCATGGCTTGCGTTCGGGAAGTCAGGTTGATGACATCGGGGAAGTTGAGCAACGGTTCAGTGACAGCCTCCATTGCCTTGCCGTCTTTGGTCGCTAGGTACGTTTGACGCTGCTCCTCGGTCAACGGTACGGGCAACGTGGCGCGGTTGGCTACAGCCTGAGCGTCAGCCTTGAAGTTGGCGGCGTTGTAATTGTTGAACGGTCCACCGCCGGCGGTCGTAAGCAAGTTCTTGATGCCTTTGGCTTCCTCGGAGCAAAAGGCTTCAAGCG
>Ga0116169_1001643_pt1 | contig 18018 bp, 17 predicted proteins | sample AD_UKC130_MetaG_FD_89796 | JGI IMG/M metagenome (GOLD analysis project Ga0116169, IMG submission 89796) | Active sludge microbial communities of municipal wastewater-treating anaerobic digesters from Canada - AD_UKC130_MetaG | ecosystem: Engineered > Bioreactor > Anaerobic > Digestate | place...
AACGTGATCCTGGGCGGCTTCGGCGGAGAGGCCGCAAGCGCAGGTGGCGCGGCTGCCGAAGCGCGTCCGGTCAAGAGCGGCAGCGCCGACGATGCGGCCTTCGTGCTGAGCAATGCCGAGACCGTGGTCATCGTTCCCGGCTATGGCCTGGCCGTCGCACGAGCCCAGCACGCCGTCAAGGAACTGGCGGCCAAGCTGACCGAGAAGGGCATCACCGTCAAGTACGCCATCCATCCGGTGGCCGGACGCATGCCCGGCCACATGAATGTGTTGCTGGCCGAGGCCGAAGTGCCCTACGACCAGGTGTTCGAGATGGAGGACATCAATGGCGAGTTCGGACAGGCCGACGTGGCCATCATCCTGGGCGCCAACGACGTGGTGAACCCGGCCGCACTGCAAAAGGGCAGCCCGATTTACGGCATGCCGATCCTGGAGGCCTACAAGGCCAAGACCGTGATCGTGAACAAGCGCTCGATGGCCGCCGGTTATGCGGGCCTGGACAACGAACTCTTCTACATGGACAAGACCATGATGGTGTTCGGCGACGCCAAGAAGATCGTCGAGGACATGGGCAAGGCGATCGAATAGGCAACAAAGCGGCAATCGCCGGCCGGCACGGTCGGCGCCCGCAGGACAGTACAGGGGCGGCAGGATACGACAAGAACATGGGCCAGGGGTATGGCTGGCGTGCTGACGCCGGTGGCCTCCGGATCCCAGGACAGCTTCCCGGAGACACATGACAATGACGGACCGTATCTGGCTCAAGAGCTATCCCGAGGGGGTGCCTGCCGATATCGACGTGGCGCAGTTCGACTCCCTGACCGCACTGATCGACGACAGTTTCACCCGGTTCGCCAGCCGCACCGGGTTCAGCTTCATGGGCCGCGACATCAGCTACAGGCAGGTCGACAGCCTGAGCATGGCGTTTGGCGCGTACCTGCAGGGGCTGGGACTGGTCAAGGGTGACCGCGTCGCGGTCATGATGCCCAACCTGCCGCAATACCCGATCGCGGTCGCTGCCATCCTGCGCGCGGGCCTGGTGCTGGTCAACGTCAATCCGCTGTACACCGCGCGTGAGCTGGAGCACCAGCTCAAGGACTCCGGCGCCAAGGCGATCGTGATCCTGGAGAACTTTGCCGGCACGCTCGAAAAGTGCCTGCCGGCGACCGTCGTCAGGCATGTGGTCCTGTGCGCGATGGGCGACCAGCTCGGCCTGCTCAAGGGCACCCTGGTCAACTACATCGTGCGCCACAGCAGGAAGCTGGTGCCACCGTTCCACATACCCGGGGCCGTCCGCTTCAATGACGCCATTGCGCGCGGATCCTCGGCCACCTTGAACCGCCCGGAACTCTCGGGCGACGACATGGCGGTTCTGCAATACACCGGCGGCACCACCGGCGTATCCAAGGGCGCCGTGCTATTGCACCGCAATCTGGTGGCCAACGTGCTGCAGAACGAGGCCTGGAGCGCCCCCCTGACGCACACCATCCCGACCGGCGAGCAGCCCAGCATCGTGTGCGCCTTGCCGCTGTACCACATCTTCGCTTTCACCTACTGCATGATGCAGTCGATGCGCCTGGGCGGCAAGCTGATCCTGATCGCCAACCCGCGCGATTTGCCCGCCATGTTCCAGGAGTTGTCCAAGCACCGCATCCACCTGATGCCGGCGGTCAACACCTTGTTCAACGGCATGCTCAACCACCCCGGATTCAACACTGTGGACTGGAGCCATCTGGTCGGCGCCACCGGAGGCGGCAGCGCCGTGCAGGCTTCCGTGGCCCGGTTGTGGCTGCAGAAGACCGGACGCCCGATTCTGGAGGGTTACGGCCTGAGTGAGACCTCGCCGGTGGCCAGCGGCAATCCGGCCAACACGACCGAATACAACGGCACGATCGGCGTGCCCCTGCCGAACACCTTCATGAAACTGCTCGACGACGACGGCAATGCCGTCGCCCAGGGAGAAATCGGCGAGATCGCGATCAAGGGGCCCCAGGTGATGGCCGGCTACTGGCAACGGCCGGACGAGACCGCCAAGGTCATGACATCGAACGGCTTTTTCAAGACCGGGGACATCGGCGTGATGGACGAACGCGGATTCTTTCGCATCGTCGACCGCAAGAAGGACATGGTGCTGGTCAGCGGGTTCAATGTCTATCCGACCGAGATCGAGGACGTGGTGGCCGAACTCGACGGGGTGCTGGAGTGCGCCTGCGTCGGCATGCCGGATGCCAAGACTGGCGAGGCCATCAAGCTGGTGGTCGTCAAGAAGGATCCGGCGCTGACCGAGGCCCGGGTCCGCGCCTGGTGCAAGGAAAAACTCACTGGCTACAAACAGCCCAAGGTCATCGAGTTCCGCGCCGAACTGCCCAAGACGCCGGTGGGCAAGATCCTGCGCCGCGAACTGCGCGACAAGTAGCACCCGGGCATCGACGCATGGCGACCACGGCCATCCTCAGCGCGCTGGAACAGGAACAGCAAGGACTGCGGGCGCAACTGACGGGCGCACGCCAGGTGCAGCGTGCCGGGCGGGAATTCTGGCTGGGTGATCTGCATGGCGCGCCCGTCGTGCTCGCCTTGTCGCGCATCGGCAAGGTGGCGGCGGCCACGACCGCCACCACGCTGATCGAGGCGTTTGGCGCCGACCGCATCGTGTTCACCGGGGTGGCGGGTGCGCTGGGGCCGGACGTACGGGTTGGAGACGTGGTCGTGGCCAGCCACTTCGTGCAGCACGACATGGACGCCTCGCCACTGTTCCCGCGTTTCGAGGTCCCGCTGTACCGCCAGGCGCAGTTTGCCTGCGATCCCGGCCTGACCGAGCTGCTGGCGCAGGCCTGCCGGCAGACGATGGCGCAGTGGCAGCAGCAACACACGAACCCGCCACAGGTGCCGCCGCCGGCCGTGCACCAGGGCCTGATCGCCAGCGGCGACCGCTTCATCGGCACCGCCCAGGTGTCCCGGGATGTGCAGCAGGGCTTGCGCGCGCATGCGATGCACGCGCTGGCCGTCGAAATGGAAGGCGCCGCGGTGGCCCAGGTCTGCCATGACTACGGCACCGCATTCGCCGCGGTACGCACGATCTCGGACCGCGCGGACGATATCGCGCATGTGGATTTCGCACAATTCGTCAATGATGTCGCGGGTGTCTACGCGCAGCGCATCCTGGTGAACTTCATCGCCCGTCTGGTCGCAGACCCGGGCGGACCGTCCGCACCGGGCCGCCCCGGCGCATGCTAGTTCAGCCAGCCCCGGCGGCGGAAGTACCACATCGGCGCAATGGCACTGGCCGCCATCAGCACCAGCGCGAACGGGTAGCCATAGGTCCAACCGAGTTCGGGCATGAAGCGAAAGTTCATGCCATAGGCACTCGCGACCAGTGTCGGGGGCAACAGCGCCACCGCCGCCACCGAGAACAGCTTGATGATCTTGTTCTGGTTGATGTTGATGAAACCGACGGTCGCATCCATCAGGAAGTTGATCTTGTCGAACAGGAAGGTGGTGTGGGAGTCAAGCGAGTCGATGTCGCGCAGGATCTGGCGCGCCTCCTCGAACTGCTCGGCATTGAGCATCTTGCTGCGCATCATGAAACTCACCGCACGCCGGGTGTCCATGGTGTTGCGGCGGATCCGGCCGTTCAAGTCCTCCTGGCGCGCGATGGCGCCCAGCACCTCGCCGGCCAGCAGGTCGGTCATGTCGCCCGACAGCACCTTGGAGCTGACCTGCTCGAGTTCGTCGTAGATGCCCTCCAGCGTGTCGGCCGAGTGCTCGGCGTCGGCGTCGTACAGCTTGAGCAGAACCTCCTTGCCGTCCTCGATCAGACCGGGTGCACGGCGCGCGCGCATGCGCAGCAGGCGGAACACCGGCACGTCCTCCTCGTGGATCGAGAACAGGATGCCCTTGCTGCGGACCTCGTCGTTGGCCAGATTCAGGATGAAGGCCACCCGTGCGGTGCGCGTTTCGTCGGCACCGGTGATCAGGAAGTCGCTGCGGATGTTGAGGTCGCCGTTCTCTTCGGAGTAGAAACGGGCCGACTCCTCGATGTCCTCGTCCATGGCATTGGCCGGGATCACGACACCGTAATACTGCTCCACCCACTGTTTTTCCTGCGGGCTGGGGGAGTCGAGATCGACCCATACCGGCTTGAAGCGCGACAACTCCTCCAGAGACGCGATTTCTTCCTGGTACAGCCGCCCGTTGGCGAGTGAAAAAACATTGAGCATGAACCCGTCCCCGGAGGCTGGAATTTCGGTGAAGCGGGGAGCGTCGCGCCACACGGCAGGGCCCAACAGGACCGGCTACCGGCCTGTGGATCGTCAGCCGCGGATTATCGCACCGAGACGCATCAGGAACCGATGATGAGCGCGAGCAATTCGTCCTTGCGCGCGCGTGCGTCGCGCTCGCCCATCGCGATCAGCGCCTGTACGAAGCGCGGCTCGAACAGCAGATAGCTGGCCAGCGTTCCGCCGCTGCCCTTGAGCACGCCCAGCGCCCCCATCGCATCGCGGATCGCCGATGGCAGCTCGCTGGTGAACTCCTGTGCCAGTGCGTCGAGTGACTGGGACGGTGCCACCGCCAGCACATCAACGGCCTTGAAGGCCATGGCGCCGGCAATGTCCGACGGCAATCCGCTGATGGTCTGCGTGACACGCTGCGTCTGCTCCACGTCAGCCTGCAGCGTGTCGTGGAACACGCTGGCAATCACATGCCCGGCCATGCTGCCCAGCGTCGGCCCCCTGGCCGGAACAATGGCCCCATCACCGGCCAGCCCCAGGCCGGGACGCTCGGGCTGACCGACACCGACCACCAGGATGCGGCTGGCCCCCAGATGCATGGCCGGCGAAATCGGCGTGACCTGGCGCATCGAGCCGTCTCCGAAGAACTCCTCGCGGCCATCGACCTGCAAGGGCGTCGCCGGGAACAGAAAGGGAATGGCGCTGGACGCCATCAGATGGTCAATGGTCAGCGCCTGGTACTCGGCACGCCGGCCCGGCCGGCGCCAGGCCTCGAACTCGGCGGCACTCGCGGTCTGGCAAAACGTCCAGTGCACGCCACTGGTGTAGCTGGATCCCGTGATCGCCAGCGCGTCGATCGTGTTCGAACGCAAGGCGTCCCCGATACCGTCCAGTGCAATGCCCTTGCGCAAGGTCTCGCGCAGTGGCGTGTTATCCATCATGGCGCCATTGGCCTGGGCATGGCGCGTCAGGCTCCATGCCACGGCAAACCGGCTGAATCGGACCCAGGGCGGAACGTTGAGGTCATAGACATCTGCCGATCGCAGGCGACACCAGAATTCCGCCAGCTGCCCGAATGCCTGCAGGCCCTGGATCGCCCGACTGGCCAGGAAGGCCGCATTGATGGCGCCGGCCGACGTGCCCACCAGCACCTGGAATGGAAAGTTGCGCGGCGCGTCGTGGCTGGCCTCGAGCATCTCGCTGAGTGCGCGCAAAACGCCGACCTGGTAGGCCGTGCGTGCGCCGCCGCCCATCAGGACCAGCCCGATCGTGGGACGGCTGCGCTCGCGCAGACCCGCGTGGATGATGGTGTCCAGACTCATTCGAACATCTTGTAACTCGATCAGAGTCTATTGCACAAGTCCGGCATGGCATTTGCTACCTCCATTGGCAAGCGCCGGGCTTTTTTCCGTAAACCCATGAAGCATGGGCAAATAGGCTTGCGCTGGCTCTCAATCAGGGGCATAGTGAATCGACCGACATGCAATTGGCGACCTCGCGACAGTTTCATGTTCTGGCGCCGCGTCAGAGACAGGCACGGCATTCAACGGCGAGCACTACAGGAGGAAATCCATGAACTTGACGATCAGCGGTCATCACCTCGAGGTAACCCCGGCCCTGCGCAATTACGTCACGACCAAGCTTGATCGAATTACCCGCCACTTTGACCAGGTAGTGGATGTCAAGGTGCTACTCACAGTCGAGAAACTCAAGGAAAAGGAACGAAGGCAACGCGCCGAGTGCAACATCCATGTCAAGGGCAACGACATGTTTGCCGAAAGCTCCCACGCCGACCTGTATGCCGCGGTCGACGAGCTTGTGGACAAGCTGGACCGCCAGGTCGCACGCCACAAGGACCGCCTGCAGGACCACCACCATGAGGCGCCCAAGCGCCTGATGTAAGGCAACTTCCGGTGCGCTCAAGAAAACGCCGGGGCACTCCCCAGTTTTCTTGCACCCCCGTGGGGGATCTGGCACGGCCAGGACGCAGGCGCTCGGAAACCATCCGCCCGTACAACGACGGGCGGATTTTTTTGTGTGCATAATCTGCAACCCACCATGAATCGTCTTTCGTCCATCCTTCCCCCGTCACAAGTGCTCGTGCGCGTCGACGCCACCAGCAAGAAGCGGGCGTTCGAAGAAGCCGGCCTTTTGTTCGAAAGCCTGCACGGCCTGAGCCGCGCGCTGGTCACCGACAGCCTGTTCTCGCGCGAGCGACTGGGGTCCACCGGGCTCGGTCATGGCGTCGCCATCCCGCATGGCCGCATCAAGGGCCTGAAAGCGCCAATGGCTGCGGTGTTCCAGCTCGAGAACGCCATCGGCTTCGACGCGCCGGACGACAGGCCAGTCCAGCTGCTGATCTTCCTGCTGGTGCCGGAGGCGGCGACGCAAAAGCATCTGGAGATCCTCTCCGAAATCGCCGAACTGCTCAGTGATGCGGAACTGCGCGAGAAAATGAGTGCCTGCACCGATGCTGCCGAACTGCATGGCCTGATCTCTCAGTGGCAATCGGCGCAACTGGCCTGACACCTCCGGCAAACCGCCCGGATTTGCCGTGAAACCTACCGTCGTCAGCGCCGACGTCCTTTTCGAAGAGTTCCGCGCCTACCTCAAGTGGCAATGGGTCGCGGGCCTGGGCGCCTCGGAGCGCCGCTTCGATGAAGTGGCGGTTCAGGCAGCCAGCTCCGGCGCCGACCTGGTCGGCTACCTCAATTACATCCACCCCTACCGTGTCCAGATCCTCGGTGAGCGCGAGATTGCCTACCTGACCAACGCGACCCAGGAAGACTGCGCCCGGCGCATTTCCCGCATCGTGACGCTGGAGCCACCTGCACTGGTGCTGGCCGACGGGCAGGAACCGCCCGAAGCCCTGTTGTCGCTGTGCGAACGCGCGCAGATTCCGATGTTCGCGACCCAGGCTTCATCAGCCTTCGTCATCGACGTGCTGCGTGCCTACCTGTCCAAGCATTTCGCCGAACGCGCGTCCATGCACGGCGTGCTGATGGACATCCTGGGCCTGGGGGTACTGATCACCGGCGAATCGGGACTGGGCAAGAGCGAACTGGGCCTGGAGCTGATTTCGCGCGGCAATGGTCTGGTGGCCGACGACGCGGTCGACCTTTATCGCATCAACCAGACCACGATCGAGGGACGTTGCCCCGACCTGTTGCAGAACCTGCTGGAGGTGCGCGGCATCGGACTGCTCGACATCCGCGCCATCTTCGGCGAGACCGCGGTGCGGCGCAAGATCCGGCTCAAGCTGATCGTGCACCTGGTCCGCCGCGAGACACTGGAGCGCGAATACGAACGCATTCCCTACGAGCCGCTGACACAGGACGTGCTCGGCATTCCGGTGCTCAAGGTCGTCATCCAGGTGGTGGCCGGGCGCAACATCGCGGTGCTGGTCGAGGCCGCCGTGCGCAGCACCATTCTCAAGTTGCGCGGCATCGACACCTACCAGGAATTCGTCGAACGCCACCGCAAGGCGATGGACGCCAAGCCGGCGAGCCGCTCCGGCAACTGACGCGCAGCGTCAGCTCTGCCCGCGCCCCGAGGGCGCCGGCCGGCTCGGGCAGTTTTCCTTGGTGCAATGCGCATACAGGCTCAGCGCATGGTCGGCGATGCTGAAGCCCTTGGCCTTGGCGACCGCATTCTGGCGCTTCTCGATCTCGGCGTCATAGAACTCCTCCACCTTGCCACAGTCCAGGCAGACCAGATGGTCGTGGTGCTGCCCTTCGTTGAGTTCATACACCGCCTTGCCGCTTTCGAAATGGCTGCGGCTCAGGATGCCGGCCTGCTCGAACTGCGTCAGCACGCGGTATACCGTGGCCAGTCCGACGTCCGACTCCTCGATCAGCAGCGCACGAAACACGTCTTCGGCCGTCATGTGCCGCTGCTCGCCCTTCTGGAATATCTCGAGGATCTTCAGGCGCGGCAAGGTGGCCTTGAGCCCGGTGCTCTTGAGTTCATCGATATTGGCCATGGCCATGGTGCTTCTCCCGGGAGTGGACCGCCGCTGGTGGCCGGGCCTCAACCCGGGCGGCTACAATGGAACGATCATATCGCTGCCTGCCCCCATGCCTGATTCCAACCGCCTGAGTATCCGTGTCGGCCTGTCACTGGTGATCTGCGCCGGTCTCGCCGCATGCTCGAGCTTCAATGGCGCCAGCACCCGGTTGGCCAGCATCGTGACGCCATACCAGATCGACGTGGTGCAAGGCAATGTCATCACCCGCGAGCAGGTCGAATTGCTCAAGCCGGGCCTGCCACGCCAGAGCGTGCGCGACCTGCTGGGTACGCCACTGCTGCAAAGCGTCTTCCATTCCAATCGCTGGGACTATGTCTTCAGCTTTCGCCACAAGGGCGAAGAGCCGCAATTGCGCAAGCTGACGGTGTTCTTCAAGGACGACGTGCTCGAGCGCTTCGACGCCGATCCGATGCCGACCGAAGCCGAATTCGTCGCTTCGCTCGACTACGGCCGCAAGTCGGCCAAGGTACCGGTGCTCGAGGCCAGCGAGGAATCGCTGCAGAAGTTCAAGCAGGCGGCCAAGACGCCGGAGCCTGCAGCCACCACCCCCACGACACTTCCGCCGTTGCCCGCGAGTTATCCGCCGCTCGAGCCGGTAAAACCCTGAGCCCGGCGCATATGCAGACCGCGCGCAAGCAAAAGGTGTGCGTCGCCGGCGCATCCGGCCGCATGGGTCACATGCTGATCGATGCCGTCATCGCCAGCGACGACATGGTGCTGGCCGGCGCCCTTGACATCGCAGGCAGCGCCGCCATCGGCGCGGATGCCGGCGCCTACGGCGGCCACGTCACCGGCGTCGCCATCAGCGACGACCTGCACCAGGTGCTGGCCAACTGCGACGTCCTGATCGACTTCACCCGGCCCGAAGGCACGCTGGCCCATCTGGCGGTGTGCCGTGAACTCGGCGTCAAGGCCGTCATCGGCACCACCGGCTTCAGCGAGGCCCAGAAAGCCACCATCGCCGACGCCGCAAAGCACGTGGCCATCATGATGGCGCCGAACATGAGTGTGGGCGTCAATGTCACGCTCAAGCTGCTCGAACTCGCGGCGCGCGCCATGTCCACCGGCTACGACATCGAGATCATCGAAGCCCACCATCGCCACAAGGTCGACGCGCCGTCAGGAACCGCACTCAAGATGGGCGAGGTCATCGCCCATGCCACCGGTCGCGAGCTCAAGGATTGCGCCGTGTACGCCCGCGAAGGCGTGACCGGCGAGCGCGATCCGTCCTCCATCGGGTTTGCCACCATTCGCGGCGGCGACATCGTAGGCGACCACACCGTGCTGTTTGCCGGCACCGGCGAGCGCATCGAGATCTCGCACAAGTCCTCCAGCCGCGCCACCTATGCCCAAGGCAGCCTGCGGGCGGTGCGCTACCTGGCCGGCCGCAACTCGGGCCTGTTCGACATGTTCGACGTGCTCGGATTGAATCAGGCAGACGCCGCGACGCCATGAGCCGCCGCACGGCAGACAGCAGTGCGAAACCCGCAGTGCGCAGTGCGGAGCCCCATCCGTGAGCGTCGTGCAGTTCTTTGCCAACGGCGACGTGGTCACCCACCTGGTCGCCGTGCTGCTGCTGCTCATGTCGGTCAGCAGCTGGGTCGTCATCCTCTGGAAATCCTGGCTCATGCGCCGCGCTGGTGGAGATGTCGCGCGCAGCACGCTGGCGTTCTGGCAGTCCAGGGACATCGACCAGGCCTTGGTCCAGACCCGTGCCTTCGACCGCGAGCGGCTGGTCCTGCCGCTGATCGAGGCCACCCGGTTTCAGGCCGATGGCACGCTGGCCAGCGCCGGCGACCGCGCGCAGCAGCTGACCCGGGTGCTGCGCCAGCAACTGCATGGCATTTTGCACAAGCTGCAATTCGGCCAGGTACTGCTGGCCACGGTGGGCGCCACGGCACCGTTTGTCGGCCTGCTGGGCACCGTCTGGGGCATCTACCACGCGCTGCTGGCGATTTCCCAGGCGGGCCAGATCACGATCGACAAGATCGCGGCCCCGGTGGGTGAGGCCCTGATCATGACGGCTGCAGGCCTGGCCGTGGCCATACCGGCCGTGCTGGCCTACAACGTGCTCGGGCGCCAGATCGGGCGCATCGAAGCCGACCTGGAGGGCTTTGCGCGGGACCTGCGCGAATTGCTGCTCAGCCAGGAGCCGGGCGCGGCCAGTGCCGGCCGGGCAAGCACGGATCCGTGAGCCATGGCCTTCGGCCGCCTTGAGCGCAGCAGCGGGCCCCAGCCCATGAGCGACATCAACATGACGCCGCTGATCGACGTCATGCTGGTACTGCTGGTGATCTTCATCATCACTGCGCCGCTGCTGGCCAGCTCGATCCGGCTCGAGCTGCCCCAGACGCCTGCCGCCAGTGCCAGCAATGCGGCTGCGAGCCTGATGCTGACCGTCGACAAGTCGGGCCAGGCTTTTCTGAACGACAAACCGGTGTCCGCGACCGAACTGGCGACCGAACTTGCCAGCGCCAGTGCGATCGACCCTGACACCGAGCTGCAACTGCGGGCCGATGCCGCCGTTCCGTACGGCCGCGTCGTCGAGATCATGGGCATCGCGCAAAAGGCGGGCCTGGGCCGGATCGGTTTTGTCGCCGAGCCGGGCGACACCGCCCGCTAGGCAGCACCCGCCAGGGCCCGCCACTGGCGCGGGCTGGGGCCATGAACACCTAGAATCGGCATGTTGCGGCACTCGCGCCGCCCGATAAGCCCCATGCAAGAAAAATACAACCACCTCGACGTCGAGGCATCCGCCCAACAGAACTGGAACAGCCGCGACGCCTACCGCGTCACGGAAGACGCCTCGCGCGAGAAGTTCTACGCCTGCTCGATGCTGCCCTATCCCAGCGGCAAGCTGCACATGGGCCACGTGCGCAACTACACCATCAACGACATGTTGACCCGCCATCTGCGCATGAAGGGTTACAACGTCCTGATGCCCATGGGCTGGGACGCCTTCGGCCTGCCGGCCGAAAATGCCGCGCTCAAGAACGGCGTGCCCCCGGCGAAGTGGACGTACGAGAACATCGCCTACATGAAGAAGCAGATGCAGGCGCTGGGTCTGGCGATCGACTGGAGCCGCGAGGTGGCGACCTGCGACCCCAGCTACTACAAGTGGAACCAGTGGCTGTTCCTGAAGATGCTCGACAAGGGCATCGCCTACCGCAAGACCCAGGTCGTGAACTGGGACCCGGTCGACCAGACCGTGCTGGCCAACGAGCAGGTCATCGACGGCAAGGGCTGGCGCACCGGCGCACCGGTCGAGAAACGCGAGATTCCGGGCTATTACCTCAAGATCACCGACTACGCTCAGGAGTTGCTGGGCCAGGTGCAGTCGCAATTGCCCGGCTGGCCCGAACGCGTCAAGCTGATGCAGGAAAACTGGATCGGCAAGAGCGAAGGCGTGCGCCTTGCGTTCACGCACGAGATCAAGGACGACACCGGCGCGCTGATCGGTGGGGGACGCATGTACGTGTTCACCACCCGCGCCGACACGCTGATGGGCGTGACCTTCTGTGCCGTGGCGGCCGAGCATCCGCTGGCCGCCCATGCCGCACGCGACAACCCGGCGCTGGCGGCGTTCATCGACGAGTGCAAACGCGGCGGCACGACCGAGGCCGAGCTGGCCGCACGCGAAAAGGAAGGCATGCGGACGGGGCTGTTCGTGACCCATCCGCTCACCGGCCAGCAGGTCGAGATCTGGGTCGGCAACTATGTGCTGATGGGGTATGGCGACGGCGCGGTGATGGGTGTTCCGGCCCACGACGAACGGGACTTCATCTTCGCCAAGAAATACGGCATCCCTATCATCGAGGTGATCCTGATCGACGGCTACGAGTACGACTACGACCAGTGGAACGACTGGTACGGCGACAAGCAGCGCGGCGTGACGATCAATTCCGACAGCTTCAGCGGCCTGCGCTTTCAGGAGGCGGTCGATGCGATCGCCCATGCGCTGCAGGTGCGCGGCCTGGGCGAGAAGATGACGACCTGGCGGCTGCGCGACTGGGGCGTGAGCCGCCAGCGCTACTGGGGTACGCCTATCCCCATCATCCACTGCGACGAACACGGCGCGGTGCCGGTGCCCGAAAAAGACCTGCCGGTCGTACTGCCGCAGGACTGCATTCCCGACGGATCCGGCAACCCGCTGATCCACCACGAAGGTTTCCATGCCGGCGTGACCTGCCCGGTCTGCGGCAAGCCGGCACGGCGCGAAACCGACACCATGGACACCTTCGTGGACAGCTCGTGGTACTTCATGCGCTACTGCGATCCGCACAACGACGACGCGATGGTCGGCGAGGGCGCCCGTTACTGGATGCCGATGGACCAGTACATCGGCGGCATCGAGCACGCCATCCTGCACCTGCTGTATGCGCGCTTCTGGACCAAGGTCATGCGTGACCTGGACCTGGTCAAGGTGGACGAACCCTTCACCCGGCTGCTGACACAGGGCATGGTGCTCAACCATATCTACTCGCGCAAGAAGCCTGCCGGTGGCATCGAGTATTTCTGGCCGCACGAGGTCGAGGACATTCACGACGACACCGGCAAGGTGATCGGGGCCAGGCGCAAGAGCGACGGCTCGGCGGTCACCTACGAAGGTGTCGGCACGATGAGCAAGAGCAAGAACAATGGCGTCGACCCGCAGGACCTGATCGAGAAGTACGGCGCCGACACGGCGCGCCTGTACACCATGTTCACCGCGCCGCCCGAAGCCACGCTGGAGTGGAACGATGCGGCAGTGGAGGGCTCGTACCGCTTCCTGCGCCGGGTCTGGAACTACGCCGCGCGCCTGCCCGCAGCCGGCGACACCGCCAAGCCGGCGTTCGGCCGCGCCGCTGCCGACCTGCGACGCGAGATCCACACCGTGTTCAAGCAGGTCGACTACGACTACCAGCGCATGCAGTACAACACCGTCGTCTCCGGCGCGATGAAGATGCTCAATGCGCTGGAAGACTTCAAGTCCGACGACAGTGCCGGCGCTGTCTGGGCCCAGCACGAGTGCTTCGGCATCCTGCTGCGCGCGCTGTATCCGGTCACGCCGCATATCGCGCAGGGCCTGTGGGGCGACCTGGGCTACGCCAGCACCCTGGGCGAACTGCTCGATGCGCCGTGGCCCGAGGTCGACCCGGATGCGCTCAAGCAGGACGAGATCGAACTCATGCTGCAGGTCAATGGCAAGTTGCGTGGTTCGATCCGGGTGGCGGCCGATGCCGACAAGAAGACGATCGAAACGGCGGCCGTGCACAACGAGGTGTTCGTCAAGCTGGCGCAGGGTGCGCCGGTGCGCAAGGTGATCGTGGTGCCCGGGCGCCTGGTCAACCTGGTGATCTGAGATGCAGCGGCGCCTGATTCTTTCGGCCGGAGCATGGGTGGCACTTGCCGGTTGCGGATTCAAGCTGCGCGGCGCACCCGACTTCGCCTTTCGATCGCTGTTCGTCAACGCGGGCGAGGGCTCGCTGTACGGCAACGAACTCAAACGCAACCTGGCCTCGATCGCGGCCTTGACCCTGGTCTCCGACCCCAAGGACACCACCACCGCAGAAGCGGTGTTCGACCTGCTGAACGAAACGCGCGAGAAGACGGTGGTGGGCGTCAACACCTCGGGGCAGGTGCGCGAGTTCCAGCTGCGTCTGCGCATCCGCTTCCGCGTGCGCACACCCCAAGGCAAGGTGCTGATCGGCGACACCGAGTTGCTGCAACAGCGCGACATCAGCTTCAACGAATCCGCCGTACTGGCCAAGGAAGCGGAAGAAGGCCTGATTTATCGCGACATGCAGTCGGACCTGGTGCAACAGACAATCCGGCGCCTGGCCGCCATCCAGGCCTTGTGACGCTGGCCGTGGGTCGGATCGACGCCGCCAACAGCCGCACGCGTCCGCAATAGACCATGCAACTCTCGGCGGGCCAGCTTGCGGCGCATCTGCAAAAGGGCATCAAGCCCCTGTACACGCTGCATGGCGACGAGCCGCTGCTGATCCAGGAAGCGGCCGACGCGATCCGCGCCGCAGCGCGCGCAGCCGGCTTCAGCGAACGCAGTTCGCACACCGTGGCCGGCGCGCATTTCGACTGGAGCGAGGTCCTGGCCGCGGGCGGCTCGCTGAGTCTGTTTGCCGACAAGCAGATCGTCGAGATCCGGATCCCGTCGGGCAAGCCGGGCAAGGATGGCAGCACCGCGATCCAGCAGCTGTGCGAGCAGAGCGAGGGCAACGCCGACGTACTGACGCTGGTGATGCTGCCGCGGCTGGACAAGGCGACCCGCAGCGGCGCCTGGTTTGCCGCCCTCGAACGCCATGGTGTCACGGTGGCGCTGGAGCCGATCGAGCGCAGCGCCCTGCCGCAATGGCTGGCGCAGCGCTTGGCGCAGCAGGACCAGCGGGTCAAACCCGGCGTCGAAGGCCAGCGCAGCCTGCAGTTCTTTGCCGACCGGGTCGAAGGCAACCTGCTGGCCGCGCACCAGGAGATCCAGAAGCTCGCGCTGCTGTTCCCGCCCGGTGAACTCGGCTTCGAGGACATCGAACGTGCCGTGCTCAACGTGGCCCGCTACGACGTCTTCAAGCTCAGCGAAGCCGTGCTCGCGGGCCAGCGCATGCGGGTGCAACGCATGCTCGACGGGCTGCAGGCCGAAGGCGAGGCACCGGTGCTGGTGCACTACAGCCTGGCCGAGGACATCCGTGCGCTCAAGCGCGTACGCGACGCGATGGATGCCGGCCGCCCGCTGCCGATGGCCTTGCGCGAGCAGCGGGTCTGGGGCGTGCGCGAGCGCCTGTTCGAGCGGGTGCTGCCGCGGCTCGATGGCGAGAGCCTGGCACGGCTGCTCAAGGCGGCCCACCAGGTCGACGGCATCGTCAAAGGGCTGAAGGTTCCCGGCTGGCCGACCGACGCCTGGCAGGCGCTGCAGCGGCTCGCCATGTCCCTGTGCGGGTACTGCGCCGCCCGCTGAGCCCCCTTCGCCGGCACGGCCGCGGCACTGCGTGAGAAAATGCCGCCATGAACGCGCTCAATACCGCCGAATACAGCCAGACGCTGGGCATCCAGGCCCGCGCCGCATCCAGCCTGATGGCCCGTGCCAGCGCCGCCAGCCGCAGCGCCTGCCTGCGCCGCCTGGCCGCACTGCTGCGTGAGAGTCAGCCGGCGCTCGACGCCGCCAACGCGCAAGACCTGGGCCGCGCCACGGCCGCCGGCCTGTCGGCCCCGATGGTCGACCGCCTGCGCCTGACGCCCAAGATCGTCGAGACCGTGGCCCTGGGCTGCGAACAGTTGGCCGCCATGCCCGACGTCATCGGCGAGATCAGCGGCATGAACCAGCAGCCCAGCGGCATTCGCGTCGGTCAGATGCGGGTGCCGATCGGCGTGTTCGCGATGGTCTTCGAGAGCCGGCCCAACGTGACCATCGAGGCCGCCAGCCTGGCGATCAAGAGCGGCAACGCCTGCATCCTGCGTGGGGGCTCGGAGGCCATCGAGTCGAACAAGGCATTGGCCCGGCTGGTCCAGCAGGCGTTGACCGACTCCGGCCTGCCGGCCGACGGCGTGCAGCTGGTACAGATCACCGACCGCGCCGTGGTCAGCGAATTGATCGCGATGCCGCAGTATGTGGACATGGCGATCCCGCGCGGCGGCAAGGGCCTGATCGAGCGCATCAGCCGCGACGCCAAGGTGCCAGTGCTCAAGCACCTGGACGGCAACTGCCATGTCTACGTGGACGACCCGTGCGACATCGCCATGGCCGTGACTGTCGCCGACAACGCCAAGACGCAGAAGTACAGCCCCTGCAATGCCAGCGAGAGCCTGCTGGTGGCCCGCGGCGTGGCGGCAGAGTTCCTGCCCGCCATCGGCGCCATCTATGCGGCCAAGGGCGTGGAAATGCGCGTCTGCCTCGAGAGCCGGGCGCTGCTGGCAGCGGTTGCCGATGCCCAACTGGTCGATGCGACCGAACAGGACTGGTCCACCGAATACCTGGCACCGATCATCAGCATCAAGGTGGTCGAGGGCCTCGATGCGGCCATCGCCCATATCAACCACTATGGCAGCCACCATACCGACGCGATCCTGACGCGCGACCACATGCATGCGCAGCGCTTCCTGCGCGAAGTCGACTCGGCCAGTGTGATGGTCAACACCAGCACCCGCTTTGCCGACGGCTTCGAATTCGGCCTGGGCGCCGAGATCGGCATCAGCACCGACAAGTTCCATGCGCGTGGCCCGGTCGGCATCGAAGGCCTCACCTCGCTCAAGTACGTGGTGCTGGGCAACGGGGAAGTGCGCGGCTGAACGCCGCGCGCCGCGCCGATACCGGCCAGGGCCTCACGCCCGGCCGACCTGCAAGCCCATGACCCCGGCGTCCCCAAGCCCCAACCCCCAGGGGCGTCTCGTCAGCGGCTCGACGCTGGGGCACGTGATCCGCATGACCGGGGCCGGCTCGCTCGGTCTGGTGGCGGTGTTTGCCGTCGACGGACTGAACCTGTTCTACATCACGCTGCTCAAGAAACCCGAGCTGACGGCGGCACTCGGCTATGCGACCACCTTGCTGTTCCTGGCCATGTCGATGTCGATCGGCCTGTCGATCGCTGCCACGGCGCTGACCTCGCGCGCGCTGGGCCGTGGCCACCACCACCAGGCGCGCCAGATCGCCGGTGCCTCGCTGATCATCGTCGGCACCTGCATGGGACTGCTGGCGCTGGTGTGCTACCCGTTGCTGGAGCCGGCGATCCACCTGCTGGGCGCGCGCGGACAGACCGCCGAGCGCGCCGTCACGCTGATGCGCATTGTGTTGCCGTCATGGCCCTTGCTGGGTGTCGGCATGTGCCTGTCGGGCCTGCTGCGCGCCACCGGCGATGCACGCCGAGCCATGTTCGTCACGCTGGGGGCTGCCGCCACCGCGCTGGTGATGGACCCGCTGCTGATCCTGGGGCTGGACCTGGAGCTGCATGGCGTGGCGATCGCCACCATCATCGTGCGCATCGCCATGGTCGCCATCGGCATGCACGGCCTGTGGCGCGTGCACAAACTGATCGCGCGACCGGATACGGCCCTGGTGCTGCGCGAGCTGGCGCCATTCATGGCCATTGCGATGCCGGCCGTGCTGACGCAGATCGCCACGCCGGTCGGCAACGCCTTCGTGACCCATGCGGTTGCCAACTTCGGCGACGACGCCGTGGCCGGCTGGACCATCGTCCAGCGCATCATCCCGATCGCCTTCGGTGTGCTGTTTGCGCTCTCCGGTGCCATCGGCCCGATCATCGGCCAGAACTTCGGTGCCCTGCGCTTCGACCGTGTCACGTCGACCGTGCGCGACAGCCTGAAGGTCACGCTGATCTACGCCCTGACCGTCTGGGCCCTGCTGGCGCTGGGCAGCAGCTGGATCGCCGACATCTTCAACACGCACGGCCAGGCGCGCGAGCTGGTGGTGTTCTTCTGCATTTTCGTGGCCGGCAGCTTCCTGTTCAACGGCGCCTTGTTTGTGGCCAACGCAGCGTTCAACAACCTGGGCTTCGCGTTCTACTCCACCGCCCTGAACTGGGCCCGCTCCACGCTGGGCGTGATCCCCTTCGTCTGGCTCGGGCAGTCGTGGTTCGGCGCCAAGGGCGCGCTGGCGGGGTATGGGCTGGGGGTGATCGCGTTTGGCGTGATCGGGATGTGGTGGTGCTTTCAGGTGGTGGGGAGGATGCAGGAGCGTGCAAGCGCCGGCGCAGCTCAGCACTGACACTTGGCGCAACAGCCGTCCAAACGAACATGCCGCTGGAAGAAATCTGTGGC
>Ga0116169_1001648_pt1 | contig 17936 bp, 14 predicted proteins | sample AD_UKC130_MetaG_FD_89796 | JGI IMG/M metagenome (GOLD analysis project Ga0116169, IMG submission 89796) | Active sludge microbial communities of municipal wastewater-treating anaerobic digesters from Canada - AD_UKC130_MetaG | ecosystem: Engineered > Bioreactor > Anaerobic > Digestate | place...
GGGGCGCTCTTGCGGGCTTCGGCGGGGGTGCTCTTGTCGCCTTCGGAACGGCCAAGCTCGCCCGATTCGGCAACCTCGGTGATGGCGGGTGCCGGTGCAGCGGCAGGAATTGCTCGCGGGGTGGAGCCCGGGGCATCCAGGTAGGCGGCCAGGCCCTGGCGGCCGCCCTCGCGACCGTAGCCCGACTCTTTGTAACCACCGAAGGGCGACGCGGGATCGAACTTATTGAACGTGTTTGCCCACACCACACCGGCGCGGAGCTTGTCGGCCACGGCGAGAATGCGGCTGCCCTTGTCGCTCCAGATACCTGCCGAAAGGCCGTAGGGCGTGTTATTCGCCTTCGCGATCGCCTCGGCGGGGGTGCGGAAGGTGAGCACCGACAGGACCGGTCCGAAGATCTCTTCGCGGGCGATGCGATCGCTTGTTGAGACGTTCGTAAAGATCGTCGGGGCGTACCAGAAACCCGCGTCGGGGATGGCACAGTCAGCGGTCCAACGCTCGGCACCTTCGGCCTCGCCCGCGGCGGTGAGCGCGCGAATCCGGTCGAGCTGTGCGCGCGAGTTGATCGCACCAATGTCGGTGTTCTTGTCGAGCGGGTCGCCGAGCCGAAGCGTCGACAGGCGGGCCTTGAGCCGGTCAACAACCTCGTCGTGGATCGATTCCTGCACGAGGAGGCGGCTTCCCGCACAGCACACGTGGCCCTGGTTGAAGAAGATACCGTTGACGATGCCCTCGATCGCCTGGTCGATTGGCGCATCGTCGAACACGATGTTCGCGGCCTTGCCGCCGAGCTCAAGCGTCAGCTTCTTGCCCGTGCCGGCCGCCTGCTTGGCGATGGCTCGACCGACTGCCGTCGATCCCGTGAACGCGATCTTGTCGATGCCGGGGTGACCGACGAGCGCGGCCCCTGTGGCACCGGCGCCGGTCACGATGTTGACCACTCCGCGCGGAAGATCGGCCTGCTGCAAGATTTCGGCGAACAGCAGCGCCGTCAGCGAGGTCGTCTCGGCGGGCTTGAGCACGACGGTGTTGCCCGCGGCGAGCGCCGGGGCAATCTTCCACGCAAGCATGAGGAGCGGGAAGTTCCAGGGAATGACCTGGCCCGCGACACCGAGCGCACGCGGGTTCGCGCCGAGCCCCGCGTAGTCGAGCTTGTCGGCCCACCCCGCGTAGTAGAAAAACCAGGCTGCGACGAGCGGCACGTCGACGTCGCGGCTCTCCTTGATCGGCTTGCCGTTGTCGAGGCTTTCGGCCACGGCAAGTTCGCGTGCGCGCTCCTGCACGAGGCGAGCGATGCGGTAGAGGTACTTGCCGCGATCACGCCCGCTCATCTTTGACCACGGCCCGTCGAAGGCGCGGCGAGCGGCGGCAACGGCATCCGCAATATCTTCGTCGTTCGCCGTCGAGATGTTCGCGATGTGGCGCTCGGTCGCGGGCGAGATCGTGGCGAACGGGGTGCCCCGGCCCGCGACGAACTCGCCGTCGATGAAGAGGCCGTAGTCGTCGCGGAGGTTCAGGGGCGACGTGGATTCTGGTGCTGGTGCGTAGTCGAGAAAGCTCATGGGGTGTCCTCTATCAATCAATCGTCACGTAGTCGGCGCCCGAGTAGTGCCCGGTCTGCAACTTTTGACGTTGCAGCAGCACATCGTTGAGCAGGCTCGATGCCCCGAAGCGGAACAGGTGCGGCTGGAGCCACTCCTCGCCGACCGTTTCTGCCACGGTCACGAGGTACTTAATTGCATCTTTCGAACTGCGGATGCCGCCGGCCGGTTTCACGCCGATGCGTTCGCCGGTGAGGCGATACCAATCGCGGACCACTTCGAGCATCAAGAGCGTGACGGGAAGGGTCGCCGCGGGTGAGACCTTGCCGGTCGAGGTCTTGATGAAGTCTCCGCCGGCGAGAATCGCAAGCCACGATGCGCGACGCACGTTGTCGTAGGTGTTCAGCTCGCCCGTTTCGAGGATGACCTTGAGCGAGGCATATGTCCCATCGGCCCGGCGGCAGGCCTGCTTCACCTGGGCGATCTGGTTGAACACCTCGGCGTAGTTGCCCGCGAGGAACGCACCGCGGTCGATCACCATGTCGATCTCGTCGGCGCCCGCTGCAACCGCCTCAGCGGTGTCGGCGAGTTTGACGTCGACCGAGGAGCGACCGCTTGGGAACGCGGTCGCGACCGCTGCAACGCTGATGAGTCCTTGGTCGGGGTCGCCGTGCGCGCTGCCGAGCGCGGCGATGGCGTGTGGAACCATGTCGCCATAGACGCAGACTGCGGCGACGCGCGGGGTGGTCGGGTCTGCGGCATCCGGTCGCAACGCCTTGGCGACCAGCGAGCGCACCTTGCCCGGGGTATCGGCGCCCTCGAGGGTCGTGAGGTCGATGAGTTCGATGATCTTGTCGAGCGCCCACGCCTTAGACGTCGTCTTGATCGAGCGGGTGCCAAGGCTCGCGGCCCGCTGTTCGAGGCCAACGGCATCGACGCCCGGGATGCCATGCAGATAACGGCGCAGGGTTGCCTCGTCGGGCTCGCCTCCGAGCACGGCGACTGCCCGTTGCGAAAAGGCCACGGTCTGGCCTGGGGATGACGCGTTCATCGTGTCCTCTGTTCGTTGGGAATCAAGTGTTCTAGCTGTTCTGAATCGTCACGTGGCGAGCACATGGGCCGCGGTTTCTTCGTCGGTGATCAGTACCGAGCACAGCCCGCTCCCGACGATCGCAGACGCTGCCGCATGCTTCTCCGGCCCGCTGAGCACGGCGATGCCCATCGGCACACCGCGCAGCTCGTCAAGTGTGAGCCCAACCGTGCGGGCATCAAGTTCTGGGTCGACGATGTGGCCGTCGGCATCGATGTAGCGCCCGAGCACATCACCGACGGCCCCCTTTGCCAGGAGCTCTGCGATGTCGGCCGGGCTGAGGTATCCGCTCGCCACGTGCACCGAGTCAGCGTCAACCGCGCCCGCGCTGTAGAGGTGCGCTGCGCACTGGCGGGCACGCACAAGCACATCGGCGACGACCCGGTCGCTCTCGATCGCGCGCTTCGTTTCGACGCGCTCAAGGATCGCCGGGCTGGGCAGTAGGGTGGTCGTGCCGCGAGCCTTGTGGGCCATCTCTGCGGCGGTCGCTGCCGCCATGCCCGCGCGCTGGTTGAGGCTCACGCCGCCATTGATCTGCACGACGTCGGTGCCGCTCGACCAGCCTTCTTCGAGGCGAGCCGCCACACGGTGCAGCGTGCGGCCCCAGCTGATGCCGAGGCTGCGGGGCACGGGGCGCAGCGCGGTGAGGTAGTCGGCCGCCGCGCCGGCAACACGGTCGGCGAGTTCTTCGCGATTCGCGATGCCGGCCGATGAAACAACAATTGCCTCGCGAAGCCCGGTACGCTCGCGCAACTCGCGCTCAAGGTGAAGGCGGCGAGCACGAGGGTGAACGATTTCGATGCGGACGATGCCAGCCTCGCGAGCCTGGCTGATGAGGCGGCCCACCTTCCAGCGGGTGACGCCGAGAAGCGCGCCCACCTCGTCCTGCGTCTTGTGCTCTTGGTAGTACAACTCGGCCGCACGGATGGCGAGGAGCTCGTCAGTTGCTGTCACTGCGCACGTCTCCTTTGCCCACGTCTTGTCGCACCCACGGTTTGCCACCCACGGCAGCTGCCGGGCTTGGCTCAAGGCTACGCGGCGCACCACGCCGCATCAACACTCGCGCGCGGGTTTGCTCATATGAGCAGCCGGGCGCGCTGGGGGTGCGCAGATGCGCGGGCGGGCGGAAGTACGTGCCTAGTGGCTCAGCGAATTTGCGTTGCCGAGCATCTCGCGCGCACGCTCGACGTCATCGGCGATCTGGCGGATCAGCGGTTCGACACCCTCGTAGGCGACCATCCCGCGGATTCGGCCCACGAACTGCACGTCGACCAGGTGCCCATAGAGGTCGAGGCCGCTCTCGTCGAGGATGTGCGCCTCAACCTGGCGCACGGGCACATCGACAAACGTCGGGTTATTGCCGATCGAGATCGCGGCCGGGTAACGGCGCGGCGCCGGCCCCTCGGGAGCGGTATCGGGAGCGGTGTCAGGAGCGGCCTCGGAAGCGGTACCGATGTCGGCGCTGCCCTCGGCGACGCGGGGGCCATAGTCGACGAGCCATCCGGCGTAGACACCGTCGGCCGGGATCACACCGACGGGCACCGACTCGAGGTTTGCGGTCGGAAACCCGAGCTCGCGCCCACGCTTGAGCCCGTGTACGACCTCGCCACGAAGCGAGGTCGGCCGCCCGAGGAGTTCGCGGGCCGCCTCGACGTCGCCCTCGGCGAGCACCTCACGCACCCAGGTCGATGAGACCCTGCGCGCAACGGACAGATTCTGTACGTCATCGATGACCGTGACCTCGAAGCCAAACTCGGCACCAAGCGTGTGCAAGAGCGCGACATCGCCGGCGCCGCCGCGGCCGTACCGAAAGTCACGCCCGACCAGCACAACCTTCGAGTGCAGGTGCTCCACGAGCACCGACTCGACGAACGCGCGCGGTTCCTGGGCCGCCCGCTCGGCGTCGAAGCGCAGCACGAGCGCGGCGTCGATCCCCGTTTCGGCAAGCAGCTGCAGCTTTTGTGGCACATCGGTGAGAGCGGCCGGGCACTTCTCCGGTGCGAGCAGGCTCATCGGGTGCCGGTCAAACGTGACAACGACGCTGCGCGTGCCGGCGCCGAGCGCGGCCGACTTTTCACGCAGCATGCCGATGAGCGCCCGGTGGCCAGCGTGCACCCCGTCGAACTTGCCGATGGCGACCACCGCCGGCCCGAAGTCTGCGGGCACCTCCTCGGGAGCGTGAAAGACGATCATGACGAACCCTCTGGACGATGTTTCAGCAGCCACCACATGCCGACGATGGGAAGCGCGACGGGAATGAACAGGTATCCGACACCAAACATCGACCACACGGTCGGGTGCTGAAAGACGTCGGGCAGCGCGAGACTCAGCGTGCCGACCACGAGCACACCGAGCAGCTCGAAACCCAGTGCGACCCAGGCGACGCGGTACCACGCACGGGTGCCCGCGAAGAGCAGGGCGAGCGTCGCGAGGATATAGACCACCGCGGCAACGGCAGAAAGCGAGTATGCAAGGGGCGCCTCGCCGAAGCGCTGAGCGATCGAGACGAACGATCTGCCCGTGGCCGCCAGCGCCATCACGGCGTACACGGCAACGAGCACCAGGCCGATGCCCGACATGCGGCCGCGTGCAGAAACGCGGGGGGCGGATGCCACAGCCTCATCCACGAAGCTGCGCCGAGTTCGTTCAGCCAACCGGCACGCTCCAGATGATCTGCATGCGCGCGAGCATAACGGCAACCGCGAGCGCACCAACACCCAACACCACCGTGCTCCAGCGACTGCGCTCAAGCAGCGCGAACGCGGTGACGCCGATCGGCACCAGGATCGCCCCGACCAGGTAGGTGTAGAACTCGAGTGCGCTGCCCGCAATGTGGTTTCCGGCGAACGGCGCAATGATGGCGGCGACGAGCTGGACGATGAGCAAGAGCTCGACCAGCGCGATTGCGCCGACGCTGAAGTCGCTCGGCCGGCGCGAGGCGAACCCGAGGATCAGGCAAAAGAGCCCAGCCGCGACCGCAACCCCGATCTGCACCCAGGTGAACCAGTCGATCATTGTGCGTCTCCATGCGTTTGCGGGGCGGGCGGCGGCACATTCATGCGGCTCTTCACATCGGTGCCTCGACGCTCGACAATACCGACCAAACGACCGTCGGGATCAATCGCGGCTGCCGTCTCCCCCACGATGTCGGCGGATCTCCCGCCGATCCGCTTGCCGTTCCAGAGATCGCGGGCCTCATCGTGCGAGACGTCGAACCGGCCCTGAACGAGTGCGGCGACCATCGCGGGGTCGAGGAGCGCGGCGGGGGTGATGTCGTCGGCACCCACCGCATCGGCGACATCGAAGACGCCGATGTGGGTGCGGCGGAGCGAGGTCAGGTGACCACCGACCCCAAGGTCTGCGCCAAGGTCGCGGGCGAGGGCGCGAATGTAGGTGCCCGAGGTGCATTCAACAATCACGTCAAGATCCAGCACCCCGTGCGCGCGGCGCACATCCGTCACCGTGAAGCTCGAGACCGTGACGCTGCGCGCCTTCAGCTCGACCGTTTCGCCGGCCCGCGCAAGATCGTATGCGCGCCGGCCGCCGACCTTGATCGCTGACACGGTGCTCGGCACCTGCGAGATCGCACCGGTGAGCGGCGTGATGCCCGCCATGATCTGCGCATCGTCGATCGCGGCGAGGGCTGCGGCATCCGCTCGATGCGTTTCGGTGCCATCGGCATCATCGCTATCGGTCGTGACACCGAGGCGGATCGTGGCTTCGTACCGCTTGTCGAGGCCAACAATGAACGTCAAAAGGCGCGTCGCCCACTCGGCACCGAGCACAAGCAAGCCGGTCGCCATCGGGTCGAGTGTGCCGGCGTGGCCGACCTTGCGCGTGCCGAGCGCGCGGCGGGCACGCGCGACAACGTCGTGGCTTGTGATGCCCTGCGGCTTGTCGACAAGCAGAATTCCCGGCGTGATCTCGCCGGCCACCTCGCGCGCCATCAGCGGCCGCTTCGCACTCTGACGGGCCGCGCAGGGTCAAGATTATTGATGACGATGGATGCCGCAGCCGGCGCCGATTCTGCGTCGGCAGTCGTTGTGCCAGGCGTCGCCGCCTCAAGCCAGATCGAAAAGTCCCAGAACGAGTGCTGCGCGGCGCTTGCCAGCGGGAACCCGTCGATGAGCAGCACGGCGTCGGCGTGGGCTGTCACCCAGCGCGACTCGAGCGGCGCGTTGCGGGCGGCATCCCATGCGCCGAGCTGAAACCCGGTGGTGGCAGAGGTCTGCGCGCCGTCACGGAACGGATCGATGAGCACTCGACGCATCGTTTCGAAGTCGTAGAGGTGAGCAGCATTTACATCGGTGCTGTCGGCGCGCGGTGCAAGAAATGCCTGGGTCGATGCGCGGAACGTGTCGAGATCTTGCTCCTCGAACGCCTCGGCAAGCGCATCCGCGAACGCGGCGCCGCCTGAATCGTCACGCCCATCACGCCCATCACGCCCATCACGCCCGCCGATTGCGATGATGACACGACCGCCAGGGAAGCGTTGGCGCACCTCGTCGCGCACCTCGCGCAACAGCGTGGTGGCGGGTGTTGTGGGCAATCGCATGCATCCAGCCTAGGTGTTCTTGCCGCCTAGGCTAGTCGGGTGCCCGCCCCCGTGACCGACCCACTGATCGCTTGGTATGGCGAGCACGCGCGCGACCTGCCCTGGCGGCATCCTGAGTTCGGCGCGTGGGGCATTTTGGTGAGCGAGTTCATGCTGCAGCAGACGCAGGTATCACGCGTGATTCCGTTGCTTGCCGCGTGGATCGAGCGCTGGCCGACGCCGGCTGATCTCGCGGCCGACTCCCCCGCAGAAGCGGTGCGCATGTGGGCAAACCTCGGGTACCCGCGCCGCGCCCTCTGGCTGCACCGTGCCGCCGAACAGATCGCCACGCGCCACGACAACGTCGTGCCGTCAGACGTCGACGACCTGCTCGAGCTCACCGGCATCGGTGACTACACCGCACGCGCGGTCGCGACGTTTGCGTATGGACTGCGGCATCCCGTCGTCGACACCAACACCCGGCGCGTGCTCGCGCGCGCGATTGCGGCACGGTCGCAGCCGGGGCCTCCCGCAAAGCGCGATCTCGCCGAGATGCTTGAGATCTTGCCGACGGATGCCGCAGCCACCGCAATCGTCAACGCCGCCACGATGGAACTCGGCGCAACGGTGTGCACCTCAAGGGCACCCAAATGCGACGTATGCCCGATCCGGCATGTCTGCGCGTGGCGCCTCGCAGGGTATCCCGACACCGGAGACACGCGCCGCAAGCAGTCCAAATATGAGGGCAGCGACCGGCAGGCGCGGGGCGCCGCACTCAGAGAGCTGCGCGCCGCGGCGGCGCGAGGCATCCCGATCGACATGCTCCTTGGCGACTGGCATGACCCGGCCCAGCGCGACCGAGCCATCAGCTCGCTACTTGACGATGGGCTCATCGAGGTCAGCAACGACAACGCCCACCTGCCGCACGCGTAGGCGCGGGAGGTGGGCGGAGTGCGCCGGGCGCGAACGCCCAAACTGCTAGTGCTCTTCGTCGGTGGTGTCTTCGTCTTCGTCGGCCGCGTAGGGGTTCGCGTCGCCGGCGTAGGTGGCACCTGTTGCCAAGCGAGCCACATCGGCGTCGCGCTCGCGCGCCTCGCGCAGGAGGTTCGAGATGTGGTCTGCGTTCTCGGGGATCGCATCGAGGATGAACTCGAGGGTCGGGGTCAGGCGCGTGTTGAGGTTTTTGCCGACCTCGGTGCGCAGGAGTCCGGTTGCCGAGGCGAGTGCCGCGGCCGTGCCGGTGCGGGTCTCTTCATCACCCATCACGGTGTAAAACACCGATGCGTGCTGCAGGTCGCCCGTCACCTGCACATCTGTGACGGTCACGAACCCGAGACGGGGGTCTCGAAGCCCCTTGTCGAGACGCTCGGCGATGATGACCTTGATGCGGTCTGCCAGGCGTGCTGCTCGTTCGCTTCCCATGATTGCTTCTTTCGTCTTCGGCTTTCAAGAAAGGGGTCGGTGCGCGCTGTGCGCACACACCGACCCCCACACAGCATGTCTTAGTTACGAGGCTTCTCGACCATTTCGGTGGTCTCGATCTCGTCGCCGACCTGGATGTCGTTGAACTTGCCAAGCCCGATGCCACACTCGAAGTCCGTACGGACCTCGGTGACGTCGTCCTTGAACCGGCGCAGCGACTCGATGGCCAGGCCATCTGCCACCACGACGCCGTCGCGGATAACCCGCGCCTTGGCGTTTCGCGTGATCGTTCCGGAGCGGACGATAACACCGGCGATGTTGCCGATCTTCGAGGAGCGGAACACCTCGCGGATCTCGGCCACACCCGACTGCTTCTCTTCGAACTCCGGCTTGAGCATGCCCGTAAGCGACTGCTCCACGTCGTCGATCGCGTTGTAGATGACCGAGTAGAAGCGGATGTCGACACCCTCGCGGGCGGCGCGCTCGCGCGCCTTCGGGTCGGGGCGAACGTTGAAGCCGATGATGATCGCGTTATCGATCGTCGCCAGGTTCACGTCAGACTCCGTCACCGCACCGACACCGCGGTGGATGATGCGCAGCTGCACCGAATCGTCGACCTCGATCTTGAGGAGCGACTCTTCAAGTGCCTCAACGGCACCCGAAACGTCACCCTTGATGATGAGGTTGAGCGACTCGACCTTGCCCTCTTCGAGTGCACGGGTGAAGTCCTCAAGCGAGATGCGCTTGCGAGCCTTGGCCAGCTGAGCGTTGCGCTCTGCCGCTTCACGCTTCTCAGCGATCTGGCGGGCGAGGCGGTCTTCGTCGGTCACGATGAAGGTGTCGCCTGCACGCGGGACGCTGTTCAGACCCTGCACCTGCACGGGGCGTGAAGGCGCGGCCTCGAACACGGGCTCGCCGTTCTCGTCGACCATGGCGCGGACGCGGCCGTACGCCGTGCCAGCCACGATCGCGTCGCCGACGCGGAGCGTACCCGACTGGATGAGGACGGTAGCAACCGAACCGCGACCCTTGTCGAGGCGAGCCTCGATGGCAACACCGCGGGCGGCCTTGTTCGGGTTGGCCGTGAGGTCAAGACCGGCGTCGGCAGTCAACAGCACTGCGTCAAGCAGCGCCTGGATGTTGGTACCCACACGAGCCGAGACGTCGACGAACAGGGTGTCTCCACCGTATTCTTCGGCAACCAGGCCGTATTCGGTCAGCTGCTGGCGCACCTTGGCCGGGTTGGCCTCGGGCTTGTCAACCTTGTTCACCGCGACGACGATCGGCACGCCGGCCGCCTGCGCGTGGTTGAGCGCCTCAATGGTCTGCGGCATGATGCCGTCGTCTGCCGCGACCACGAGGATCGCGATGTCGGTGACCTGAGCACCACGCGCACGCATGGCGGTAAACGCCTCGTGACCCGGGGTATCAATGAAGGTGAGGGCGCGCTCGATGCCATCGTGCTCGGTCCATACCTGGTACGCACCGATGTGCTGGGTGATGCCACCGGCTTCGCCCTGGCCCACGTCAGCATTACGGATCGCATCAAGCAGTCGCGTCTTACCGTGGTCAACGTGACCCATGACGGTCACAACCGGCGGACGAATCTCAAGGTCTTCTTCGTTCTCAGCGTCAAGCTCGGCCTCGAGGTCGAGACCGAAGCCCTCAAGGAGCTCCCTGTCTTCTTCCTCAGGCGAAACCATCTGCACCTTGTAGCCGAGTTCGGCACCAAGGACCTCGAAGGTCGACTCATCGAGCGACTCGGTCGCGGTCGCCATCTCACCAAGGTTGAAGAGAATGGTTACCAGCGTGCCGGGCTGCACCGTGTAGCCCGCGAGGGCCTCGATCTTGTCGGCGAAGTCAGAGATGGATGCGCCGCGGCGCATGCGGATGATGCTGCCATCGCCGCGCTGTACGTTGACGCCACCAATAACCGGGGCATCCCGCATCTCAAATTCTTGCCGCTTTGCGCGACGCGACTTGCGCTGCTTCGACTTGCCGCCACCCTTACCGAAGGCACCTGCGGTACCACCGCCGGGGCCACGGCCACGGCCACCTGCGCCGGGGCGCGGCGGGCCAAAGCCCGTGCCCCCACCGGGTGCGCCGGGACGACCTGCGCCAGAGGCGCTACCCGGACGGGCGGGGCCGCCGGAACGCTGCTGGAACGGTGCGCCGGGACGACCGCCGCCGCCCGCACCGGGACGACCCGGTGCGCCAAGGCGCGGAGTGCCCGGACGAGGCGCGCCGGGGCGCGGAGCCTGCGGACGCGGAATCGAGCCCGGGGTGGGCGCGGGACGTTGCCCCATGCCCTGCGCGCTCGCGAACGGGTTGTTGCCAGGGCGCGGGCCGGCGGGACGCTGTCCCATGCCCTGCGCGCTCGCGAACGGGTTGTTGCCGGGGCGCGGGGCGCCACCGGGACGCGGCGGTGCCGGCGTTGCACCGGGTGCATCGGGCGCTGCTGCCGCCTCAGGTGCGGCGGGTGCCGCTGCTGCCGGAGCAGCAGGTGCGGCAGCTTCGACCGGTGCAGCGGGAGCGGCAGGTGCCGCCGGAGCCGGTGCGGCGGGGGCCGGAGCCTTGGCTGCCGGCGCCGGGGTCGGCGCCTTCGGGCCGGGACGAGCACCCGGACGCGCCGGGGTCTTCGCTCCAGCTGCGGCGGGCTTGGCCGGGCTGCCGGCCTTCGCCGGCGCAGCGTCTGCTGCGGGCGTCGCGGCGTCGCCCGTGGCGGGCGCTGCCTTTGCCTGTGCGGCTACGTCTTCTGCCAGGGCAGCACGAAGCTTGCGAGCCACGGGGGGCTCGATCGTTGATGAGGGGCTCTTGACGAATTCGCCAAGCTCCTTCAATTTTGCAAGGGCGGCCTTGCTATCTACACCGAGCTCTGCTGCGATCTCGTGTACGCGTGGTTTTGCAGCCACAATTCTCCTGTCTGGGGCCCACCCAGGCAGGGCAGACCGTTAGTCGCGGACGGGACTCATTTTGAGCCGTTCACTTTGTTTCCATAGCCGTTCAGCCTGTCGCTAAGATCCGGTTTTCGAAGGTCTGCGTGTCGAGGGAACCCGACACACGAAGTGCTCGCACGAAGGCGCGGCGCCGGATCGCGGCATCCACACACTCGCGAGTTGGATGCAACCACGCGCCCCGCCCGGGCATCGAAGCAGACTCGTCAAAGACAAGGAGGGAATCGACTGCCACCGCTCGAATGAGGGTGGACCGGGAGGCACGCGTGCGGCAACCGACGCACGTTCGTACATTCTCCATCGTACACCCCCTCTCTGAGTGCGGATTGCGAGGCGCATCACCCCGCGGCACTGCCTACGATTCGAGGATCGAGTCGGGCTGGATGTCGATCTTGGCGCCCGTGAGCTTTGCGGCGAGTCGGGCATTCTGACCCTCTTTGCCGATCGCAAGCGAGAGCTGGTAGTCGGGTACGAGTGCGCGAACGGCCTTGGTCGAGGCATCCAACACAAACGAGCTCGTCACCTTTGCCGGCGACAGCGCGTTGCCAACGAAGCGGGCCAGGTCGGGATCGAAGTCGATGATGTCGATCTTCTCGCCGCCGAGCTCTTCGGTCACCGCGCGCACGCGACGACCCAGCTCACCGATGCACGCGCCCTTGGCGTTGATCGAGGGGTCATTGGCTCGCACCGCGATCTTGCTGCGGTGGCCAGCCTCGCGCGCGAGCGAGACGATCTCGACGAGGTTGTTCGCGATCTCAGGAACCTCGAGGGCGAAAAGCTTGCGCACCAGCCCCGGGTGCGTGCGAGACACGGTGATCTGCGGACCCTTGTTGCCCTTCGAGACGCTCGTGACGTAGACGCGCAGGCGGGTGCCGTGCTCGTACGACTCTCCCGGCACCTGCTCCTCGGGCGGGAGGATTGCCTCGATCGTGCCGAGGTCAACGTGGATCATGCGGGGGTTTGGCCCCTGCTGCACAACGCCGGCGACGATGTCGCCCTCTTTGCCCTTGAACTCACCGAGCACTGCGTCATCAGCGATGTCACGCAGACGCTGGCTGATGACCTGCTTGGCGGCGAAGGCGGCGATGCGCCCAAACTCGTCGGGCGTGGTCTCTTCCTCGCCGATGATGATGTCTTCTTCGTCGCGTAGCGGGATGAAAACTGCGACGTGACCGGTCACGCGGTTCAGCTCGACGCGCACGCCCTCGGGGTGCTCGAGTCGCGCACTTTCGCCTGCCTCTGCAGAAGATGAGATGTGCTTGACATACGCCGTCAGGATGGCCTGCTCGATGATGCCGACCAGTTCGTCAAAGGGAATTTCTTTCTCGCGCGATGTGTGGCGCAACAGTCCCAGGTCGATGTCCATCGGGGCCTCCTCTATTCAGCTCTCATCGGCGCGTGGTGACGCACCGATATATCCCTCAAGAGTACCGGATGCTTCGTGGTGCTACTGCGCCGACTCCAGCTCGTTGAGCGCCGAGATCAGCCGGTGCAGTTCGCCGACCTGGCGCGGCACCAGTGTGAGCACAAGTCGCGGCAGCTCCACAACGTCGTTGTCGCGCCGTTCGGGCGCGAGCGGCGCGGTGCGCTCGATTGCACCTTCAGCAACGAGGGAGCCAAACCTCTCGTTGAGGAGGGCGATCTCGGCGTCGGTCGGGGCATGGTTCAGCCGCAGCACGAGCCGTTCGCCGACCCAACGGAGCGAGTTGTAGTTGTGCCAAAAGCGCGTCACTTCGGCGACGGCGGCCTTGACCGAGTCGGTCACGAGCACGCGATCAAAGTCGTCGGCAGAGATCACGCCGGCGGGCACCAGATGCTGTTCGATGAAGTGCCGCAGGCCCTGCCAGAACGTGCCGCCTGGCTCGTCGAGCAGCACGATCGGCACCGGCTCGGCCTTGCCGGTTTGCTGCAACGTGAGCAACTCAAACATCTCGTCGAGCGTGCCGAAGCCGCCCGGCAGGCAGACGAACCCCTTCGACTCCTTCATCAGCATGAGCTTGCGGGTGAAGAAGTACTTCATCGTCACAACGTTGGGCTCGGCCAGCGTTGCGTTCGGCGCCTCCTCGAAGGGAAGGCGGATCGATACGCCGATCGATTGCGCGGGGCCGGCACCCTCGGCGGCTGCCTGCATGATTCCGGGGCCCGCACCCGTCACCACCATCCAGCCGTCGGCGGCGAGCGCCTGCGCAACAGCGTGCGCGCGCACATAGAGCGGGTCATTCGTTTGCGTCCGCGCCGATCCAAAGACCGACACCTTTGGCGCCGCGGTGAACGGCGCGAAGAGCTGGAACGCCTCGCGCATCTCGTCGAGTGCTGCGGCCGTGATCTTCAGATCCAGCCGGTCGGTGTTGTCGGTGCCGAGGAGCAGTCCGCTCGTGACGATCCGGCGCACCAGCTGCCGATTGGCATGGATGCCCGCATCGTCGAGCATCTGCTCGATGCTCGCGGCCAGCTCGGGCGTCAGCGGCGTGACCCCCGTTGTCTCACTCGCGCTCATCGTCAGCCTCTCCTAACGGCGCAGCTGCGCCAACGCCTCTGCGACCGATACGGTCGCGCGGTCACCACCGCGGCGATCCCACAGCTCAACCTGACCATCGGCCGCACCGCGGCCCACGATGACCAGCTGCGGCACGCCGATCAGCTCGGCATCGCCAAACTTCACGCCGGGCGAAACCTTGGGACGATCGTCGTAGAGCACGTCGAGACCGGCGGCCTCAAGCTCTGCGCTCAGCGCCGCGGCAACCTCGAACACCGCGGCATCCCGACCCGTTGCGACAACGTGCACGTCGAACGGCGCGACAGACGTCGGCCAGATCAAGCCCTTGGCATCGTTGTTGAGCTCGGCGATGTTCGCGAGGATGCGCGTGACGCCGATGCCGTACGAGCCCATCGTGACCGTGACGAGCTTGCCGTTCTCGTCGAGTACCTTGAGCCCGAGCGCCTCGGCGTACTTGCGGCCGAGCTGAAACACGTGGCCAATTTCCATACCGCGTGCAAGCTCCACAGGCCCCGAACCATCGGGTGCCGGGTCGCCATCACGCACGGTGGATGCCTCAACAAACCCATCGGACGAAAAGTCACGGCCCGCGACCAGCGAGTGCACGTGCCGCTCGTCGGCGTTTGCGCCGGTGATCCAGGTCGTCCCGTCAACCACCCGAGGATCGAGCAGGTAGCGGATCCCGGTGGCAGATTCTTCGCCCAGCACCTGACCGGTCGGTGACCAGGGTCCGATGTAACCCTTGACGAGCAGCGGGTGTGCTTCGAAGTCGGCCTCGCTTGCGGGCTCGACCTCGGCGGGCGCGAACGCGACCTCGAGACGCTTTGCCTCGACCTCGCGGTCGCCGGGCACGCCGACGACGACGAGCTCGCGCGTGCCATCGAGGTGCTTGAGCGCGAGCACGACGTTCTTCAGCGTGTGGGCCGCGGCCCAGGCACCGTCTGCGGGCGCCGAAAGTTCTGCGTTTACGAGCTCAACGAGCGTCGCGATCGTGGCGGCGTTCGGGGTATCGAAGATCACCGGTGCGGGCAGACCATCGAACGGGATGGGCTCGGGCGCGACCGTCGTGAATGCCTCAACGTTGGCGGCGTAGCCGCCGGCCGAGCGCACGAAGGTGTCTTCGCCGATGGCGGTGGGGTGCAGGAACTCTTCGCTTCGCGAGCCACCCATCGCGCCGGCGTCGGCCTTGACGATGACGTACTCAAGCCCAAGGCGGGTGAAGATGCGCTCATACGCGTCGCGCTGCGCCTGGTACGAGGCATCCAGCCCCGCATCGGTGTAGTCGAATGAGTAGGCGTCCTTCATCGTGAACTCGCGGCCACGCAGGAGACCGGCGCGGGGCCGGAATTCGTCGCGGTACTTGTCCTGAATCTGGTAGAGCGAGAGCGGCAGGTCTTTATACGACGAATAGAGGTCTTTCACGAGCAGCGTGAAGAACTCTTCGTGGGTGGGGCCGAGCAGGTAGTCGGCGCCCTTGCGGTCTTGCAGACGGAACAGCGTGTCGCCGTACTCTTCCCAGCGGCCGGTGACCTCGTAAGGCTCGCGCGGCAGCAGCGCGGGAAAGTGCACTTCGTAGGCACCGGCGGTTGCCATCTCCTCGCGGATGATGGCTTCGATCTTCGCCTTGACCCTCAGGCCGAGCGGCAACCAGGCAAACACACCTGGCGCCTGGCGCCGGATGTAGCCGGCGCGAACGAGCAACCGGTGCGAGGTGACCTCGGCATCAGCCGGGTCTTCACGAAGCGTACGGAGGAAGTAGTGCGAGAGACGAGTGACCACGATGGTCAAGTCTAGGTGGCGCAGCAGACACGTGTGATCGACGGCGCGGCGATTGGCAAAACGCCATGAGCGGATGCCTCAGCCATACACTGACGTGGTGCCCGCTCGCCGATCCCACCTCGTCTCGCCCGCCGCTGGCGATGCCCTGGCCGCATCGCTCGCCAGCCTTCGCGCAGCTCTCGACCTCCCGAGTGATTTCACGCCCGAAGTCCTCGCCGAAGCGGAGGCAGCCGCCCGGGACGTGAGCGCCGATCCCAAGGCCTCGGGCCTCGACGACCTGCGCGAGATCGAGTTTCTGACGATTGATCCTGAGGGGTCGCGCGACCTCGATCAGGCGATGCACTTCGAACGCACGCGGTCGGGTGCGGTGCTGCACTACGCGATCGCCGATGTACCCGCGTTTGTCGCCCCGGGCGGTGCGCTCGATGCGGAGGCCCGCCGCCGGGGCCAGACGCTCTACACTGCCGATGGCCGAATTCCGCTCCACCCACCCGTGCTGAGCGAGGGTGCGGCATCCCTCGCCCCGAATGTCGACCGCCGCGCATTTGTGTGGCGTTTCGAGCTCGATGACGGCGCCCGCCCGATCTCGACGACCCTGCGCCGCGCGATCGTTCGCTCGCGTCGGCAATGGAGCTACGCCGAAGCGCACGCCGCACTCGGCGCCGGCTCGGCACCCGCGAGCCTGCAGGCACTCGAATGGTTCGGGCCGCTGCGTGCCGAGCGTGAGAGCGAGCGCGGCGGAGCGAGCCTGAACGTCCCCGACACCGAGATCGTTGCGGTGAACGGGCGCTACCGTCTCGAACGCGCCATTGCCCGGCCCATCGAAGACTGGAACGCCCAGGTCTCGCTCATGACTGGCATGGCCGCGGCCGACATCATGCTCGCCGGCGGCACCGGCATCCTCCGCACGATGCCCGCCCCCGACCCCGCCGACACCGCCGCGTTTCGCGCCCGGGTGGCGGCGCTCGGGGCACCCTGGGTGGGCGATATTGACTATGGCGGCTACCTGCGAAGCATCGACCGCGAACACCCCGCCGCAGCCGCGATTCTGGATGCCGCAGCATCGCTGTTTCGTGGTGCAAGCTACGCAGCCTTCGACGGCGAGCCGCCGACCAGCACCATGCAGGCGGCCATCGGTGCGCCCTACGCGCACACGACCGCGCCGCTTCGCCGGCTCGTCGACCGCTGGTCGCTCGTGATCTGCGAGGCGCTGGCGAACGGCCAGCCCGTACCGGCGTGGGTGCGCGAGAGCCTCCCCGAAGTGCCGAAGCTCATGGCACGCAGCGGACAGCGCGCGAGCCAGCTCGAGAAGGGCTCGATCGACCGCGTCGAGGCGGCGGTCTTGCACGGACGTGAGGGCGACGAGTTTGCCGCGGTTGTGCTCGGCGCCCGAGGCAAGGGCGCGCGCGTGCAGCTTGAGAACCCACCGGTGACGGCAACAATCGAGACGGTCGAGGTGGAGGCGGGCTCCGCCGTGACGCTCCGACTCGATTCGGCCGACATCGCGACGGGGGCGATGGCGTTCACGCCGGTGCCGTCGGCCGGCTGACGCGCTGGCTGGCCGGCTGGGCATCGCACTCAAGGTCGCGCTGACTAGCCTTGGGGCATGCGCACCGTTCTGCTCACCGGATTCGAGCCCTTCGCCGACGACCCTACAAACCCGTCGGGCGACGCGGTGCGCCTGGTCGCCGATGCGTGGACCGGGCCCGAACGCCTCGTCACCGCCGTCTTCCCCGTCGCCTTTGCCAGCGCCGCCGATGCACTTCGCGCACTGATCGACGAGCACTCCCCCGACCTCGTCATCGCGACGGGGCTCGCGGGTGGGCGCACGGCGGTGACCCCCGAGCGCGTCGCAATCAATCTCATCGATGCCCGCATTCCCGATAACGCGGGCGCGCAGCCAAGCGATGCGCCGTCGATCGAAGGTGCGCCCGCGGCGTATTTTGCGACATTGCCGGTGAAGGCGATCGTTCAGAATGCCACGGCCGCCGGCATCCCCAGCACCGTGTCAACGACTGCCGGCACCTACGTGTGCAATCACGTTTTTTACCAGGCACTCCACGCCGCGCAGGCACGGCCGGGCATGCGCGCGGGGTTCGTGCACGTCCCCTACGCCGCA
>Ga0116169_1001651_pt1 | contig 17904 bp, 17 predicted proteins | sample AD_UKC130_MetaG_FD_89796 | JGI IMG/M metagenome (GOLD analysis project Ga0116169, IMG submission 89796) | Active sludge microbial communities of municipal wastewater-treating anaerobic digesters from Canada - AD_UKC130_MetaG | ecosystem: Engineered > Bioreactor > Anaerobic > Digestate | place...
AGCACCAGGAGCAGATCGGTGGGGCGCGTCGTCACCGTGAGCGCCACGCCCAGGGTGGAGGCGCAGGCCAGGCGCAGCGCGCTCACGGCCGCCACGTCGGGCCGGCCGAGCCACAGGTGAAACCCCGCCACCAGAGCCGCCGCCACCAGCACCGAGCGGATCAGCCGCCGCACCTTGTGCGTGGCCGGCCCCAGGCTGCACCACAGCAGCGCGCAGGCCAGGCCCGCCGCCGCCAGCAGCCAGAGCTCGTTGAATAGAAACAGCAGCGTGCCCAGCAGCGCCATGCAGGCCAGCTTGGCGCCGGCAGGCCAGCGGTGCAGCCAGGTCAGGTGTTCGCTGTAGAGACTGCCCATGAAAGACCTTCAAGCGACGGCGCGCAGCTCCGGGCGCGCGGCGCTGCGGGCATGCGCCACCTCGGCCGCCACGGCCGCCTCGTAGGCGGCGCAGACCTCGCGCCCCGGCCCGTCGCCGCGCACCCGGCCCTCGTGCAGCCAGATCACGCGGCGGTAGTCACGCACCGGGCCCAGCACATGGGTGGACACCAGCACCTGCCGGCCGCAGGCGGCAATGTCGTCGGCCAGCCGTGCCTGGCCGGGCAGATCCAGGCTGGCGTAGGGTTCGTCCAGCAGCAGCGTGCGCGGCCCGGCCAGCAGCAGGGCCAGCCAGCACAGCTGCTGGCGCTGGCCCTGGCTCAGCGTGCCCACGGCGCGCTCGGCCCAGTCGGCCAGGCCACGCTCGGCGAGGAAGGCGCGGGCGCGCGCCAGCGCCTCGCGCCGACTCAGGCCCTGGGGCTGCAGGCCCAGGCCCAATTCCTCCTGCACGGTAGGAAAGATGATCTGGTCGTCGGGGTTCTGGAACATCATGCCCACGCGCTGAGCCCGCAGTTGCCCCGCTGGCAGCACGTGCAAGTCCTGCCCCTGCGACAGCACCTGGCCGCCCTGCGGGGCTTCCAGCGCGCACAGCAGGCGCAGCAGGCTGGTCTTGCCCGCGCCGTTGTGGCCTATCAGGCCTATGCGCTCCTCGGCCAGGTGCAGGCTCAGGCCGGCAAACACCTGGCTGCCGCCCCGGCGCAGATGCACCTGGCGCAGCTCCAGCCAGGGGCTGGCGGCATCGGCGGGCGCATCGGCGGCAGGCGGCATTCGGTTTTTCCAAAGCGGGTGTTGCGCAAATTCTAACCACATCAAATGCGTCAATCTCGCACGCAAAAACAGGCATTTTTCAATAACGTCTTTGATTACGCAGGCAATTTGCGCGCGCAAAAGCGTCTAACTGCAGCGAAAATTAGACCCAGATAGGCACCAGTTACCGACAGACAGCGCAAACAGCAACCAACCAAGCTCTTCTTGCCGTCATTTGCCGCCTTCTTGCGGTCAACATAGGCCATGGCCGCCGCAAGAAAATGAATCCAAGGGCGCACAATAGGCTCTCGCCGCGCGCCGGCCACTCCCCCCTTCCTCCGTCCCTGCCCATGACCACAACCTCTTCGACGCTGGAGCGCCGCAATCTTGGCCTGCTGGTGGCCGTCCAGTCGCTGGGAGGCGCGTCGCCACCCATCATCATTTCGCTGGGTGGCCTGGTGGGGCAGATGCTGTCGAGCACGCCATCGGCCGCCACGCTGCCGGTCAGCCTGTACCAGCTGGGCCTGGCCCTGTCCACGCTGCCCGCGGCCTGGCTGATGCACCGCGCGGGGCGGCGCACGGCCTACCTGCTGGGGGCGGTGATGGGCATGCTGTCGGGCCTGGTGGCCGCCTGGGGCATCAGCCAGTCGGACTTCATGCTGTTCTGCCTGGGCACGACGCTGGCCGGTTTCTATGGTGCCTGCGTGCAAAGCTACCGCTTTGCCGCCATCGACGCCGTGGGCGACCCGGCACGGCATGCCGGCGCCATTTCGCGCGTCATGGTGGGCGGCCTGATCGCCGCCGTCATCGGCCCGCAGGTGGTGATATGGACGCGCGACACCCTGCCCATGACGCCCTTTGCCGGCAGCTTCTACAGCCAGGCGGCGCTGGCGCTGCTGGCCCTGCCGCTATTGCTGCTGCTGCGCCTGCCGCCCGCTCCTCCAAAGGCCGTGGCCCATGGCGCGCGCGACCTGTCCGAGATCGTGCGCACGCCGCAGTTCATCGTCGCCGCCACGGCGGGCGTGGTCAGCTACGGGCTGATGGCCTTCCTGATGACGGCCGCGCCCATGGCCATGGTGGGCTGCGGTCACAGCGTGGGCGAGGCGGCGCTGGGCATCCAGTGGCATGTGCTGGCGATGTTCGGGCCGAGCTTCTTCACCGGTCGGCTCATGGATCGCTTTGGCAAGCGCCGCATCACCGCCCTGGGCCTGATCCTGATCGCCGCCTCTGGCGCGCTGGCGCTGATGGGCCTGGCGCTGACGCACTTCTGGGGCGCCCTGGTGCTGCTGGGCCTGGGCTGGAACTTCGGCTTCATCGGCGCCACCGCCCTGCTGACCGAGGCCTATCGCCCGTCCGAGCGCGCCAAGGTGCAGGCGCTCAACGACTTCCTGGTGTTCGGCACCGTGGCCGTGGCCTCGTTCGGCTCGGGCCAGCTGCTGCACAGCGTGGGCTGGGACGGCATCAACCTGGGCATGCTGCCCCTGGTGGTCGTGGTGTTGGCGCTGCTTGCGTGGCAGGGGCTGCGCCAGCGGCAACAGATGACCGCACGCGGTTGAGTTTCCGAGGATTCAAGTGATGCAATCAGCCAGCGACGAATGGTTTGACGAGGCGTACTACCAGCGCTACTACTTCAACAAGAAAACCAGCGTGGTGGACCCTGCCCACACCGAACGCCTGGGAGCCTTTGTCTGCAGCTATCTGCAGTACCTGCGCGTGCCCGTGGCGCGGGTGCTGGACATGGGCTGTGGCATAGGCCTGTGGCGTGACATGGTGGCGCGGCACCTGCCGGGCGCGCAGTACCAGGGGGTGGAATACAGCGCCTATCTGTGCCAGCGCTTTGGCTGGCAGCGCGGCTCGGTGGTGGACTACCCGTCGGCCACGCCCTATGACTTCGTCATCTGCCAGGGCGTGCTGCCCTACCTGGGCGTGCAGGACCTGCGCCGCGCGCTGGCCAACCTGGGCCGGCTGTGCCAGGGCGCGCTGTACCTGGAGGCCGTGACCCTGGAAGACTACGAGCGCGGCACCATAGACGAAGACCTGACCGACGCGCGCCAGCACCGCCACCGCGCCGCCCTGTACCGCCAGGGCCTGGCGCGGCATTTCACCGACATGGGCGGCGGCCTGTGGCTGAGCCACCGCGCCCAGGTGCCGCTGTTTGCGCTGGAGGCACGGGACGGCGCATGACCGCCTCGCCCCCGCGCCGCAGCCGCTGCCCGCGCTGCCTGCGCCCGGATGCAACCTGCCTGTGCCCCGCCGTGCGCAGCGTGGCCAGCCAGGTGCAGGTGCTGATCCTGATGCACCCGCAGGAAGAGCACCAGGCCAAGGGCACGGCGCGGCTCCTGCACCTGTGCCTGCCGGCGAGCCGCCTGGCCGTGGGCGAGACCTTTGCGGCGCAAGAACTGGCCCGGCTGTTGCAAGAACCCTGGTGCGATGCCGATGCCCGGGCGCCGCGCCATGCCCTGCTGCTGTACCCGCCCACACCGCCCGATGCGCAGCGCCCCATGCCCACACCACCGCCCATGCCGGCCGACTGGCTGAGCGCGCCCGAGCGGCTGCGCCTGGTGCTGCTGGACGGCACCTGGCGCAAGAGCCGCAAGATGCTCTGGGCCAATCCCCTACTGCAGGCCCTGCCGCGCCTGGCACTGCACCATGTGCCGGCCTCGCGCTATGCCATCCGCAAGGCGCACGCACCGCACCAGCTATCGACACTGGAGGCCACGCAGCAGGCGCTGCGGCATCTGGAGCCCGCCAACGCCGGTATTGCCGCGTTGGGCGCCGCCATGCAGGACTTCATGGCCCGGCAGCAGGCCTACTGGCCCGCTGCGCACTGGACTATGCTCAACGCAACCGACTCTTGAACCCCGGAGACAGCCATGACCCAGCGCTACCCCCTGCCCGACCTGAACACCCTGCCCGAGGACATCCGCACGCGCATCCTGGAGGTGCAGGACAAGGCCGGCTTCATCCCCAACGTATTCCTGGCCTTCGCACGCCGCCCGGACGAATGGCGCGCCTTCTTTGCCTACCACGACGCGCTGATGCTGCGCGAGCAAGGCAGCCTGACCAAGGGCGAGCGCGAGATGATCGTCACCGCCACCAGCGCCGCCAACCAGTGCCTGTACTGCGTGGTGGCCCATGGCGCCATCCTGCGCATCTATGAGAAAAACCCGCTGGTGGCCGACCAGGTGGCCGTGAACCACCGCAAGGCCGACATCAGCGCGCGCCAGCAGGCCATGCTGGACTTTGCGATGAAGGTCTGCCTGCGCGCGCAGGAGATTGACGATGCCGACTTCGAGGCGCTCCACCCCCACGGCTTCGACGACGAAGACATCTGGGACATCGCCGCCATCACCGCCTTCTTTGGCCTGTCCAACCGCATGGCCAACTTTTCCGGCATGCAGCCCAACCCCGAGTTCTATCTGATGGGCCGCATGCCGCGCGAGAAGAAGGGCTGACCGCGCCCAGGCGACCCAAAGACAGCCACTTGCGCCCATGGAATAAGCCAGCAACTCACTTCCAAGGGCTTCTCACTACAAACCGCTTTGTCAGCACATCGGCTCACCGAGCCGGTGCGCCATGGGCCGCATGCGGCTCAGAGCGATTTCAGGTACTCCACCAGGTCGATCTTCTGTGCATCGGACAGGCCCAGCTTGTCCTTCCGGTCATAGGCATTCACCACATCGGCCAGCGTCGCCGCGGAACCGTCGTGGAAGTAAGGCGCATGCTGCCAAATGCCGCGCAGCGGCGAGGTGCGCCACAGTTTGGTGGCCGAACGCTCAAGATAGTCGAGATCCTTCGCGGCCGAGGCGCTCTTGGCGTGCAGGCGGCCACGCGTGGCGTCGGTGAACAGGGCACCCGTATGGCAGCTCGCGCATCGCGCAGCGCCATTGAACAACGCCTCGCCGCGGCGAGCCATGGCCACGTCGAAGGACATCGCCGGTGCCGCGGGCGCGTCGAGTGCATATTGATACGCTTGCAACGCGGGCAGCTTGCCAGTGACCAGATCAGGCAGCTTGTCGCCCTGGGTGTTGTCCACCGCCCAGGGCAGGCGCAGGTCGGTGAACGTGCCTTGCCCTCCCATCTGCGTCACGCTGACATAGCGGTTCCAGTAGCCCACGGCCCCGACCGATTCATGCTCGACGTCGCCGTCGCCCGTGAAGGTGGCCTTCTTGAGCAGCGACAGGCCATACGCGGGCGGGATGACGGTGGGATTGCTCTTGCCGTCGAAGTTCCAGCGCGCATCGTATTTGCCCGGCCCCCATTGATTCAGCAAGTCCTTGGTCTTCTGGTCCATTACCGGGGAGAGCGCGATGATGGCGCCCGGATTCAGGTCGCGGTTGGGCCAGCCATCCAGTCGGCGGCCCACGATTCCAGCCAGATCGGTTTTGCCGCCCGCCAGGACGTGCAAGTCTTTGGATACCGTGGAGTGGCACAGCGCGCAAGTGACGCCGAAGCGCTTGAGCTCCAGTTTGCCATCGGAGTTCGGCACGACTTCGCCCTTGGCACCGATGACGGCGCCGAGCTTGAGCAGCGCCAGCGTGGTCTGCGGGTCGTCAAGCCGGATGCTACCGTCCTGGATGCCGGCAACCACCTCGGCGGGCAGCGCATCCGCGTCGATCTTCAGGCCCACGCTGGCCGCCGTGAGGGGATCGACCGCTTCAAGCACCTTATGCATTTGAAGCTGGTCGGTCCACTTGGCCTCGTCGCCGAAGGTTTCGAAGCGGAAGATGTCCTTGCCCCTGGCGACCAGTTCCTGATCCTGCGGCACGCTGACGGCGGTGTCGTCCGGATGGGCATCGCCGCCGCCGCAGGCGGTCAATGCTGCAGCGGCAGCCACCAGGGTTCCCAGTAGCGTCAATGTTGCGATGGGCTGCCTGCGGTGGACACCAGCGCTTGAATGGACGTTATGCATTTCTGACTCCTCGCGAATTGAAGACATCGGTTCGAAGATGACGGTGCCTGGCAAGCGTTGGCACACAACGCCTGCCGGCATCGGCATAGATGGAGTCAGGGGTTCTGCCGTTCCCGGCAACGGATCGATCGCTGCTCAGGCCTCGGGGCCCGATACACCCCGGCCGCCATCCGATGCGTGCCGAATCCGCGCCATCACGGCCGCAACAATCCGGTCGCAGCGCGCGCCGTCAAAGGCAAACACATCGACCAGGGTAGTGTCGATGTCGCTGGCCAGGCGCTCGCGCAGCAGGCTGCGGGCGCGGAAAAAACGCGTGCGCACGGTGGCCTTGGGGATATCCAGGATGTGCGCCACTTCGTCCACGCTCATCTCCTCGACAGCACGCAGCATGAAGACGATGCGGAAGGCCTCGGGGAGCTGGTCGATGCGTTCCTCCATCAAGCGCCGCAGTTGCACGCGCTGCGCCTGCTGGTCGGGCCGGCGCACCGCGTCATCGGTCAAAGCGGCCTGAATGCCGGGTTCGGGTGATTCCATAGCGTCGTCCAGGGGAATGACGTGTGCGCTCACGCGGCGCACTCGGGCCAGAGCCTCGTTCGTGACGATGCGAAACAACCAAGTCGACAGCCTGGCGTCGGCGCGAAACTGGTCTAATGCGCGCCAGGCGCGCACATAAGCCTCCTGCAGCACGTCCTCGGCCTCGGCGTCGCTCTTGAGGATGGCGCGCGCCGCGCGAAACAGGAACTGGTTGTGGCGGCGCACGATCATTTCAAACGCCGCCTCGCTGCCATCCACGGCACGCGCGACGAGTTCGGCTTCAGGTGCGTCGGTAGAAATGGGCGCTTGCGCGCGATTCAGTGCGGCAGTCATGGAGGCTCTTCATCTGCTGGGATCACGACGGATTGGCGGACTTCACCAGGCTCAGGAACTCGCTTCGCAAGCTGGCGTCCTTCAGGAAAGTGCCGCGCATGATCGAGTTTTTCATCAGCGACCGGCCGGCCTTCACGCCGCGCCAATGCATGCAGAAATGACTGGCCTGCATGACCACGGCCAGCCCCTCGGGGCGCACGCGCTGCTCCAGCTCGTCGGCCAGCATCGTGATGGCCTCCTCTTGGATCTGAGGCCGGCTCATGATCCAGTCGCAGATGCGGGCATATTTGGACAGGCCAATCAGTTCGGAATCGGGATTGGGGGGTAGCACGCCGACCCAGATCTGGCCCATGATGGGACACAGGTGGTGCGAACAGGCGCTGCGCACACTGATGGGGCCGACGATCATCAGATCGTTGAGCCGCGAAGCGTTCGGAAAGGTGGTCACGCTGGGCGGTGCCTCATAGCGCCCGCGGAAGACCTCATTGACGAACATCCGAGCCACTCGCCGTGCCGTGCCTCGGGTGTTGTGGTCACTTTGCGTATCGATCACCAGTGCGTGCAGCACGATCTGCATCCGCTCCTCCAGCTCCTGGCACAGCGCCTGCAGCTCGCCGTCATGGATGAAGGCGGCAATGTTGTCGTTGGCGTGATAGCGGCGTCCTGCCAACGTCAGTCGGCGGCGAATGAGGTCGGACGCCGAGAAGCAAGTGGCGGCAACCTCCGTCATGGGGGCAGCCAGGGTATTGGCAAACATGTTTTTCTCCGCTTTCGCAAGTGACGGGTACCAGCGCAGCTGCGGTTTGCGCCACAGCCTTTGCCCGGGCTGGGGCTGGCTCGTCCATTGGATGAAGCAGGTCACATCGGCGTTCCCGCTCCTCGGACATGCATGAAGGCCTGTCAGCGCCACGGAAAATCAAAGACGCCGACTTCGCGGCCATCGACCCCCCACGACTTCGACGACGAGGAGATCCGGGACATCAGCCCGAGTAACCGCATCCTGACACCTATTACTATCAAATAAATAGCTTTTATGGCTTTATTCATAAACGTTACAGCCATTTTATCCACCAACCCGATTGACGCCACGACAGCCGTCAAAGGCGTCGAGCGAGTGCCGGTACGAGGGCGATTGCACATCCAGCAGGCCCAGCATGCTGTGGTAGAGGTTGTCATGCGTCAGCGGCGCGTCGGTGCCGGCGCTCAGACAGCTGGACGACAGCCGGCCGCGCCGCAGCAGGCCGCCGTCCAGCCAGGCGACCATGGGCACATGCTTTTGCACATCGGGCGCCATGGCATAGGGCATGCCGTGCAGGAACAGGCCGTACTCGCCCAGCGACTCGCCATGGTCACTCAGGTACAGCAGGCCGGTGTCATACCTTGCAGACTGGCCCTGCAGCCAGGCTATCGTCTGGCCCAGAAAGGCGTCGGTGGCGGCGATGGAGTTGTCATAGGCGTTCACCAGCTCGCCGTGGGCGCAGTTGGCCAACACCTCTGTGCGGCATTCGGGCAGAAAGCGCTTGGCGCCATCGGCCGAGCGCTTGTAATACGCCGGCCCATGGCTGCCCATCTGGTGCAGCACCAGCAGCACGCCGCGCTGGCGCTGGCCCTCGGGCATGGCCGCCAGGCGCTCATCCAGGCCCTGCAGCATGGCCTCGTCGCGGCATTCGCCACCGTCGCACAGGCGGTTGCGCTCCTGCGCGCCCAGGCCGTCGGCGGCGTTGGCGTGCGGCACGCGCTCGCACACACCCTTACAACCGGACTGGTTGTCCAGCCACAGCACGGCCAGGCCGGCGGCCTGGGCCACGTCCAGCAGGTTTTCATATTCATTGTCACGCGCCTCGAATGCGCTCTTGCCCAGCGGCGAGAACATGCAGGGCAGCGAGGCCAGCGTGCTCGTACCGCAGGATCGCACCTCGCGCCAGCTCATCACGCCGCGCCTGGCCAGCTCGGGCGTGGTGTCGCGGCCATAACCGTTGATGCCGAAATGGTCGGCGCGCGCGGTCTCGCCCACCACCAGCACGAACAGCAGCGGCTTGGTGGCAGATGCATAGGAAGCGCCCAGTGCCGCGCCCTGCGTCATCGGCACCAGGGTGCGGCCGCGCGCAAACACCGGCCGCGCCAGCGCCACGCTGGTCGAGTACAGGCTGGCCAGTGGGTTCATCAGGTAGCGCAGCTGCGGGTGGTTGCGCATCAGCGGCGCCAGATGGCGCGCATTGAGCGCCACCATGCCTGCGGCCACGGCCAGCGCCAGGGCCAGCAGGGCCAGGTTTCGCCCCAGCTGGCGCAGCGGCCGCATGGGCGGGATGCGCACGCGCACAAGCCACCAGGTCGGCAGCACCATCACGGCCAGCACGGCGCCCAGCAGGCGCGGGCTCAATAGATCGGCCGCCTCGCGGGCATCGGTCTGCAGCACGTTGGCGGCCATGCCGGGATCCATGACCACGCTGTAGGTCAGCATGTAGTACTGCGCCAGCGCCGCCACCAGCAGCACCAGCCACCACAGCAGCCGCATGCCGCGCGTCCAGGCGGTGAATGCCAGCAAGGCCACCATGCCGCAGACGATGAGCAGCGCCATCTCGGCCACCGAGCGCAGGTAGATGCTGGGCGCGCCACCGATTTGCACCAGCTGCAGCCACAGCGGCCAGTTGGCCGCCAGCACCAGGTAGACGGACAGGCGCAGCACCAGCTGCTGGGCCGACAAGGGGCTGGCAAACCAGCCATCCACGCGCTGCAGGCCGCGGCGCAGAAACGCCAGCCAGGCCGGGCCGGACGGCGCCGCCGCAAGGGCTTGGGGACTGGAAGCCAGGCTGCTGAAATGGGTCTGAGACATGGGCCGCCATGCTCGGCCCCGCCTCTGAAACCTGGCTGAAGACCGGGTTCAGGCTTGGTTCAGGTTTGCAACAACAGCCCTGCCATGCCGGTGCACCTGCAGCGCCGTCTCCAGCGCCAGGCCCCAGGCCCAGCAGATCCAGGCCGTCCACAGCGTATGGCTCATGTAATGCGCGCCGCGCATCTGTTGCGCCAGGCCCAGCAGCATGCCGGCCAGCAACGCCCCCAGCAGCCACCGGCCGGCAGCGCGCGGTGCACTGCGGCGCAATACAAACCAGCCTGCCAGATAGGCAAAGGCCGTGGACGCATGGCCCGCCGGAAAGCAATGGCCCGCGCCCCCGTCGCGCACACCCCAAAGCCAATGCGAGACATGGCGCGCCACGCCGCCAAACTCGGCCAGATCCCAGGGGCAGCTGGTGTGGTTCAGGCGCTTGAGCACGGTGATCGCCAAGGCCCCACCGGCAATGGACAGCCACAGCTGCCAGCGCTCGCCCGGCGCCAGGCGGCACAGAAACCCCCAGGGCTTGAACACCCCCACCAGCAACGCCAGCAACAGCGCCGCGCCGGCCATGCGCGGCAGCTCATGCGACAGCAACACAAAGAGCGGCTGCTGGCGCAAGGCAAAGCCCTGGGGCGAGCCAGACCAGCGCGCCAGGGGCAAATCAAAACCCGTGGCGTCCCACAGTACCAGCAGCACGAAGAACAACAGCGTCAGCGCCCACAAGCGGCGCAAGGTCCAGGAAGGCATGGCAAGACCCGGCAAAGCCTGCAACCGTAGACCACTGGCCTGAACGCAGCATGAACGGGCCAGGCCGCCGCGCGGGCCTACACTTTGCAGTCCTGTGACTGCGACGAGGACTGGCATGCGCGTGCTGTTGGTGGAAGACGATGAGGCCCTGTCCCAGGCCGTCTGCGGCTATTTGCGCGCCAAGGCCTTTGTGGTGGATGCCGTGCCCAGCCTGGCCCAGGCTGGTGCCGCGCTGCATGCGGCGCAGTACGCGGCTGTGCTGCTCGATCTACACCTGACCGACGGCGACGGCCTGAGCCTGCTGCCGCAGCTGCGCGGCCTCAAGGAGCGGCCCATCGTCATCGTGCTCACGGCGCGCGACCAGGTCAGCGACCGCATCCATGGCCTGGACGCCGGGGCCGACGACTACCTCGTGAAACCCTACGACCCCGGCGAGCTGCTGGCGCGCCTGCGCGCCGTGGAGCGCCGGCGCAGCACGGCCCAGCTGCCGGTGCTGCACCTGGGCGAGCTGCAGATCGACCTGTCGCGCGAGCAGGTGCGCCGCGCCGGCGTGCCCATGGCCCTCACACAAAAGGAATGGGCGCTGCTGCGCGTGCTGGCCACCCGGCCCGACCACCTGCACACGCGCGAGCGCCTGCAGGACGCCCTGTACGGCTTTGACGACGACACCGGCAGCAACACGCTGGAGGTCTTCATCAGCCGGCTGCGCCGCAAGCTCGTGCGCGAGCATATCGAGACCGTGCGCGGCCTGGGCTACCGGCTGGTGCGAGGCAACGCCGCATGAGCGCCGGCCCAAACGCCGAGCGCGCACAAAGCCTGGCCGGGCGCCTGGCGCGCACCCTCATCCTGTGGGTGGGCGGCGTGTGGCTGCTGTGCGTGCTGGGCGTGGCCTGGTACACCGACAGCGAGATCAACCACAACTTCGACAACGAAATCGTCGAGGTCGCGCACCGCATGTTCGACATCGCGCTGCAGCACCTGGACCAGGCCCCGGCGCGAGCCGCCGACGCCGGGCCGCTGATCCTGCCCAGCCCGGGCTCGTTTGCCGATGCCGATGTGCTCTACCAGCTGGTCGCGCCCGGCGGCCAGGTGCTGGCGCGCTCGGCCGAGGCCAGGCCCGAGCAATTCGACGTGCCCCTGGCCCAGGGCTTTGCCAACACCCCCGCCTGGCGCGTGTACACGCTGATCCACCCCACGCGCACCATCTACCTGCAGGTGGCCGACCCGTTGCAGGAGCGGCGCGAGGCCGCAAACCGCACGCTGACCGGCCTGATCCTCACCATGCTGGCCATGCTGCCGCCGCTGGCGCTGCTGCTGCGGCGCATAGCGCGGCGCGAACTCAGGATGCTGGATCAGCTGACGCACGAGATCAGCCTGCGGGGCGGCCAGCTGCTCACCCCGATTGCCCTGGCCGGCCTGCCGCGCGAGCTGCGCAGCGTGGAAGACCATGTGAACCGCCTGCTCGAACGCCTGGCCCATGCCCTGGACGTGGAGCGCGCCCTGGCGGCGAACGCCGCGCACGAGCTGCGCACGCCGCTGGCCGCCGCGCGCCTGCGCCTGCAGACGGCGCTGGAGCATGGCCTGAGCCAGGGCGACGTGCAGGCCGCCATCAACGCCCTGCACACGCTGGGCCTGCGCACCGAGAAGCTGCTGCAGCTGTCGCGCGCCGAGTCGAGTGCTCCCTTTGCGCGCCAGCCCGTGGATCTGGGCCAGCTGGCAACCACGGTGGCGCAGGAGTTCTGGCAGGACGATGTGGCCGTGGACAGGCTCGACCTGGTGCTGGACTACGCCGGGCCGGGGCCCATCGCCCTGGGCGACTTCGACGCGCTGGCGATTGCGCTGCGCAACCTGGTGGAGAACGCGCTGCACTACGCCGGCAGCAGCGCCGTGGAGCTCATCGTCGGCCCCGGCAGCATGCTCACCGTGCGCGACCATGGCCCGGGCGTGGACGGCGCGCGCCTGCAGGCCCTGCAGCAGCGCCATGTGCGCGACAGCGCCGAGCGCGCGGGCTACGGCCTGGGCCTGTCCATCGTGGCCACCATTGCCGCAAAGCACGGTGCGGGACTGACATTGACATCACCGCTGCCAGGTGAAAGCGGCGGCTTCGAGGCGCGCCTGCGGTTGGGCGCCGCTACAGCACCAGCTGGCGCATCCAGTCCGGCAGTGGCACCGCCTTTTGCGCCGGAAAGTCCACCCAGATGACCGTGGCCCCGCCGGCGGCGGCCAGCACGCCGGGCTGATCCAGGCGCTCGATGGTGGTCCAGGTCTCGAACGTGGTGCGCGCCGGGTCGCTCACATAGAGCTTGAGCAGCAGCCGGGCCGGGTATTCGAGCTGGCGGTAGAAGTTGCAGAATGCATTCACGATCACCGGCCCCTGGCCCTTGGGGCTGGGCTCGCAACCCACGGCCCGCATCCACTCGACGCGCACGCTCTCCATATAGCGAAAGTACACCGCGTTGTTCACATGGCCCATGGCGTCCATGTCGCCCCAGCGCACATCCAGCTCCATGCTGTGGGCCAGCTTCTTATGTTCGGCAATCTCGATTTTCATGGTGGTCTTGGTAAGTCGTTCAAACAGGGCAAGCTGGGCTTGCCACGGTTCCGTGTTGGCGTGAATACAATCATCGCCAACACGGCCGCAGCCGCATGGCTGCTTGGGCCGGCCCATTTTCCAACGATCCAAGCAATAGAGACACCCATGACGAACGAAGAAATCCTCAGCACCTACGGCCCACGCGAAGCCATGGAATACGACGTGGTCATCGTCGGCGGCGGCCCCGGCGGGCTGGCCACGGCGATTCGCCTGAAGCAGCTGGCGGCAGAAAAAGGCCAGGAGGTATCGGTGGTGGTGCTGGAAAAGGGGTCTGAACCCGGCGCGCACATCCTCTCGGGCGCCATCATGGATCCGAAGGCAATCACCGAGCTGATCCCCGACTGGAAGGCCAAGGGCGCGCCCTTGAACCAGCCCGTCACCGACGACGCCATGGTGTTCCTGGGCGAGTCCTCGTCGTTTCGCACGCCCAACTTCCTGCTGCCCGGCTGCTTTCAGAACCACGGCAACTACATCGTCAGCCTGGGCAACGTGGTGCGCTGGATGGCCGAGCAGGCGGAAGGCCTGGGCGTGGAGATCTTCCCCGGCTTTGCCGCGGCCGAGGTGCTGTACAACGACGACGGCTCGGTCAAGGGCGTGGCCACCGGCAACATGGGCATCAGCAAGGAGGGCGAGCCCACGGGCGACTTCCAGCTGGGCATGGAGCTGCATGCCAAATACACCATCTTTGCCGAGGGCGCACGCGGCCATCTGGGCAAGCAGATCATCGCCAAGTACCAGCTGGACGCCGAGAGCGACCCGCAAACGTACGGCATAGGCATCAAGGAGCTGTGGGAGATCGACCCCAAGCGCCACCAGCCCGGCTTCGTGCTGCACACCGCCGGCTGGCCCATGGACAACAACACCTACGGCGGCGCCTTCCTCTACCACCTGGAGGACAACAAGGTCACGCTGGGCTTCATCACCGGCCTGGACTACAGCAACCCCTACCTGAGTCCGTTCGAGGAGATGCAGCGCTGGAAGCTGCACCCCAACATCCGCTGGTACCTGGAGGGCGACGAGGCCAAGGGCATCAAGCCGGCCAAGCGCCTGGGCTATGGCGCGCGCGCCATCACGGCGGGCGGCCTGCTGAGCCTGCCCAAGTTCGTCTTCCCTGGCGGCGCCCTGGTGGGTTGCGACGCGGGCTTTTTGAACGTCAGCCGCATCAAGGGCAGCCACGCCGCCATCAAGACCGGCATGCTGGCCGCCGAGGCCGCGTTCGATGCCATTGGCGCCGGTCGCCAGCATGATGAGCTGACCGCCTACCCCAAGGCCTTCGAGGCCAGCTGGCTCTACACCGAGCTGAACAAGTCGCGCAACTTCAAGGCCTGGTTCAAGAAGGGCCTGGTGATGGCCTCGGCAATGAACGGTATCGAGCAGTTCGCGCTGCGCGGTCACATTCCCTGGACGCTGCGCCGCGATACGCCGGATCACGCCTACCTGAAGCCCGCCGCCGAGTGCAAGCCCATCGTCTACCCCAAGCCCGATGGCAAGCTGACCTTCGACCGCCTGTCCAGCGTCTTCATCAGCAACACCAATCACAGCGAGAACCAGCCCGCGCACCTGACGCTCAAGGACGCCAGCGTGCCGGTGAACGTGAACCTGGCCAAGTACGCCGGCCCCGAGAGCCGCTACTGCCCCGCCGGCGTGTACGAGTTCGTGCCCGACGAGGCCCAGGGCGGCAACGCCCAGCGGCTGCAGATCAACGCGCAGAACTGCGTGCACTGCAAGACCTGCGACATCAAGGACCCTACGCAGAACATCGTCTGGGTGACACCCGAAGGCGGCGGCGGCCCGAACTATTCGGGCATGTAAGCCCAGCCCTGGCAGCAATGATTTTGATAGCTTGCTGCGCTTGTATATCAAGCGCTGCAGGCCAATTTCGTTAAAACCGTTAAAGTGTCGCCGGTACGGGGAACAACCGACGCGACCAGACCGCGCAAACGCTAGACTCGCGTGCCAGCCGCATGACCTTCCTGCATCGGCCTGGAATAACAAGCACAGGAAACACCGCACGTTCCACTGGAGATTGAACCGAAATGAAGAGCTTGTCTTGGGCCCCCCTGGGCGCATTCGCCCTGGCCATGGCCACCCTTGCCCCCGTTGCACATGCGCAGCAAAAGTCCGTGGCCGTGACGGCCATCGTGGAGCATCCCGCCCTTGACTCGGTGCGCGACGGCGTGCAGGCCGCCCTGAAGGCCGCAGGCTACGAGTCGGGCAAGAACCTCAAGTGGCAATACCAGAGCGCCCAGGGCAACACCGGCACGGCGGCGCAGATCGCGCGCAAGTTCGTCGGCGACAACCCCGACGCCATCGTCGCCATCGCCACACCGTCGGCCCAGGCCGTGGTGGCCGCCACCAAGACCGTGCCGGTGGTGTTCTCCGCCGTCACCGACCCGGTGGCCGCCAAGCTGGTGCCGAGCTGGGAGGCATCGCACACCAACGTCAGCGGCGTGTCCGACCTGCTGGCGCTGGACAAGCAGATGGATCTGGTCAAGCAGGTGGTGCCCAATGCCAAGCGCATCGGCATGGTCTACAACCCCGGCGAGGCCAACTCGGTGGTCGTGGTCAAGGAACTGCAAAAGCTCCTGCCCACGCTGGGCATGACCCTGGTCGAGGCCGCGGCCCCGCGCTCGGTGGACGTGAGCAGCGCCGCACGCAGCCTGATCGGCAAGGTGGACGTGATCTACACCAACACCGACAACAACGTGGTCTCGGCCTACGAGTCGCTGGTCAAGGTCGGCCAGGACGCCAAGATCCCGCTCATCGCCTCGGACACCGACAGCGTCAAGCGCGGCGCCATTGCCGCCCTGGGCATCAACTACCGTGACCTGGGCGAGCAGACCGGGCGCATGGTGGTGCGCATCCTGAAGGGCGAAAAGCCCGGCGACATCAAGCCCGAGACCAGCAGCAAGCTGGAGCTGTTTGTGAACCCCGGCGCTGCCGAGAAGCAGGGCGTGAAGCTCTCCGAGCAACTGGTCAAGTCGGCCACGCAGGTCGTTCAGTAACAATACGGCCCCTTGGCCTTGTGCGCAGGAGCCTCCGGGGCTCCTGCTTTGTTTTTGCCCCCAGCTTCCAAGCCCCGCCCCATGTCTCTTTTTTCCTTGCTCGGCGCCGTTGAAATCGGCCTGATCTTCAGCCTGGTGGCGCTGGGGGTCTATATCTCGTTCCGCCTGCTGCGCTTTCCCGACCTGACGGTGGACGGCAGCTTTCCGCTGGGCGGAGCGGTCTGTGCCATCCTGATTTCCACCGGCACCAACCCCTGGCTGGCAACGCTGGCCGCCACGGCGGCCGGCGCACTGGCGGGTTTGGTGACCGGCTGGCTCAACGTCAAGCTCAAGATCATGGATCTGCTGGCCAGCATCCTGATGATGATTGCGCTGTACTCGGTGAATCTGCGCATCATGGGCGGGCCGAACGTGCCACTGATCAACGACACCACCCTGTTCACCCTGCTGCAGCCCGATAGCATCCCCGACTACGTGGCGCGCCCCATGGTGCTGTTCGTGGTGGTGGTGCTGGCCAAGCTGGCGCTGGACTGGTTTTTTGCCACCGAGCGCGGCCTGGCCATCCGCGCCACCGGCTCCAACGCGCGCATGGCACGCGCCCAGGGCGTGAACACCGGGGCCATGGTGCTGCTGGGCATGGCGATTTCCAACGCCCTGGTGGGCCTGGCCGGCGCGCTGTTTGCGCAGACCCAGGGCGGCTCGGATATCTCGATGGGCATTGGCACCATCGTCATCGGCCTGGCGGCCGTGATCGTGGGCGAGTCCATCCTGCCGTCGCGGCGCACCGTCTATGCCACGCTGGCCGTGATCGTGGGCGCCATCGTCTACCGCTTCTTCATCGCCGCGGCGCTCAACAGCGACTTCATCGGCCTGAAGGCGCAGGACCTGAACCTGGTCACCGCCGCCCTCGTTACCGTGGCCTTGGTGATTCCCCAGCTCAAGCGCAAGCTCAGCAGCCGCAAGTGATGCGCCCCCAGGAGAAACCACCCATGCTGAGCGCACAAGACCTTTTCATCACCTTCAACCCCGACACGCCGATCGAGACGCGCGCGCTGCGCGGCATGTCGCTGGAGATCCCGGCCGGCCAGTTCGTCACCGTCATCGGCTCCAACGGCGCGGGTAAATCCACCTTTTTGAACGCCATCTCGGGCGACCTGGGCGTGGACACCGGCCGCATCGCCATCGACAACCTGGACGTGACGCGCCGCCCCGTGTGGGAGCGCGCCGAGCGCGTGGCGCGCGTGTTCCAGGACCCGATGGCCGGCACCTGCGAAGACCTGACCATCGAGGAAAACATGGCCCTGGCGCAGCAGCGCGGCACCCGCCGCGGGCTGCGCGGCGCCGTGAAACAGGCCGAGCGCGCCATGTACCGCGAGCGCCTGGCCACGCTGGGACTGGGGCTGGAAAACCGCCTCACCGACCGCATCGGCCTGCTCTCGGGCGGCCAGCGCCAGGCCGTGAGCCTGCTGATGGCGGCGCTGCAGCCATCGCGCATCCTGCTGCTGGACGAGCACACCGCCGCGCTCGACCCGCGCACGGCCGACTTCGTGCTGCAGCTCACGGCGCGCATCGTGACCGAGAACAAGCTCACCACCATGATGGTCACGCACAGCATGCGCCAGGCGCTGGACGTGGGCCAGCGCACCGTGATGCTGCACCAGGGCCAGGTGGTGCTGGACGTGTCGGGCGAGGAGCGCGCACGCCTGGACGTGCCCGACCTGCTGCAGATGTTCGAGAAGGTACGCGGCGAAAAGCTGGCCGACGACGCCCTGCTGCTGAGCTGATCTCCCTCTTGGCGGGCCGACACCATCGGCCCTCTTCCCCTCTTC
>Ga0116169_1001658_pt1 | contig 17860 bp, 10 predicted proteins | sample AD_UKC130_MetaG_FD_89796 | JGI IMG/M metagenome (GOLD analysis project Ga0116169, IMG submission 89796) | Active sludge microbial communities of municipal wastewater-treating anaerobic digesters from Canada - AD_UKC130_MetaG | ecosystem: Engineered > Bioreactor > Anaerobic > Digestate | place...
GCCGGCCATTACAAGCTCGACAACCTGGTGGCGATCATCGACAAGAACCGGCTGCAGATCGACGGCCCGGTGTGCGAAGTGATGGAGATCGAGCCACTGGCCGACAAGTATCGTGCTTTCGGGTGGCACGTTATCGAGACGGACGGCCACGATATGCGCGCGATCCTCGAAGCGTTCGCGGCCGCGAAGGAGGTTCAGGGGAAGCCAGTCTGCATCATCGCCGACACCGTGAAGGGGAAGGGGATCTCCTTCATGGAGAATGAGGCGGGGTGGCATGGCATCCCGCCCAAGAAGGCCGACTTTGAGCGCGCGCTTGCGGAGCTGCAGGCCGCTTGCCCCTCGCTCACCGACGCCAAGGTGCGCCAGCTTCTGGCGAAGGCGGAGGACTATGCCGCGAAGGTGGAGACAGAGACGAGTGCCGGGCTGCCCACCTTCTCTCGCAGCTACTGGTGGAATAGCGAGAGCGGCATGAAGGTGGAGATGGATCCGACGCGCTTCGGCTTCGGACGCGGCCTCGAGAAGGCCGGCGAGGACCCCCGCGTGGTCACCCTCCATGCAGACATCTCTGCATCCATCAAGATTACCGACTTCGAGGCGAACCATCCCGAGCGCGCGAACCGCGTCTTCAGCGTCGGTATCGCCGAGCAGAATATGATCTCCGTGGCTGCTGGCCTCGCCAAGGAGGGCAAGATCCCGGTGACCGGCACCTATGGCGTCTTTGGCGCCGGGCGCTGCTGGGACCAGATCCGCACCACGGTCTGCTACGGCGAGTACAACGTGAAGATTGCCGGCGCGCACGGCGGTATCTCTGTCGGCCAGGATGGCCCGACGCACCAGGCGCTGGAGGAGATCAGCCTCATGGCCATTCTCCCGAAGATGACGCTGCTGGTGCCCTGCGACTCTGTGGAGACGGAGAAGGCGACCCACGCCGGCATCCTGGACGTGGTTGGCCCCACCTACATTCGGTATGCCCGTGAGGCGACCCCAATCGTCACCGGCCCGGAGACGCCCTTCGTGCTGGGAAAGGCCAACGTGATCCGGTATCGGGGCGCCGCGGCGAAGTTCGCCGACGCGTTCGAGACGTGCCTGGCGTCCGACTACCAGAATGAGAATGAGGACCTGGCGATCATCGCCTGCGGACCGATGGTGCCGGAGGCGATGCGCGCCGCCTACATCCTGAAAGAGGAGTATGGCCTCGAGACGCGCGTCGTCAACGTCCACACCGTGAAGCCGATTGACCGGGAGGCGATCGTGCGCGCGGCCGAGGAGACGGGCATCGTCCTCACCGCCGAGGAGCACCAGACCGGTGGCTTCGGCGGCCTGGTAGCACCGGTGATCCTCCAGGAGTGCGCTCGCTCGGTGAAGATGGAGATGGTGGGCGTTCCCGACACCTTCGGCAAGTCGGGCCTGCCCTGGCAGCTGATGAAGTACTACGGGCTTACGGCGGAGCATATCGCGCAGCGCGCCAAGGCGTTGTGCGACCAGCGAGACTAAGCCCGATCCGGGCCGGCCCGTGCCACGGGCCGGCCCACGGGGGAACGCGGACGGGATGCCCCACCGGGCCCTTCTCGCCCGCGCGCCGGCCGCGGAGACGTTTCCTCCTCGGGTGGGTTCTCACCGAATTTCCGGTTGACACTCACTTTTCAGACTGCTATACTGAGGTATAGGATCAAGTGCCACCTGACGGCACTTGTTTTTTTGCCGCCTCGAAGCAAACATGCGTTTTGGTACTGACTATGCCTCAAGATCGGATCATCGTGCGCGGCGCGCGCCAGCACAACCTCAAGAACATCAACGTTGAGATTCCGCGAGACAAGTTGGTCGTGATCACCGGCCTCTCCGGCTCCGGGAAATCATCGCTTGCCTTTGACACCATCTATGCCGAGGGCCAGCGGCGTTACGTCGAGTCGCTCTCGGCCTACGCGCGTCAATTCCTCGGGCAGATGGAGAAGCCGGATGTGGACTACATCGAGGGCCTCTCTCCGGCGGTATCCATCGACCAGAAATCGACGAGCCGCAACCCGCGGTCAACGGTTGCCACGGTGACCGAGGTGTATGACTACCTGCGCCTCCTGTTCGCGCGGATCGGCATCCCGCACTGCCCAAAGTGCGGGCAGGTGATCGCGTCGCAGACCGTGGAGCAGATGGTGGATACGGTGCTGGCGATGCCGGAGGGGGCGCGCCTCCTCATCCTGGCGCCGATCGTCCGGGGGCGCAAGGGGGAATACCGCAAGGAGCTGGATGAGATCCGCAAGGAGGGGTTCGCCCGGGTTCGGATCGATGGCGAGGTGCTGGACGTCTCCGAGGAGATCACGCTCGACCGGTACAAGCAGCACTGGATCGACATCGTGGTAGACCGGATTGTGGTCCGCCCGGATGCGCGCACGCGCCTGGCGGACTCGTTCGAGACGGCGCTCAAGCTGGGGAAGGGCGTGGCTGCGGTCTCGCCAGTGGGGGGCGCGCCGCGAAGCGAAGCTGCGCCGGCGAAGGCGGGGGCGGCCGCCGGGCTCTACTCCCCGGATGACGTTATCTTTAGCGAGAAGTTCGCATGCGCCAAGTGCGGCATCTCCTACGATGAAATCGCCCCGCGCAACTTCTCCTTCAACAACCCCTACGGGGCCTGTCCGGCGTGCCATGGCCTGGGGTACTACTCCGAGTTTTCGCCCGATCTAGTGATCGACCCGGCGCGTTCGATCAAGGCGGGGGGGGTGATCCCCTTCGCGCACAGCAGTAGCGAGTACCTCCAGCAGGTGTTCGCGGCGCTTGCCGAACGGGGCGGGGTGACGCTGGAGACGCCGCTGCGCGAGTGGCCGGAGGAGAGCCTGCACGCGCTGGTGCATGGCTCGCCCGAGGGGATCGCGGTGACCTACACGAATCGCTACGGGTACACCCGCCACTATGTGACGCAGTTTGAGGGTGTGATCCCCCTGCTGCAGCGGCGCTACAAGGAGACCGATTCGGAACACATCCGGCAGGAGATGGAGCAGTATCAGGCGACGCGGCCTTGCCCCGAATGCAAGGGCAAGCGCCTGAAGCCGGAGAGCCTGGCGGTGACGGTTGCCGGACGCAACATCGCCGACGTGGTGGCGCTCTCGGTGGAAGAGGCGATCGCGTTCTTCACCGACCTGCCGCTATCCGAGCGCGAGCATCATATCGCCGACCGTATCCTCAAAGAGATCCGAACGCGCCTGGGCTTCCTGGCCAACGTTGGCATCGGCTACCTCACCCTCGACCGTGCGGCGGCGACGCTGGCCGGCGGCGAGGCGCAGCGCATCCGGCTCGCCACTCAGATCGGCTCCGGGCTGATGGGCGTCCTCTACATTCTGGATGAGCCCTCCATCGGCCTCCACCAGCGCGACAACCGCCGGCTGATCAACACCCTCGTGCAACTGCGCGACCTGGGCAACACGATCATCGTGGTGGAACACGACGAGGAGACGATCGAGAGCGCCGATTGGGTGATCGATATCGGGCCGGGCGCCGGCGAGCATGGCGGCCGGGTGGTCGCCGTCGGCACGCCCGAAGAGATCCGGGCGAATCCAGACTCGGTGACGGGCCAGTTCCTCTCCGGGAAGCGGCGGATCGCCGTGCCCGCACAGCGCCGCCAGCCGAACGGGAAGTCGCTTTTCATCCGCGGAGCTCGCGAGCACAACCTCAAGAATATCGATGTGGAGATTCCGCTCGGCGTCTTCTGCTGCGTCACCGGAGTTTCTGGATCGGGCAAGAGCACGCTCCTGCAGGAAACCCTTTTCCCAGTGGTCCGCTACCACCTCCAGGGAGCACGGAGCCTCGTTGGCGCTCACGATGAAGTCGGTGGCATCGAGCATATCGATAAGGTGATCGATATCGATCAGTCACCCATCGGGCGCACGCCGCGTTCCAATCCGGCGACCTACACGGGCGTGTTCGACATGATCCGCGACCTCTTCTCGCACACGCCCGAGGCACGCGCCCGCGGCTACATGCCCGGCCGCTTCTCCTTCAACGTGAAGGGCGGGCGATGTGAGGCGTGCAAGGGGGATGGCATCATCAAGATCGAGATGCACTTCCTGCCCGATATCTATGTGCCGTGCGAGGTGTGCAAGGGAAAGCGGTATAACCGCGAGACGCTCGAAGTGCGCTATAAGGGGAAGACAATCGCCGATGTCCTCAATATGACCGTTGACGAGGCGCTGGCGTTCTTCGAAAGCATTCCGCCGATCCAGCGCAAGCTCTCCACCCTCCACGATGTGGGCCTGGACTACATCAAGCTGGGGCAGCCCGCGACCACGCTCTCCGGTGGCGAAGCGCAGCGCGTTAAGCTCGCCACGGAGCTCTCTCGTCGTAGCACCGGGCGCACGCTCTACATCCTGGACGAGCCGACCACCGGGCTTCACTTCGCCGATATCGAGAAGCTCCTGGAAGTCCTTGGCCGCCTGGTCGATTCCGGCAACAGCGTGGTGGTCATCGAGCACAACCTGGACGTGATCAAGGTTGCGGACTGGGTGATCGATATGGGCCCCGAAGGAGGAGAGGGCGGCGGTCGCGTCGTTGCTCAAGGCCCGCCGGAGGTGATTGCCGCCTGCCCCGAATCGCACACCGGCCGTTTCCTAAAGAATATCCTGGAGCGAGGGTAGGCATCTGACCTTCCGCCCATCCACTGAGCCGTGTGCGGTGGAGGGGCGGGCTCTCCTCGCTCCATCTCCCCTCATTGCGCGTCTCTCCTCGGTCCTTTCGTATCCACACGCCCCTCTACAACGAGCGCCTGATGAACAGGCGTGCGTGGAGTGATAATGAATCCAAAAAAGAGATAAAGTGTCTATGGACGCGCGTCACAGGGGGCCCTATAATTTGGCTGAGGCTAAAACAAGCACGTAGGCACATCTAAACGGTTTCTTGTGGAGGGTGACGATGACGTTGGATCAGGTGCGCAAAGGCAGCGTGGTACAGATCCTGTCGATCCCGGGCGCAGAGGAACGAGCACAGCTCATTCGCCTGGGCTTAGGAGAGGGATGCCGCGTGCGCTGCGCGGAGCGGCTGCCTCTGGGTCCGTTGGTGCTTCGCTGCCACCGGCAGGAAGTGGCGCTGGGCCGGAACCTGGCCCGCCGCATTGAGGTCCGGGAGGAATCGGAATAACCACGATGCACACGCACGACACGCCCCTCGCTGATCCGTCCGTGCGGCGCGAATGTCGGTCGCTGGTCCTGGCGGGCAACCCAAACACCGGCAAGTCTGTCTTCTTCAACTTCCTCACCGGCATCTATGTCGACGTCTCCAACTACCCGGGCACCACGATTGAGGTATCGCGGGGCCGCTGCGGCGAGATGGATGTGATCGACACCCCGGGAGTCTACGGTGTCTCGTCCTTCAATGATGAGGAGCGCGTCGCGCGCGATATCATTCTGGAAGCCGACGTTGTGCTCAACGTGGTGGACGCGGTTCACCTGGAGCGTGACCTCTTCCTCACCCTGCAGCTCATCGACATGGGCATTCCGATGGTGGTGGCGCTGAACCTGATGGATGAGGCGAAGCGTGAGGGCGTGAGCATTGACGTGGACCTCCTCTCGGATTTGCTGGGGGTGCCGGTCATTCCGACGGTTGCCACGCGTGGCGAGGGCCTATGCCAGGTGCAGGAAGCGATTGCCTCGGCGCGCCCGGGGCACTCGGATCCACAACTGCTCGACCGCGTCCATGAAGTGCTCCGCGAAGTGGGATCGCGCCCGGAGGCGGTGCTCGTCCTGGAAGGCGATCCGGTCGTATCGGAGCGGCATGGCGTGGCGCCGCGCGAACTGCGCGAGGAGATCTACGCGCGCCGCCGGATGCGCGTCAACGATATCGTCCGCCACGTCGTTCGAGAAGAGAGCCCTCGTTTCTCCCTCTCGGCTGCTTTGGGACGGTGGACCCTCCACCCCGTCACCGGGCTGGTGACGCTCGCTGCTGTCCTCTGGGTGATGTATCAGTTCCTCGGGGTTTTTATCGCGCAAACGGTCGTCGGCTACACCGAGGGGGAGCTGATGCAGGGGTATTGGGAGCCGTGGGCGCGCGCTACCGCCGCCCGCTGGTTTGGCGACGGTTCGTTGGCTCACACCCTCCTGGTCGGGGAGTTCGGCGTGGTCACGATGACCGTCACCTACCTCCTCGGGCTGCTGCTGCCGCTTGTTGCCGGATTCTACTTCTCACTGTCGATTCTGGAGGACTCCGGCTATCTCCCGCGGCTGGCGACTCTGGTGGATCGCTTCCTGACTGGCCTCGGCCTGAATGGCCGCGCCGTGGTACCGATCATTCTGGGCTTCGGATGCATCACCATGGCGACGATCACAACCCGGCTTCTGGGGACGGTTCGCGAGAAGCGGATCGCCACGGCGATCCTCAACTTTACCATTCCTTGCTCGGCGCAGCTCGGCGTGATCACGGCGCTCCTGGCCCGTGCCGGGGGAGAGATGGCGCTCGCCTACGTGGTGGTGATCGGTAGCTGCCTGGTCCTTGTGGGCACCCTGTTGAACCGGGCACTCCCCGGGGAGTCGTCGCCGCTCCTGATCGATCTTCCACCGATGCGCCTGCCTCGTATCGAAAATGTGCTGCGCAAGACCGTCACGCGGACCTACCACTTCCTCCGCGAGGCGTCCGGATGGTTTGTCTTGGGCTCCTTCGTGGTCGTGGTGATGAGTGTGACCGGCTTGCTGGAGTTGTGGCAGAGCGCACTGTCGCCCATGGTCGTCAGCTGGCTGCAGCTCCCGCGCGAAGCCGCCAACGCCTTCGTGATGGGGATGGTACGCCGTGACTTTGGCGCGGCTGGCCTGGCGATGATGCCCCTGACTGCCAAGCAGACGCTCGTCGCTCTGGTGACGATGACGCTCTTCGTGCCATGCATCGCCTCCGTTGCAATCCTCCTCAAGGAACGGGGGCGGCGCGAAGCGCTGATCATCTGGGGGGCATCCTGGATCCTCGCCTTTGCAGTGGGCGGTCTCGTATCGCAGATCGTCATCCGCTGAGAAATACGATGCTGAACGCGCAGGCGCGCAAAACGACCCGATACCCCGCGACGCGCCTGCTTTCTACCCCGCGATTATTCTGTCCGCCACGGCCGTGGTGGCTGTGCCGTGGCGGCTGTACGGAGCTTTGCGAATCAAGAAGGGAGTCTGTCGGTGGCACGAAGCGCGACACAGGAGCCGGTTGCCCGCGAGGCGCGCAAGGCAGAGACGCCAGGGGAAGGCACATCCTCCTGCTCGCTCACCTGTTCCGGGTGCGGCGCGATTTACGATCGACTTCCCGGATGGCGTTGCCCCCGCTGCGGCCATCCGTTCGAGGGCTGCGCCTCGTGTCGAAAGTGCGCCGCGGGCGGCGCCTCCTCGCCAGGCGCATGGGCTCGCATGATGGAGAGGCTGTCACGGATGAAGCCTCGCGGTGTCGGCCCTACCGCGCTCCTTCTGGCCGCGCTCGCGGCCCTGGCCCCCTCGCTAAAGGCAGCGGCTGCGCCCTCCGGCCTCAGCTTGATCCCGACCGCGGATCTGCTTCCCCCCGGTGTGGCCAGCCTCGAGGTGGAGACCGTGGGCGATCACGTGCTGCCCGGCGACCAGGGGGAGACGTTCGCGCTCTCGCAGTTTGGGGTGACGATGCGCCTGGAGGCCGGCGCGGACCGGCGGATCGGAGGATGCCCCGGGCACACATTCCTCAATGCCAAGTGGCTGGTGTTGCCGGAGGAGCGGGGTTTGCCGGCCGTGGCCGTGGGCATCCAGAATGTGGCGGGTGGTCTGCGCGCCGAGCCCTTCCTGGTGGGCACGCGGAGCCTGGCCCAGACACGCTTTCATCTCGGGACGGTGCGCACCGAGGGGGCCTTGCGCCCACTGGCAGGCATCGACCACACCGTCGGAACACTGACGCTGTTGGCGGAGGTGCTCGGCGGACCGGAGGGGATCGCCGCCGGCGGCATCGCCGTGCCTCTCACTTCCCGACTTGGGCTCACCTACGCGGCGACACTGCCCACGCGCGGCGGCCAGGTCGGGCATATCGTGAATCTGGCGCTGTCGGTCGGTAAAACCCTGTAGGCGCGCCGTGCCAGCGCCTCTCCGAATGCCACAGGCGTTGGCTCCACGGGGCGAAATAGCCTCGTGGAGCGACGGCTAAGCTGGCGACGCTGAGGGCACGTGCCCTTGACACAACGCCCCAAACGGCGTATTATTCTCCCTGACTAAGCGCCCGCGTCACGGGCATGCCCAGAAGGGGGACGAACCATGCTGCAGAGGATCTGGCGGGTCATTCTCTCCGTCATCACGCTGGGACTCGTCAAACTGGAGACGCCGGAACTGGTGGGCGACCAGTTGATTGAGGAGATGGAGGCCAAGGAGCGCAAGCTCGCCGAGGATGCCATCGGTGTCGTGGCCTATCAGAAACGCCTCGAGGCGGAGCTGGCCCAGGCGGAGAAGGATCTGGCGACATGGACCAACCGGGCGAAGGCCGCCGCGCGCGCGGGCGACCAGGAGGTCGGCATCCATGCCATGGAGCAGGTGACGCGGCTAGAAGCGAATATCCAGCGGCTCCAGGAGAGCGTTGCCGTCGCGCGTGACCGATCCAGGCAGGCGATGGAGGCGCTGGAGAGGTTCAAGGCGCAGGTCGCGTCCGCACGCGAGCGCGTGAAGGATCTCAAGGCGCGGGATCGCCTCGCTCGTCTGGAGTCCAATGCCAGCCGCGCCATGACCGGCTACGACCTCAATGCACAGATGAAGCAGCTCGACCGCATGTCTGAGCAGGTCGCCGAGCGAGAGGCGCGAGCACGTGCCACCACCGAGATCGCGTCCAACGACATCAACGTCCGGATCCAGCGGGCCGAGATGGACGCCCAGCGCGCTGAGGCCGCCAACCGCTTCGCGGAGCTCCAGGCCGAGGTCGCCGGAACGGGCGAGGCCCAGGCGGCGCCTCCCGTGCCGGAGGCGGAGGGTGGACGTCAGCTCTAGGCGCGCTCCAATTCACATGGATGGATGCCGGGTCTCTTGCCCCCCGCGCGCGGGGGGCAAGCCGGAGTATCCTTTCATCGCGATCGGGGCGGGCGGACTACGCCGCGGGCTCGATCCCGAGCGCCTTGCAGTGGTGCGCCAGCGAGTCCTGGATATGCTGGTCCCAGTACTCCCAGCAATGGGTTCCGGGGAACTCCTGGTAGGTGTGCGCGATCCCGAGGCGATTCAGGTGGGCGTGAAACTCGCGGTTGCACTCGAGCAGGAAGTCCTCGGTGCCGCAGTCGATGTAGAGCGCGGGCAGCCGATCCGGCTCCTTCGCGAGGCGCTCCGCGAGCACCCACGGGTCGTTCTCGGCCCGGGCCGGGGAATCGGCCGGACCGAAGATGCGGCGCATCTCCCGCTCCGTTGGTTCGTCCCACGCTTTCCGCGCGACGGCGAAGGCGCTCGAGTGCGCGCCCACGGATCCAAACCGCTCGGGGAACTTCAGGCCCAGTTTCATCGCGCCATAGCCGCCCATCGATAGCCCGCCAATCGCCGTGTGCTCGCGCCCCTTGAGCACGTTGTACGATCCCTCAATGTGGGCCATCAGGTCTTGCATCAGGTAATCCTCGAAGCGATCCCCTTCCACCGTGTTGCAGTAGAAGCTGCGCTCGCCGCAGGGCATGACGATGATCAGCGGCAGGCGGCGCACATAGCGATCGAGGCTTGTCCAATGCGTCCAGGCGCGGTGGTCATCCGAGCGCCCGTGGAGAAGGTAGAGAACAGGGTAGGGGCCGCCCGTGGCTCCCTCGTAATCCGGGAGAATGATGGAGTAGCTCTTGGGCCGGCCGAGTGCCTTGCTGAAGAACGCCATTGTGCCAAAGCTCATGGGGGTGCCTTTCCAGCGATCAAAACCTACTACCCCTTGGTTCTGTTCCGTGACCGCCGCTCCTGCCCCCATCGCGCGCGTGGCCATAGCCCAACGGATGATTAGAGGCGCCATCACGGGAAAGCACGCGCATGGCCGGCGGGCGGCGGATAGCCAGAAGGCTTGAAGACGCGAGACGGCGAACTGTGCAGGAGTTGGCCAACTGGGTGCGCGAGCCGCGGAGGGCGCGACCGAACGCCAGCAGGAGGCTATCTACGTTCTGTCACTGCTGGTTCCGCCGTGCGTTTCGCGCAGAGTGGCCTGTTTGGGAGGAAGACGCCGTGGTTGCTCGTGTGTGTGGCAGCATCGCTCTTGCCGCGTGGCTACTCTCGCTCTTCTGCCCGGCTCTCCAGGCGGAGGGCCTGCGTGACCGTCTCAAGGGCCTGGTCTATGAAGTCGAGGAGTACACGGAGCCGAAAGACGCCTGGCTCGTCAACCGCAACTCGCCAAACAAGTGGAACCTGTGGTCGACCGAGGCGGATGCGATCAACAAGCGCTCCGGAGGCCAGTCGCTCCAGTCTCCCCGCGTCGAAAAGGATCGCGCCACGCCCGAGGAGGGCGCGCCGCCCTTGCACACGCGCATCACCGGCATTCCACGCGGCACCTATCGCGTTTTCGCCAGCCCGCCCAACCGGCGCATCGCCATCTCGTTTGACGGCAAGAACTGGGAGATGCGCCACGGCGGCGAGATTGACCTGGGCGTTTGGAAGATCACGGACGGCACCTTCGAGCTGTGGGTGGATGATCGATATGCCGATCCCACCAACATCGGGAGCTGCTATTACGATTATATCCGCTTCGAGGAGTTCACGCCTCCGCGTCTCTCCCACTTCGCCATCCATCGCGTGGTCGAGCCGTACGAACGCGTCCTTGGCGCGGGCGTTCATCACCCTGATGCACCTCTCCAGCTTTCGTGGATGGCGGATCAGCCGGTGCCAACCGGCACGGTGGAGTACGGCACGGGTGGCCGCTTCGATCAGCGCGCCGAGTCGGCGGAGATTAGCCTGCGCAACCACCGCGTTCTTCTGAAGCCGCTGGCGCCAGGGCGGTATCAGGGGCGCGTGCGCATCCCCTTCGGGCAGACGGAGTGGACCTCGCCACCCTTCGAATTCACCGTGCCAGCGCCGGTAAGGCCGGGTCGCTCGCGCGCCTACCGCGTGCCTCTCACTCTCCTCGAGCCCACTGCCGCCGGGCGCAAGGCGTGGCCGGTGACCTCCGGGATCCCGCTGCCCAAGGGAGTACTGGCGAGCGCTGCGGACGCGCGCATCGAGGATAGCCGGGGTCGCCCGGTGCCTTCTCGCTGCGTGGTGACCAGCGCCTGGCCGGATGGCAGCGCGCGCTGGCTGGTGGTCACCTTCCTGGCCGATACGGAGGCGGGGAAAAGCACGCGCTATACCCTCGTCTGTGGCGGGCGCCAGCCTGGACAGGCGGCCGCCGCGCCTCCGATCCGAGTCTTGCAGAACACGGCCGAGGATGGTTTCGCGCTCTTCCGCGACCTCGCCCTCGACCTGAATGGCAACGGCATCGCGGAGCCCGACGAGATCTTCTCGGGAGAGCCGGAGCTGGGGAACCTGCGCCTTCTGGATGCTGCGCAGAGGACGTTCGGGATGGCGCCCGGCGCGAAAGTGCGCTCCTTCCGGAACGCGCTGCGCCACGATGTGATCAGCGAGGGCCATTATGCGGGCCCCGAAGGGGAAGCCCCCTTCCGGTGGCGCGCGGAGATGACCGCCTTCGCCGGCCAGCCCTGGATGCGCCTGCGCTTCTCCGTGGCCAACCCTCGGATCAAGGAGCCGCATACGCTCCTCAGCGGCGTTGGCCTCACCTTGCCCATCGCGGGAACCGGATCCGTCGAAGGAGCGTTCGAGGAGTTCGCCTTCCAGCGCGTTGGCGAGGGTGAGACACCCGTATTGCTTCAGGACCTGGATGACCACTTTAGCATCCGGGGGCAGGGCTCCCCGCGTGAAGGCGAGCGTGCCCTCGGGTTTGCCAGCGTGCGCCGCGATGGCAAGTGCCTCACCGCCTTCGTGCGCGACTTCTGGCAGACCTACCCGAAAGCTCTGGCGCTGAAGTCCGATGGCCTGCACGTGCGCCTGCTTCCCTTGCTTCCACCGAACGCCTACGAGAAGGAGTCGGCGGATGGCGACGCGCTCATTCGCCTCTTCTATCCCTACCGGAATGGCAAATACCAGTTCAACCGCGGCCTGGAGTTCATGACGGAGCTGTATCTCCTGCTGGAGCAGGGCGCCGCGCCAGGCCAGCGTCAGGAGATGTCGCGCTACGCCCAGTGGTTCAATAACCCCCTCTACGCTGTGCCCGACCCGATGGTAGCCTGCGCGACCGGCGCGCTGGGTCCTGTGAGCCCGCGAGTCGAGGGCGAGTTTGACGCCTACACCCACCTGGTCGAGAAGGGCTTCGCGGCGATTGAGGAGCGGCGCCAGGAGAAGCGCGAGTACGGGTGGCTGAACTATGGCGACTGGCACGGCGAGCGCCGCTTCAACTGGGGGAACCTGGAGTACGACCTGCAGTGGGCGCTCGGCCTAGAGTTCCTGCGCTCCGGCAGCCTGAAGTACCTGTGGCGGGGCGCGCAGGCCGCGCAGCACTCGGTGACGATCGATACGGTTTACGAGCCGTGGTCGTCGCGAATGGCCGGGCTGCAATGGACGCACTCCGTCGGGCACATCGGCAACTTCTTTGACCGGAACGACGACCGCTTCCGCAAGTTTGGGAATGTGTTCGGCCTGTCGCGCCCCGATGCGCCCAACCCCTTCGTGGCCGGCGCCATCGACGTGGCCGGGCACACCTTTGTCGGGGGGAACTTCCTCTATGCCATGCTCCTAGGCGACCCGCGCATGCTCCAGGTGACCGAGCGCGTCGCCACTCACCAGGCGGCTTACCTGACGCCGAGCTTCGACTTCTCCATCGAGCGGGCTGCCGGCTGGCCGCTGATCAACGCAGTGGAGGCCTACGAGACCACCGGCAATCCCTTCTACCTCAACGCGGCGCGGCTCTACGTAGAGAAGGTGCTCGCCAAGCAGGATCCCGAGATCGGCGATTTCCGCCTGCGCCACGGCCCGCCCGAATGCATGCACGAGCCGCGCCACATCGGCGGGAAGGCGTTCGCGACCGGCGTGCTCCTCTACGGGCTAATGCGCTACCACCTGCTGACCGATGACCCCGAGGTGAAGAGATGCATCCTCCGCTCGGCCAGCTGGTTGGCGCGGACCTCCTGGAACAAGGAGACGCACGCCTTCCGGTATCTCAGCACCTGCCCCACGTTCGGCAGGCGGCGCGGCAACGGCTCGACCGACCTGCTGTGCGCCCCCGGCATGGCCTATGCGCTGACGTTGAAGCCGGACCCCGAAGTGCGTGAGGTCCTGCTCGATTCCCTCTCGCGTGCCTTCGCCGCTCACGTGGATAACGGGAAGGGCTACGCCGGGATGATCCGCCAGACGCCATATGCCCTCCACCTCCTGCGCGAGAAGCTGGGGGTACGCCAGATCCAGCCGCCCGCCGGATCGTTGGGAGCGAGTGTTCGCCCGGTGCTCTACGTGCCCCTGGGCGAGAGTGCTCCCCTCCATCTGATAGTCACGCGGGAGGCCTCCCTGCCGGAGACGTGCCGGGTGCGCGTTACGAGCGCGCCCCGGGGATGGAAGATCGAGCCGCGAGAGCTCGCCTTCCGCGCGCCTATTGGCACATCCGCGTCGCCCGCGCTCCAGGTGCGGGCCGAAGCGGGCGCGAAGCCGGGCGAAGTGGTCCTCTCCTGCACTATGGGGAATCGGCCAGCCGGTGACCTGCGGGTGCGCCTGATGCCGCGGGCGCCTGCCGTCACCGGTCCGGCGCCCGATGCGGCCGGCCTCGCTGTTCTTGGTCCATCGGACACGCTCACCGCGCAGGCATTTTCCTCCAGGCCCGGGGTCCGGGTAGGGATCGCCCCGGAGGAGATGACCCGCTACCGCGCGGTGGTGCTTCCGTGCGACTTCTTCGCCTCCGGCTCCGCGAAGCCCGAGGCGCTCCTGGAGCAGCTTTCGGCATTTGCCCGCGGCGGGGGCACCGTGGTCCTCTTCCAGCTCAACGACGACATCTGGCAGCCCGGCTTCCTTCCGATCGACCTGATGCTGAGCGACACGAATGGGGAGTTGGGGAGCGTGGACGCGCCGGAACACCCCCTTTTCGCCGGGGTGGGCAACCTGGACAAGGTGATCTGCTACGATACCATTACTTACGCCGATCCCGGGTGGAAGGTGCTGGCGCGAGATACCGCCGGCCAGCCTGCCATCCTCGAGGCGGCGATTGGCCAGGGCCGGATCCTGGTGATCGAGCCGAGCCTGGACCGCATCGCCGCCGGGAAGGAGACGGTGCCGGAGGGCGTGCGCGTAGAGGATTGCCGCCGCTTCATCGAGAACCTGATCTTGTGGGCCATTGGCGGTTGATCCGTCAGAGCATAGCGTGCAAAGGCCAGCGAGTGCACGGCCCTGAACGGCGCTTATCGAGGTTGCGGCCAGCCCGATGGCGCAGGGGAGGCGCCGCTTGGGATGCGCGCCGGACTGGGCTGACGCTCCGGTGCGCCTGCGATGCCGTAAACCGGGCTGCCACGGCGGTCGCGTTCAAGGAGGAGCCAATGAGACGCATGCGGAGGTGTGAGAGCGGTTTCACGCTGATTGAGCTGCTAGTGGTCATCGCGATTATCGCCATTCTGGCGGCGATTCTCTTCCCCGTTTTCGCGAGGGCGCGGGAGAACGCGCGCAAGTCGAACTGCCAGAGCAACCTGAGGCAGATCGCGATGGGGCTGGTGCAGTACGTGCAGGACTATGACGAAAAGATGCCGCACTGCCGCTACACGCCGGATTCGAACCAGTTGCCGTCGCCCTTCACCAGCGCGATGGTCAACTACTCGTGGCCCCATCTGGTCGTGCCCTATCTGAAGAACACGGGCGTGATGAAGTGCCCCAGCGATGAACGCGCGCGCCCCACCTACCAGGGCAGTACGACCAACATGGAGGTGTGGTCGTACGGGCGTAACTATGGCTACTTCAACGGCGACAAGAAGGGGGCCGCGGAGGCCCTGGCGATGTCGGAGATCCCGCTCCCCGCGGAGACGATTATGCTTGGTGAGGGCGACAACTGCAACCGGATCGGCCCGCGGCAAGTGAACTGGCCGGGCAGCGGCACCATCTCTATCGACAAGCAGATCTCCGCGCAGCTCCTCGAGCCCCGGCATATGGATGGCATGAACTTCGCCTTCTTCGACGGGCACGTGAAGTGGTTCCGGCATGGGGGGACGCCAGCCCGTCTCTACTCCGTCGAGGAAGACTGAGCGGCCTCAGGATTCAGCCGGAACGGCCCTGGCGCCCCAACGGTCGCTGGGGCCGTTCCCACTCACGGGGCCGGCGAGGTCAATCCCCGCCGGCGAGTTCCTTGGCCATGCGGAGCGTCTCTACCGCGTAGCCGAGCGATTCGTAGAGGGTTCGTGCGGGAGTGTTGTGCGCGGCCACGTTCAGAGCGATCCGCTCCAGGCCGCGCGCGCGGGCCCACTCCTCGGCGCAGTCCATCAACCGCTTGCCCAGCCCCTTGCCCCGGCACGTGGGCGAGACGTACACCTCCAGCACGTAGGCGCGCGCCTCTCCCGTGAAACCGTGGCGGTTCTCCTGCACCCAGATGAAGCCGGCGCGTTTCCCCTGCCGGTTGCGCGCCACGAGTGCCGCGAAGGAATCTCCAGCAGCCGACCGAAACGCCTCGACCTGCGCGCTCACCTGACGGCGTACGTCGCGCGGGCTCAGGCGCCGCCGCAGATCGGGCGTCAGGCTCTCCCATGCGGTGCGTTCGTAGCGGCGGAGCATCCAGGGCCAATCCTCCGGCGCGGCCGGCGCGACGGAGAACTCCGGCTTTTCACTCTCCGCAGCCATCGCTGTTGCCTCCGTGGCGCCGCGCGCCTGCATTGCGGGCCTATGCCCCCGGACCCGCGATAACCTCCACTCCCATGTAAGGAACCAACACCTCCGGCACGCGAATGCTGCCATCCTCCTGCTGATAATTTTCCATAATGGCTAGAATCGCCCGGCTGGTGGCAACGGCGGTGCCGTTGAGGGTGTGGACGAACTCGACCTTGCCGGTCTCGTTGCGCCGGAAGCGAATGTTGAGGCGACGCGCCTGATAGTCAGTGGTGTTGGATGTGGAAGTGACCTCGCCGTACTTGCCGCGGCCAGGGAGCCACGCCTCCAGATCATACTTCCGATAGGCGGGCGCGCCCAAATCTCCCGCGGCGGTGTCGATGACTCGGAAGGGGAGACCCAGGCCCTTGAAGATCTTCACCTCGATGTCGCGCAGGCGCTCATGCCAGGCATCGGAATCCTCCGGGCGGCAGAAGACGAACATCTCCACCTTGCTGAATTGGTGGACGCGATAGAGGCCGCGGCTCTCGCGACCGTAGGAGCCGGCCTCGGTGCGGAAGCAATGCGAGAGCCCGGCGTAGGCCTTTGGCAGGGCATCCTCAGCCAGGATCTCGTTCATGTGGTAGCCGCCCAGGGTGATCTCCGCCGTGGCGATCAGCGAGAGGTCACTCTCCTCGATGTTGTAAATCTGCTTCTCCTGACCCCTGGGGTTGAAGCCAATGCCCTTGAGGACCTCCTGCCGGGCGAGATCCGGCGTCACCATCGGAAGGAAGCCCTCCTGCAGCACCTGATGGAAGGCATACTGCTGAAGCGCCAGGTCGAGCGCCACCAACCCGCCCTTGAGATAGTAAAAGCCAGATCCGGCTACCTCCGCGGCATGGCGAAAGTCGATGAGGTCGGCCGCTTCGCCCAGCTCCACGTGGTCCTTGGGGACGAAGGGGAATTGGGTCGGCTCGCCCACCACCTGGAGGATGCGGAAGTCCTCCTCGCCGCCTTCTGGCACGTCCGGGTGCGTCAGATTGGGGATCTGCTCCAACAGATCGCGCCACTCGGCCTCAATCGCCTGGAGGTCGGCTTCCGCCCGAGCGATCTGGTCGCCGAGAGCACGCAACCGCTCGCGCTGCTCTTCGGTCGGCTTCCCTTTAGAGCCAGCCTTCCGTTCCGCCCGCAGCGCCTCCACCTTCTGCAACGTCTGCGTGCGGCGCTGGTCGAGCTGCAGCCACGCATCCAGGTTCAACGTCACGCGACGCCTCTCCAGGTTGCGCCGCACCTCTTCGGTATTCTCCCGTATCCATCTCGGATCCAACATGCTTTGCTATCCTCCAAGCGCGGCTCCTGGAAGTTGGCGGGAAAGCCGCGCACCAACGCGAACTCATATGGCCGACCGGTGGATGTGCGGACGGCCCGTGTAGAAGAGACTTCTCTGCAGCGCCCGCATACTCCTCGCTACAGGAAGGCGATGAGCACGCACATGAAGGAAGCCTCCCCTGAAGCGCGAACTCTCTCTGTGAGGTCTTCCGCAAAGGAACGAACCGGGTTTCAGGCGTCCGGGCCTGCCGGTGTTCCATGGGGAGAGGAGAAATCTTCGGAGTGAACAGAAAGCAGTACGGTTTTACGCTCATTGAGTTGCTGGTCGTCATAGCGATAATCGCTATACTTGCGGCAATTCTGTTTCCCGTGTTCGCGCGTGCGCGAGAGAACGCGCGCAAGGCAAACTGCCTGTCCAACATGAAACAGCTGGGACTGGCGGTGATGCAGTACGCGCAGGACTACGACGAAGTGCTCCCGCCGACCTACAACGGTGGCAGCACGACCTACACGTTGCCCAACGGGAATCAGCATACGGGCGCGGTGTTGTGGCCTACGCTGCTCTATCCTTACGTGAAGAACACAGGGGTATACGTCTGCCCCAGTGATCCCAAAAAGTGGACGGGCACCTACACGGGCGAGATGTCCTACGGGATGAACACCTTTCAAGAGGAAGAGGCGCTGGCAACGATCACCAACCCGTCCGAGACGATGTTCCTGGCAGAGGCGGGTGGCGGCGACTCCTACGTCCTGGATGGCGATCCCGGTGGTACCAATGAAGAGATGCTCGGCTCCGCGGCCTATCCCATGGTTCCGCGGCACGGCGA
>Ga0116169_1001661_pt1 | contig 17818 bp, 19 predicted proteins | sample AD_UKC130_MetaG_FD_89796 | JGI IMG/M metagenome (GOLD analysis project Ga0116169, IMG submission 89796) | Active sludge microbial communities of municipal wastewater-treating anaerobic digesters from Canada - AD_UKC130_MetaG | ecosystem: Engineered > Bioreactor > Anaerobic > Digestate | place...
GTGACCCCGTCACACAATCCGCTAGCCGATGGCGGGTTCAAATACAACCCGCCCCACGGCGGTCCGGCCGACGGTTCGGCCACGGCCCAGATCGCCGAGCGCGCGAACGAGCTGCTCGCTGCGGGGTTGGACCAGATTCAGCGGGTCCCGTTTGAGCAGGCCTTGGCCGCGTGCGGAACTTACGACTTCCTCGATGTGTACGTTCAAGATTTGGCGTCAATCATCGATCTGGAAGCGATCAAGACAGCCGGAATTAGGATCGGCGCCGACCCACTCGGCGGCGCCAGCGTCGCCTATTGGGGCGAAATCGCCGATCGCTACGGCCTCGACCTGACGGTGGTCAACCCGAACGTCGACCCTACGTTCGGCTTCATGACCTTGGACTGGGACGGCAAGATCCGAATGGACTGCTCGTCACCGGACGCAATGGCCTCGCTGATCGCCGGCCGCGACCAGTTCGACATTTCGACCGGCAACGACGCAGACGCTGACCGGCACGGGATTGTCACCGCCGATGCCGGACTGATGAACCCCAACCATTTTCTGGCCGTCGCGATCGCTCACTTGTTCGGCGGGGCTCGGCCAAGTTGGCCAGCCGACGTCCAGATCGGCAAGACTCTCGTTTCGTCTTCGATGATCGACCGAGTTGCCGACGGCTTGGCCAAACCGCTGGTCGAAGTTCCGGTTGGGTTCAAATGGTTCGTGCCTGGGCTGCTCGACGGCACCTTAGGCTTTGGCGGCGAAGAGTCGGCCGGCGCCTCGTTCTTGCAGCTGGACGGAAGTGTCTGGACGACCGACAAGGACGGCATCATCCTAGCGTTGCTGGCGGCAGAGATTATGGCTACCACCGGCAAGTCACCCAGTGTGCTCTACCACGAACTGACCGAACGCTACGGTGCTCCCGCCTACGCGCGGATCGATGCTCCGGCGACGAGGGCGCAAAAGGAACGGCTCGGACAGCTAACCGCGGCCGACGTCACCGCGACCGAACTGGCCGGCGAACCGATAACTTCTGTGCTGACTGAAGCGCCGGGAAACGGAGCCAAAATCGGCGGGATCAAGGTGACCACCGAGTCCGCTTGGTTCGCCGCCCGGCCGTCCGGAACCGAAGACGTTTACAAGATTTATGCCGAATCGTTCCGTGGCGTTGAACATTTGGCCGAAGTCCAAGCCGCAGCCAAATCACTCGTTGACTCAGTTTTGAAACGTAGCTGAATCAGCCGTAGGGCCAGTTGCCTCCGCTGGCCGAAAGTCCACGGCCGAGTTCTTGGGCGCGGCGATTCCACTCCATCGCTCTGGCGGCAATCCAGTAACGCTGCTGCGCCATCAACACGGTCAGCGAGGTGCCCATTTCACGCGGGTACATCTTGCCGATGGCGACCGCAATTTCGCGAGCAGCCCTAGCGTCGTGGGCGGCATCGTGAGCGCGATCTAGCCTTACCCCATAGTGAGCGGCCACATCGCCGAGCCGTCGAGTCCCTGGCCGCTCGCGGTCAACCCCCCAGTCGAGCACGTACGGGTCGACCACCAGCAGGTCTTCCCAGTCAGGTTGGTCGAGTTCGTGTCGATCAGCCTCGGCCCGCAACAGCGTCAAATCGAAGGCCGCGTTGTAAAGGACCAAGCCGACCCGGCGAAGGACGAGGTCCTGCACCCAAGAGAGCACCGGCCGAAGTGCCTGCGCCGACATCGGCGCCCTCACCAAGTCCGAGTCCGTAATTCCGTGGATGTCGGCCGAGGAGTCCGGGATCGGTACCCCCGGATTGACCATGCCGATGAAGTCTCCGCCAACGTCAGAAAGTGCCGCGAAACTCACGATGCGGTCGGTTCGCGGGTTTACGCCCGTGGTCTCAAAATCGAGGGCCGCCAAAGGCCGGTTGAACCAGGCCGCCGGATCGTCTTCAATCGGCGGCAAGACGTTCTTTGCGCGTCGCCCCGGGCCCGACCGTTTCGGTTCAGTCGGCGGGTTCGCGGACGCTTCAGGCATTTGGCCCATCCTCTCGGGGTTCAAACTTTCGCTGATCTGCTTCAGCCGCTTGGTCAGCAATTGTCGACTTCAGGTTTGACAGTTCGGTTTTGCGCCGCCGAGAAGAAGCCAAAATCCCCGCCAACACAAGGGCCGCCACCACGCCGAGAGTCGCCCCGATCAAACTCGCCCATCTAAAACCGGGCGCTTCAACGTCAAAGATACGTTCCCCCGCATGAGCGGATGCAGTCGTCCCCAGCACCACCCACAGAGTCAGCCAATTGGGCAGAGCCACCAGCAAGCCGACAAGGACTACGACTGGCTTGAACGGCCAAGCAACTTTCGGCCGACGGGCCTGCCAGGCAATCATCACCGCAAAGAAGGAAAACACCGAGCCGTAGAACAGGCCCCACGCGATCCCGGCGGACATTCGCCCGTCGACGACCCGGCCAACACGTTGCGCCCAAGCGCGCGGGGCGTACGCCGAAAGGACTTGAAAGAAAATGACGACGGCGACCACGATGACGAGCGAAACTACTAATCGCCGAGCCCAAATCTCGACGGAACTTCGCGCGCCCGGACCTTTACCCGCCGGCTGAGTAGAAGTGTCGGAACGCTCTAACTCAGCCATGTGAACCATTGTGACACTTGCGTGTCCGTAGATCGAGAAGCCACTGAGATAGAATCAGTCCCGAGTCCATGGTCTTCCTCGTAACGCTGCACTTTGTCGCTGCAGCGGGAGCGCCTGCCCTCGTCAAGTTACTGGACCGGCGAGCGTTCCTAGTTTTGGCTCTTGCCCCAGCCATTTCCTTTAGCTGGCTGCTCGCCCCCGCCGTTCGGGCAACCAGCGACGATCCGACCTACGAACAGTATTCTTGGATACCGGGAATTGGCCTAAATCTTGACTTCACTCTCAACACGCTCAGTGCCGTGCTGGCCTTGTTGGTCACCGGCGTCGGTGCGCTCGTGCTGGTCTATTGCGCTTGGTATTTTCGGCCAAACGACCCGGAAATCTGGCGATTCTCCGGCGTTTTGACTGCGTTTGCTGGCGCCATGCTTGGCCTGGTCTTGGCCGACAACCTGTACGTGCTTTATGTGTTCTGGGAACTCACCACGGTGCTTTCCTTCCTGCTGATTGGACACAATCCAGAGCGCCGCGCAAACCGCCGAGCCGCGATGACGGCCTTGCTGGTGACCACTTTTGGCGGCCTGGCGATGTTGATCGGCCTGGTGGGATTGCACCAGCTGACCGGCACTGCCCAAATCAGTGAGATCCTCGCAAACGCCCCCTCCCCGAGCACGGCACTTACCGTTTCGGTGTCGCTAATCTTGGTCGGGGCGATCTCTAAGTCGGCCTTGGTCCCGTTCCACTTCTGGCTACCCGGCGCGATGGCCGCGCCCACTCCGGTGAGTGCCTACCTGCACGCCGCCGCGATGGTGAAGGCCGGCGTCTACCTCGTGGCATTGCTGGCGCCGACGTTCGCAAGCACGCCAGGTTGGCGCCCAACCCTAGTTGGACTCGGCATCGCCACCATGCTGATCGGTGGGCTGCGAGCACTTCGCCAATACGACATCAAGCTGCTGCTGGCCTACGGCACGGTCAGCCAACTTGGCTTCCTGATCGCGGTGGTCGGGGCCGGCACCCAATCGGCGGCCTTCGCCGGTTTGGCGATGGTGTGCGCACACGCGCTGTTCAAGTCCTCGTTATTCCTCGTGGTCGGCGTGATCGACCGTTCGGTAGGAACTCGCGACTTGCGCGACCTGTCTGGCATGCGAGCCGCGCGGCCGATGCTATTTATCACCACCGTCATTGCTGCTGCTTCGATGGCAGGCATTCCGCCCACGTTGGGCTTCACCGCCAAAGAGGCAGCGCTCACGGCCTTCGCTGACCTTGGGGCCGACCTTGGCTGGGGCGGCTGGGGCAACTCGGCGCTCGTCGGCATCGTGGCTGGCTCGATTCTGACCACGGCCTACTCCGCCCGATTCGTTTGGGGAGCGTTCGCCAACAAGCCCGGTGTCGAGCCCTGCACCCCTCGAGATTTCTCGCCAGCCTTCACCGCCGTGCCGGCGATCCTGGCTGGGTTCAGTTTGGTTGGCGGACTCTCTGGCCCCTACCTGACTGAGCACCTTTCGACCTATTCGAGCCAGTTCCCGGCCGGAAAGCATCATGGGGTGCTGACTCTCTGGCACGGGCTAACGCCTGCCGTTGGCCTGTCGGCAGTGTGCCTCGTCGGCGGCCTGCTTTTGTTCTACTGGCGCCGACCAGTGGCGGCCGCCCAACACGCGCTGGTAGATCGACTGCCGCTGCCCGAGGCCGAGCGCGGCTACCAACTTGTCATGCGCGGCCTCGACCGACTCGCGATCGAAGTCACGGCAAGGACGCAACGGGGTTCCCTGCCGGTCTACCTCGGCATCATCATGATCACTTTGGTGCTGGTCCCCGGTGTCGCCCTAGTGCAGGCTTGGCAGAAGCCAGCTATCTACTTGGCCGACAACCCACTTCAACTTGTTGGCGCGACCTGTATCGTCACCGCGGCCGTTTTGACCGTCCGCTCACGCGGTCGAATGCGTGCGGTGCTGCTGCTCGGGGTAACCGGTTACGGGACCGCAATCTTGTTTGTTGCCCATGGCGCCCCCGACCTAGCCCTCACCCAAGTCCTAGTCGAAACCTTCGTCCTAGTCACCTTCGTGCTCGTGTTGCGGCGCTTGCCGCCGTTCTTTTCTGATCGCCCATTCAACCTGTCTAGGTGGGTTCGAGTCAGCATCGGCGGCACCGTTGGACTAGCAGTCTCCGGCTTCGCGGTGGTCGCAGTAAACGCGCGCAGTAACACCCCAATTTCGGCCCACTGGGCCGGGCCGGCCTATGAGTACGGTGGCGGCAAGAACATCGTCAACGTCGCTCTCGTCGACATTCGCGCGTGGGACACCATCGGCGAGTTGAGCGTTCTGGTCGTTGCCGCAACCGGCATCGCCAGCCTCATCTTCTTGTTGACAGACCGCTCGGCCAAGACCGAACGGCCACCGCAGATCGCCACAGCGGACTCCACCTCGTGGCTGGCCGCGAACTTGCCCGAACAACGCCGCTCAATCGTCTTCGAAATCATCACCCGGTTGATTTTTCATACGGTGGTTGTCTACTCGATCTACCTCATGCTCTCGGGCCACAACTCCCCCGGCGGCGGCTTTGCCGGCGGACTGATCGCCGGACTCGCCCTGATGATCCGCTACCTTGCCGGTGGCCGCGAGGAACTCGACAACGCGGCGCCAATCGATGCCGGCGTCGTCCTTGGCTTGGGCTTGGCTACCGCTGCGCTTGCCGGCTTGATACCCACCTTGGTTGGTGGCGAGGTCCTACAAAGTGCCATTTTCGACGTCTCCATTCCGCTGCTGGGCGAACTTCACGTGGTGACCTCGGTGTTCTTCGACATTGGCGTCTACCTCGTGGTCGTGGGCCTGGCCCTAGACGTCTTGCGCAGTCTTGGCAGCGGCATCGACGACCACATCGAGACCGAGAATGCCGCAGCGAAAGCGCAGGTGAATTCATGAGCGCGAACCTTGCCTTAATCGCAGTCGTCGGCATCTTGGTCGCCGCCGGCGTTACCTTGGTGCTCGAGCGGAGCCTGACGCGAATCTTGATCGGGTTCGTCCTGATCGGCAACGGCCTAAACGCACTGTTCCTAGTGGTTTCAGGTCCGGCCGGAGCCGCGCCGATCCTCGGGATAACTGACGAACCCATGTCAGACCCACTCCCTCAAGCAATGGCTTTGACTGCGATCGTGATCTTGCTGGGAACCACCGCGTTTGGACTTGCCTTGGCCTATCGAGCTTGGCAGTTGACCGGCACCGACGACGTCCAAGACGACCTCGAAGACGACCTGATCCGTCGACGTGCCGAACGCGATCTGGCCTCGGCGACCTTCGACGACGGTGACGACACTCAACTTCCCGATGAGGCCTACGAGGGGAGCGACCAATGATCGACACCCTGCTAAACCAACTGGTCCTCGCGCCGGTGATCCTGCCGCTTCTCGGCACCGGCTTGTGCCTCGCTTTCGGCCGGCTTGCGGCCGCTCAACGACTGATCAGCATCATCATCTTGTCGCTGAGCGTCGCGGCTGCGGCAACTTTGCTGTTCAGGGCAGACAAATACGGGCCGCAGTCTTTCAATGTTGGTGGTTGGCCCGCCGACATCGGCATAAGTTTGGTAGCCGATCGCTTCAGCGCTCTACTGCTGCTGACTTCGTCCATCGTGACGTTGTGCGTGCTGATGTATTCGATCGGCCAAGGCATCGTCGAGTTCGGTCGCGACACTCCGCTTTCGGTCTTCTATCCGACCTTTTTGGTGCTGAACGCTGGCGTCTCCAACGCGTTCTTGTCGGCAGACCTCTTCAACCTATTTGTCGGTTTTGAGGTCCTGCTGGCTTCGTCATTTGTGCTGATCACTCTTGGCGGTACCGAAGCCAGAGTCCGATCAGGGACGATCTACATCGTCATCTCGTTGGTTTCCTCTGCGCTCTTCTTGATCTCGGTTGCGGCCGTCTACGCAGCGACCGGGACGGTGAACTTCGCGCAACTTGCTCAGCGAATCCCCGAACTCAATCCGGACGTCGCCCTCCTTTTGCAGCTGCTGCTGTTGGTCACTTTCAGCGTGAAGGCGGCGGTCTTCCCGCTTTCGGCGTGGCTCCCCGACTCCTACCCAACCGCGCCAGCTCCAGTCACGGCGGTGTTCGCGGGCCTGCTGACCAAGGTCGGCGTCTACGCCATTTTGCGAACCCAGACGCTACTTTTCCCCGGCGATCAGGCCAAGACGCTCTTGCTTTGGGCGGCGATCCTGACAATGGTGATCGGCATCTTGGGCGCAATCGCCCAGTCAGACATCAAACGTGTCCTTTCGTTCACTCTTGTCAGCCATATCGGGTTCATGCTCTTTGGTATTGCTATTGGTTCTGAACTGGCCATCGCCGGCGCAATCTTCTACATCGTCCACCACATCACGGTGCAGACGACGTTGTTCCTCGTGGCCGGACTAGTCGAGTTCCGGTCCGGGACCACCAACTTGGATCTGCTCGGGGGCCTAGCTCGGCACGCCCCACTGCTCGCGCTGATGTTCTTCGTGCCCGCGATGAACTTGGCCGGGATTCCCCCGTTCTCTGGATTCCTAGCGAAGTTGGCCATTCTTCAAGGCGGTGCGGCCGACGGAACCCCACTCGCATTTGCGGCCGTTGTTGCCGCAATCGCGACAAGCCTGCTCACCCTCTACGCCATGGCCAAGATTTGGAACCGCGCGTTCTGGCAACCCCTAGGCGAATACGAGGCCGACACCCCTGTTCCGCTGGCTCCAGAAAGTGCCGGCGGCTCCCTTTACGGCGGCAGCGGGGTTTCGACCATGACGCAACGCGAAACCAGCTGGACCGAGGCAAGCGAGGATGCTCGGTTGCCTCTTCGGATGGCACTACCAACGGTGGCCCTTGGCGCAGTGATGTTGTCGTTGACGCTGCTAGCAGGGCCGATGTTCCAACTCTGCGAACGCGCTGCCGTCGAACTCTCAGATCCGACGAGCTACATCCAGGCGGTGTTGGGCAATGCCTGAACGCGTTCGCGGACTAAGGCTCTGGCACGTTCCGGTGCTCGTGTGGCTGACCTTGATTTGGGTGCTGCTCTGGGGAGAACTGAACCCCATAAACCTTGTGAGTGGCGTGCTCGTCAGTTGCCTCGTTGTCGCGATCTTCCCGTTCCCCCACGTATCGGTTTCTGGTGCGTTCAGACTGTGGCCAGCAGTGGTGCTGGTCGCGCGATTCTTGGTCGACCTGGTTATCGCCAGCTTTCATGTTGCCTGGCTTGCACTTCGACCCGGCGCACCACCGCGAAGCGCCGTGATTCGAATCGACCTAGTCAGTTCGTCGGAACTGCGCCAGACCCTAACCGGTGAACTCATCTCACTGGTGCCCGGTTCTTTGCTAATCGAACTGGACTCAGCTGGAAGGCGACTGTGGCTGCATGTGCTGGACTGCAAAGACACCGCCGACGCCGATTCAGCACGACTTAAAGCACGGGCACAGGAACATCGACTGCTAAAGGCAATCGGCACCGACGCCGAAGTTGCCGAGAGCGAACGACGACTTCAGGAGGGCTCATGACCGCTGTTGGGATAGTTTGCGCGATCCTGCTGGGACTTACCGGCATGCTCTGCATGTTCCGGATCGTGCGGGGTCCAACCATGCTCGACCGCACGGTAGCGGCCGATGTCTTCGTGGCCGCCTGCGTGGGTGCGATCGGAGTCGAAGCGGCACTCGGTAAACACAGCACAACCTTGCCGATTCTGATCGCGCTGGCGCTGGTTGCTTTCCTTGGCTCGGTGGCCGTCGCTCGCTACGCCGGTTCGAAAGCCGGGGCTGGCCGATGAACCTCGAACTTTTCCGAGACTTGCTTTCGGGAACTTTGCTGATAACCGGGGCGGGCTTCGCTTTTGTTGCTTCGGTCGGTGTTGTGCGGTTCCCCGATGTGCTCACCCGAATGCACGCGGCCACCAAGCCGCAAACTCTCGGCCTGCTGTTGATCCTTGCCGGACTGGCCGTTCGGCTAGACAGCATCAGCGACCTGACTCTGATCTTTGTCGTTGCCCTGTTCCAACTTCTGACTGCGCCGGTTTCAGCCCACATGGTCGGGCGGGCAGCGTTTCGGACCGGCCAAGTTGACCACGAATGCCTAACCGTCGACGAGTCTGAATAGCCATCACCGCAACTGGGGCATATTGTCAGGGCATGATCCGACTTCTTATCCGCGCGGGCGTAAACTTGATTTCGGCCGCGATCGGCCTGCTGGTTGCCGACTACTTCCTCGATGGAATGACCGTTACCGCATCAGGCTTGGCCCTCACAGTGGTTATTTTTGCGCTTTGCCAAGCGATCTTGACGCCCTTCATCTTCGTGGTGGTCAAGCGAAACGCGGATGCTTTTCTCGGTGGCGTGGGAATCGTTTCGACACTTGTCGCGTTGCTGGTCGCAACCTACTTGGGCAATTCAGTCACCATCGAGGGTTTGAGCACTTGGTTCGTCGCGGCAGTGATTGTTTGGTTTGCTGCGGCCGTCGCCAGCCTGCTTGTCCCGTTCATTCTGATCAAACTCGGCGTGGACGAGGCCCGCAGTCGCAAGTCGGCCGACAACACCTGAGCAATCAGATCAGGTCCACGACGACGGGGGCGTGGTCACTTGCTCCCTTGCCTTTGCGCTCCTCCCGATCGATCCAAGCGGTTTCGACCCGCGCTGCCAGTGCTGGGGTGCCTAGCAAGAAGTCGATCCGCATTCCTTCACGTTTAGGGAATCGCAACGCTCGATAATCCCAGTAGGTGTAGACGCCAGGTCCTGGCGTGTGGGGGCGCACCAGATCGGCATAGCCGGCGTCCACAATCGCATTGAACGCCGCACGCTCTGGTTCGGAAGTGTGCGTCTTGCCTTCAAAGACGGTTGGATCCCAGACGTCGTCGTCGGTCGGTGCGACATTCCAGTCGCCGGTCAGCGCAATTTGCGCCGCCGGGTCGGCCGCGAGCCAACTCGCGCCGGCTGCTCGGAGTTTGGCGAGCCAGTCGAGTTTGTAGGCGTAGTGCGCGTGGTCTAGTTCGCGGCCGTTAGGCACATACAGACTCCACATTCGGATTCCGCCGCAGTTCGCACCGACCGCACGCGGTTCAAGCACATCTTCATAGGTCGGCTGGTCGGCCGAGAAGGTCGCGTCGACGTCGGTGAGGCCGACTCGGGAAATTATTGCGACCCCGTTCCACTGGTTCAGCCCGACGTGCGCGTACTCGTAGCCGCGAGAAGTCAACTCGGCACTAGGGAACTGGTCGTCGCGGCATTTGGTTTCTTGGATTGCCAGAACGTCGACGTCGTGGCGCTCAAGCCAGCCGGTTACTCGGTCGATTCGACTCCGCAGCGAGTTCACGTTCCAGGTTGCGATCCGCATTAAAACCCAACTCTCAGGGGGTAGGAGGCGTCCCCTTCGGGACCGGTGTTCACCCCCAGCACGTGATGTAGTTCGATCTCGTTTCGCTCGAACGCCAACCTGGATCCGGCCATGTATAGACCCCAGACGCGCGCTCGACCGATCGAGACTTCAGCTAGCGCCTCGTCCCAGTGGGTCTGAAGATTCTCGCACCACTGCGTCAAGGTGAGTGCATAGTGTTCGCGCAGGTTCTCCAGATGACGAACCTCAAAGCCAGCATTCTGCATTGCGGTGACGATCCTGCCAGCACCGGTCAGTTCGCCGTCTGGGAACACATACCGGTCGATGAACTGACCGGCCAACGCCCGCGAGTTGTTATCTGGCCGAGTTATGCAGTGGTTGAGCATTCGGCCGCCCACCTTTAGCCGGTCGCGCGCGAACCCGAAATAGGCGGGGTAGTTCTTCACCCCGATGTGCTCAGTCAGACCAATCGAACTGACCGCATCGAACCCGGTTTCGGCAACGTCGCGGTAATCGCAGTGCCTCACTTCGGCGGTCGCACCTAACCCCTGACGGTCGATCTCGCTCGCTGCCCAGGCGGCCTGCTCTGCCGACAAAGTCACCCCCAAGGCGCGAACGCCATAGTTGCGCGCGGCAAACCGAACCATCGACCCCCAGCCACAACCCAAATCCAAAAGTCGGTCGCCCGGCTTGAGGTCGAGCTTTCGGCAGACGAGGTCGTATTTTTCGTCTTGAGCCTGTTCAAGGGTTGCGGTATCGACTGGAAAGACCGCACACGTGTAGGTCATCGATGGCCCGAGCACCAACTCGTAGAACCGGTTCGACACGTCGTAGTGGTGTTCGATCACCCCGGCATCGCGTTCTTTACTGTGGCGCAAACCTTCGACGGCACGGCGCCACTTGGGCAGATGCTCCTCGGCTGGCGGGGGTGGCGGCTTGAGGCTTGAAAGCCCCAAGCTTCGCAGAATTTGGATCGTCTGCGCGGCCGACGGCATCCGGAACTGGACATGGTGCAAGAGAAGCTTCATCGCCTCATATGGGTTCCCCGGGTGTACACCGAGTAGTTCCAAGTCGCCAGCAACGTAGGCGCGCGCGAACCCCAAGTCGCCAGGAGCGGTCAGCAGATACGCCAGCCCGCGTTCGTTGTTCAACCGAAGCTGGATCGGCGAATCCGATGGCCCGGCGGAACTGCCGTCGTAGGCAACGAAACTGAAAGTCGGGTCATCACGGAGCAGAGCCGTGAACGCCGATGCGATGGTCATTTTCTGATCAGTTATGACACTCATGAGTTTCGTACCGCCTTTTCGTATAGCGAACTCAGCCTTGAATCTGGGTCGTACTGCTTCCTTATCCGGTCTAGACCGGCGGTGTCGTAAAGGGAACTGAAGTCGACCGGGTCGTAGAAGGACTCCGAATAAAGCGACTTGTGTCCGCCAAGTCGGTGTACCTCGGTTTCGATCTGACGATTCACGGCGCCTGGTTCGGAGTCAGCCGGCACCACAACGGTTCCCCAGAACCCGACGTTTACGTACGTCTTGTTCGGCTCTAACGGGTACGTAGGCCACCTTTGTTGCGTGCGCAACGGACACAGCCAAACCGGACGCATCCCAATCTCTCGATCAAACCAAGCCAAGAATTCTGGCAGCCGATCTAGTGGGACTTCGATGTCTTGGATGACCCGTTCTCGACCAGGAATCGCCTTTACCCGGTCCAGCAGTTGGCTCAGCCCGATCTTGCTGTCGAGATGGACGAGTCGGTGGTAGACGTCGCTTCGCCGATAGCGCCGCGGCCAAATCCTGCGCACGAGTTTGTTTTGGGCACCGAACGCGGCCGAACACCAAAACCAGTCGGTGTCCCAGCGCCACAGATAGTCGCGCATGGTCAGCACATCAGCCGTTCGCGTCCTGATTGAGCGGTAATAAATCTGGTCGCCGCCGTAGTCGCTGGTCGGTCCCGCACCGTCGACAAATTCAGCCAAAGTCAGATACAACTCAGTCGGGTCAAAACTCGTTCCGTCAACGGCATCGACGCGGATGCCCTCGTACTGGCCGGTTTCGGCGATCGCTTCGATCGCGGCGGCCAGTTCGGTGGCATTGAGGAACTCAACGTGCCGAAGGCGCACGTGCTGCGGAGCTGGCTCAAGCGAGATCTTCAGCCGGATTGCGTATCCGAGGCTGCCGTAGGAGTTGGGGAAGGCGGCAAAAAGTTCACGGTGTTCATTGTCTGCCCGGGCGGCGACTAGTTCGCCTGCGCCGGTGAGAATCTCCATTTCTTCGACGGCCTCATGCGGCAGTCCGAGCCGAAGCGAGGTCGATTCGATTCCGAGCCCGGTGACTGCGCCACCGAGGGTGATTGTTCGCAGTTGTGGGACGACAGTGGGCACTAGGCCGTGGTCAAGAGTTTCTTCCACGAGGTCTTCGTAGGTGCACATGCCTTGAACCTGGGCAGTTCGCGCCGACACATCGATCTCGATGACTCCGTCGAGGCCCGCTACATCGAGGCCGCGTGTTTCGGTGCTGGCACGGGGGCGAAACAAATTCGACGTGGGTTTGGCTAGACGTACCGGTTGACCCGGATCAAGTTGGTGCCAAGAAGCAAGCAGGGCTGCGGTTGCACGTTCATGCTGCTGCCAACCCTGCATATTTGCAGGCTAACCCCGTCTTGACAGTTCCACGAGCCAGACGAGCGCCTCGGCCGGCTCCGTTCCAACTATTTGGACGGCGCCTGCAGCCGAAATCCGAATCTCGTCACCCTTGCCGAGCCGTTCGCCAGCACAGTAGATTTCTCCGGCGGTGACATGAATCAACGCCCCACTGACAACTTCCACTTCGAGCGGTTTTGCGGTGGTCGGCCGCGCTACTTGCAGCCGGGCGGGCGAGTGCATCTCAACCGTTTCATGCAGCCCAGCGCCGACCGGGATCTGCCTTAGGTCATATTGCGGATCTGCTTCGTTAGTGCTTCGCAGCATCATCTGAACGAACGTCAGCGGTTCACTCGCACTGGCGTTTCGTTCGGCGTGGGTTACTCCGGTGCCCGCACTGAGTCGTTGGGCAGTTCCTGGCCTGATCTGGCCACCGTTTCCCGTCGAATCTTCATGAGCCAGCGTTCCCTCGAGCACCCAGGTGACGATTTCGGCGTCGCTGTGCTGGTGTTCGTCGTAACCGGCACCTGGTGCGAGCTGCTCTTCGTTGATCGCCACGATCGGACCGAAGCCGATATTTTCGGGGTCATAGTGGCGACCGAAGGAGAACGAATGCCAGGTGTCGGTTCCTTCGCCGCTGGTGTGGAACCGGTCGGCTGCTCTTCGGATTTCAGGCATAGCCGAGTTCGTGGAGTCGGTCGTCATCGATACCGAAATGGTGCGCGATTTCGTGAACGACGGTGATCCGCACTTCCTCGATCACCTGCGCTTCAGTTTCGCAAATGGCCAAGGTGGGGTTTCGGTAGACGAAAATTCGGTCGGGAATGACGCCCGCATAACCAGAGTCTCGTTCGGTCAACGGAATCCCGTCGTAGAGGCCTAACAGATGCGGGTCATGCGCGGGTGCGTCGTCTTCGATAAAGAGAGCAACGTTGACCATTCGCGCCTTCAAATGCTCGGGGACCTTCTCTAGCGCCTCCACGACGAGCGCTTCGAAACGGTCCTCGTCGATTTCGAACATGGCCTAATCGTAGGCCGATGGGTCAACGCAATCGGGTCTTCGGTTATGATGTTTTCGCTGTAAGGCCCCCATCGTCTAGCGGCCTAGGACGCTGCCCTTTCACGGCAGTAGCACGGGTTCGAATCCCGTTGGGGGTACGCGTAGATCCGCACCGGTTTCCGGTGCGGATCTTTTCGTTTGACGCACACCCGGAAACGATCCCCCAAACGCGTCGATAGTTACCAACGAGTAGGGTGCGGTCCGCGGACGCAACATGCGCTCTCCGCAAATGGAGGCTCGCAATTGGCGAGCATCAAATGGGGATAGGGGAAAATCGATGACTTCGTCGTCATGCAAGAAATTAGTCGGGTTGGTTACAGGCATTCTTGTCGTACTTGCAACCTTGACATTCAATGCCAGTTCGGCAGGCGCAGCAACCACGCTAGCCGTTCCGGGGAGCATCAAGGCCACACCAAAAGCGCTAAGCGCCACAATCTCTTGGGCCAAGGTTTCTGGCGCGGCCAAGTATCGGGTCGTCTACCGCGAGGAGGCAGTGACCACAACAAAAACCCTGTTGCCGGCCACGACCAATGTGACACTCACGGGCCTAAAGCCAAGCACCAAGTACGTCTACACCGTCTCTGCCCTAAATTCGAAGGGTGTCGAAGGTAAGCGTTCAGCTACGTTGAAGTTCACCACGACCAAGTTGACGGCGCCCACCGGCGTCGAGGCAGCCCCGAGCGCTGCCGGCCCTGGCACCGATATCACCTGGAACAAGGTTGCGGGCGCGGCTAAGTACCGAGTCGACTACCGCGAAGATAGTGCAACCACGAGTGCCGTGATTTTCCCGGCCGCAGCCAGCACCGGCATCATGATCAACGCACTCAAGCCGAATACAAAGCACGTGTTCACCGTTTCGGCAATTGATGCCACCGGTGTCGAAGGAACCCGCACCGCCAAGATCAACTTCACCACGCGGGCCGCTGCAGCTCAGCCGACAACCAACATCAACGCCAACACGACCGGCGTTCCTGTTGCTCTGCGCAACAAACTCGTGCTCAATGCCCCGGCGAGCCAGAAGCTAGTAATTACCGAACCCAAGCAGATCATTAGCGGATTGGACTTTGTCGGCAAGATTAGGATAAAGGCAAGTGGCGTAATCATCAGGAATACTCGCGTCCGCGGCCAAAACAGTGACGGTGACGGCTTGATTCAAGTTGATGCCGGCGTTACAGGCACGCTGATCGAGGACTCGGAAATCTACAACGAGTGGACTGATCTGACTGCCCACAATGGCACCATGGGCATAGTCGGAGAGAATCTGACCCTGACTAGGGTTAACGTCCACGACGTGGTCGACAACGTCCACCTCATCGGCGGCAACGTCAAAATTCAGGACTCATGGTTGCACAGCAATCATCACTTCGAGAATGACAAAAACGCCAGCAACGGGCCCACCCACGACGACAACATTCAGATGCTCGGCGGCGAGAAAATTCTCATCACCGGAAACCGTCTCGAGGGTTCAAAGAACTCCGCGATCATGGCGGCGCAGGATAAGGCCGCCATTAAGGAACTCCGCATCGAAGGGAACCTCATCGGAGGAGGCAAGTGCTCGATCTATTTCCTGGCCAAGAGCAATTTCGGCGCAATGGCAACCTACGGAAACAAGGTAATCGGCAACCAGTTCCAGCCGACCCAGAACACTAACAACCGCTGCGCCATTTATCCGAACAAGGGTTCTGAGCCGACTCTGTCAAATAACATCTGGGCTGACACAGGAAAGCTAGTCGAGTTTGGGGACCAAAAGGCCAACTAGTCTTTGACCAGCAGTGCCTTGCCTAGCAGAACGTCGCCCCAGCCCACTGGGGCTGGGGCGACGCCTTGCATCTTGGCCAAGCGAAGGGTTACCACCGACCAGATAGGATGGATCGGTCATGCAACTTCTTCACCGTTTCCGAACACGACCAAAAGCCGACGAGCCACTTCCGCTGCCGGTGGCGGCTTTTACTGCCTTCACCTTTCTGAGTGCGCTGGCAGTGGGCGTCACCTCGACTGACACCTTTAGCCGACTAACGATGCTCGGCGGGCTCATCGCTTGCGTTGCGATTTGGCAGACAGTTCGCGACCCGCTGGTGATCACAAGCCTAATGACGATGGTGTTTGGCGCCGTGCTCGGTTGGGGCCTGAATTTTTACGACCGGATCTGGTGGTACGACGATCTGGCCCATTTCTTGTTCTCCTTCGTGACCGTCATGGCCTTGGCGCGCTTGGCCCTTCCTCGATTCCGAGCCGACTCAGTGGTGCTCCTGATGGTTGCCACCTGGCTTGCGTGGCTCGGCATTGGCTCCCTCTGGGAGATTGCCGAATGGACCTCGGACCAACTCGCGAATACCGAACACTCTCGCGGCTACACCGACACGATGCACGACATGATGTTGAACTCGGCCGGCGCCGGAATCGGCATGTTTGTCTATTGGCGTTGGCTGCACCTGCCAAGCCACGATCGCGACCTCGCGGAATAGGCATTCGGTGTCTGGCCGCTTTGCTCCGTCGCCATCAGGTGACCTGCATTTAGGGAACCTGCGCACGGCTATTTTGGCGTGGCTCTTCGCTAAGTCTAGTGGCCGCGACTTCTTGATTCGGGTCGAGGATTTGGATCAACAACGGTCGCGGCCGCAGTTTGAACAGAGCCAGTTGGCGGACTTGGCCGAGCTTGGGATTGAGTCCGATTCAGCGGTTGTTCGCCAGTCAGAGCGTGGCTACCTCTATGTGGAGGCACTTGCCCGCCTCGAGGCCGCTGGCCTTACCTACGAGTGCTTCTGCACCCGGCGCGAAATCGCTGAAGCGATCAGGGCTCCCCACACCCCAGCGGGGACGTACCCGCGCAGCTGTCGCAACCTGACTGTGGCTGAGCGGCAGTCGCGTCGAACTGAACGCGAACCGGCCATTCGGCTGCGCGCGACCGAACCGAATTGGACGGTCACCGACTTACTTCACGGACGCGTCACTGCGTCGATAGACGACTTCGTCTTGCGCCGTGGTGACGGCGCCTTCGCCTACAACTTGGCCGTCGTAGTAGATGACGCAAATCAAGGAATCGACCAAGTAGTTCGCGGCGAGGACCTGCTCGATGCGGCGCCGGCGCAGGCTTATTTGGCCCAAGCGCTCGGCTACGACGAACCGACCTACGCCCACGTTCCGCTGGCGGTGAACGAGTCCGGCCAGCGGCTCGCGAAACGAGACGGGGCGGTGACCTTGCGCGACCTTTCCGTACCTACTGCGTGGGACCTTATCGGCCGCTCACTCGGGGTTCGCGCACGTAGCCTTACTGACCTGCTCGGTGAGTTAGATCCAACGAAAATCTCGACCAAACCGTGGGTTGTCAAAACCTAGGTGACCCCGTTTTGGTTCCTTGGGAACCGGTCGGGTAGGCTTGCGTTCGCGGTTATTCCGCACGCATATGGCCCCGTAGCGCAGTTGGTTAGCGCGCCGCCCTGTCACGGCGGAGGTCGCGGGTTCGAGTCCCGTCGGGGTCGCAAGACAAGATCGGCCTTCGGCCTGTGGAAACACAGAGCCGGGGGCCGTTCGCATTTCCCAACTCACCCTCGTCGACAACACCTCGGCATCAAGGCTTCGGGCAGGATCCTGACCGGCGCGGAACGAGACAAGGCCAAACTGCGGCTGGTCACCCCTGACGAAGCCCGATTCACGGACCCTAGAGAAACGTGCGGCCACGCTTCTCCCGGATCAGGAGAGGCGTGGCCGCTTGCTTAATCAGACTTAGGCGAGCGCCTTTGCCTTCAGGCCGTCAAACTCGGCCTGAGTGATGACACCGGACTCGAGCAACGCCTTCGCGCTTGCGATCTGATCGGCAGGGTTGGCCGATGCGCCGGCAACCTGTTTGATGTATTTGTCTTGGGCTGCCTTCTGCTGCGCGATCGCGGCCAACTGGCGGTCCGACATGCTGCGGCCACGGGCGATCAAGTAGATCAACGCGCCGAGCCACGGCACGAAGATCAGCAAGAGTGCCCAACCAGCCTTGCCCCAGCCGCTCAAGTTCTCATCGGAGAACAGGTCGAAGATGCAGCGGAACCACACCATGAGTGCAGCGATCCAGATAAAGAACCAGAAGCTCCATAGGAGCACTTCCCAGAAGTCTGAGGTTATCGAGTCCATTCCATTTTCCTTTGTTCGTGTCAGCAAGCTTGACGTCATTTTTGGCGGCGGACACCACAACCAGGCTTCACCCGTA
>Ga0116169_1001662_pt1 | contig 17809 bp, 16 predicted proteins | sample AD_UKC130_MetaG_FD_89796 | JGI IMG/M metagenome (GOLD analysis project Ga0116169, IMG submission 89796) | Active sludge microbial communities of municipal wastewater-treating anaerobic digesters from Canada - AD_UKC130_MetaG | ecosystem: Engineered > Bioreactor > Anaerobic > Digestate | place...
CCAAAACCCGGCGGGTGATTTGGTCGGCAGAGGGCACAGTTGCCGCTTGGGCGCCGAAGGCACAGTCCACCACGACCAGTTCGTGACTGGCCGAAATCTGTTGCAGAACCGACTCAATTGCCGCCGGGCGCAGGTTGTGCCACATGTCCGGGCGTGGCACCCCGGTGAGTACGTTCGTTCGCTCATCCAAGCTGAGCAGATGGGTTTGCGCTGAGCCCGGTACTCCTCTGGTCACATCGCGACAGGCCGCCATCAACCCGCTGACGTCGTCCAAAATGCCCAACCATTGACCGACAGCGCCACCGTGCACGTCCGCGTCGACGATGGCGGTTTTCACGTCGGCCGCAGCGGTCGCCGAAGCCAGCGAAATCGCGAGCGACGTTCGCCCCGGCGCACCGGTCGGGCCCCAAATTGCCACGATCTTTCCGGACTCCACCTCAGTTGTGCCCACCACTGGCTCAGCGGTTTCGGCAAACCAGGCGGCCAAGTCGCCGATTCGCACTGGCCCGCCAATACCTAAATGCGCGCCGTCGGCCTCGACGGCACCGATACGAACTCCGTGCGCGATCAACTGCTCAACCACCGAAGCGTCCAGTCCCGCGCTACTAACGGCCACGAGAGCGGTATCGAGCCGGTGGGTGGCCGAAGTAGCCAACAAGTCCGCGATGTCAACGCAGCGCCGAACCAACTGAACCCGATCGTTGCGGTCAATTTCGGCTAACAGATCCGACTCCCAGCCTGCGCCGGCCGCCGAAACCGCGACCCGGATGACTTGGCTCACTGAACTCGCACCAGCGTCAGGTGCCCGGCCGCAGCCTCAGCCACCACTCGGGCGGTAGGTCCGGAGATCCCAGTGTCAACGACGATCGTGCGCGACCCCGTGCCGTCTGAATGCGACGCCGAGACCACTGAAGCTGCGGTCAGAATTCGCCGCGCCTCGACTGCTGGGTCGGCGTTCGGTCCAGGTCCGGACCAGACATCGACTCGCTGGCCAACTGACAGTCCCGGTGGCACCGACCCCGCCACAACCCGAAGCGGTAGTTGACGACCTCGACTGGCTCGGTCGGCGACCGCGTCTTCGGTGATCATCGTGCCCGCGGTGACGTCTCGCGCCCAAACTCCGCTCGGTAGTGGACCGTCGGCCGGCAATAGCGCACCTGCCGCGACTGCATCGACTCGTGCCGATACTGAAGTAAGGTCTGCCGGGTCGATTCGCTCCCCGCTGCGCACATCGGACCTGACCATCCAGTAGTCAGTTGAGTCTCGTGCGGCCGCCAACAGCGATCCGCCAACGACTGCCGAAATCAGGACGAGTGCGACTCCGAATAGCAGTCGTGGATTGCGCCAGCGTGACATTGGTAGGCGATGGGCCGGCGCAGGCCTCATCGCGTCTCCCCCCGGGACGTACATATGGCAATTTGTACTCACTTGAAACGCTGAGCGCCAGTGCTCGTCCACAGTCCGGTCGCCATGCCCGTTCTTTCTGGCTTTCGCGTGGAAGAATGTTCGCCATGGATCTGGACGAACGCTTCCTCACGCTCAGCGAGGTCGCAGACACGCTAAAGGTTGATCCACGGGTGGTCCGCAGCCTCATCGATTCGGGCGAACTCCGCGGAATTCAGGTCGGAAATCGCGGCCAATGGCGGATCGAGACGGCCGAATTCGAGAATTACATTGCGCGCCAGTACCAGCGTGCCGACCAACAGGGCAGCACCGAACTCACGCCTGAGAAAGCGTCGCAATAGCGGCCCACGGCACCGAAACTCGTTGTTGACCAACTTGCAACTGGACGAAGTCCGCACCAACGACCTGTATCGACCCCACGACAACTGCTGAGTCGCGGCGAGTGAGTCGGATTTGAGCGCTCTCCGTCCGCAGCATCCGGGCGAACTGCGCTCGAGTCCGACGCATCTTAGTTGCGGGGGCGACGCGACCGTCAGTGCCGAATACGGCCAGGATTGCTGCCGGGTTCACCGCCGCCCAAGGACCAGATTGGCCAAAAACGATCAGTTCACCAACGTATCGAACTGGGCCCTGGAGTCGACCGTATCCCTGCACCTCCACCGTGACTTCCCCGCCAAGCAGTTCCAACCAAGAAACTTCGGCCCAATTGGCGTCTTGCAGTTCGGCCGCGAGCGCATCACGGTCAGTCGCCATGGCGTCTGCCGTCGAGTTCTCGAGATCGGCGAATAAGCGTTCCCAGCGCATGGCCTCACCGTAGGGGGTCGCAGAGCAACCATTGCACACACCCCTGCTGACCCCAGGGTTGACAGGCTGCCAGTTAGCGTAGTTTGCTGTCCTTCATTGTTATTACATGTAGTTACATGTAATCTAAAGTCGATCGGGGGATCGCATGGAACTGGCTTCGAGCCACGACTTCGAGTCGATCGTTAGATTCGCGCTGCTGGTTGTCTTGGCCGGTTGGCTGTGCTGGATTCTGCTGGTATTCGCGGTTGCGATATTCGACCGGCGATTAGCCGCCAAGTTCGCTCCAGCGATGTTGCGCGGGCTACTCCTTGCCGGCACCTGCGTTGCCACTACCGTGCCGGCCCATGGCGCCGACGGAGCGCACTCGCCGCTCGACGGACTACTGCTGCCCGATCGCCCCGCCATCACTGCGGCGCCGGCTCCCACACCCGCCTTCGGGGCGCAAGTGGCAACTGCGAAGCCCAAACCAGAAACTCGGACGACCGTTGTGGTCAAGCCCGGCGACTGCCTGTGGTCGATCGTGAGCGAACGCCACCGCGGCGCCGACAACGCCACCATCGCAGCCGAAGTCGCCGCTTGGCATCAAACCAACCGCGAAGTCATCGGCCAAAACCCAAACCTGCTACAGCCCGGCCAACACCTAACCGAACCTGGAGAAAAATGATTACTGCAACCGCACTTGTTTCCGACCCATTCAACCCCAGCCAGGTGCCCCTGCCGTTCCCGCGGCGCACGCCCCTGCTGCCAGTGCCAGTCGAACACGGCGACGTCGGCGAGTTGCGACACCGCTGCGCTCGCTTCGCCCAAGTCCTCGCTGAAGCGATCTGCGGAACCCGGCCCGTACGCCAACTCGGCCCGTGGCTGAGCCCGGACGTCTACGAACAGCTTTGTCGTCACGTGAAGGGTCGCTTCGGCCCCGGCGTGCCCGCCCGCAGCCCCCGCGTGGTGTCAGTACACGTCTCCAGGGTGAACGAACGCTCGGCCGAAGTGACCGCCCGGATCGTGTTGAATGGGCGCTCACACGCAATCGCCATTGGCCTGCACCGTCAGCAAGACTCGAGCGAACGCCTACATTGGCGCTGCACCGCAGCCGAATGGGCGATCAACTGACCGCCGAAAACGAAGAACGTCAGCGGTTGTTTTTACGGGACTGGCGCTGAGCCTTGGCCTTTTTGCGTGCCGTCGCCTTGGCCTTGTTCTGACGCGCCGTCTCCGCGGCGTCATCGTCAGCGCCAAGCCCGGACTCGCCGACAATTTCGGCTTCGCCGTCTTCACCTGGCGCCGTATAGGTCAACTGCTTCGGCGTGGAGTCGTGCTCGAGACCCTTGGCCGTGACGTGCGGTTCTTGGCCATCGCCGTCCGCTTCGGTTTCAACCTCGACATTTAGGTTGAACAGGAAGCCAACGGACTCCTCGGCGATTCCGTCCATCATCGCGGTGAACAGTTCGTACCCTTCGCGCTGGTATTCCACCAAGGGATCACGCTGGCTGTACGCGCGCAGGCCAATGCCCTCACGTAAGTAATCCATTTCGTACAGGTGCTCACGCCACTTGCGATCCAACACGCTGAGCACCACCCGGCGCTCCAATTCGCGCGCTACCGGATCGCCTAGTTCGACCTCGCGGGTGTCGTAGGCGGCCAAGGCGTCAGCAACTACCAACTCGTTCAGCTCACCTGCATCCATTCGCTCCAGCCCACCAGCGGACTCCACCAGGTCCTCATGCGAGAGGCTTATCGGGTAGAGAGTTCCCAGCGCCGTCCAGAGCGTCTCAAGGTTCCACGAAGTCGGGTAACCCTCGGTCGCGGCTGTGGTGTAAGCGCCAGTGACATCTTCGATCATCTGACGTACGCGTGGCTCAAGGTCTTCGCCTTCAAGCACTCGGCGGCGCTCACTGTAAACGACCTCGCGCTGACGGCTCATCACGTCGTCATACTTCAAGATGTTCTTGCGGGTCTCGAAGTTCTGCGCCTCAACCATTCCCTGCGCCGAAGCGATCGACTTGGTTACTCGCTTGTTCTCGATCGGGACATCGTCTGGGATCTTCATCGTCTGCAAGATCCAGTTGACCCAGTCGCCCTTGAACAGGCGCATCAAGTCATCCTCGAGCGACAAGTAGAACCGAGTAGATCCCGGGTCGCCCTGACGGCCGGAACGACCACGCAACTGGTTGTCGATTCGACGCGACTCATGTCGTTCGGTGCCGATAACTGCAAGACCGCCAGCCGCGACGACTTCGGCCTTTTCGCTAGCGACCTGCTTTTCCAGCCGCTCGACGGTCTCTGGCCAGGCGGCCTCATACTCATCGGGCGTCTCGACCGGGTCCAGTCCCTTCTTACGAAGTTCGGCGTCGGCCAAAAACTCGACGCTGCCGCCAAGCATGATGTCGGTTCCGCGGCCAGCCATATTGGTGGCGACGGTGACCGCGCCTTTGTGACCAGCCATCGCGACGATCGCTGCTTCACGGTCGTGCTGCTTAGCGTTGAGCACTTCGTGGGCAATGCCGCGCTTCTTCAGCAGCTTTGCCAAACGCTCGCTCTTAGCGACGCTGGTGGTACCGATCAGCACTGGCTGTCCGGTCTCGTGCCGCTGGGCGATCTCATCGGCGACGGCGTCAAACTTGGCGTCCTCGGTGCGGTAAACCAGATCGGCAAGATCAGCACGCTGGATCGGCTTGTTCGTCCGAATCGGGACGACGCCAAGCTTGTAGATCTTGTCGAATTCGGCGGCCTCAGTGGTGGCCGTACCGGTCATTCCTGAAAGTTTGTCGTACAGGCGGAAGTAGTTCTGCAAGGTGACCGTGGCCAGCGTCTGGTACTCCTCGCGAATCCGGACGCCCTCCTTGGCTTCGATTGCCTGGTGTAGGCCCTCGTTGTACCGGCGACCGTCGAGCAGTCGGCCGGTGTGCTCATCAACGATTAGGACTTCGCCGTCAAGCACGACGTAGTCCTTGTCGCGCTTGAACAGTTCCTTCGCCTTAACCGCGTTGTTCAAGAAACCGATCAGGGGGGTGTTGACCGCGTCGTAAAGGTTGGCGATACCAAGTTGATCTTCGACGACGTCGATCGCGGCTTCGGTGACACCGATCGTGCGCTTCTTTTCGTCTACTTCGTAATGCTCATCGATCTTCATCGCGCCAACGATCCGGGCGAACTCGCCGTACCACTTGACTTCGTCTTCGGTTGGCCCCGAAATGATCAGCGGCGTACGAGCTTCATCGATCAAGATCGAGTCGACCTCATCGACGATGGCGAAGTTGTGACCACGCTGAACACATTCTTCAAGCGAATCGGCCATATTGTCGCGCAGGTAGTCGAAGCCAAATTCGTTGTTGGTGCCGTAGGTGATGTCTGCGGCATATGCCTCACGGCGCTGCGCTGGCGTCTGCCCAGCAACCACAACCCCCACGCTCAAGCCGAGGAAGTGATGAACTCGGCCCATCATCTCGGACTGATATTTAGCGAGGTAGTCGTTTACGGTGACGACGTGAACGCCCTTGCCCGAAAGCGCATTGAGGTACGACGGCAAAGTCGCTACGAGCGTCTTGCCTTCACCAGTCTTCATTTCGGCGATATTGCCGAGGTGAAGTGCGGCGCCACCGAGAATCTGAACGTCGAAGTGGCGCTGGCCGAGCACTCTGGTCGAAGCTTCACGGACGGTCGCGAAAGCCTCCGGCAACAGATCATCGAGAGTTTCGCCGTCCGCGAGGCGCTCCTTGAACTCGGTGGTCATTTCACGGAGTTGGTCGTCGCTGAAGGCGGCAAACTCTTCGCTTAGCGCATTGACCTGGGCGGCGATGGCGTCAAGGCGCTTGAGGATCTTGCCCTCGCCCGCACGCAGAATCTTATCGATGATCTTCGGCACGCGCCCAATACTAAGACCAGAGCCATGAGCGGCCTAGCCACCGGCCATCTCGGTTGAACGTTCAACCTATCTCAGCAGGCCGCACGCAGGGCAGAAGCCAGATCTCCATTGGCACGAACCTCAACTTCTCGCAGGCCGAGCCAACCGGCCAATCGCCAAAGTTCGGCCGCCAACTCCGAAGCGGTTTCGTCTGGCGCCTGCGGTTCAGCGAAGGAACCGTTAACGAGTAGGCGGCCACTTGCGCGATCGGCTTTCAGGTCTACGCGCGCCACGAGTTGGTCGCCCAACAAGAACGGCAGTACGTAGTAGCCGTGAACCCGTTTTTCCTTGGGTACGTAGATCTCAATTCGGTACCGAAAGCCAAATAGTTGCTCTGTCCGAGTTCGCTCGAACACCAGCGGGTCAAACGGGCTAACTAGCGTCCGAGCGTTCACCTGACGCGGCTTGGCCGCAGCAGCGTACAGATAAGCCGGCCGGTTCCAGTCGGCAATCTGAACCGGTTCGAGCCGACCGGTAGCCACTAGGGATTCGATCGCCTGAACAGTTGGGGCACCGGCGAGACGGAAATAGTCCGCAAAGCACTTGGCTGTACCGACCCCTAACGCCTTGGCCGCATGTTCAACCAAGAGCAGGTGGGCTTGCTGGGCGTTGGGTGGCTCCACCGCAAACACGCGCGCCGGTAACACCCGCTCGGGCAGGTCATACTCACGCTCAAACGCCGAGTTCCGTCGTGCCGCAGTGACCCGGCCGACGAAGAACAGGTACTCCAGCGCATGTTTGGTAGCCGACCAGTTCCAGCCCCAATTTTCACGATCTCGTTGTGGACCACCCAGCTGTCGATCGAGTTCGCGAGCAGTTATCGGCCCCAACTGTCCAACCTGCTCGAACACCGCCTCGATAAGTTCGGGCTGTTCGGCCCCGATTCGCTCCAGCGAGCCCCACATCCCATGTTTGGACTGCATCTTGTGTGCCATCGCCGGCCACAGGTCCACATCAACGAGAGCCGCTTCGTGCGCCCAGTACTCCACGAGCAGCCGTGGTGACCGGCCGGCTGCGGCGTGCAACAAGTCAACGTCGTACGGGCCAAGTCGCGAATACAACGGCAGATAGTGGGCCCGCTGCAGCACGTTCACCGAATCGATTTGAAAGAAACCAAGCCGACGGACCACCGAAGCAAGATGAACGCGTTTCACCTCGGCTGGCCCGGGCCTAGTGAATCCTTGAGCCGCAAGCGCGATTCGCCTAGCCTGCAGCGCGGTTAGCCTCACAGGACGTCGTCAACCAACTTGCTTCGCACGGCGAACATTGCCGCCTCCATCCGCGACTTCATCTGGAGCTTCTCCAAGATGTTGCGGATGTGGTTCTTAACCGTGTTCTCACTGATGAACAGCTCCCCAGCGATGTCACGGTTGCTCTTGCCGTGGGCGACCAAGCGCAAAACTTCGAGTTCGCGGGCGGTCAAGGTGGTCGCTGGCGCCGGACCCTTGGCCATGTGGACGAACTCATCCAACAGCTTCGTTGCCATGCTCGGGCTGATGAGGGACTGGCCGGCGGCTACCAACCGAACGGCTTCAGCGACCTGATCGTAGGTCGAGCCGTCTTTAAGTAGGTAGCCGGCCGCGCCAGCCTTGATTGACTCATAAAGGTCAGCTTCGTCATCGCTGGCCGTCAGCATGATGATTCCGGTAGTCGGTGCGGTCTCCTTGATCGCCGCGCAGATTTCAACTCCGCTGCGCCCTGGCATCCGCACATCCAACAAGACGACATCAAAGGGTTCTTCCGCGATGCGGACCATGGCAGTATCACCGTCGTCGACGTCTTCAATTTCGAAGCCTCCGTCGGCGCCCAAGACCATCGTCACACCGCGACGAAATAACTCTTGGTCGTCTACTAGAAGAACCCGAATGGCGTCTGCTGTCGTGCTCACGGTTCGATCATGCCACGAATCGACTACTCACTCTTGGACGGTGAGCCGCAAAACCCCGTAGTCGTAGCCCTTGCGGCGATAAACCACCGCGGGCTTCATCGAATCCTTCTCTACGAACAGGTAGAAGTCGTGTCCGACCAGTTCCATTTCATAAAGAGCCTGATCCAAAGTGATCGCCTTTGCGTCATGGTCCTTCTCACGAACAACGAGCGGTCCGTCACCCTGAACTTCCATCGAGGCGACGTGATGGATTTCGGCTCCTGTTTCGGCCTCTGCACTCGGTCGCAGGAGATCTGCAGCTGCCTCTTCCAAGGTGTGAGGCAGGTGCTTGTCACGATGGCGTTGCTGGCGATCGCCGATCTTGCGCAACCGGACCTCAAGCTTGTCCATCGCCGCGTCGAGCGCCGAATGTTGATCCGGCGAAGATGCCTCCACCCGGATCGCCGGGCCCGCGGACCGCAAGGTCATCTCGACTCGGGCGGCAGTGTCATGTTGTCGTGGATTTTTGGCGTGAGTCACCTCCACTTCGACGCGGCTAATCCGCTGACGGGCATCGTATTTTTCGATGCGCTGGAGTTTGTCTGCGACGTGCTCTCGAAAGCGATCCGAGATCTCACTGTTGCGACCGGTGACCACGATTTCCATGTTCGACTCCTCGCCTAGATATTCATTGCCCGACACTTTTGGGCTCATCTCGAACCTAGCCCGTCCGACGGCCTAACCGCTACTAATCGGCGAAGTGTTTTCAGTTCCCGCAAATGATTTGACGGCCGCAACGATCGCGCACCCAAGAATCGGTGTATCGGTGCTTTCGGCTAGCGCCCGAACCGCTTCGCAAAGCGTCGCTCCAGTGGTCAAAATGTCGTCGATGACCACCACGTGGGAGTGTGGCCCCAGTTGGCGTCGCACCCCCATCGCCCCGGCTAGATTCTGCTGGCGGGCCGCCTGATCCAATTCGTGCTGATCTTCGGGCTGACGAACCAACCGCAGGGCGCGAACGACTTTCGCTGCTACACCGAGCCGGCGCAACTGACTAGCGCTGCCGCGCGCTAGTTCGAGCACTAAGTCACGATCGCGCTCACGTCGGGACCGTCGACTCGTGGGCACCGGCACCAACACGACCGCCGAACGCACCCCGATCAGCTCGACGATTGCGGCCGCCAGAAGGTAGGACAACAGCCGATCATGACCGGTTTGCTGCCCAACCTTGAAAGACAGCAGAACTTCGCGTAACCGGCCGCCATAGGCGCCACCGGCAACCGCTGGCAGACCCGCAACCTCTCGGTGAATCAACTCAACCTTTGTTTGCACCGCGCACGCACGACAAGTTCCAAGACCTGGCCGACCACAACCGGGACAACTCGCGCCAAGGATCAGGTCGGCCGCACTTGCCAAGAGTTTTCGCATCCGGCAAGTCTCGAACTGGTCAGCCGGCGAAGTCACGATCCTAAAAGCGCGCTGTGGAAACTCAACCGATCCCTGAGACCTTGCCCAGATCGACCTTGACCCACCTCGTTCGGTCCAATACCCACAGCCCACCGGCCGCGTCTTGGAGGTAAACGTCAGGCTGGGGTTCGGCCGTTGCAAAAAGGGCAACTGGTTCGATTTCGCCAAGCAGTTGACCACCGCCGGGCCACGCCGCGATTGCCCCTGTCCCGTCAATGCGGACCGACTGAAGTTGTCTGACCCCGTCGGCCAAATAGCCGAGAGTGACACTCTCCAGCCACGCAACCTCAGTTACTCGTTGACCGGTCTTCAGCCGGACCGGTTCGGTCAGACCAATCGGCTTACCGCCGCGACGATCAATCCCGCCAAGGTACAGCCGATGGTCGACAACGAGGGCATAACGAGAACCGTCGGGTGAGACCGCGAAGGAGCTAGCCCGGCCCAGCCCATAGTTGGGCAACTCGGCCAACACGCGTGGTCCTGCACCGGTTACGACTCGTATCCGATTTCGACCGCCAACTGAATCAACCAACCAGACCGCCGCTTCGCGGTCGATTACTGGCCGCAGAAACTGATCGCCGCCGACTTCTATCGTGTCCTTGAGATCCTCTGCGGCCGTCACTCGAGCGCGGTCGGGCCAGACGGCCGCTACCTGGTCGTGACCGGTCGTAACCAACGCGGCTCCGGAGGCGTTCTTGCCCCATGGTCCAGAAACTGGCACTACTGCCAGATCGTGCACTTGGTACACCGCGTTTTTGACCACCGCAGTCACCCATCGCCGAGACTTGTCCGGACCAAACGATGCCCAGCCCAAAGCATCTTGGACGGCATCTCCAGCAGGCGCAACTACCGTTCCGTCGCCGGTGACCTGGATCCCAGTTACGCCAGGAACCTGGCGCAGAGTCCACGCGATTTGGGCCGAAAGTTGACGCTGCTTCGCGGCCGACAGCTCCCCCACTCGCGTTGAAAACTCGACCTCGGCAACTCCGTCGACAATCGGCACTGAGGACCGCAAGTCCGCGGCCTCACCCACGGCCGTGCTCAACCCGGGCGGGTCGGCGCGCTTCGGACCGATTGCGATACTCGTCATCAGCGAGGTCGCCAACTGATCACCAACAACTTCATAAACCGGCACCGGAACGACTCTTCGACCGGACTCGTCAAGGAAGTACAACTCGAACCCGCGAATGTAGTCGTCGAACCAACGTTGACTCACTAGGACGCCAGGTGGCGCGGTGTTGATCCGCCACTGCCCGTCCTGTTTGACCATGTCAACCTCTAGTCGCTCTGTTGCCGACGATGGGCTGAGCCGGCCCTGCTCATCTAAATAGGACGAAAGTTGCAGTTCGAGCCAACTCGATGCACCTTCGGTTTTCGGTTGAGCCACCGAATAGACCGTCGTCGACTCGTTCGGCCGCCAGCTTCGAGCCGCGCCTGCAGTTAGGTATTGGGCCGCTACCCGGTGCGAAACCGGATAGGCGAGCATCGCGTCGAGAAACCCACGCATGATCTGCTCTCGGCTTGCGCCCGGGATCGGCCCGGCCGGGGTGTAGCGAACGGTGCTCTGCCCCAGTCCACCGTCATCATCGACTCGCTCAACTTGGCCAGAACTTGGAATTGCCGCGCATGCTGCGGTCAGCACGCTAGTGACGATCAGCGCCACCGTGAGTCGAAGACGGCTAATCATTCGAACTCCGCCGGCATGACTGCTCCGCTGACCTGCTCGCCAACGTTTCGCGGCAAGGTCAAAATGAACTCGGTCCCCAGCCCCGGCTTGGACCAGACCTCGAGCCGGCCACCATGAAGCGCCGCGTCTTCGCGCGAGATCGCCAAACCCAAACCTGTTCCGCCGTGCGAGCGCGCCGGGTCGCCTCGCCAAAACCGGTCGAAAACCCGCCGCACCTGCTCGGCGGTCATTCCCACGCCGTGGTCCCGTACGGAAAGCGAAACTCGATCGGCCGCTTGCGCGACGCTAATTTCCAGGGTCTGGGACTGGCTGTACCGAATCGCATTCGCCAACAGGTTTCGCACCATGCGATCAACTCTACGAATATCGGCATCAACGACGGCCGGTTCAGCCACGCCAAGAGCCGTCGCCGAGATTTGGGCGCGCACCAGCGACTCGTCAGCGGCAGCGGCCTTAGCCACCTCGGCCAGATCGACCGGATCGAGTTCGAGGGTGGCCGCACCCGCATCGAAACGGCTCAAATCCAACAGGTCCGACAGCAGCGCCTCAAACCGGCCCAATTCTGCGTTTAGGAGCTCAGCCGAACGGGCCGTTTGTGGATCGAAATCACCGCGCGCCTCAAGCAAAACTTGGCTGGCCATTTGAACGGTTGTCAGTGGGGTTCGAAGCTCGTGCGAAACGTCAGAGACGAACCGTTGCTGCAGCATCGACAGGTTCTCCAGTCGGCGGATCTGACTTTGCAGACTCTCGGCCATCTGGTTGAACGAGGAACTCAGCCGGGCAATATCGTCATCGCCTTTGACGTGCATCCGCTGTTCGAGGTTGCCGGCCGCGAACCTTTCGGCGATTCGGCGCAACAAACGCAGCGGGTCGACGACCTGGCGCGAGACGAGCCAGGCGACCATGCCGACCATGATCAGCAGGACTGCACCGCCAGAAAGCAAAGCGTTTCGCACTAGGTCCAAAGTTTCTTGCTGGTCGGCCATCGAGAACACGTAGTAGAGCGCGTACTGCTCATGTGACCCAGGATCGGTTACCCGACTGCCGACGGTGACCACGGGAGTCCGATCAGGTGAGCCAACCGTCGACAGACTCGAAAATGTCCAAAAGACGCCCTGCTCCGAACCGACCTGTTTGACCAAATCTGGGTCGACATCTGCCAAATCTAGATCGCCCGAAGACCTCACCGGCGCTTGTCCGGCAGCTCCGAGTGGTCCGTGCAGAACGAGGTCGTAACTTCTCACTTCGCCCTTGGTGGCGGCCAACGAGTCCACTAGTTGTGTAAGCGCCTGCGACTGGGGGGCACGCTCGGTGTCCACGGCGGCGTCGAGTTGAGATTGGGCCTGCTCGAATCCGGCCCGCGCTTCAGCGATGGCCACTTCGCGCCGGTTGTCGGCAAGGCCACCGGCTACATCGCGCAACAGGGCAAAGCCGACGATCAAGATGACTGCGGTGCTCAGCAAGACAGTCGTTGCGACCACGCGGGTTCGCAACGAGCGACGCCACAGCCGAACGAGCGGGCGCATCAGTCAGCGGCCGGGGCAATCGCCTGATAGCCGACACCGCGCACGGTGCGAATCACCCTCGGTGACTCAGCGTCGTCTTCGATCTTCTGCCGCAAACGAGTCATATGGACGTTGACAAGTTTCGTGTCGCCAGGATGGTGGTAACCCCAGACCTTTTGCAGCAGCACTTCACGGCTGAAAACCTGTTCTGGTGCCGAGATCAGACAAGCAAGCAGATCAAACTCAAGCGGAGTCAGTGAGACTGGCTTGCCGTCTCTGGTCACCGTGTGAGCTTGCGGGTCCAAGACGATTTCACCGAATTCGATACGCCCGGCCAATGGATCGGTGCGCCGCAATCTGGCCCGTACCCGGGCGACGAGTTCGTTGTTTCGAAACGGCTTGGTGATGTAGTCGTCGGCGCCGACTTCGAGCCCATCGACGATGTCCGTCGTGTCGCCCTTGGCGGTCAACATGATAATTGGGACGCCCGAAACCGCCCGAATCTGGCGGCATACTTCCATCCCGTCAATGCCCGGCAGCATCCGATCGAGCAAGATCACGTCGGGGCGGAACTGCTCGAAAGCGGCCATCACCTCGTCGCCGGTGTTACAGATCCGAGTGCGCAGGTCCTCACCTTCAAGCACGATCGCGAGCATTTCAGCCAAGGCTGCATCGTCATCGACGACGAGCACGCGATCGTGCTTGGAACGGCGAACGGTCATGCTCAGTAGCGGTAGTGGTCCGACTTGTACGGGCCGGCCACATCGACGCCCAAGTACTCGGCCTGCTCCTTGGTCAACTCGGTGAGTTCAACACCGAGTGCGTCCAAGTGAAGGCGGGCAACCTCTTCGTCGAGATGCTTGGGCAGCACGTGAACCCCTAGTTCGTACTGGTCGGCCTTGGCGAACAGTTCAATCTGGGCGAGCACCTGGTTGGTGAACGAGTTGCTCATCACGAAGGACGGGTGACCGGTGGCGTTACCCAGGTTGAGCAGACGACCTTCGGACAAAACGATGATCTTCTTGCCGTCGGGGAAGATCCACTGGTGCACCTGCGGCTTGATCTCGTCCTTGACGATGCCTGGGATCTGCGCGAGGCCGGCCATGTTGATCTCGTTGTCGAAGTGGCCGATGTTGCCGACGATGGCCTGGTTCTTCATCTTCTCGAAGTGCTCGACCCGAATGATGTCGAAGTTGCCGGTCGTCGTGACGAAAATGTCCGCAAACTCGACGACGGACTCAAGGCGCTTTACCTCGTAGCCGTCCATCGCGGCCTGCAGCGCACAGATCGGGTCGATCTCGGTGACGATCACGCGCGCGCCCTGGCCGCGAAGCGACTCAGCCGAGCCCTTGCCGACATCGCCGTAGCCGCAAACCACAGCAACCTTGCCGCCGATCATGACGTCGGTGGCGCGGTTGATGCCGTCGATAAGCGAGTGACGGCAGCCGTACTTGTTGTCGAACTTGCTCTTGGTGACCGAGTCGTTGACGTTGATCGCCGGGAAGAGCAGCGAGCCGTCCTTGAAACGTTCGTATAGGCGCAGTACGCCGGTGGTGGTTTCCTCCGAGACGCCGCGGATGTCCTTGGCGATGTTCGTCCAACGCTGCGGACTGGCCTTGACCGAGCGGTCCAGGACGCGCAGGACTTCCTTGAACTCTTCGTTGTCGGTGGAATCCTGTGGGGGAACTACGCCGGTCTTTTCGAACTCGACTCCCTTGTGCAGCAGCAGGGTGATGTCGCCGCCATCGTCGAGCAGCACGTTCGGTCCGCCTTCGGCGAAGTCAAAGACTTTCTCGGCTTCGTCCCAGTACTCGGCGAGCGATTCGCCCTTCCACGCGAAGACCGGGGTGCCCTGCGGGTTTTCCTCGGTTCCGTTCACGCCCACCACGACCGCAGCGGCCGCGTGGTCCTGGGTGGAGAAGATGTTGCAGGTCGCCCAGCGAACGTCGGCGCCAAGTGCGGTAAGGGTCTCGATGAGAACCGCGGTCTGGATCGTCATGTGCAGCGATCCGGCGATCCGCGCGCCGGCGAGCGGCTTGGTGGTGCCGTAACGCTCACGCATAGCCATCAGGCCGGGCATCTCGTGCTCAGCGAGCTCGATCTCTTTACGGCCGTATTCGGCTAGGGACAAGTCTTTGACGCGGTAATCCATGGGCGTAAGCCTACCGGCGAGTACCTGCGCACACACAATCAGCGCGGAAACGTGGGGGTTTCAGCGCACGCCCGGCGGCAACGCAGGCGGGAATTTAAGGAATGGACGCAAATGCCACATCTGATCGAGCAGTTCGTAGGTCCGTTCCCGGCCGTTCGGTTTGGCTCGTTTGGTCATCACTGCGTCGTGCACAAAAGCCATCTCGGTGGCGAGAACTTGGTAGCGCTTTACCGCCTCAGCCGCCGTTGGCCCGTAGCGCTTTGCGAACTGACGGCATTGACTGCGGCGATTGAATCGCACGAGCCAAGGCACCTCGGCTGGGTGGATCCAACCGCGGCCAGCAACGTGAAGCAGCGAACGCGACAGGATCTCCAGTTGGCGCGCGCGCAGCACGATCGCCAGCACTCCCAACCCGACCAAAAGCCCACCCAAGACGATGTAGGCCAGCAGGAAGCCCACTCCCCCGCCGATCACGATTGAGGCGTTCCACAAGGCGTGCAGGCCGACGCTGCTGGCGAAGCCTGCCAAGATCAGCAACTTTCGTCGCCGTGAACTAGCCGTCTGGGCTGCCACCCCCATCGCGATGCCGATCGCTGCGGTGAAAAGTGGGTGCGCCAGTGGGCTGACTAGTCCTCGAACCACGAAGGTTGCCGTCGCCATTTCTACGCCGGTGTATGGAACTTCAGCGTCAAAACCGAGGTAGCTGGCTGCGTAATAGCCGACGTTTTCCATCGCCGCGAACCCGACCGCGACCATGCCCGAGATGATCAGACCGTCGAGCACGCCGTCGATCACGCGCCGCAGCCGAATCAGAGTGAGGATCAGGAAGAGTCCTTTGGCGAACTCTTCGGCCACCGGCGCGCCCAAGCCGATCAGCCAGTTCTCGCTCATCCCCAACTTGGACATGCCGATTTCTAATGGAAGCGCGATTGCCACGGCGATGACTGCGCCCCAAACGAAGGCTGCGGCCAAATAGCGAAACGGTTCGGGTTCTACTCGGTCAAGCCACCAGTAGGTAAGCAGCAGCAGCGGCAAGGGGATGAGCGCATAAACCAACGCCATCGAGGCCCCGGTGAAGGACCCACTGGTGGAGGCAATGAATACCGCCCCGGCTAGACCCACCGCCGCCGTCAACCACACCAAAACGATCAGCAAAGTGCGACCGCGTTGGCGGTACCGTTCCACCTTTGGCGGCAATGTCATGGTCACGACGCAAATCCTAGGTTGAATTCGTGGGCGTTAGGCTTACGCCGGGCGCCCGTAGCTCAGTTGGATAGAGCAAGAGCCTTCTAATCTCTAGGTCGCAGGTTCGAATCCTGCCGGGCGCGCTTTTTCGTTTCGACGCAAAAGGCCGAGGGTTTCAGTTAGTTGAATGACTGAAACCCTCGGCCTTCGCGAACTACTTGGTCGCTGCCGCGATGGCAGTGGCTAGTTCTTGCGGCGTCCGAGCTTCGGAGTTCTTGCCATTGATGTGAACCGTGGGAGTTCCACTGACTTCACGCTCGCTCGAGAACTTCTGCTGGGTCTCATCAACCCAGGGCACGAACTTCTCGGTCCGAACGCAACTGTCCAGGCCGGTCACACCGGCATCGTTCGCCAATTTGATCAATGCCGCATCATCAGGACCAGCGCCACCTTCGGCCGGCTGGTTCGCGAATAACGCATCATGCACCTTCCAGAAAGCCGCATCCCCCTGCTCATCAACCGCGCACATGCCGAGGTTCATTGCGCGACGCGAATAATCGTTGGTGCTCCCGTTGTGCAGGAACGAGAACGGCATGAACCGAAGTTCAATGGTTCCTGCGGCCGCCTGCTCCTGCAGGAAGCTCCCACTCAACTTTTCAAAGGAGCCACACGCGGGGCAAAGGAAGTCGGCGAATACTTCTACGAGCGGCGCATTAGCCTGCTTCTGGCCGGTGGCCGGGAACGGGACGCCGTCGTCAACGAGGTTCCGTGGAGTAACCACCTCAGTCTGGGTGGCGTTCTCGTCGGCGGCATTCTTGATCGCCCAGCCGCCAACCCCGATCAGCACTACCACTACGGCCACGATCGCCAAGGAGATGACGTTGCGTTGACGGCGTTCAGTCTTTTCACGCTCTTTGCGCATCTTTTCGGCGCGCGCGGCGCGGGCCTGACGATCGTTGGTCACGAGTGCTCCTAAAAATGGCAGATCCGGTACGCGCGAAGCCTACCTGCTTGCCCAATGTGGTCGCCTGAATTCCTGCGCGGAAAACGTGGCTCAGTTCTGACGAAGCGGCTACTGCTTCAACGCTGCAATGATGCTGGCCCAGTCTGCCGGGCTCCATGCTTGGGTTTCTTCACCGTTAACGAACCTCGCCGGGGTCGAGTCGAAACCAGGGTCCTTGGCTGACTTTTCCATGGCCGAATCGATCCACGGCACGAACTTCTCGGAGTTGACGCAGTCGTCTAGGCCTTCGACATCGGCAGTCTTCGCGAACTCCAATAGTTGAGGGTTCGTTGGACCTGCAGTGCGCTCGGCTGGCTGATTCTTGAACAGCACTTCGTTCACTTTCCAGAACGCTTCTGTGCCTTGGGCGTCGACCGCACACATGGCGAGGTTCATGCTTCGGCGAGGATATTCGTTCTTGCTCGCGTCGTGCAGGAACGCGAACGGCATAAACCGCAGCCGGATGTCGCCGGCGAATGCGTGCTCCTGCAAAAAAGCCCCGGTCGCGTCGTGGAACTGCTTGCATGCGGGACATTGGAAGTCCTCGTAGACCTGAACCAGCGGGGCCTTGCTGGCATTGACACCCTCAGCAACCGGGAAATCGACCCCACCGTCGGTAAGGTTTCGCGGTGCGGCTGACACGGGCAGGTCGGCCTTATCGTCGGCGGCGTTCTTTACCGCCCAACCGCCAACCGCTATCAGCGCCACGATCACCGCAACGATCGCAACCGAGATCAGGTTACGTTGGCGGCGTTCAGCCTTTTCGCGCTCGTTGCGCATCTGCTCAGCCCTTGCAGTTCGAGCTTGCCGATCATCCGTCACAGGTCCCCCAAG
>Ga0116169_1001663_pt1 | contig 17796 bp, 17 predicted proteins | sample AD_UKC130_MetaG_FD_89796 | JGI IMG/M metagenome (GOLD analysis project Ga0116169, IMG submission 89796) | Active sludge microbial communities of municipal wastewater-treating anaerobic digesters from Canada - AD_UKC130_MetaG | ecosystem: Engineered > Bioreactor > Anaerobic > Digestate | place...
GATGCCTTCGCTGCAGGCGGTGATGCGCTCGAAGTTGTGCATCACACCCTTGGGCTGGCCGGTCGAGCCCGAGGTGTAGACCAGCATGGTGAGGTCGTCGGGCGCACGGGCGATCCGGCCGGTCAGGGGCTCGGTGCGCGCCACGATCCCATCCCACGTGTCGTACGTGGTTGGCGGCGCCAGCGGGAAGGCGATGCGCGGCATGTCGGCGGGCACACCGGTTTCCTGGTGAGGCCAGGTGTCGAGCTTGCCGACGAACAGCAGCTTCGATTCGCTGTGTTCGAGCACGAATTTGACGGTGTCCGGCCCCTCGGTCGGGTAGATGGCGACCGTGGTTCCGCCGGCCATCCAGATCGCCAGTTCAGCGATGAAGAAGTGAGCGCAGTTCTTTGACAGGATGGCGATCTTGGCGCCCGGCTCCAGGTTGCGGCTGCGCAGGTGCGCCGCCATCCGGCGGGCCTGGTCCATGACCTGGCCCCAGGTGTAGTCGACGGGCGGTTTGCCGGAGATCGGCTGGGTCAGGTAGACCGAATCGCGATCAGCACTTTCGTGGTCGTAGACATGGTCCAGGATCAGCTTCTGTGCAGGCATCGAGTTCCTCCGTTGCGTGCGCCGATCGGCGTCACGTGTCTTATGGTTTTGGGCGCCGTACCGTTCGTCGGCGCGTCATCGTACCGTGTCAACTATCGAACATCTGCACGGCATGGGCATTGACAAGCGTCAAACTCGCCCTATTCGCGAAATCCCGACGATTTGACGACCGGCTCCCACTTGCTGCGGAAGTCGGCCAGCAGCTTGATGGTCTGGGCTTGCGATGCGGCCACCGGGGTCATGCGGGTGGCGCGGAATTTCGCCTGCAGGGCCGGATCGCGCATGGCGGCCTCGACCGCGCGGGCGATGACCTGCACCTTCGCGGCCGGCATCGATGCCGGGGCGAACAGGGCGTTCCAGCCGTCGGCCACCAGAGGCAGACCCGACTCCTTCAGCGTGGGAAGCGTGGGCGCCTCGGGCAGCCTCGCGGAAGAGCCGACTGCCAGGATGCGCAGCTTGCCCGCCTCGTGCAGCGGGATCAGCGAATCGAGCGTGTCCACCGCCACGGGAATCTGGCCGCCGAGCAGGTCGGTGGCCAGCGGTGCCGAACCGCGATAGCCGATCACCTGCGCCTTCAGGCCGGCCGCCTCGCCGATCATCAGCGCGAAGAAGTGCGGCAGGCTGCCGGTGGCCGGCACACCGAAGTTGGCCTTCTCGGGGTTGGCCTTCAGCCAGGCGATCAGGTGGGTGAACTCGCGCACCGGCACTGCCGCACCGACCGCCACCGCGAAGTCGTAGCGGGTCATCATCGACACCGGCGTGAAGTCGCGGTTCGGGTCATAGCCGACGTTGGATGCGACCAAAGGTGCGACCACGTGGATGGCCGGATTGCCGGCCAGCAGCACGTTCTGGTCGGGCCCGACCGCCTTGACCTGCTGCGCCGACAGCCGTCCGCCCGCGCCAGTCTTGTTCTCGACCAGCACCGGCACGCCGAGACGGTCCTTCAGGGATTCGGCCAGCAGTCGGGCCGCGCGGTCGGACGCGCCGCCCGGCGCATAGCCGACCACGATCTTCAGGGGCCCGTCGAGCAGCGGTGCGCCGGGCGCGGGCGTGGCGGGACGTGCCTGTTGTGCGCGCGCGGCGAAAGACTGCAGGGCTGCGCCGCTGCCCGCGAGGGCGAGGCAGGTGGCTCTGCGCAGAGGCGACATCTTCATGGCGGGCGTCTCCATCACTCGACGAACACGTCTTCGCGCTTCTTTCGGATCGCCGGCAGCAGCACGATGATCAGCAGGATCACCGCTATCGCGAGCAGCACGGCGCTAAGGGGCCGCTCGACGAACACGATCGGGTCGCCCTGCGCATAGCGCATTGCGCGGCGCAGGTTTTCCTCCATCAGCGGGCCGAGCACGAAGCCCAGCAGCAGCGGCGTCGGCTCGAAGCCGAACTTCATCAGGCCATAGCCCATCAGCCCGAAGGCCGCGGCCATCACCACTTCGAGCGTCGAGTTGTTCAGCGTGTAGACGCCGATGCAGCAGAACAGCACGATCGCCGGGTACATCAGCCGGTAGGGCACGCGCAGCAGCGAGACCCACATGCCGATCATCGGCAGATTGATGATGACCAGCATCAGGTTGCCGACCCACATGCTGGCGACCATCCCCCAGAACAGGTCGGGCCGCTTGGTCATCACCTCGGGGCCGGGCTCGATGCCCTGGATGATCATCGCGCCCACCATCAGCGCCATCACCGCGTTGGACGGGATGCCCAGCGTGAGCATGGGGATGAACGAAGTCTGCGCCGCCGCGTTGTTGGCCGATTCGGGCCCGGCCACGCCTTCGATGGCGCCCTTGCCGAAGCGCGACGGATCCTTGGCCAGCTTCTTCTCGACGGTATAGGCCGCGAACGAGGCCAGCACCGCGCCGCCGCCGGGCAGCAGCCCAAGCACCGAACCCAGGCCGGTGCCACGCAGCACCGCCGGCAGGGCCTCGCGCAGCACGCTGGCCTTGGGCCACAGGCCGGTGACCTTGCTGCCCAGCACCGAGCGGTCGCTCTCGGGGCCGTCGAGGTTGCGCAGGATCTCGGCGATGCCGAACAGACCCATGGCCAGCGCGACGAAGCTGATGCCGTCCGAGAGCTCGCCGATGCCGAAGGTGTAGCGCATGGCGCCGGTGTCGACGTCGGTGCCGATCAGCCCGAGCATCAGGCCGAAGAAGATCATCGCGAACGACTTCAGCACCGACCCGTGGGCCATCACCACCGAGGCGACCAGCCCCAGCACCATCAGCGAGAAATATTCGGCGGGCCCGAACTGCTGCGCCATGCCGGCCAGCGGCGGACCGGCCGCGGCGATCAGCAGCGTGCCGAAGCAACCGGCGACGAATGAGCCGAGCGCGGCCACCGCCAGCGCATCGCCGGCCCGACCCTGGCGGGCCATCTGGTGACCGTCCAGCGTGGTGACGATGGATGAGGCTTCGCCCGGCAGGTTGACCAGGATGGCGGTGGTCGAGCCGCCGTACTGGCAGCCGTAGTAGATGCCGGCCAGCATGATCAGCGCGCTGGTGGGCGGCAGCTTGAAGGTGATCGGCAGCAGCATGGCGATCGTGGTGACGGGGCCGATGCCGGGCAGCACGCCGATCAGCGTGCCCAGCAGTGCGCCGATCAGGCAGTAGAGCAGGCTCTGCCACGACAGCGCGACGCCGAAGCCGAGCGCCAGATTGGAGAAGATGTCGAAGTCGCTCAAGGGAATATCCGCAGAGGAAGCTGCAAGGCCAGCGGGAACAGCACGCAGGCGAACGCGGCGAGGCACACGGCCAGCAGCACGGTCTGGCGCAGGCGCTGCTGCGGCGAGGCAAGGCCTGCCATCGCCACCGCCAGGGTCGATGCGATCAGCAGACCGGTGCGCTCGATCGTGAACGCGAACACCAGCAGCGATCCCAGCACCAGCACGATCGGCTTGGCCCGCCATTTTTCGAGTGCCGCGCCGCGATGTAGGAAGGCCAGCGTGCACAGCAGCACGCCGAAGCCGCCCATGACCCAGGACAGCAGGATCGGCACGTAGCCCGGTCCCATCCGGTAGGCGGTGCCGACTTTCAGTGGCTGGCCGAACCACCAGCCGAGCACCGCGCACACCAGCAGAAAGAGTCCCGCTGCGAGATCGGTCGGCCCCTTGACCAGGCCCGTGGCGGGCGGGCTGGCAGGCGCTGGAGAGTCGTTGCCAACGGGATGACCGGACGCCGCCCGGTCATGTCCTCGAGTTTCAGTCAATCGTTGCTCCCCCCGGGTGTCGCGCGCGCATCGTGGAACACGGGACGGCGCGCAATCGCATTGTTGTCTGTAGCATCGCATGGAACGCAGCGGTTTCAAGGACTGCGCCTTGCCGGCTTTCGGCCGGCGTCACAAATCGAAATCAGAGGAGACACCCGATGACGATTCGTTTTGACCGGCGAAAAGCGCTGACCCTGGCCGGCGGCGCCCTGGCTGCGGCGGCGGCCCCGCGTGTCAGCCTCGCGCAAAGCCTGCCCGCGGGCACGATCCGCGTGCTGGTCGGCTTTCCGGCGGGTGGCGGTTCCGATGTGATGGCGCGGATCATTGCCGAGAAGCTCAAGGAGCGCACCGGGCTGAACATCATCATCGACAACCGGCCCGGCAACAGCGGCAACCTGGCTTGCGAGATGCTCAAGAACGGCCCGGCCGACGGCTCGCTGCTGATGTACGGCACCAGCGCCACCACGGTGGCCCAGCGGGTCACCCGCAAGGAGCTGCAGTACGACGTCGAGAAGGACCTCGCCACCATCGCGCTGGCCGGCACCGTGTCGGTCGCCTATGTGGTGTCTTCGACCATCGGTGTTCGCACGATGCCCGAGTACATCGCCTGGCTGAAGAAGAACCCGCGCAAGCAGAACTTCGGCACCACCGCGATGGGCAGCATGACCCACTTCTTCGGTGTGCTGCTGGGCAAGGAGATCGGCATTCCGCTCGAGCCGATCGCCTACAAGGGCGCCGGTCCGCTGATTGCCGACCTGTCGGCCGGCCATGCGTCGGCGGGCTGCGGCGGGGTGTCCGACTTCCTCACCCATCACAAGGCCGACAAGATGCGCATCATCGCCATCTCGGCCCCGAAGCGGGTCAATGCGGCGCCCGATCTGCCGACCATCTCCGAGCTGGGCTATCCGAAGTTGTCGTACGAGGGCTTCTATGGGTTCTATGGCCCCTCGAAGATGAGCGCCGGACTGATCGCCCTCTGGAACAAGGAGCTGCGCGCGGTGCTCGACAGCGCCGACATGCGCCAGCGCCTGCTCGGCGTCGGCCTGGAGGTTCAAAGCTCGACGCCCGCCGAGATGTTCACCCGTCAAGCCAATCTGATCGCGACCATGACCGCCACCATGAAGGCGGCAGGCGTCGAACCCGAATAGGGGCGCGTCCGCGTGCTCCCCTGCACGCGGCACCCCTGCTCAACACACTCCACAGGAATCCGCATGACATTCAGTTTTACCCGGCGTCAGACCCTGGCCGCGGCCGGTGCCGCAGCCGCTGTTGCGACCTTCGGCCGGTCGGCCTCCGCCCAATCGCTGCCCTCCGGCACCATCCGCATGCTGGTCGGCTATCCGGCCGGCGGCGGCACCGACGTGATGGGCCGGCTCATCGCCGAGAAGCTCAAGGAGCGCACCGGGGCCAACGTCATCGTCGAGAACCGGGCCGGTGCCAGCGGCACGCTGGCCTGCGACACGCTGAAGAACGCGCCGGCCGACGGGACCGTGATCATGTACGCGCCCAGCGCGGCGACGGTCGCCCAGACCGTCACCAAGAAGGCGCTGCCCTACGACCTCGAGAAAGATCTGGCGACCATCACCCTGGCCGGCACCGTGTCGACCGTGTTCGTGGTGTCGCCGACCATCGGCGTCAAGAACCTGCCCGAGTACATCGCCTGGCTGAAGAAGAACCCCAAGAAGGCCAGCTTCGGCTCGACCGCGATGGGCAGCTCCACCCACTTCTTCGGGGTCGAGATCGGCCAGGCGATCGGCGTGCCGCTCGAGCCGGTGGCCTACAAGGGGGCCGCGCCGCTGATCGCCGATCTGTCGGCAGGCCATGCACCGGCGGGCTGTGGCGGCCTCACCGACTTCCTCACGCATCATCGCGGCGACAAACTGCGCATCATCGCCATCTCGGCGCCGAAGCGGGCCACCGCGGCGCCGGATCTGCCGACCATCTCCGAGCTCGGTTATCCGAAGCTGGCCAGCGAAGGCTTCTACGGGTTCTACGGCCCGGCAAAGATGTCGCCGGCCATCATGGCGGCCTGGAACAAGGAGCTGCGGGCGGTGCTCGAGCTGCCCGACATGAAGCAGCGGCTGATCGGTCTGGGCCTCGAGGTTCAGACGTCGACGCCGGCGGAGTTCGCCCAGCGCCAGTCGCGCGACCTGGTGACGTTTGCGGCGTCGATGAAGGCGGCTGGCTTCCAGCCGGAGTGAACGCCGGCTGCAGGGGCTGACGGGCCTTGACGGGGCGCTTGCTCTGCTGCCCCGCCAGCCCGGTCGAACCCGTCAGGCCTGTCAGTCCCGGCAGGCCCGTCGATCCCGCAGCGCGCCTCAGTTGATCCGCGTGTTGCGTCCCTGCCAGTAGCGGTCGCGCAGCAGCCGCTTGTACAGCTTGCCCGTCGGGTGACGCGGCAGCTCGGCGTCGAAGTCGATGCTGCGCGGGCACTTGATGTGGGCGAGCCGTTCGCGACACCAGGCGATCAGCTCGGCCTCGAGCTCGGGTCCGACCTCGGCCATGTCGCGCGGCTGCACGACCGCCTTGACCTGTTCGCCGAACTCGTCGTCCGGCACGCCGAATACCGCCACGTCGACCACCTTCGGATGCGTGACCAGGATGTTCTCGGCTTCCTGCGGATAGATGTTCACCCCGCCCGAGATGATCATGTACGCCTTGCGGTCGGTGAGGTACAGATAACCCTCGGCGTCGACACGGCCGACGTCACCCAGCGTGGTCCAGCCGTGGCGGTTGCGCGCCTGCGCGGTCTTGGCGTCGTCGTTGTGATACGCGAACGGCTTGCCGTTGGCGAAGTAGACGGTGCCTTCGGTGCCGGTCGGCACTTCGTTGCCCTCGTCGTCGCAGATCTTCAGCTCGCCGATCATTGCGCGGCCGACGGTGCCCTTGTGCGTCAGCCACTCGGCGGAGTTGACCATCGTGATGCCGTTGCCTTCGGTGCCGGCGTAGTACTCCATCAGCACCGGGCCCCACCACTCGATCATCTGCTCCTTGACCGGCACGGGGCAGGGCGCGGCGGCGTGGATCGCGCACACCAGGCTCGACAGGTCATACGCGCGGCGCACGGCTTCGGGCAGCTTCAGCATCCGCACGAACATCGTCGGCACGAGCTGTGTGTGGGTGATGCGGTGTTCCTGCACGAGCCGCAGGTAGTCCTCGGCGTCGAAGTGCTCCATCAGCACGCACGTGCCGCCCAGGCGCATCACCAGCATGTTGAAGCGCAGGGGCGCTGCGTGATAGAGCGGCGCCGGCGACAGGTAGACGCTGTGCTCGCCGATGCGATAGAGCTTGCGGGACAGTTCGATCAGCGGGCTGTTGGCATCGATGGCGGGCGATTCGGGCGCGACGAACACGCCCTTGGGCCGGCCGGTGGTGCCCGACGAGTACAGCATGTCGGCACCGGCCGTCTCGTCGGCGATGCGCGTTGCGGGCTGCGCGGCCACGACGGCCTCGAAGGACTCCCAGCCGGTGGGCGCGGCGCCGATCATCAGCCAGGTGCCCACGGCAGGGCATGCGGCCGGCAGCTGCGTGGCGACCTCGGCCAGCGCGGCCGACGAGATCACCAGCCGCGCCGCGCAGTCGTTGACGATGTAGCTGGCTTCGTCGACGGTCAGCCTTGAGCTGATCGCGGTGTAGATGATGCCGGCACGCTGGGCGCCCCAGGCGATCTCGAAGAACCGGGGATGGTTCTCGAGCATGATCGCGATGTGGTCGCCCGCCTGCAGGCCGCGTGCGCGCAGCAGCTGGGCGATCTGGTTGGAGCGCGCATCGAGCTGCGCGTAAGTGACGGCTTCGCCGGAGGTCGCCATCACATAGGCGACCTTGTTCGGCGTGCGCGCCGCGTGGATGGACGGGTGCATGGTGGGCGACGCTCCTGTGTCAGACGACCCGCACGCGCAACTCGCCCAGGCCTTCGACCTTGCCGACCAGCATGTCGCCCTTGACCACCGCGGCCACGCCCTCGGGCGTGCCGGTGTAGATCAGGTCGCCGGGCTGCAGCTCGAACAGCGTGGACAGGTGCTCGATCGTCTCGGCGATGCTCCAGATCAGCAGCGACAGATCGCTGTTCTGGCGGGTGGCGCCGTTGACGTCCAGCGAGATGGCACCCTTCGTGTAGTGGCCGGTGGCGCTGGCGGGACGAATCGGACCGATCGGGCCCGAGTGGTCGAAGGCCTTGCCGACTTCCCAGGGCCGGCCCTGCTTCTTGGCCTCGCCCTGCAGGTCGCGCCGCGTCATGTCCAGGCCGATGGCATAGCCATACACATGCGAATGGGCATCGGCCGCGGCGATGTTGCGCCCGCCCTTGCCGATCGCCGCGACCAGTTCGATTTCGTGGTGCAGGTCGCTCGTGCGCGACGGGTAGGGCAGCTCGCCGGTGGCGCCTTCGGGCACGACCAGCAGCGCGTCGGCCGGCTTCATGAAGAAGAACGGCGGCTCTCGGCCGGTGAAGCCCATCTCCTTGGCGTGCTCGACGTAGTTGCGGCCGACACAGTAGACGCGGCGGACCGGGAAGGTGTTCGAGGTTCCGGCGACGGGAATCTCGACCAGGGGCGGGGCGGCAACAACATGGGTCACGAGGGTCTCCTCATTTGAGGAGTGTGACTATACCGCCGTGTGGGGGTGTGTCCGTGTGAGCGACGGGTAATGGGTCACTGCTGGCCGCTCGCGTGCGAGCTGACCAATACCCTGGCTGACGGCTGTCAACCGTTGATTAAATCAGAGTCATTTCGAGCTGCACCTCGCAGTAGGGGACCTCGGGACGAAGCTTGCCGCGCTCGCCCTTGTGCAGGCGCACGAGGCCGTAGCGCTCCATTGTCTTGAGGGTGCGCGAAAGGTTGCCGGGCGTACGGCCGGTGGTGGCGGCCAGCTCGTGCAGCGACGCGGGATGTGTGTCGGCGATCTGGGCGAGAAGTGCACGGTTGCGGTTCGACAGCAGCTTGGCGAAGCTTTCAGGAGAGGTGAACCAGACCTTGGGGTCACCAGGCTTGGGATGCAACTCGCCGCGCGCGATTGCCATCGTGCGTGCCTTCATGTCTTCGAAGGAAGCGATCCCAACCTTGAGCGTCTTCATGTCCAGACTCCTCTTTCCCGCATGACCGATTCAACTTCTTTCCAGAACGCGCCCAGCAGTGTGGCGGCGTCTGTGTAGTCGTATGGCTTGACCGTCCGCAGCCGGTGCTTGTGGTCTTTGGCTGCCGCCCTGCCTTGCCCCGCCACCGGATGGGCGTTGTCGAAGCCGACCAGGCGGCCACCGTCCGGGTCGTGCATGGTCAATGTGTAGTCGAGGCCGTGCGGCTTGTCGGTCGTCGCTGGCACCCGATGCACGACGAATTTCACCCAGTAGCCTGCCTCGTCAATCACCAGAACCTGGCCGTCCAGATCCAGCAGCGTATCGAGGGAAGGGTCTGGGCGCGCCATACCAATCATTATCACATACTGATAATGGATTCAAGCTCGGGCGATATCGCCGCCTTTGGCTTCCGACCCAGTCACCCCTGCCGTCCGCCCAGGCTCTCGACCACGTCCGCCATCAGCTTCGCCAGCTCCCCCGTCATCAGCATCGCATCCGCAGTGAAGCGCTCGTCGGCGTCGCCCTCGTTGCCGGCCGCGGCCTCCTTCAGGATGTCGAGCGCACGGATGCGCTTGATCTCCAGCTTGTCGGTCAGCAGGAAACTGATCCGGCTCTCCCAGGTCAGCGCCAGCTTCGTGCAGTGCTTGCCAGCCTTGGTGTGGCGGGCCACATCGTCGAGCTCGAGCGACTGGTTGGCGAAGCGCACCGTGGCCTTGCCGTCGCGCGCCTTCAGTTCGGCATCCTGGTCGACGGTGAAGCCGGCGGGCGCCTCGCCGGTCGACAGCCAGGCTGTCATTTCGCCCGGCACCGAGGCCGTCACCTTCAGGGGCCGACCCGGAAAGCCGTCGATCGCCTTGACCAGCAGGCTGTAGATCTCGCCGGCCTTGTTGGCCGAGCCGGTGTCCACCGCCAGCCAGCCGTGCACCGGATCGATCCACACCCGGGTGTCACTGGAGAGGCTGAAGGCGCGCGGCAGCAGCTCGTCGCGCACCAGCTCCTTGAGCTCCTTCAGGCGCTTCCGGCCAGGCTTGAAGCCCTCTTCCTCCTCGATCTTCTCGGCGCGCTGCTTGACCACCTGGGCGATCACCTTGGCCGGCAGCAGCTTCTTCTCATGGCGCAGCGTGAGCAGCATCTGCCGGTCGATCGCGCAGACCAGCGCGTTGTCGCTCTCGCGCGGCGGAACCCAGCCGACGCTCATCTCCTCGATGCTGGTGCCGGGGGCGAAGGCCTGGGGCGCCAGCAGCTCGGCCAGCGCCTCAGCGGAAAGGTCCCAGCCGACCGGGACCGAATAGACGATCAGATTCCTGAACCACATGGGGAAAGCACCGTGTTCTCGAAAAAGTCCGCGAGTATGCGCGAAAACGCGGCGCATCCGGCCTCGGCCGTTTTGTCAGCCGGCAGTCATCAGCTCGATCATGCGTTCGCGGACCAGATCCGGGCGCTCCATCGGAATGAAGTGGGTGCAGCCGGCGACCGTTTCGATCGCAATGGCGGGTGCGGCCTGCGCGATCATCGGCAGCAGCCGCGAGACGGTCGAGCCCTTCTCGGCGGCCATCAGCCGGGTGGGCACTCGCAGCGCGGCCAGGGCGGCGAAGGTGTCATGGCGGTGGCCTGCGAAGGTGGCGCTCTCCCAGGCGGGCGCGCAGCGCAGGCGCACCGAGCCGTCGGGCTGCGGTGCGAAGCCGTCCTCCACGTAGTCGTCCAGGAAGCCGGGCTTCCAGGTCTTGAACGCGCCGCGGCCGCGATAGCTGGCCAGCGCCTCGGCAGCGCTGCCGAAGTGGCTGCGGCGCCGGCCGGCGGAGCGTGCGATCGGCAGACGACGGCGAGCTATCTGCGGCGCCAGCGGCAGCAGCAGGCCGCGCCGCCAGGCGGGCGGCACCACCGCGGGGTCGATCATCAGCAGCGCGGCGGCCACATCGGGCGCGGCGTGCAGGGCGAGCAGCGCGGTGGTTCCGCCCATCGAGTGGCCGGCGATCAGCCGCGGGGATGGATGTCCCCGGGACAACTGGCGGACCGCCGCGACCACATCCGCGGCATAGGGATGCCAGTGCGTGAGGAAGGCGGGACGTGCCGGCAGCGTCGTGTGGCCATGGCCGCGCAGGTCGAGCGCGACCACCCGGAAGCGATCGGCCAGGGGTTGCAGCAGATGGCGGTAGGTGAGCGCGTTGAAGCCGGTGGCGTGGAGGAAGACCAGATCGATCGGGCCTTGGGCGCGGCCGAAGTTCAGGGCCGCCAGATGGCCGCCACGGGCCGGGATCATCAGTCGCTGCATGGGGTGGGGTGTGGGTGAGGCGAGGGGGTCATGGTAGCGGTAACGGTGCGTGCCGGTGTGTGCCGATGGTGCTCCCCCAAACCAGGCCTGGCGGCTTGCCCTCGCTTCGCGAGGGTTCCCTGCGGTGCTCGCGTCCCGAGGCGGCTCGCGAACTCGTCGCGTTGCTCCTCGAACAGCGCGAGCCGACCGCGCTGCGCGCGGCAACCTCGAGCCGCTGCGCTCCTCGGCTGCGCTCCTCGGCTGCGCTCCTCGGCTGCGCCGACAGGCCTGGTTTGGGGGAGCACCCATCGGCAGTGCGCGCGATGGAGGTGCGCGGTCGTGGTCCGGCTGGTTCCCGGCTGGTTCAGCGAGGGCGCGCCGCCGCGGTCGCCTCGGTTTCCAGGGGTTCGTTCCGTGCCGCCGTGAGTTCCGGGGGGGCGCAACCAATCAGCAGCAGCGCCGGCGGCCCAGCCACCGGCGCATCCCGCGCCAGTCGCCCCAAGGTGCTCGACACCAGTCGCTGCGTGGGCAGCGACGCGTCGATCACCCAAGTCACCGGGAGGTCGGCGGGCATGCCCATCACCAGCAGTGTCGCCTGCACCCGCGCAGCCGCCGTGGCCGCCATGTACAGCGCACCGCCCCCGCTGGCCAGCAGCGGCCGCGCCCACGACAGGTCGCCACCGCCCCCCGCCTCCACCTGCGGTGTGCTCAGCACCAGCGCCCGACGCTGCCCGCGACGCGTCATCGGCGCGCCGATCGCGGCATGGCCGGCCTGCGCCGCCGTGATCCCGGGCGCCACGCCGAATGCGATGCCGGCCGCGCGCAGCGCATCGATCTCCTCCTGCGCGCGGGCGAAGATCAGCGGATCGCCGCCCTTCAGGCGCACCACCAGATCGTCGGATTCGGGGTCGAGCGCGAGCGCATGTACGACCAGCAACTCGTTGATCCGTGCCTGTCGCGTGCTGACCCGGCCCGCGCGCTTGCCCACCGGCACGCGCAGCGCCTGCGGGGCCAGCGCCAGAATGTCGTCGGACACCAGTGCGTCGTGGATCACCACGCGGGCGCGCGCCAGCAGCTTCAGCGCCTGCACAGTGAGCAGATCGGGATTGCCCGGGCCGGCGCCGACCAGCCAGACTCGCGGTGCACGCTCAGCCATGGATGATCCCGTGCAAGGCATCGCGGACCTCTGGCGCATCGGCATGGGCGCGCGCGTTCATGAAACGGCTTCCGCGAAGGTCTGTTCAGCGCGGCTGCGCTGCAGGGCGCGCACATGCAGGCCGCATTCCCTCACCGATGCCTGCTCCCACCACCACCGGCCGGACCGCGGGTCTTCTCCGGCATCCACGGCGCGCGTGCAGGGCCCGCAGCCGATGCTCGGATAGCCCTGCGCGTGCAGCGCATTGACCGGCACATCGTGTGCGCGCAGATACGCCCATACCTGTTCATCGGTCCAGGCGGCGAGCGGATTGATCTTGGCGCGCGGGCTGCCGTCGGGCGCGAGTTCGGTTTCGCGCTCGGCGATGCTGGCCCGTTCGCTGGACTGGGCGCGGCGCAGGCCGCTGACCCATCCGCCCTTGCCGGCAAGCACCCGTGCCAGCGGTCGCACCTTGCGTGCATCGCAGCAGGCTTTGCGGGCTTCGGGCGAATCGTAGAAGCCATCGATGCCATAGCGATGCACGAACACTTCCACCGCCGCCGATTCCGGAAAGATCACCCGGATCGGCGTGCCCTGCGGACCGTAGCGGCGCTGTGCCTGAGCGAGCTGCAGATACGTCTCGCGCGGCAGGCGGCCGGTATCGATCGTGACCACTTCGATGGGCAGCCGATGGCGCGCGATGATGTCGGTGATCACCATGTCCTCGGGGCCGAGCGAGGTGACCTGAACCAGCGGCGTGTGACGGCGCGACGCATCGGACAGCAGCGCCGCGACTGCCTCGATCCCGGCGCGTTCGCCGGGTGCGCGGGCTGCTGCGCTGCCCTGAGCGGGGCGCACATCGCCTGCCGTGTAGCCTGCTCCCGCGCTCATGGCGTCAGCTCCGCCGAGCGCGTCAGCAGAGCCAGCTTGCGCAGCACCAGCGGCGTGATGCCGTCGGAGGACTCCTGGTAGGCATCGCTGAAGGTTTCGAAGGCGACCAGTGCGGCCTGCGGATCTTCGCTGGCGCGCAGCTCGAAGCTGTCGAAGCCGACGCGGCGCAGCGCGTAGAGCTGATCGCGCCACAGCGGCCCGACTGCGCGCAGCGGGCCGCTCCAGCCCAGACGGCGGCGCAGCACGCTGGCGATCGAGAAACCGCGCCCGTCGGTCGCGCTCGGAAAGTTCACCGCCACCAGGCTGGCCGCGGCCAGCACCGGTGCCAGCGATTCCAGCGGGTCGTCCGGCTGAAGCAGCAGGCCGTCGCGACCCGCACGTCCGGCGGCCCGCGCCGTGGCCACCGAACCGTCCAGCCAGGCCGACAGCGGGAACAGCATGTCGCCACCCGCGGGCAGCGGCTGACCGGCCTCGTGGACCAGCCAGCTGTCGTCCGCCAGAAGGCGCCGGGAATCAATCACTCGTTGCATATGCGCTCTCCTTGAAGGGTTCGATGCCGGTGCGTTCGAGCACGTCGATGAAGGTTTCGTCCTCGTGTTCGCGGATGGCCACGTAGCGTTCGATCATCCGTTCGATCGCCGGTGCGACTTCGTTCTGCGACATCGACGGGCCGATGACCTTGCCGAAGGCGGCGCGCTGTCCAGCGCGATTGCCGGCGTGTCCGCCGATCGTGATCTGGTACCACTCCTCGCCGTGCTTATCGACGCCGAGCACACCGATGTGGCCGACGTGGTGATGGCCGCAGGAGTTGATGCAGCCCGAGATCTTGATGTCGAGCGGTCCGATGTCGAACCACTCGTCGACGCGGTCGAAGCGCTCCATCAGGTCCTGCGCGATCGGCAGCGACTTGGCGTTGGCGAGGTCGCAGAAATCGCCGCCCGGGCAGGCGATGATGTTGGTCACCATGCCGATGTTCGGACGCGCCAGACCGAGCACATCGAGCGCACGCCACACGGCGGGCAGGCTGGCGACGGGCACCCAGGGCAGCAGCAGGTTCTGTTCGTGCGTCACCCGCAGCTCGCCGGCGCTGTGCGCCTGCGCCAGCGACGCGATGGCGTCCATCTCGTCGGCGGTGGCGTCGCCCGGCGCCACGCCCGGGCGCTTCAGAGAGACCGACACGGCACGGTGGCCGGCCAGGCGATGGGCATGGGTGTTGCGGCGGATCCAGGCGCCGAAGCGCGGCAGGTCTCCGGGCAGCAGGTCGGCGGCGCTCGACTGCCCGGCGAGCAGTTCGTCCAGCGTGGGGGCCTGCGGATCGGCCCGTACCGGGTCGGGAAAATAGGCGCGCATCGCGGCGATCGCCGGCGCGGGAAGCGTCGACAGGCTGGCTCGGCCGGTCACGGCCCAGTCCGCCGCGACCTGACGGGTGTATTCCTCGATGCCCAGCTCGCGCACCAGGATCTTGATGCGAGCCTTGAACTTGTTGTCACGCCGGCCGTACAGGTTGTAGACGCGCAGCATCGAGTCGAGATAGCTCAGCAGGTGGCGTTCGGGCAGCCATTCGCGGATCCGCTGGCCGATCACCGGCGTGCGTCCCATGCCGCCGCCGACGTACACCTCGAAGCCGACTTCGCCTTGCGCGTCGCGCCGGATGTTGATGCCGATGTCGTGGGCCTTGACCACCGCTCGGTCGGTCGTGGCGCCGGACAGCGCGATCTTGAACTTGCGGGGCAGTGCGGCGAATTCCGGGTGGAAGGTCGACCACTGGCGGATCAGCTCGGCATACGGGCGCGGGTCGACCTGTTCGTCACCGGCCACACCGGCCAGATGGTCGATGGTGGTGTTGCGCACGCAGTTGCCCGAGGTCTGGATCGCGTGCATCTGCACCGTCGCCAGCTCCGCCAGGATGTCCGGCACGCGGGCCAGCTCGGGCCAGTTGAACTGGATGTTCTGGCGCGTGCTGAAGTGGCCATAGCCGCGGTCGTACACACGGGCGATGTGCGCCAGCTTGCGCAGCTGCCGCGACGACAGCTCGCCATAGGGGATGGCCACGCGCAGCATCGGCGCATGACGCTGGATGTACAGACCGTTCTGCAGCCGGATCGAGCGGAAGTCCTCTTCGGACAGCTCGCCGCTCAGAAAGCGCGCGGTCTGATCACGGAACTGCGCGACGCGTTCGTCGACGAGTTGCTGATCGATAGGGTCGTATCGGTACATGGTTGAACGTCGGCAGCACACGCCGTCGGCAAGGGGAAGTGCGCGACCTTATCGCTCCCCTGTGCCGCTTCCAACGACATATGCGCTGGGTCAACCAAAGCGAAAGTCATATGGGCGCCGCTGATGCAGGCGCGCCATCGGCAGGGCGCGCCCGGCGGGTCCGCCAGTTGCGCCGCCATCTCTGCCCTGCGCGGGACAGTGCCCGGCTAGTCGCGGATCTGCAGCACCATCTCCACCTCGACCGCGATCTGATTGGGCAGCGACACCATGCCCACGGCCGAGCGCGCGCCCCGGCCGCGCTCCTCGCCCAGCAGTTCGACGAAGAGATCCGAGAAGCCGTTGATCACTTTGGGCATCTCGTTGAATTCCGGCGGGCAGTTCACCATCCCCAGCACCTTCACCACGCGCTCGATGCGGTCAATCGAGCCGAGCACCGAGCCGATGTTGGCCAGCATGTTCAGCGCCACGAGACGGGCCGCGTCATAACCCTGCTGCACGGTGAGGTCGCCGCCGACCTTGCCGCAGACGGACTTGCCGTCGGGCTGGCGCGGACCGATGCCGGACATGAACAGCAGATTGCCCACGGCCACGCCGGCGACGTAGTTGCCGATGGGCTTGGGGACCGGAGGCAGAGTCAGGTTGAGGGATTGGAGGCGCTGGGTGTGGGTCATGGGGCGGTCCTTGAGTGGAGTGCGGGTCGGGCGCCGAACCGGGTCGGCGTCAGGGCATTGTCCCCGGTTTGGTGTCCATCCGGTTTCACGTCCATTCGTTTGGCATCCGCTCGTTTGGCATGCGAGCACCCAGCGCTGATACTGTCTCGATCCGGTCCATGAACCCCAGGAGCACTGCGTGAACGTCACCGACGAACTCATCGAGATGAACGGCTTGCGGTTTCACTATCGCGACTGGGCGCCCCAGCGCCCGGGTCTGCCCGATCTGCTGCTGCTGCACGGCTACACCGGCCATGCCAGGTCCTGGGATACGTTTGCCGCCCGGATGACCGACCGGTATCGGGTTCTGGCGCTCGATCAGCGCGGCCACGGCGAATCGGGCTGGGCCCCGCCTGACCGCTACGGCACGGACGACATGGTGGAGGACCTGCGCGCCTTCGTGGCTGCCTTGCGGCTGCGCTCGTTCGCGCTGCTCGGGCTTTCGATGGGCGGCGTGGTTTCGTTCCGATACGCCGGCGCGCAGCCTGCCGAACTGTCGCGCCTGGTGATCGTCGACATCGCGCCGCGCCTCGAGTCGGGCGGCCTGCAGCGCATCCAGACCGGCGCCCAGTCCAGGGACCGGTTCGCCAGTCGCGAAGAGGCATTCAGCGCGGCCCGGGCGGGCAATCCGATCGCGCCCGAGAACGAACTGCGTCACCGGGTGTTCAACAATCTGATGCGCCTGGCCGATGGCCAATGGACCTTCCGCTACGACCGCGCGCTGCGCGATCCGGCCGTGCCCAGGCAGCGCCTGTCCGAGGAGGTCGGCTGGCAGTCGGTGGCCGCGATCAAGGTGCCGACCCTGATCGTGCGCGGCGGGCAGAGCGATCTGCTGTCGCCCGAAATCGCGCAGCGCATGCAGAGCTCGATTGCCGGATCGCAGCTTGTCGATGTGCCCAAGGCCGGACACTCGGTGCCGCTGGACAATCCCGAAGGCTTCGCGACTGCGGTTCGGGGCTTTCTGACGTGAACGGTGTCCACGCAACGCGCCTTGTCGGCGCGTCGTACGATCACGCCTCTTCTTCATAGTCGGGACGACCCATGGACCTCTCCCCCTTTCCTCGCCGCCGCTACACCCTTGCGCCCACCCCGCTCGAGTTCATGCCCAATTTCACCCGGGCGCTGGGTGGTCCGAAGGTCTGGATCAAGCGCGACGACATGCTGGGCCTGGCGCCCGGCGGCAACAAGACCCGCAAGCTCGAGTTCCTGATGGCCGACGCGCTCGCCCAGGGTGCGGACACGCTGGTCACCTGCGGCGCGCCCCAGTCCAACCATTGCCGCATCACGCTGGCCGCGGCCGTCAGGGAGGGCCTGAAGTGCCGCTTCGTCATCGAGGAGCGGGTGCCCGGCAGCTACCGGCCTGATGCCGGCGGCAACAACTTCCTGTTCCGGCTGATGGGCGTCGAGGCGATCACCGTCGTTCCCGCCGGCACCAACATGCGCGAGGCCATGCAGGCGGTCGCCGATGAACTGATCGGCGCGGGACGCAAGCCCTACATCATCCCCGGTGGCGGCTCGAATGCGCTCGGCGGGCTCGGCTACGTGGCCTGCGCGCAGGAGCTGCAGCAGCAGTTCTTCGAGCAGGGCGTGCGCATCGACCGCGTGGTGGTCGGCTCGGGAAGTTCGGGAACCCACGGCGGGCTGCTGACCGGCTTCCTGGGCAACCGCATCGACATTCCGATTGTCGGCATCGGTGTCAGCCGCGATCCGGCCGACCAGGACCCGC
>Ga0116169_1001664_pt1 | contig 17783 bp, 15 predicted proteins | sample AD_UKC130_MetaG_FD_89796 | JGI IMG/M metagenome (GOLD analysis project Ga0116169, IMG submission 89796) | Active sludge microbial communities of municipal wastewater-treating anaerobic digesters from Canada - AD_UKC130_MetaG | ecosystem: Engineered > Bioreactor > Anaerobic > Digestate | place...
CGGAACCAGTAGCGGTGTGTACGGTTTGATACGCCCCAGAAACGTTATCCCAGCGCTGAATCGTTATGCTTTCGTAAGGCCGATCCTCGCTAGACTGCCTAGTCCAGCTAACGGTATGCCTGGTATCGGAGGATCGACTAACCTTTACGTTGGTGGGGGCGGCCGGGGCCGTGATATAAAATAGTCGCGCCATTAAAGTAATCCCGTAATCGTTCGTCAGGCTAAGGTCCCCGGGGCTAGATACGTTATTATTCCGGTAAAGATGCCCACCCGAACTACTCGGATAATAGTGGCTGTAAGAAGGATTTCTCCAGATACCTATGTGGTATGTGCCTTTACTGACCTTTACTGGAGAGACGTCCCTTTCATACCAATACTGACCGCCTATAGAATCGGATCCCTGAGAAGCGGTAAACAGATTGCTATACCGCAGAAGTTTCCCCTCACCATCCCATAACATGAGCCGCATCGAAGCGCTTCCGCCTCTTCCTGCGGTATACACTCGTAATTTCGTAACCGCGCAAGAGGAAGGAATCGTGATCGGCGAACCGCCCATATTATAAGTAGTCCCAGCAGTCCAGTGATAACTAGTCTGCGAACCGTAACCGGTAGTCACCCACGGCATCGATTAATCCCCTTCCTTCCGAACTCTTCCTGACTAACTAATTAACTAATAAGCAGAGGTTGGTTCTTCTCCAGAAAGACGGATTCTTAATCGTAATTTATTAAAGAAATCTAGAACCTCCCTGAGCTCCGTAATTTCTCTGGCCTCGATAACTACGTCCCCCACGTAATAATTATAATGATTGTGATAATGAACCTCGGCGCGCCCGCTATCGCCGCCGGTAGCGTTGCCGACGCCGAACGGCTCCGCCTTCGCCGCAAACCCGTTCCATTCCGGTAACGATAAATCACTTACTTTTCCAAAATCCCGAGCCATCTCATCCGGTAGTTTCCGAGATCGTTCCGCGATAGCGTCGATGGCGCGCTCTATATAGCTAGGGGAAGCTATCCCGAGGCCCTTCTTAAATCCTTCCCAAAGTTTTCCGCCTGCCTTCTTGGCATTTTCCCACAATCGCGAGCCGATATTCAAAAGCTTTTCCGCCGCTTCTAGAAGGGTTTCCCATAACTTGGAAGGTAAATCCTTAACGTAGCTTGTAAATCCTTCGAGAACTTTCTTCCCGGCATCGATGGCGCTATTCTTCATGTCCTTCGCCCAGGAAGTTAACCGATTCCAGCAATCGATAAAGAATCCCCCAATTTTACCCGGTAACTGAGCGAACCAATTAACTACGCCCCAGAACGCGTCAGAAGCGCCCTGGGAAAGGCGGATCTTAAATTTATCCCAACCGGTAAGGATTTCACCCGTAGTTAAGTCTACATCCCCTTCAATTTCGTCGTTCATGGCGAGGATTTCCGCTACCGCTTTCTCATGTAATTCCTCGGCGGCTTTAATAGCTTCGTCCCGCTGCTGCCTGGCGGCCGCTATAAGTTCGTCCCGCGTCATCCCCGTAGCGGCGATGGCCTCGTCGCTCATCGCGTTTATCGCGCGGATAGTATTCTCATATTGTTCTTCCGCCGCCTTAATAGCTTCGTCCCGCTGCGTGATACTATGTTTAATTCCTTCCGAAGCCATTTCGGCGGTAATCTGCCCACTTTCATGGCGTAGCTTAGAAAGGATAACGGAAACTTCCGCTTCCTGATCCGCCACGGCCGCGATAACGGCGTCCCGCTGGGTAAAAATTTCGCGTTCGATAGCGGCGCGCATTTCCGCCGTAACCTCGACGCCGGATTCCTGGAGTTCCCGGATCCGCGCGATAACGGTGTTATTTAACGCTTCCTGGTTTCGGATAGCGTCTTCCTTCCGCTTCTCCTCGACTGATATCATAGCTTCGTATTGGCTAGCGGTAATAAGCCCGGCTTCGTCGCGTAGATATCCTAAGTTCTCTACCGTTTTCTGATAGTGTTCTTCTATCTGCTGGACGGCCATTTCCTTCATCCGCGTACTCTGAGCGATTACTTCGTCCGCAAATTCCTTAGTTATTTGGCCGCCGGTTATCTGTAGCTGGAAGAGGCGATTTTCTATCCCCTGGCTCATCTTCACTACTTCGCCGACGGCCTCGCCGCCTAGTTTAGTGACCTCGTCAACAACGGATTTCCGCCCCCAACCGAAGAAGCCGCTCACAGCGCTCCATACCTTCCCCGCCGCTTTAGATATCTTATCGAAATTCGCTATAACGAGCGTGATAGGCGAAACGATCGACAGCAAAACCTTAGCCCAACCAGGAAGGTTCTCGTGCCAATCTTTAAACGCCTGATAAGCGTTCCTGGTTCGTTCGATAAGAGTTTTAAAGAAGTCAACGACCGGCTTCCAGTTCTTATAGATTACATAGGCCAACGCTCCGAGCGCCGCGCCCGCGGCGATAAACGGTAGCAACGGCGATAAGGCCGCCCAAACCCCAGTAGCGAAGGAATAGATCGCAGGAACCAGCGCGCCCATAATCGCGCCCGCGATAATCAAAATCGCCGCCCTCGTGCGTTCCGAGAAAATATCGCTAATCGCAGCGCTCAACCCCGATTGCTTGACTTTCTCCGCGAATCCGGTAAACATGGCGGATACCCGATCGGTATATCCTATCAGCTTATCAATAACGCCTTTCAAATCAAAGGCGTCAACGATAGCGTTCCCCATAGCAGTAAGCGCAATCGTAATGTTATCCGTCAGCGTGGCCCAGAGACCGCCGAGAGAGGCGCTCTGCGCTTCCATAAGGCCGCCGAATTTACTTCCCTCGGCAGTCATGGAGATAATCGCTTCTTCAAGGTGCTTGAATTCGACCTTACCGGCGGAAACCAGCTCCTTGACTTCCGTTTCGGTAACATCAAACTGCTTCGCGAGTTCTTGGATGATAGGAATACCCCGGTTGGTAAACTGGATAACGTCCTGGGCGAACATACGCCCTTGAACCCGGGTCGTTCCGTATAAATACGCGATATCTTCAAGGGGAATAGCGAGGCCCGCACTGACGTCCCCCAACCGGCGCATGGTTGGGAGTAATTCCTCCGCTTCGATACCGTAGGCGAGCAGCTGCTTCGCGGCGTTGGCCAGCCCAGGGAACTCGAAGGGCGTTTTAGCCGCGAAATCAACTAGATCGGCGATAACCTTATGCGCCTTCTCCGCAGAACCCAACATGGTGGTAAAGGCGATTTCCGTTTGCTCCATGTCGGCGGCTAGCTTTACGCTCTTCACGCCCAGGCCTACGACGGCGGCCGCCGCCGCCGCTAGCGCCTTCGCGACGGTCTTCGAACCCCTCTCGGCCTTCTTAACCGCCTCCTCGAAGCTATTCCCCATTTGCTTCCCGGCGTTGCCGATCTTATCGATAACCTTCGAAGCGTTATCGACGGCCCGGATTATGATATCCATAACGGCCACGCTATTCTCCCCCCTTTCCTTCTCCTTCGCGCGCTATCCTTCGGCGCTCCGCGCGCTCCGCGATTGCTTCTCTCAGGTCATTCCCCGGCGGCGCGTTCCCCGCTATCCCGGATCCGGATTCGGAAGAATCCGCCCCCCACATCTCACGAATCAGCGGCGGAACCGCCGTGATTAGAAACGCCTTCTGTAGCGGGGTTAGCTCCGCCTGCGTCCGCGCTAGGGGAAGCCCCGTGATCTGTAGCAAGGCGATTGCGCGTCCTTCGGGGCTGGCCGCGAAAGGATCGTAATTCTTCCATCCTTTGCGGAGACACGCCCGTTATCCGGTAAACTTCCTGCGCGATCTTCGTAACCACCCCTACCGGCCGCAGACGCATAACTTCGTCTACCGTCCAAGTTTCTTCATTGGAAGATAGAGAATAAGCGACGGCTGTACAGTCGGCCTCGAAATCCGTCCGGAAAGATTCTTCTATATCTATCTCCATCTGAAGATTCTTTCCGGTAGCTATCCGATCTACATTCCCTCGACTATCGAAAACGGGCTGTCCTCGCATCTTCATCCCGCTGGTTCGGATAGCTTCTATCTGAGCATACTGGCCTTCCGTCAGCGGGCGAAGTTCTACTTCGCCGCCCCATTCTTCCACGAAGAACCGGCGGACGGAATCCTTCCCTTGGATTATATCCGCTTTGCTTAGCTTCGCGCCGTTCACGCTCATCCGTCCTTTCCCCTTATTTAGATTAAGATTAAGATTCTTCTTCTTCCGATCCCATGTCGTCCTGGCCGTTTTCCAGCGCGCAGGCGATATCCGTAACAACTTCGCTATCGTCGTTGAGAATAACGGTTCCGACAACCGCGCGACCGGAAATACTCTGGACGATTTCGTCGCGGCCGCTAGGCTGCTGCTGAACCTGTAGATTGATCGCGCGCGGTAAAGTGATAACTAACTTCCCGTAATCCCCGCCATCCCAGGTTAGCTGCAATCCGTATTCCTCGCTGCCGCCCGCGGCGGGGCCCACCGGATCCCCCCACAGCCGTTCCAGCATTTCCGTGTCTTCGTAATAGTAATTCATCGAGAAGGTAATATCCCGCGCGCCCGCGATCCCCCGACGCGGATACCGGCTTCCTATGCTCCGGCCGGCATCGGCGCTGACATTATTACCGATCTGTAACGAAAAGCTCTTTACCTTGGCGCTAATATCGGAACTGGGATCGATTACGGCGGCGGTTAGCTCGTGGAACGCTAGGGGATACGCCTTCGGCAGCAGCGCTTCTATCGCTTCTAGTGTCCTGATGGCGCCTTTGCTATCCTTAGCCGCCACGATATCGGCGCTCAGCAGGCAATATTCCCCTTCGGTGTTAAGGGTTAAACTATTAATTACGCATCCAGAAAAGGTGTGTTCGAATATATCCTTTCCTAATCTTGCACAAAAACTCCTTAGAATAGCTTCGTCCGTAGCGTATATCTCGTGAAGGTTCATGCCTTCTTTTTCCCCTCCCCCGGGAGTAAACTTATATCCCCCGAGTGCCCACTTCAGAAACCACCCAACGGTATCCACGTCCCACGCGAATTCTATTCCGCCCGAAGGCGCGTAGAATCCGGGGCGATGGATCCTATGGCCGCGCGTTAATCCCCCGGTATACAGCAGCTGCGTATCCGCCGGGGTATCCAGAGAAGCGCTAGCAATATCCACCATAACTTCCGCCTCGGGCGGAGGCGTTTCCGCGTAGAAAGCCTCCTCCGCGAAGCCCAAATAACGAATTCTACCCGACATGTAAACTCCTCCCTTCAATCGGATTAATTTTCCAATATAGTAAATCTTACTTCTATCGTAGCCGCGCTAAGGAAAAGTGAGCCTTCCCGCATCCAAGGGCCGCTGGCCTCGAACTGGGTGCTAGCTACGTCTTGAACGAAATCCAGTCCCAAGCGCCTGCCCTTTGTTATCGCTACGCTACGCGCTCTAGCAGCCAGCGCGGTAGCTTCGCGATACCCTTCCTCCGGATCGTCGTCGTTCTTTACCGTAGCGACGATGATAACCGGAAGAGCCCACGTTTCGTGTAAGGCACGGTGCGCATGCTCGTTTCGCGCGACGTCGGCGTAAACGAATAACCCCGGTAAACTTGGCCGGGGGCGTGCCCTGTCCCCGCGAACGATAGTTTCAACCTCTTCCAGTAACCCCCCCTTAACGTTCGCGCCCTTTAGGGTTTCCACTACCGCGTCGAGGATTTCTCCCAGCGCTTCGTGTAACATCTTTCTCTCCATCTACGTTATCCCGCCTCCCCCCCGAAGAGTTCCCTTACCGCTCGGGCGGCGAACTCCTGCGTCCTGCTTTTGGCATATTCAATAGATTTCTCCGCGTAAGGCCGACCCGGCATGCCCCGAACCGAGCGAAAACGAACGTGCCTTCCAACCTTCTTCCAATAGAAAGAGAGAAATTTAGCCCGGCGCGGAACGATCCGGTGCTTTTCTGGCCCGTATATCCCGGTGCCCTCGTGGACGAATAGCGCGTAATGAACGTTGGTAAAGACTCGCCAGGCCAAATCGTCGATTTTCTCCAGCGCGAAGGATCCGGCGAGGCGTCCGTGATCCACGGGCGCGCGCTTCCTAACTTCGCTCCACACACATTCGGCGGTATACTTTAAAGCTAGCGCCACGCAGTCCTTAGCGCGAGAAATTATCTTCCCGAACTTCTCCGAATCCCACTCGATACCTACTTCTATGCTCACGCTCACCCCGCCCCCCTTCCGCTGGAAATCCGTAGGATCCGAAAACGCGGCTTAGCAGGATACGTCCGCAAATCGTTCCGTATAGCGTGCGTAAAAACCTGATCTTCTACCATCCGAATGGTGAAGTCGTCCACCCGGACGATAGGCGTTTCTCGGCTCACCACGGCGTGGGCGAGAAAGTTTTTCATAATCCGCAACGCAATGTGGTGTATCCCCGGCGGGACGTCCCCCTCGGCGTGGAAATCCCGATTCCGATCGCGATCGATTAGATCCTTTACCTCGATTAGACGCGCTTCGATAAAGGCGGTGAGAAGCTCATCCGCCGTGATGCCGCCTTCCTCTTCGGCGTCCTTAAAGCCCAGATCCTTCGGTTTTATCCCAGTATACCGTAGAACGTCGCCCACGGTGCTATAATAGCGCTTTCCGCTCACTCGCCGTTTCCCCCTTTTCTTCCGCCGCGCGCCGGTGGAAACGTTTCCGGTGGAAGCGAAGGCTCTTCTCGTTCACGGCCACGAACCCGCAGCCGGGTTGAGAACATTTCAAACCGGGTTCGAATATCTGTAAAACCTGGCAAGCGCGAATTTCCGCGTAAACCGAAGCCGTAACGGTGACGGTTTTTTCCTTCCTAGGCGCGAAGATATAGCCGCCCCTCTCCACGGGAACGGTGGAAGTATTAACAACTACGATCTTCATCACTTTCCTCACGGTTCGGAATCCCCCCTTCCACTAAATCTTCCAGCTAAATCTTCTAACTGAATAACTTGAAGATCCTCGCACGCCTTAATTTGCGCCAACCGCATGGCATTAACGCAAGCGATCACTGCGACGCCGGGATAAAAAATATATCCGGCGCGCTCCCTAAGCCGATCGCCGGTGTTCTTGACGAGAATCCGGTAGTGGGACGGAACGATACCGAAGGAAGGCCAGGAAGGCCCAACGGATAGCGCCCGCGCCGGAGGGAAGCCTTGTAAATATCTTAATCCCAACAACCGTAGCGCTTCGGCCAGCTGCTCTATCTGGGGCGCGGGATCTAATTCGGCTGCGCGCTCCGCCGCTAAACGAGAATGGTGCGCGTATACTTCCGGATCATCCAGCATCCGGATAGCTTTTTCCCAGCCGTCTATATCCTCCCGCTCAACGAATATCCCGGCCGTGCCCAAGGATTCTAAAAGCCCCGGCGTAGGGGAAGCGATAACGGGTATGCCGCTAGCCATGGCCTCGATCGCTACCATTCCCCAGCTCTCCGTCCACACGAATTCTTCCGTGTCGCCTACGTATTGTGAAGGAACGAGTAATATCCGCGTTTTCGCGTAGACGTCGTCGCGAATATTCTTCGTGCTGGGAATAACGGTAACGTTATCTGGTAAGGGCTTAGGAGGAGGAACCTGCGGCCCCCACCCCTTCACGCCCAAGAAGCACTTATCCGGAAGCCGCCTAGCTAGCTCGAAGAAGATATCGCCGCCTTTAAACTTGTTCAGGTTAACCTGGGTAATGTATTCCCGGGTGGTTTCCGTCCTAAACCGATCCGGAAATACGGGCGGGTGAACCACTAAGGATCCCCCTTCCCAGGGGGTTCTATCCTTCACCCAATTAGCGTTGAAAATCATTAAATCTACGTTCTCCTCATTCACGCCGTCGTTGTATACGTTCGAGGATCGACCTATCCGGTAGTCGTTGTGTGCATAGTAGGCGATCGGTTTATACGGCGCGCATTCCCTAACCGTTCTTAGATAGCGGGATTGGGTGATAATTACGTCCGCCCAATCATAAATTTCCCGCTCTTCCGGATAACTTTCCGGCGCGCGGATTTCCACGTCGTTTAAATCCGTCCACCCTTCGCCGGAACGATCGACCTTGATTTTCGCGGCGATATCCTCCCGCTTCGATAGCTCGTTCATTAAAACCGCCAGCGCGCGATTCGCGCCCGATCGGTAGCCGATACGCGGCATAACGGCCAAAACGTTCACGGGCCGCTTTTCCAACAGCACGTGCGGGGCGGCGCGATAGTGAGGCGCGTGTAAAACGTGCGCGTCCGTCACTATCCGGTTCCCTAAATTTACCACGAAATACTTCTGATAAAACCCGGCGGCGAATATCTTCTGAAGGGCTTGGGTGATTACTTTCGGGTCTCCGTAATGACCATAATGTAATTCCATTTCGATCCGCAAATTTCGCGATTCGGATAAAATTTTTTTCATCCCTTCGATAATCGCGATTTCATAACCCTCTACATCCATACGGATAAAATCAGGATCTATTCCTTCGCGCTCCACGAACTCGTCCAACGAGATTATTTCCACATCTATCGTGGCACCCGTCCCTATCGCTTCCATACGGCGTTTAAACCGCGCGGAACGGGGGATATCCCCGAGGATAACGCCGCAGTTGGACTGCTTAGTGAGGTGTAGCGTTTCGGTTCCGTTCCGATCCCCGATAGCTAGCAGGTAGGGCTTAATGTTTGTATAGCCGTTTAGCTCGATATTTTTACACAGTAGCTCGTAATTCTCTGGAACGGGTTCGATAGCATACACCGTTCCTTCCGACCCTACCAGCCGCGCTTCTAGGAGCGCGTAGTAACCAATGTTAGCGCCGATATCGATAACAGCATCCCCGGGCCGAATTTCTCGATGTAGAATTTCCGTGACCGCCGGTTCCCGAACGCCTTTTTTCAATAAGTCCGCGCTAATACCGGGGTCATCCGTCCTCAACCACATCTTACTCCCCAAAATTTCCCGCATTACCAGGTTTTTTCCTTCTTCGCTATTCACGCGCGCTCGCCCCTTTTTCTTTCTTTCCGGAACCGGAAGGGGGCGGAAAGCGTTCCCGCCCTCTTCCTTTTCCTTCTCGTGCTTATCGGATAACGAATGACTAGGATTCGATACGATCCTGATCGATGAAGGCAACGACGGCCGCGTTCTCATCTTCGTAATCCGCGTCACCTTCCACCGTCAGCACGAAATCCGTCCGGCGCGCCTTCGCAACCCTATCCCGCTCAATCGTGATTTCGTGGAAGATACCCCACACCATATTATCCGGGTGCTGAAGCATCGCGATATCGCCCGCGCCGTTTTCCGCTACGCTCTTGCTACGGCCAATCATGGGAACGTATTTCACCGGAATGTTCTTGTAAGACAAACTCGGAGCGGTAGTAACGGCGGCGTCGCCCAGCGCCGTCTGGCGCTTCTTAAGCAAATCGCGGTAAGCGTTCTCGACTTCCCAGTCTACGTAAAACCGCCACTCGGAAGGATCCTGAAGGTACTGCTTCGGTAGCGCCTGAAGCAGGGCCTCGAAAAGGTTCTCCGGCCAGTTCTCCGCTTTAGGATTAAAATCGCCACCCGTGCCGCCGTAAATCTTATTGGCAGCGCGCTTCGCCCAGCCGTCGGTTAGCCGCAGGACGTTGAGAACCGGATCCGATCCCCACGGGATATCCTTATCCCCAAGGATAAACCACGCTTCCAGATCCCGGCCCGCGGCCTCGCCGAACATGGTGATAAGCGTATTCTCGAAGTTCCCCCGTTCGATATTACGGCGAAGGGCACGGTCTTCAATACCAGTAATGGCCTGGAGCTCTTCGGTAATTAGTTTGTTGGTAACGAAGTAGGGCTTGGCATATTCGGAGGGGGGAAGTTCGCGCGAAGCGCCCGCTTCACCCTTCCCGGAGCGCAGAATCCACCCGGAAAACCCAGTGCGGTCGATATTGACCTGGTGGGAATCCATGGGGATAAAGCGCGCTTCCTGAAGGATAACGGTGCTGTGCTGAGCCGCATGGATGAACCGGTCGAACTGCTGCGGGGCTAGAACGCCCTCACCCAGATCCCCTACGGTAATCGCCTTAAACGCCGAATCCAGCCGTTCCAAAAGTTCCGCATTGGTAAGCATTTAAACTATCTCCTCCTTTCCGATTATTTTTTATTTTACTTCCGCCGAACGCATCCGGCGGCCGTACACATCGCGCGGGATATTCCGATAATCGGCGTTTTCCTCCTTCTTGGGAGAATCCTCGCCGCTATCTTGGCCCTTGAGCGCGGAACTCCCCATGCCAAGTTTCTTAAAGATTTCGTCGAGCCTCCCTTCCACACGCGCCTTAAACGCTTCGAAATCCCACTCGGCCGCCGCCGGAGCGGGTTCGGTTTCCGAACCGGCCGCCGTACCCGCGCCCTTATCGTCCGGCGCGTTATCCGCCGGGGCATCCAGAGAAGCCTTCATCGCTTCCAGCTCTTGACGAAGTGGCGTAACCGCCTCTTCTACTGCTTCCTTAACGGCCCCCGACACCAACTCCTTGACCTGCTCTTCGGTCATGTCTTCCCCTCCTTTCTGCGGATTATTCCCCCCGCCGCCCCTAGCTTCGGTCAGAAGGTCCCCCAGCGCTTCGTGGGCGATCTTCAGGTTCGCGTAGGCGGCATCGGAAAACTTCAGCCCCTGCTGATTCGCTTCCCCTTCCTTATCCTTCTTATCCTTCTTGGAAGGAATAGAAGGGCTATCGGATAACTTCTTACCGGAAAAGGATTCGATCCAGCGTAGGAACCAAGGCTTATTATCGTTCCCCGCCGCCTTCTGCGGGTTCTCCCCCGCGCCCGCGCCGGGTTCGGATCCTTCCGAACCCTCCGCCCGGGATTTCAAGGCGAAGAACTTGGCCTTGGGAACGGCGGGCCTATCTACTACGCTGACGAATACCGGCACCCAATCCTGCCCCAAATCCCGCAGAAGCGTTTTCTTTAACGCTACTGAAATCGTCGCCCCATCCGCGCTCTTCGCGGCGCTATCTTGGAACGCCTTAAGCGCAGCGCGCTTCACACCCATGACGGAGTATCCGGTAAGAACGCCTTTCTGTACGGCGTCCCAGGTAGCTTCGTCTAGCTTGCTACCGAGAATCCACGTTCCCTCCGGTAGCACCATTTCCTCCCCGTCGAGCGCCTTCACGGTCATATCTACCGGCGCGAGGTAACTTTCTACGGGAACGCCTACGTTGGTGAGCGTGTGCTGAAGATCAACGTTCTGGTATAACTCCATCCATTCGTGTGCCGCGTCTTCGATCTTCTCCTTCGTCACCACTTCCCCATCGTAATCTTCCTCGCCCGGAACCAGCACGGCGGCGTAGGCGATACGCTTGGAAGTGTTCTTGTAAACGATGGGGCCGGTAAGTTCGACGGGCGCTTTTCCCGCCGTTTTCCGGGCGCGGTGCGCGGTTTCGGCGGGGAGAACGCCTTCCGTCTGGTAGTGTAACCAAGCGCACAAGGCCGCCGGGTTATCTACCCCAGGCCGCCCGGTAAGCGCCTTAACCCCCTTCTCGAAATCGCCCGCCCACTCTTCGCAGGCCGCCGCGATTTCTTGGATTCCCTTAACAGTTAGATTCGGATTCGCTTCTAACAACCGTTTCGAAACGAACATCATGTTCGTTTCCTTCGGGTCCCCGAAGAGTATCTCCCCATCCAGGCGCGAATACGGTAGGATGAAATACCGGCCGCTGACGTAATCCCTTATTATGGCAGCGTCATCGAACGTGTACACCAAATCGATATCCAGTTCCAGTGTATCCGCTTCATCCGCGCCCCCGAAAAGCGCCCGGATAGCGGCCCAAACTTCGTGGATCCTCGTTTCGAACGTTTCTTTCACGTCCAACTCCATCTTCTCAATCCTCCTTTCTTCTTTTTTCTTTTCTTCGCTATTGCCCCGATCGCTCGGAATCGGGGGAAGAAGGCGCGGGTTCCGCGCGCCCGGATTCCGCGGAATCCCCCAGCGCGGTTCTAAAAGCGCACTTCACCAAGCTATCGAACAGCACGCCTTCCTTCTCGCCCGGCCACTGGCCCGTTATCTTATAATGTAGCAAGGCGCAATACGCTTCCGGGTTCGCTTTATCCTGATTATCCGCTACACATTCTGCGAAATCCTTATACTTACCGAACGGCACAGCGCGATTCGCCCTCCTTCCCTAATACACCACGCCCGGCTCGGGCGGCGGTAAAATCTTCGACCAATCTATGTCGTCCGTTATGACGTCCGCTTCCTTGTCTTCTCTCGCGCGCTCCTGCACCCACTGGGAACACCAAAGATACATGGAATATTCGTCATCCAGCGGGCTAACCTCCACTAAGTCTCCCACGCGCGGGTCGTACTCCAAATACTTGAGCGTGTATACGCTCTGAAGGAAACCGTCCTTTTCAGCCGCCTTCGATTCGGTAACGGATACATGTCCCGGGCTCAACCACTCTAACGTAGCATAAGTTCGCCCGCTTAATATCAACTCACATTTCGGCATGTTCCTTCTCCGCCTCTCTTCCAGCGCTCAGGCGCTATAGTAATATCCCACGCATTATAGCGTAGATTAACCGGAAGTGGCCAGGGTCGCGCTGGTATAAGCCGCCGGGATCCGTCCCCATCCAGTGCAGACCCATGGAAACTACCTCCGTCCCGTAAGGATTCGCCGGATCTTCCCAGGGATACACCCTCCCCACATAATGGGAAACGAATTTATCTTTGTACCCCAACTCGTCCTTTTTGCCATGAACAGGAGTGAGCTTGCTCTTTTTAGTTATTCGGCTCTTCATAAACTCCTGAACCGTTCTCTCTAAGTCCTCCCCGCCGTTATAATGAAGGTGGTGGCCATACTCGTGAATAAAAGTGTACGCTTTCGCGCCGGACCACTGGATAGACCGGCCCTGTAAAAAGTAACTGGAGCGTCCGTCGAAACCGATGAACTCTATCTCTCTTATACCACCGGCCTTCGCCAGAACATCTGGGTGAACATGCCGGCGCAGCCATTGCGCCGCACTATTCAGCCGCAGGGCGATCGTCTTTTTATCGAGTTCGCCTAGGCGCGCGAAGTTGACTATCTTATTCAGCAGCACTTCATCCTGTAGGAAGTCTAGAGCTGGGTCTTCATACCACGGAAGAAGATACGTAACGGCCCCCTTCTCCGCCAGTTTCTTCTGAATGGCCTTATCCAGCTCCTCATCCAGAAGCTTAAGCCGATCTCTATACCTATCCGGCCCAGTAATGGCCTTCAGCTTCTCGCGCAGCGCCTGCGCATATTCCTCACTTAGCAGGTCAGGCTCTTCCTCCTCCACCGATATCGGCACCAATTCCGATTCGTAAAAATATCTTTTCCCGGACGGCGCAGTATATCCTTCCGGCATAAGAAAGGGAACGACTCTACACCGGCAATTCACCCATTCTTCTATTGGCCCGCTATCCCTATCGCCGGGGAACAGAAGGCCGTTGCTAAAGGGATCCCCTACGCGAACGATCTGCCCGTGGTGTTCAGCGTGGGATACGCGAACGCGCTCATCCATAGCCGCCCACCACTGGTGATACACTATCCCAAGTTCCCGTTCCGTCCGAAAAGCGCCCAGGTTCTGGTGCGCGTTAACCTCGGTGCGCGCTATCCGGCGCAGCTCCCAATCCCGCATATCCCGGAAGGAATTTCTAAGCCGTTCCGCCGCTTCGTCTATCCCCAACCCCATCCGGTAGCTCTCCGCTAAATTCCCCATCACATCGCCGATAAGCCTGTCCATGGTGCGTTGGCTAGCAGTAAACGCGTAAGTCATAAGTAATCCGTTCACCATCGGGCTAAATTCGCTAAAATTCATTTCCACGCCCATCCGCGCCAGCTCCGTGAAGATATGTAGCCGCCCTACCCCGGCCGCTTCTACGGCGGCCTGGGAAATGGTATGGCCGAAAGGTTCCTTGAGCGCGACGAATTCTTTGAGAAGCGCCTGGATAGCAGCATCGTCCTTCGGGACATATCCCCGGCTTAGAAGTTCCTCGACGGTAGCTTCCATCGCGCCACTGAATAAATCCTGAAGTTCGCGGGTTAGACGCGCTTCGGCCTGCTTAGTCCACTGTTCCCAGGCTTTTAGCGCCGCTAACCAGCGCAAGTGCCGCTCTACTTCGAGCGCCATCCCCATCAGAACCGCTTCCGGCATTAGCGTATTTCACCGCTTCCCTTAGAAGTTTTTCCTGCAAGCTCTTCAGCACGTCCGTAGCCTGCTGGCTTAACCCGGCGTCCGGCGATAGCGGCTGTCCTTTAACGAACCGTAGATCCAATAACGGATCGTCCGGGTCATCTTCCAACCCGAACCTGCCGCCGAATATCCGGATTAAATCCCGGATTCTCATCGCGCCCATATCGAATAGCCGCGCGGCTATTTCGATATCCCGCAGCTCATCTTCCATATCGATTTCACGAAACTTAAACGCCCAGTCCGTAGTAGCAAATCCCCACTCATGGCGGATAATCCACTGGTTAATAAGCGCTTCGAGGATTTCCTGGCGCGGGTTTACGATTGAGCTTTTATATATTTCGGTAGATTCCTTCGCCGTGCTCCCGCCCAGGCTTCCTGTTTCCGCGATGCCCAGGCGATACGGCGGAACGCCGTGAGCGCTGATAATCTCATCGCGGTTATCCTTCCGGTATAGCCGGAAGGAAGCGTCCTTTACCTCTACTGACAGCGGGACAAACTGTATCTTCACCTCACCGCCTTCGCGGGAAGGAATGGAAAGGATAAGCGTGCTGTGCGGGTTCTTCGCTAATTCTGAGAAATGACTTTCAATAACTTCTTCCAGATCCGTTCTTCCGGTATTCGGATCCTCTTCACCGGGATCGAAATCGCCGGTAATGAATACGGCATAGGCGGGAACACCGAAGTTATCGAAGAAGGTGATATTGTAATCCCGGCGGGCGATATCTCCGTGAATGGCTCCCAGCGCCGGGATAATATCTGGAACGCCGTAGTAATCCGAACGCTGTGAATACAACGTATTCCAAATGGCTTCCGACGCGCGCCGCTCCGGTGCGATGCTTCCCAACGGATATTCCTTTCCGGTATCCTTGTCAACATCCTTGGCATATCCGATCCGCTTAAACCAGCGGATCTTACTCCCGCGCTTCTGAGCGAATTTATTGTTGCTTTCATGAATGCGAAGCGTATGGCCGGGGATATGCGACAGGATAACGGGCCGCGCCGTGGGAACGTAACCGGCGCGGACTACTTCTAAGCCGCCGTGCCCAATAACTTCTAAATCATATTGGTGACGGTAGAGGATAACGGTTAGCGGCAGCAGTTGGGAAGTAAGGAATTGTTCGATTTCCGCCTTTACTTTTCCCGATGCCTCGGAACGCGTCGGGATTAAATCCCATCCCAATCCGGCGGTGTCGCGTGCCTTCACCTGACACGCGCGGGCGTGGTAGGCATTTATTTCGGGAAGGAACGCTAACCGTTCCGGATTATATAGCGGTTGTACCAGGCCCATCTCAACATAGCGGTTAAGGAATCTATCTTCACGAATCTGCTGAGAAATTTCCTTCTCCTTCGCCTTCTGGGAATAGTATTGATCCATGATATTGACCGGGACAATCTTCCTCGTTTTCGTCACGAAGCAAAAAGGCCGCCGCGCGCTATCCCGCGCGCTATCCGTTTCGGCACGCGGCGCGTCGAGCCGTCGGGTCCGGATGAATTGTCGCGCCATCGCTACTTTACAGCCCCCTCTCTCAGGTCTCAGGCGGTTCGCCTTCGCCGCCCCAAGCTCCGCGCGCGAATCTCGCGGCGCGCGCCGCTATCCCAGGCGAATTCCGCTAGCATAGTAGTGCCATCCGCCGCGTCGTCATGCTTAACGTTTCCGTTTTTCGGGTAGTGGGTGAGTTCGTAAAAATAGCGGCGATATTCTTCGTGTTGTTCCTCGTCCACGAGGAAATAGAACCGCTCCTTTATATCGCCGGACTTCATAACAATGCGGGTATGTTTATTGGAAGTGGTAGGCTTCCAGGAAATATCCGTCCGCCCCCGATACGCCTTTACAAGCTCCCGCACCTTTAGGGCGTAGCCCTTCCCGCCGCTATTCGACTCGAAGCGGCTGCGGTCAACATTGTATCGGTTTAGCATAGCCGCTACGCGCCCCCACGTGGCTTCGATCGGATCCTTCGTAAAGATAACGTCAACCACATAAACTTCGTTCCGGAAGATAAATCCTACCGGATGACAAAGGGAATCATCCCCCTCATCCGCTACATCACAGACGCTTATGATTCCCTCTGGGCGCGTATTCGCTATTTGGGAAAGGGAAAAGCGCTTTAAATCCGCCACCGGGAGCAGCAGACCTTCCTTCGGCGTGGGGTTCTGCTGGTAGAGGGATTCGAAAACAATCTCATTAGAAGCGCGGATCCGTTCTAACTTCTCGCGGGACAATTGCTCCGGCCAGAGCGCTTCCCCTTCCCGGCGGGGATCGTCATAATACGGATTCGGATTCGGGCGGCCCCGGATAGTTCGAATAGCTTCGAAGGAAACCACCACCCACTCTTCCGGTTCTTCGATAAGTAACCGCCCGGCTAGATCATCCTCGTGCCAACGAGTGAACACGAGCAGTTCCTGGCTTTTATTGTGTAGGCGCGATCTTAATACGCTCCAATACCAATCCCAGATCGCTTCCCGCACCCTTTCGCTCCAGGCGGAAGCGGCATCCTTATATGGGTCGTCAATAATTGCCCAATCCACTTTCCGAGAAGTAAGGCCGCCGCCGATTCCCACGGAAACTAAAGAACCCTCCCGGCCCACGATCTCGAACTCATCCGCGTTCCGCAACCACGTGCCTGCAGAGCGTGACGTTTGAACGTTTAGACGGGTCTCGGGATATAGTTCCCGGTATTCGGGAGAATCGATAATCCGCTGAACGTCGCGGTTAAACTTCGACGACACCAGGTGATTGTATGCAACAATGCCGATCTTCAAATCCGGATTATCCCCCAGCCCTTTGGCCGGAAGCCGCCGGGAAGAAAATTCGGACTTACTATGCTGGGGTGGTGCCCACACCATGAGCTTCCGGATTTCGCCGCGAATAAACCTGTCCAATACTGCAGCGTAGGCAATATGGTGCCAGTTCTCCCGGAAGCCGGGGAAGGTATAGCGCGTAAAATCGATAAGCGTTCGCCTAGCTAATTCCGCCCGGATCTCTTTCAGTGTCGGCAGGTGCTTCGGTAGGCAGCTCCGGGGCCGCCTTTCCAATAAGGCGTTCAAGCATCCTCAGCTCCTTATCGGTAAGAGAAGATAAATCGAATTCCTGACGAGTTTCGATCGGACCGCCGTCCTTCCCGGTAATCTCCGCGCGCAGCCGCTCCCTCCACCACTCTGGTATCCGGTTCTTGAGCCAGAAGATCCCGGCGGTAACGTCCGGCGGGCAGTGCTTCACGACGGTTTTAACCTTCATAGGCGCGGGTTCACCCTTCTTCCGCTTCTTCCCGCCCTCAACGGTCACATAAGTCGTCTCAGTGTATTCGTAACCGCCGACGGCCCGCCGGTAGAAACTCCTTACCACATTCATGTCCGCGTAGAGTTTCCCAGCTTTTATCGCCTCAAGAAAGTCCGGGTGATCAGCCTTCCAGTTGTTCAGCGTCTGCTCAGAAACCCCAAAGAATCTACATAAATCCTTGTCCCGAGCGCCTAGTAGGCAATAATTATATGCCGTCTTAACGAATTCTTTTTTATACTTAGTAGGGCGGCCCATACGCCGTTTTTTCCCGTTATCCGCTTCCGGTTCCCCTTCTTCTTCTATCTCAGGAGGGTTATAACCAAATTCGTCGATACTCATCTCACCGAGAACGGCGGAATCACCGCGCGGGGTATCCGGTATATCCTTCGGATC
>Ga0116169_1001671_pt1 | contig 17720 bp, 19 predicted proteins | sample AD_UKC130_MetaG_FD_89796 | JGI IMG/M metagenome (GOLD analysis project Ga0116169, IMG submission 89796) | Active sludge microbial communities of municipal wastewater-treating anaerobic digesters from Canada - AD_UKC130_MetaG | ecosystem: Engineered > Bioreactor > Anaerobic > Digestate | place...
ACAAACTTCGTAATCAGCCGTTTCTGCGTTTCGCTAGTGAAGTAGATGAACACATTGCGGCACAGAATCAGGTCAAAATTGCGCTCATAGGGGTGTTTGAGCAGATCGTGCTGTTTAAACACCACCATGTTCTTGATACTGTCGGCAATAGCCCAGTTGCCGTTGTCCAGTTGCTTAAAGTATTTGCTCAGGTACTTGGGCTCCATGCCGTTCACCTGGCTGGGCAGGTAAATACCGGTTTTTGCTTTTTCCAAAACAGCTTCGTCCAAGTCCGTGGCCAGCAAAAGGCCCGGCGTAAACCTAGCTTCCCTCATCAAGATGGCGATGGAGTAAACCTCGGCACCAATGGAGGCCCCAGCGCTCCAGATGCGGGGACGGCGGTTTGCGCTGATATCCGGCAGCACCACCTCTTCGATCACGTCAAAAACCCGCGTATCCCGGAAGAAACTGCTGGTGTTGATGGTGAGGTACTCCACGAACTTGGCGCGGTGTTCCCGATCCTGCACCAAAGTCTGCACCAGCTCATCGTAGGAGGCAAGCCGGTACCGGTCCAGCCACTGGTTGATGCGCCTGCGCATCTGCTGTTCTTTGTAGGCGGTTAGATCAATTCCCAGCGTCTTGTGGATGTCCCGCTGCAGCTTAGCATAATCCCTCATGGCCAACCTCTCTTCACCTCAAGGCGGAAACAAGTTCCGTGATCACACTCCCGATTCTATCCAGGGGGAGAATATAATCCGCATTACCTTCATCGGCTACCGCTTTGGGCATACTGTAGATGGTGGATGTCGCCTTGTCCTGGGCAATAGTGATACCCCCTGCCTGCTTGATCAGGGCCATGCCCTTGGCTCCATCGCGGCCCATACCGGTGAGGATCACCCCAATTATGTTCTTCCCGTATACTGCTGGCAGGCTCTCCATGGTTACGTCAATGGACGGCCTGAGGAACATCACCCGGTCCTCCTGGTTCAGGGCCACTCTGCGCTCAGGGGTTATCACCAGATGATAGTCCCCGGGGGCAATCAGCACTCTACCGCTTTCCACAAGATCCCCCTCTTCAGCTTCCTTAACGGGAAACGGGAACAAGGAATTCAGGCGCTCGGCAAAGCTTCGGGTAAAGTCCTTGGGCATGTGCTGTACCACAATAACACCTGCGGGAAGGTTTTCGGGGATATGGGCAAACACCTCTTCCAGGGCCTTGGGGCCCCCCGTGGAAGAACCGATGACCACCACTCGGCTCGCAGCACCGACGGGTACCGGAGGCAAGGCAGGGACTGGCCTTTTTGGAGTCAAGGCGGGTGCCTTTTTCTTCAAGGGCAACTGGGCCACGGCAGCGCAGCGGATCTTGTTCACCAGCTCATCGGCGATACTGCCCAGTTCTGGTGTAGCTGAACCCGAGGGCTTAGACACGAAGTCCACCGCGCCCAGGGATAGGGCTTGGATAGTGGTTTCAGAACCCTTCCGGGTGCGGCTGGAGAGCATCACCACCGGCAGAGGCTTCTCGCTCATGATCCTCTTCAGGGTCTCCAGTCCATCCATAACTGGCATTTCCACATCGAGGGTGACCACGTCCACCTGCAGCCGCTGGAGTTTTTTCAAGGCATCTTCGCCGTTGCGGGCGTAGCCCGCGACTTCTAGATCTGGTTGAGCATTGATAATTTCGGTGATCAACTTCCGCATGAAGGCGCTATCATCTACCACCAGGACCCGTATGGGCATGAGTCTCACCTCAAATCTGCACGGGGTCCTTGCCGATCGCGGTGACCGTCACAACCCCAGTTTCAACAAAAAAACGCATTTTGCGCCCATGATTACCTGCCACATCTTGGCCCACAATGGGAACTCCGTGCTGTTTTAGAAGCGCTGTGACTGCTTCGATGTTCTGCTGTCCAATGCTGGCACTGTGGAGATTCAAGTTGGGAAACAAATTGGCTCCTCCAGCCAGTTTGGCTTGGAGCCTGCTCTTGCTAGCACCCAAGCGCAGAGCTTCATCGATCATGGCAGGGATGCCCGTATCCGCGTACTTGCCCGGCGGTGCATCGGGATCGTTGGGGCGGCTGCGGGGCAGGAAGATGTGGCCCATCACTCCCACTTTTGCCTTATCATCATGGAGTGTTACACCGATACACGAACCTAGCCCGACGGTGGTGAGAATACCGCTTTGCTTGGCGGAGCTGATCTGGCCCATATTCACGAAAACCTCTGCCATCACAGTTCCTCCAAACCGAGCTGTAGAGCAATTTTGGCAAAAGCTTCTTCGTCAGGGAGAAAGATGATATGCCCTTCAATGGACTCTCCTTCCGTGGAGAAGCGGGTGCGAATCACGGTAACTTCGTGGGTCACTTCGGCTCCTGCCAAGATACTCTCCCACACGGCACCGGCCATATCCACTGCCAGTCCCGGCACGCTGGGCACCAGGAGCAAGTCGGTCATCTGGGCCAGGGCGTTGAGGAACGAGGTGACCATAATGTTGCCCATTTCCTGGAGAGCTGAACGTCCCAGCTCGTCAATCTCTTCCTTATCCTCTCCAGTGAGCAGCCTAACCAGTACCAGGGCACTTTCCAAAGGATGCACACAGGCCATATACCCCTTGGCATCGCCGGAAATCACAACAAAGATGCCCACCACAACCTGCTCCAACCCTCCCATATAGGTGGCGGCTTCGGTAAAGGGCAGCATTTGGGCATCGGGGACCACTAGTTGAAAGAGCCGGCCATTGAGCATCTGGGAGAGGGCGGTGGTGGCATGCCCCGTTCCAATGTTGGCCAGTTCCTTCAGGAAGTCCAGTTTCATGTTAGGCACTGTTTCTGCCCTCCTAGGAACCAATCTTGCGCAGAGACTCCACCACGCGTTCTGCGTCAAATGGCTTGACCAAGAAATCCTTGGCTCCTGCGCTTAACGCCTCAATCACCATGGGCTTTTGCCCCATGGCGCTACATACGATGATCTTCGCCTGGGGATCGATCTTCATGATCTCCTTAATGGCGGTGATACCGTCCATTTTGGGCATGGTAATATCCATGGTTACCAGATCCGGTTTCAGCTCTTTATACAGGGCGACGGCTTCTTCGCCGTCGGAGGCTTCACCCACAACAGTGTAGCCATTTTTCTCAATTACATTTCTCAGGGTCATGCGCATAAACGCAGTGTCATCGGTAATTAAGACGGTCTTGGCCATTTGCTCAACTCCTATCCGATTAGCGTACTATTGTCAATGATCAGGGCTATGCGGCCGTTACCCAACACTGTAGCCCCGGCAACACCCTTAACATCACCGACAATACTGCTCAATGATTTGATCACGATTTCCTGCTGTCCGATGAGGTCCTCCACGATGAACCCCACTTTCTCGCCCCTGACTTCCACGATAATTACGGGCAGGGGCCCACTGCGGTCCACCGCTTTAAACCCGAGGCAGTCCGCTAAATCATACAAGGGGAGTACTTCGTTGCGCAGCATGATCACTTCGTTTTGTTGAATGGTCTTGATTTGCCCCGGCTCGATTTGGATGTTTTCCCTCACTGCCTGGATAGGAATTGCCACCGTTTCTCCATCAACCTTAACCAAAAGGGCCTTGATTATGGCTAGAGTCAAGGGCAGCTTGATGGTGGTCCTAGTTGATTTCCCTGGTTCGGACTCCATTTCAATGGTTCCGCTCAGGGACTCCACGGTAGCTTTCACTGCGTCTAGACCCACACCCCGTCCGGACAGATCTGTCACGGTTTCGGCGGTGCTGAATCCTGGATGAAACAGGAAATTGATGGCTTCAGCCATGGTCAGCTCCTTAGTGCCGCTGGCTAAAAGCCCGCGCTCGATGGCCTTGTCCCTGATGCGCTCCACGTTCAGGCCCTGGCCATCGTCGCTGATCTCAATTAGGATATGACTTCCTTCATGGCGCGCGCTCAAGCGGATGGTCCCAGCTGGGGGCTTGCCTTTGGCGATGCGTTCCTCCTTGGGTTCGATACCATGATCGATGGAGTTGCGCAACAGGTGCACCAAAGGATCGCCAATCTGATTGACAATGGAGCGGTCCAGCTCAGTGGTTTCACCGGAAATCTCCAGACTAATGTCTTTGCCTCTGGCGTGGGCCAAATCCCGCACCATGCGGGGAAAACGGTCAAAGACCTGCTTAATGGGTACCATGCGCAGACTCATGGCGGCATACTGCAGTTCGGTAGTGATGCGGTCCAACTGGTCCAGGGCGCCCATACGATCCGCTTCCCCGTTTTTCACCAGCTCAATAACTTGGGTGCGGCTGATAACTAGCTCACCTACGAGGTTGATCAGCTTGTCCAAACGCTCCGTTTCCACCCGCACCAACGGCTCCTGGCGGGTCACGCGCACGGGAGCAGCGGAGATGGGGGTGCTCAGCGCGGCAGCGGTTTCCTCCTCGCCCTTATCCGCCTGGTCTTGGCTGCTGTCCAGCACAACCTCTTCCACGCTTACGCTTTCAATTTCCGAAATGCCCTCCACAATCTGGCGGATGCGCTCGCCCGATTCCTTGGTCAACAAGACCAGAGCAAACTGACGGTCGAACTTCTCGTCCTCCAAGTCTTGGGCCGAGGGGTTGCTCTGCACAATGGTGGACACCTGCTCCAGAGCCTGGAAAACGGTGTACACGCGCACCGACTTTAAGATGGTCTTGGGTTTGAGCACAACCGACACGGCAAAGGCTCGATACCCTTGGGTTATCCCCTGTTTGATGGTCTCCCGGTTAAACTCATTCAATTCCGCGGAAAAGGTCTGTTCAGCACTAACGGGGGATTCGGCCGCTTGAGGTGTTTCCACCAGCGCGCGCAGAGCGGCGATCTGCTCCCCGTACGAACTGATGGGCACCTCGTTAATCGTCTGCTCCAACAGCAGCTCCAAGGTATCCACGGCCATGAATAGAACGTTGATTACATGGGTCGTAGGCTGAAGTTCACCTGTACGCAGCAGATCCAGCACGCTTTCCATCTCGTGGGTAAACTCGGCCAACTCGTCGAACCCCATGGTACCTGCCATGCCCTTCAGACTGTGGGCAGCACGGAACATCTCATCTACCGTGCTGTGGTCATGCGGGTTTTTCTCGAACCGGAGCAGATCCTCGTTAAGGGATTGCAGGTAATCACGGGCTTCTGCAGCGAACACTTCTTTGAATGAACTTAGATCCACGGGCTTCCCCCCTTCAGCAACTGGGTCATTAACGGATGCTGGTAATGCGGTCCTGTGGTGTGGCGATCTCCGTGATCCGCACACCAAATTGCTCGCCTACAACCACCACTTCCCCGCGGGCAATCAGGGTATCATTGGCGTAGAGATCAATGGGCTCGCCGTGGAGCGATTCTAGCTCCATGATATGGCCGGGCCCCAGACGCAGGATATTGTCAATGGACATCTTCGTCCGGCCTAAAATGGCCCGTACCTGCACCGGGATATCGCGAATGAGATCGATATTTACGTTGCCCAAATCGTACTGGGCGGCGGGCGCGACAGCTGGAGCTTGCGGAGGAGTCTGCGGCACTGCGGTCTCCACCGGCTGCCGTTTGAGTTCCGTCCACTGGGCAGCCACCGCCGCTTCGTCCTCAGAAGAGGCGGCCCTTGGTTCCTCTCCCGGCAGTAGAGCCCGCACCATATCCCGGGCAAACTCTATATCAATGATCTGCAGCATGGTGCTGTCTACGAGGTTTTCGATCTCCATGCGAAAGGCGACCACAACAATGGGCTCATCGGCAGGAATATCAGTGGTCAACGGGTCTTGAGCCAGATCGCGCCAGGTTGTAATGGGAGGTGAAATCTCAATGGGCCGTCCAAAGAGCTCGCTCATGGACGTAGCCGCGGACCCCATCATCATGTTCATGGCTTCCGTGACAGCACTGAGATAGAGTTCATCTAGCTCTGCAGGGACATTGGTCCCATCACCGCCCATCATGAGGCTGGCGATCACCAGGGCATCTGTCTCCCGGATCACCAGCACATTGGCGCCCTGCAGCCCCTGTACATAATCCACATTGACAACCACACAGGGGATGGGATAGGATTCGGCCACGGCGCGGGCCGTGCTCACATAGACCTTGGGCACCGTGATGCGCACTTTATGGTTGGCCAGGGTGCTCAGTACGGTGGCCGCTGAGCCCATGGAAATGTTGCCGATTTCGGCTAGGGTATCCTGTTCGATTACGCTTAAGTAATCGTCAGTATTCAAAGATGGGAATCTGCTCTTCTGGCTATGCTCCTGCAGAAGGGCATCCAGTTCCTCTTGACTCATGAGATCATCGCTCATCATCAGGCCCTCCTTCTTCCGCAGGTTCCAGGACATTGGTGATGACTACACCCAATCTCTGGCCCAACCGGCCAGGTGTGCCTTTGAACTTGGTCATGGAACCAATCTTCACATCCAGCGCTTCGTGCTTCTTACGATCCAGCACAACCACATCACCTGGGGCTAAGTCCAACAGATCCCCCACTGTTACTGTGGTTCGCCCCAGCTCCACTTCCACTGGTACCACCGCAGCCCGCACCTGTTCCTTCAGCAGTTCAATGCGGCTCGGGTCGGGCTGCTGCAGCGATTCAAACATGCGGATGTGGGTCAAATTCTTCAATATGGGTTCCAGTGTGCGGTGGGGCAAGCAGATGCTGATCATATCACTGATCTCGTTCAGCTCGAAACGCATGGTGATCAGGGCCACAGCATCTCGGTCCGCGGCAACCTGCAGGAACTGGGGATTGCTTTCCATGTTCTCCAGTTCAAAACGGAGCTCTGCCACTTCCCGCCAGGAGTCGCTGAGCAGCGAGGAAAATACGCTCAAGACCTGCCTTTTCAGCACAGCTACTTCTATATCAGTAAGGCTGCGCGACCTGCGCATGGGTACACCATCGCCGCCGCACAGCCTATCATGGAGCAGGAAGGCAATATCGGGCGTAAACTGGACAATGGCATAACCATCCAAGGGATGGACCCGGTAGACGCTGAGCACTGAGGGGTTAGGCAGAGAACGGACAAAGTCTCCAAAGAGAATCTGCTCGATTGTGTGCACCTTCAGATCCACCCTGTGCCTCAGTTTGGCGGACATGTAGCCCGCGTAGGTGCGGCTGAACTGTTCGTGGATGCGATGCAGGGCACGCAAGTGCTCTTTGGAAAACTTGTTCGGTCTGCTGAAATCGTAACGGGACTCGGCCTGCAGCTCTGGTTCTGGCTCTTGGTCCAGGTCCAGGTCTGGTTGGGTAACTGCTTTGATCAGTAGATCTATCTCTTCTTGGGTGAGAATGTCCTCCACCTGACTCACCTCCTGTTAGGCGCGGTGCCTAGGTCGGAAAAAGAACACACTTCTCCCGTCTCTTATCGGCAGTTTCGCGCCGCTACTTGAGCTGCTTTATTGTGCCTGCTCCCCATTCTGTTCCTGGAGGCTCTGCAGCTGAATCTTCTCATCGGTGCTCAGGATCTTGTCCACATCTAAGAGGATGAGCAGCCGGTCGTCGAGCTTGCCCACGCCAGCCAGATAATCGGCGCGCAGACCGGCTATACTGCTGGGCGGAGGCTCAATGGCATTTTCCGGCAGACGCAGGGTTTCTGTTACCGCATCCACAATGAAACCCACCTGGCCGTCGTTGATTTCCAGTATAATGATGCGAGTATCCTGCGTTTCCTCTTGTGGCTCGAGGCCGAAACGCTTGCGCAGGCAGATCACAGGGATGACCTCACCCCGCAGGTTAGTTACACCTTCAATGTAGTCCGCCACATGGGGCAGCCTGGTAATATGGCGCGGCTTGACGATCTCCCGCACGTCGGTGATCTCCACGCCGAATTCTTCATTGTGCAGACGAAATACCACTAGCTGTCTCTCTTCCATGAGGATCCCCCTTTTGCCGAAGGCAGATGTTGACAGGATACAATTCGCTTCTACATCGAAAAAAGCTTTCCTCTTTTCTCCTGAGATAAGTTCTACTCCTCCCCATGTTTTCCTGCCCTCGGCCAGGCAATAACGAACCCCCAGCGAGGCTGGGGGTTTAAGTTTTCAGTTAGCGATTAGCGATGGGGTTTGCTGATTAAGGCGAGAAGGCTGCTGAAGACCACCGCGGCCGCCAGTCCCAGGCCAGTTATCTCAAAGGCTCCAGTGAAGAGCCCCTCCCACCCTAAACGCTTCACTTCGCTGATCATTCCTGTGGTAATGGAGCTGCCAAAGCCCAGCACCGGCACTAAGGCGCCTGCCCCGGCAAACTCTTGGAATGGTTCATATAATCCTAGTCCGTTGAGCACCGCTCCCAAACAGACCAGCCCCACGAGCACGTGGGCTGAAGAACACTTAGCCGTATCAAAGATGAACTGGGCCAGGGCACAGATCGCGCCCCCAACGAGAAAGGCTATGAGGTACTGCATTCATCTCCCCCCTACTGTTCCAAAGCGATGGCATGGGCGATGCAGGGGATGGATTCGCCCTGGAGCACCGTGAGGGCACTGAGCAGGGCTCCGGTGGCCACAATGAGCACCCTCTTGACCTGAGCCGCTTCCAAACGGTTGAGGACATAGCCCAAAGTCATCACTGCTACGCAGGCAGCACCGCTGCCGCCTGCTCCCACAGGCTGGTGCGGCCCGAAGATCTGGCTCCCCCCGTCTTGCAGCCGCTCGAGACCCTTGATCTGCTCCCTTTCCATAAGCAGTCTCAGCATTTTGCTGCCCTGTTTACCCAGGTCGCCTGTGAGGATGAGGTCGTAGTCTTCTAGGGTGCGGCCTGTGTCGGCCAGGTGTTCTTTTATGGTGCGGAAGGCTGCCGGAGCCATGGCACTGCCCATGTCGTGGGGATCCTTCAGCCCCATGTCCACCACTGTGCCGAAGGTAGCGTGGGTGATGCGGGGGCCCCGTTCTGCAAAACTGAGTATGGCTGCGGCGGCTCCCGTAACGGTAACCTGGTTGGTCCGCAGGTGCTGTACGTTCAGCTCAATGGGGTAGCGGAACTGCCGTTCTGCGGTTTGGTAGTGACTGGCTGTCCCAATGAGCACTTGCTGGGCAAACTCCCCCTCCAAAAGCACCGCACCCAGACCCAAGGCTTCCGCGAAAGTGGAACAGGCTCCATAAATGCCGATGAAGGGCACGGCATGGGTGCTCGCTGCTAGGCTGGATGTGGTGATCTGATTGAGCAGATCACCGGCAATGAGGAAGTGCACATCATGAATGCTGGTGCCGTGCTGCTCTAGGACTTTGGAGATGGCTTTTTCCAGCATTAAGCGTTCCGTCTTTTCCGCTGTTTTCTGGCCCAAGCTATCATCGGGCAGGATCTCATGGAAGTCCAGTGCGTAGGGTCCCTTCCCTTCCCAGGGGCCCACCAGGGTATAGCGGCTGGTGATGCGGGGACCTCTGCTGAAGGTTAGTGTCCTTGTACCCGTGCGCTTGCCCACAACCATCCCCCTTAGAACAACCCCAAGACCAACGACTTGATTAAGGCCACGATAAAACCGGCGAGGATGCCGTATACGATTACCGGGCCGGCAATCACGAACATCTTGGCCCCCATACCTAACAGTAACCCTTCCCGGCGGAAGTCCATTGCGGCGGAGGTAACAGTGTTGGCAAAACCGGTGATGGGGACGGCCGCGCCTGCGCCGGCCTTCTCCGCGATTTCGTCGTAGACGCCCAGCGCGGTTAAGATGGTGCCCAAGAAGATCATGGCGGCCAAGGTGACAGCTGCGGCTTCATTCTTGGTGCGTTCGAAACTTTGGGCGATGGTCAGCACAACTTGCCCAATGGCACAGATTATCCCGCCAACAAAAAACGCCCACAGCATGTTCTTCACAATAGGACGGGGCGGCAGGTTCTCCTGAACGAGCTGCTGATATTCCTTGGGCTGCAAAAGCGTCACTCCTTTCTTGCGCGCTTTAGTAGTATGCGGCGTTCAGCTGGAATTATACAAAAAGCGGGGCCTTTAAGGGCCCCGCAAGTTCGCTGAGGTTTAGTTGCCGCCCAATCCCATGATGCCAATTACCGCACCAATGGCTCCCACGGCGATACCGATAATGGCCATGGTCTTGGTCGACTTCAATTCCTTCTCCGCATTGGTTCTGTAGGTTTCAAATTCTTCTTCCAAGGATTTGATCTGCCGTTCCAACCGCTGCTCACGGATGAGGGCTGCATTAAGCTGAGCATTGACATCGGCACCCAGCTCCTGCTTAATGTCTTCTATCATTGAGCGGTCTTCCCGCAGCACCACGATTTCGGATTTCGCTTGTTCTAGCTGGCCTGCCAGTTCCTCGCGCTTTTGGGTTTCGCTGCGCAGCATCACGGCCAGGTTTTGGATATCCTTTTCCAGTTGCTGGTTCATGGCCGCCAGCTGATCCAGCTGGTTACGCAAGGACGCATCGGAGCTTTGGAGAGCAGCAAATACCGCGTCCTTCTCCCCTACCCAATTCTCCAGCCTGGTAATGTCATCGTCCTGCCGCAGGATCTCTTTTTCCAGGACGAGAACAGCATTGAGCAGCTCGGCGAGGCGCTGTTCGTGCTCGGCAAGATTGGCGGAAAGGCCCCCCAGATCACCCGTCTGCTGTTCTACCCTGCCCTCAAAACCGGACAGGAGCAGCTGCTGCGCCACGATCTCTTTGCGCAGTTCTTCCACTTTCTCCTGCAGCTCGATCTGGGCCGCCACCACCCTGCTGACCCGCTCTTCGGCTACCAGGGCATTTTCCTCGACACGTCTGACGCTATCCCTTAGGCTCTGCTGATCGGCATACCACGTAGCCAGATCCTCTTCAAACCTGGTGCGCAGGTCGCCAAGGTTAGCCAAGTCCCCTGTGGTGCCCCGCACCCGCGCCACTTCAATGTCTTCCAAGAGCCTGGCGATGACACTGGCTAGGCTGTAACGGTCAACCGCCCGGGTGCCCTGGAAGCTGCCGTCTTCGAACAGTGTCAGGTAGCCTCTGGACACCACCGTATTAACGGCATGGTACGCCCAGTGGTCAACAGGGACGTCTTTGAGCTTGGTTTCCGCCCAGGCCGGACCCGCTAGAGCGAAAACCAAGGCCAGAACCAGTCCATAGATGACTTTCCTCTTCATGTACGTAAGCCTCCTCGCTATCTTGGTTGAATCTGGATATCTCTATGTTCGATGTCGAAATACGAAGGTTCCAGGACAGCCTCAGGCGTGATAATCTTCACCTTGTCAATGTTTACCCGGGCCAGTCCGGCCTCCTTAGCCCGGAAATAAATGGTCATGAGCGTACCGAAGGCATTCGGGAGTCTGGTGCTGCGCTGGGCCTTCAAGCCCAGAACCTGTCCTGTATCGTTGGCCACAAAGGGCATGGTCCACCAGGCAGTCTCCGCCGTTTCTCCTTCACTGACAAACAAGGTGCCCATGGAAATATCCAGTGTCTTGCCTACAATCTCCAAACGTTCGGGATCAAAGGACAGATCCAGCTCCACTCCCAAGAAATCCGGGATATTGGTGGCCCAGATGGGCAACTTAAAGTACTGCCCTTCCCGAACCGGTCCGCCACCGGCCACTTCCGGTTCGCCCACCCACACTTTGGGTTTGAGCAGAGGGATGATGATGGACATGGGGCTCACCGTCTGCTCACCGCGGGGCGAGGTAATCCTTAGGGAATAGCCCAAGGGTCCTCCGCCGAAGAAACCTTCTTGGGGTTTGAGCACCCATTTGAAGGACAGCTCCTGACCTGCTTCGATGGTGCCGGGGAAGCGCTTGGCGCTTTGGCCGGGCAGCAGTTCCAGCATGGGATGGAGCAGCTCGAAGGTTCCGCCGTAGTAAGCAGTCCCTCCTTCATTGCGCAGAAACACCGTTACATCAAAGGTGGGCGGATCAAAGCGTTCGTTCTTCACACCTAGGGCCGGCGGAGCGCTGACCAAGACCTGCAGCCGGGCCGGGCTGAGCACCTCGATGGTGCGGGTGACCCTGTTGGTCTCGCTGTTGGTGGAAGTGACCACCACTTCATAGCTGAAAATGCCCTCCGCGTTGCTCTGGGCCCGCACCTGCCAGCCCGCCTGCTTGGTTTCACCGCTGGGCAGATCTCCCAGGGACACCTTGGCCGGACTGCCCACCAGTTCCAGTTCCCGCGGCAGCCGCAGTTCAGCCACTACGTCCAAGGCTTCACCTTCTCCGTCGTTTTGGACGTAGGCAATGATGGAGAAGGTCTGGAACCCTTCAGTGTCCGCGGGCACCTGGGCAGGCGAAGTCACACCCACAATCAGCTCTCCTGCGGCAATAGTCACGCCGCCCAGGCCGTAATAAGTAACGTAGCTGCGCGACTCCCCTGGCTCCAAAACCACAGGATCCCAAAACAGGGCAATGGCGCTGTCCAGTTCCCACTCGCCAACGCGGGTGAAGTCCCGTCCGGGGATGAACTCAAAACTCCAGGCGGCATCCGCCACACTCCCCCAGTTGGTGAAATAGGCACGATCAGGGGGGACAATCCCCGCTTTGCGCAGCGTGCCCTGGGCCATGACCTGTGGGTTAGACAGGGAATCAAAGGCCTGCCAGAACTCTGGCATGTTCTGGGAATAATAGACCGTGTCCGTGGTGAGGGCCCGATCCTCCACCCGGAATGGGGCCCCGTCGTTGGCCCCCAGCATGGTATCGAGCATCAGGCGCAGCCCCACCATGTGGCTTTCGGTATCCGTGTTCTCCACGTGGTATTCAATCTGGGCTGTATCCATCAGTCCTGTAGTGCTGCTGCGGGTGATGCTGAGCACCTGCCAGACCTGGATGGGCCCCAGTTTCCAGCTGCTTTCGATCTTCCCATCAACCACAGTGGGAGGTTGGACTATCTCACCGTATAGACCGTCTGAACCGGCCCTCCGGTCCGTGGGGTTACCGAAAACCCAGTTTTGGTTATCCACCCGCACTGTGGTGTAAGACGTCCACGGATCATCGCCGCCGTAGATCAGTGCCTTATGATCATCACTCGTGCGGCCGGGGTCTCCGCCTGTCGTACCCACGGAGAACCTGCCTCCGTTCAGTTCGCCGGCATTGACCACGATCCTGATGTACTCGTTACTAATCTCCACGATCTCCTGGGCTGCCGCGGCCGCGGCCAGCAGCACCGCAAGAGATAGAGTTAGCAACCCCACGAGAACTACACTCTTTTTTGGCATCTGCTCTATCCTCCCATTAAGGCACATTCAGCCAACGGACCGGACCATATTCCACATTAGACACAAACCGGTTATCCTCTTTGCTGAAAACCACAGCAACCTCCATGGCGTAGTCATAGGGCTGGGCAGCAAAGGTCTACATGCCCTGCACGTACCTTAGTGCCTGCATATCGAGGCGGCTATCGCCAGAGGAGCGCTCTAGAATAACGTTGAGCAGCTGTCCATCGGCTGAAACTTCAATGACCAGGAAGACTACCCCTTCCACTCCATCGTGTTCGGCGTTCTTCGGGTAAGTAGGAATCCCTCCGCCGTGTAGTCCCCTGCCGCTAGCCGGCGGCGGAGGCGGAGGCGGGGCGGTCTGTGCTGTTCCTGTACCACTTTGGGCCTGGCCTAGCTCGTCGGCGGACCCACCTGTGCCAGTTCCCGTACCGCTTACATTCTGGGAGGCTGGCAGTTCTTCAGGCTCAGGACGTGGCTCCACTGGCGGTTCAATGGCTTCCCGGGCTATGGGTTCGGCCGCCACTTCAGGACCCCTCTCACTGCTGAGGAGCTCCCCAGCTCCTGTTTCTTCCAATACCTCCTGCCTGGGAGGTTCTGGTGTTGGTTCCTCAGCCAAGACAGTGGGCTGAGGTTCTGGGGTCAGCTCCGGTTCTGGTACATCGGGGCTGGACCGCTCCACCTGGGGTTCCTCCACAACTGGGGGTTTAGGTTGGGCCACGGCTTCTTGTCGAGGAGGCTGATCAGGAAGGGGCCTGGGATCAGTTACCCTGGGTACCGAACCCTGAGCTAGGGGATCGGTGACGGGAGATGGACGGGGGTTGACCGAACGTTCTACGTGCATGATTTGGATCACTCCGCCCCCCGCCATAGCCGGTATATCAGCTTCCAGGCGCGCCGCCAGATCAGGCAAGGTAAAGAACAGGATGGCATGTAGAACTACGGAGATCAATAAGAACCGATTCAGCCGCGGTTCATCACCATAAGGATTATGCACCTACCTCTCTCCTTTCCCTTACCTGTCTTGCTCAACTGCCAAGCCCAGACGGTAACCGCCTGCAGCGCGGACTTCGTCTAGGGCGTTCACTACGTATTCGTAGCGCACCTCCTTGTCAGCCTTCACGATTACGAACATATCGGGATTGACCTGCAATCGTTCTGTCAAGGCTTGACGAAGCTGGGAACTGGTCACCCTGCTGCCGGACACGTACATGGCCCCCGATTTGTCCACGGCAATTTCAAACCTGGCACTGGCCTGCGGATTCCCCGTTACAGCCCTGGGCAGCTCCACGTTCAGACCCAAAGGAGCTGTTCGCACCGTGAAAAAGACCATAAAAAAGACCAACAAGAAAAAGACAACGTCAATCATGGGGGTGATATCGGGCCCGCGATGCAGTCGTTTCGTGCGACGGAAGTCCATTAAAACTCACTCCTCGCCTCGAGAACGTTGAGCAGTTCAGCCGACTTCTTGTTCATATCGGCGATGTTTTTGTCGATGATGCTGTTCAAAAAGGCATTGAGGGCCATCGTGGGGATGGCAATGCTCAAACCGGCCGCGGTGGTAATCAATGCCTCGGCAATTCCTGCGCTCAGCTCGGCAGCCTGTCCAATACCCTCCAAGGCTGCAATCACGTTAAAGCTTTGGATAATGCCCGTGACGGTACCCAAGATACCCAGCAGAGGAGCGATGGAGATGATGAGCTCCAAAGCAACCATGCGCTTTTCCATTTTATAGATCTCTTCCCGGCCAACCGTTGCCATGCTTTCTTTAATCTCTTCAGGACTGCGATCATAGTGGGCTATCCCTGCTGCCAATACGGCGGCCACAGGGCCCCTGGATTTTTTGGCAATCTGCATGGCTTCCAGCACTTTACCTTGGCCGAGGGAGAGTTTGATATCTTCCAACAGATCATCGGTATCCACTCTGGAACGCAGTAAGTACCATAGTCTTTCCAGGCCGATTGCGACTGCGAAGATGGAGCAGAACAGTAAGGGAATCATTACTGGACCGCCGAGTGCGAATATTTTGAGCATTAATACCCCTCCGTTTGCGTGCTAAAGAAATACATGTTCTTGTTTTCGACACCTTCTTAGATAATCCTTTGCTCCATTCCAGTTTCCGTGTATAAGATTCGTGGGCGTATGGGGCTTATGGGGGATAGAAAAAGAAAGAACCGCATTCTGGTGCGGTTCTACACGGCTTCGGGTGGTCTGGCCTTGTTGAAGTGTGTTCTGCCTATCTCCATGAGCAGGATTTCTTCCGGCTCACTGCCCCCGAGGCAGCGCTCCAATCTCCCTTCTTTCCTAAAGCCTGCCTTTTCGTAACAGCGGACCGCGCTGCGATTGGCGGCATGGACCCGGAGATAGACCCGTTTGAGGTTCATGGACCCAAAGGCATGCCCAAGGAGCGTGTTCACAGCATCCGTTCCGTAACCTTGCCCCTGCCTCGCGGGCCTGAAGATCTCGATCTTCAACTCTGCTTCACCGCTGCGCCAGGCAATCTGGTCCAGCTCGATCTCCCCGATCACTTCCCCCTGGAGCAGGATCTCGTAGACCAGCCGGCAGCGGCCGGGCCTCTTCAGCTGCAGTGCGATCTTTTCCCCCGTTAACTGCGACATTCCCCCAACTCCCTCAAGTTCCGAATTAACACAGCGACTTCTGCTCGGTACAAGGAGATTCTACTCAGCTAATTCGAGCCGGGAAGGGAATGCCCTGCAGGGAATAACAGGCAGTACGGCCCCGGGAACCTTCACCGCCGGGCGGCGAGCTTGTGCAGCCACTCTTCGGGGATGGTGTAACTTCCAAGGTAAACCTGGTCCTTGCCCCCTGGTCCGTGGCAGTCCGAGCCGCCGCTGGGAAGAAGACCATACTGGTGCGCCACGGTGAGATAGTATCTGGTCTGGTCCTCGTTGTGACTGGGGTGGATCACTTCCAGTCCCACAAGGCCAGCATCCACCAAAAGGGGCAGTACATCGAGGTTGTTGAGCAGGCCGGGGTGGGCCAAAACAGGTACCCCTCCTGCCTGGAGGATCAAGTCCACAGCCCGGGCTGGTTCCACTTTGTAGCGCGGCACATAAGCCGGGCAGCCTTCACCAATCAGGCGCTGGAAGGCCTCGGCTTTGGAGGCCACCACTCCCTTCTCCAGGAGCGCTGAAGCGATGTGGCTGCGGCTCACCACATCCTCCCGGGCGTATTTCAATACATCATCTACTGTGAGGGAAATGCCCAGTTGGCCCAGGAGGGACAGGATCTTCTCTGTACGCTCGAGGCGCGATTCTCTTAGGGTATTCAACTGCTCCTGCAAAGCTGCATTGAGGGGATCGATCCACAGACCTAGAATGTGGATATCGGCGCCATCGGGAGCTGCAGCATTGACTTCAATGCCTGGAATTACCGTAAGGCCTGTGGGGGCTTGCTCTTGGGCAGCATGGATCCCGGCCGTGGTATCATGATCCGTGATGGCAATGGCCTTCAGGCCCCTCTGGACCGCCTCTCGCACAACCTCCTGGGGTGTCCAGGTTCCATCGGATTCAGTTGTATGAACATGTAGATCAACACACAAAGTAATCCTCTTTTCTAGAAATGGTGACGAAGTTGGCGTATGATGCGCGCTTCCATGCGGGAAATCTGTGCCTGGGATATGCCGAACTCCTCCGCCACCTGGCTTTGGGTTTTCTCTGCGAAGTAGCGCAGCAGAATCAAGCGCCGTTCCTGGGGCTCCAATGCCTGCAGGGCCTGCCTGAGCAGGAAGTGCTCTTGGCTGTCGTTTACCGGCAGAACATCTTCCAAAGCCCGCTCTTCCCCATCATCACTGCCCAGGGTACCCTGGAGGGAGTAAAGGGGTGATACGGCCTCCAAGGCACATACCACTTCTTCTGGGGACGTGTTCAGCTCGGCTGCGATTTCCGCAAGGGTGGGACTCCGTCCCAGGGACTGGGCCAGGGCGTCTTTGGTGTGCAGGGCCCGGGCGGCCAGTTGGCGGAGGGAACGGGCAACCTTTAATGGTGCTGAGCTGCGCAAGTGCTGTTTGATCTCGCCCATGATCTTGGGGACGGCAAAAGTGGAGAATTTTACCTCGTAGCTCAAGTCGAAGTCTTGGATGGCCTTGAGCAGACCCACACAGCCGACCTGCACCAGATCCTCCAACTCCACCCCCCGACCCGCAAACCGCCTGGCAATATTATGCACCAACGGCAGGTTCTGCTCAACCAGTTGGCTGCGGGCTGCCACGTCCCCCTGCTGCGATTGGGCGATCAGCCGCCTTGTTTGCTCCAGTTCCATGGTCCATTATCCTTCCGCGCGCTGGGGGACTTCTTTGATCAGGATTACCTTCGTTCCTTTCTGCACCTCGGAGCTGACCAACACCTGGTCCATGTACTCGTGCATAAAGGTGAAACCTAAGCCCATGCGCTCTTCGGGGATGGTTGTATAGCCCGTCTCCTGGGCCTGTTCCACATCGGGAATCCCTTGGCCGAAGTCTTCCACCACAATAGTTAACCTGCGGCCTTCATAGGAGGCTTCCACCCGGACAACGCCCTCTTGCAGCTGATAACCGTGGATAATGGAGTTAGAGACAGCTTCCGATACAGCCACTTTTATGTCTTCCAGCTCATCCAGGGTCCAATCCAGTTGGCTGGCGAACAGCGCTACGGCA
>Ga0116169_1001680_pt1 | contig 17650 bp, 21 predicted proteins | sample AD_UKC130_MetaG_FD_89796 | JGI IMG/M metagenome (GOLD analysis project Ga0116169, IMG submission 89796) | Active sludge microbial communities of municipal wastewater-treating anaerobic digesters from Canada - AD_UKC130_MetaG | ecosystem: Engineered > Bioreactor > Anaerobic > Digestate | place...
CCCCCCTAAGGGGGGGGGTAGGGGGTAGGGGGTAGGGGGTAGGGATGTGGGCTAAAGTAGTCAAATTGTATCCGAGCCCTGCAAACCTCAGCGGGAATACGGGCTGAAGCAGGTAAAATCGATCTGTACACTACATCTGAATCTCTGAATCTTTGAGCTTCTCCTGAGCAATGGCTTCACGGTAAACCGTTGCATGATGAACTTCTATGGCTCTCATACGGCGAGCTGTACCGAGCCCTTCCCGATGCACTAGTCCTAGCTTAACCAGACGATTGAGCATACGTGTAATGGTAAGACCCCGGCATCGGAAAACTTTAGCTAGCTCGTGGTTGCGAATGACTTCGCCACGTGTTTCGTAAAGAATAGCATACAGAATAGCTTCAGCCGGGCTAAGCATTCCTAGTGACATTAGCTTCAAGATAGCATTTGGAATGTGTACACCTTTGAGTTTGGTAATCATGACAGTTCTACGATCTTACCTAAACGAAAAGCCTCGATGTCAGTGTTAACAATGAACTGGAAGCCTAATTCTTGTGACAGTTTTAGTAGCAGTTCTTTGGTGCGATTGCGGTATACGGTGCCACGGATGTTTTTGAAAGGTTCGTCGAGAATGATGACACGGCGTCGTACGGGACGTTGTAACATGATGGATGCGATACGGAGACCGAGACTGGCCACGTCAATGACACCGCCTCCAATTTCGTTTAAGGGGTCTTGAAAGAGCATGCCATGCTTTTCTAGGACCAAGAGTGATTCAGTTTTTTGTCGTCGTTGCTGGAAGTTGATCTGTACTGTATATGGTTCGTCGAAAATGGCATGGAGGCATTTGGTGGCGATGGTGGCTAGGTGATAGTGAACTTGCTCTTGGATTTTGGTGGCCACATGACGAACAATTGCAAGGGCCTGCTCCGTATCATCAAGGTCCTGCTGGATACGTTGCAATTGTTGGGACTCTTGGGCAAGGGTCTCCTGAGCCTGACGATAGCGGAACAGATACTCATTGATGCGCTGTCGGTAGGTTGTGGTCATGAGCGCTTCCCGTTAACTGATGCCATTGTTCTTCAAACTGGGCAAACTCTTTTTGGAAGGACTGTTCCAATTCAGTGAGTTGTTGTTCTAGTTCATGGAGCAGTCGTTGAGCTTCATGCTCATCATGGCATCCGAACTCCTCGGCAAGCTGCTTACGTAATTGGCGTAGTGAGCCTTCGGCCATATCGGCACGTCGGCGGCATTGTTCTGCTTCCTCTCGGTACTTCTTGTAGCGATCAAGGATGTCCATCAATCGCCTCCCAAATTAAGGCTTTGACACTTGGCCGTATTTGGTTAACCTCTAGGTACTGTTGCAACAGTGTACGAAAATCGGGAGGGGCTACCTCCAAGTCTTGTAAACTGCCGACAAAGTGTTCTAGTCGGTTAGATGTTTCCGGTGTCTTAGTCCATTGATCCTGAGAACAATCCAGTGGAATGCGCTCAAGATGACCGTCGCTGTGAAGCAGGGTCACGAAGGGCGGACGAAAGCGCTCATCGCTTTTCCGTGGGATGAGGCAGCCACAGTTAACGATGCGGCCGTCGACCATAAAGGCTTGATGATTGTCACCGAATACGCAGACCGTATATGTGTCGACGATGGACCTCAATTGCGCTAAGTTGGCATCATCAGGAGCACAGTAGTGACCACGTCCACGAATCCAAACATAGCGATGTGTCACCAATACGGACAAGCCTGCTTGTAATGGATTCGGCTTAAGAGGACATCCCCACGGGAAAGCCACGACATGAAAACCATTGAAGTCATGTATCCCATTGAGGTACTTGATGGTACCTTCGCAAACCAAGGTCCAAAAGGCCGACTTCTCAATCAAGGCCACATCATGATAAGGCAAATCATGCTGACCAGGAACGGCGTGCAAGGTCGGTAGGTGTTTAATGGCAAAGTTGATCAGTTCAGGTGGGCTGTTCCAACGATCAAAAACATCTCCAGCGCAGATGATCGGAACGCCATTGAAGGTGTCTTGCAATGATCGAAGTTGTCGTAAGATGCGTGCTTGGGCCTCGTACCAATCAGGCTCAGCACTTCGTGCCGCCGGTGGTACATGACTAAGATGAATGTCCGAGACCAGTAATGCTATAACACTCATAATGGCCTCCCACAAACAGGGCACATACCTTCCTGTTTCCAGCGAGCTTCAAGCTGCTCAGCCTGCTGCTTGGCTGACTCAAAGGCTTCTTTGGCCGATGCTATAGCCGTTAACAATCTTTTCAGTGATATTATATCCTGCCGTAATGCTAAAATCCTTTTGCTCTTGTCCTTCAATGTGGTACCGACCTGTTCCCAGTAATCCCATAGCTGCTTGTCCCGCTGAAACTTCTCACGGTAATTCCGAATTTGGTCGAGGATAAGCATCAGTGAACGTCTTGTGCGATGGTATTCACGAATCTCACGTAAGCGGCGTTCGAGTGGTTGTCCCCATTCCAACCAAACGGCCCATACCGCCTCCTCGTACCGCTTACATGCCATCAGCTTGTCGATACGTTCCAATAAACCACGCAATTCTATCATACGATTTCGCATTTCGTTGAAGCGAGATTGCATCTGTTCTAGTTGGTCCAGCCGCTTCGCCATCTCGGGAACCCATGACAATTGGTCGAGCTGGCTTTTGGCGCTCTCTAACCTCTCATGTGTCATCTCATACTCCGTCTTGAGCCGGCGCCAACGACTGGAAAGACAATCAATGGCATGATCAATAACATCTAGCTCAACCAAGCGGTTCAGCTCAGCCGTAAGAGCTGTGGGCGTCAAGTCAAACCAGTAGGGAGCATCATGCTGACCTTGAAAGTGGTATGATTCCATCTTGAGCAGGTTGGCAATGCTATCCGGAACACCACTTCCAAAGGCCGATAACGTCTGACCGTTTAGCTTGTAGATGTTTTGACGTCCTTTGTGGCGCTCAATGACATGACCATCAACCTTAAGTACGACGGTACAATGAGAAGCACCAATGCGCCGAAAGTTCTCGCCAAGTGGTCGATTGATGACCACCCATTTCAAGGCCCTTAAGATGGCTGTTTTGCCGACGTCGCTAGGACCAATAATCGTTGTTAGCTGTGGGTCGAACGCAATGTCAAGATGCTCATGGCACTGGAAGTTATGCAGACTCAGTGACTCAATGGCCATGCTATTCTCCTTTGTCAATAAAGTACGACAATAGTTGAACGAAGCGCTTCAAGTCACGTAAGTACAGCATAACGATCCAATCCTTGCGATTGCGGCGATGACATACGATCGGAATCTTGCCAAGCCCGGCATCCCTTTGTGATTGTTCCATGGCCTTGTAAACCGAGATACCTTCGCAGCGCTTGCATTCTACGTGAAGGCCTGGAATATCGACCACCACATCAGGTGCTTCCGGTCCGCCGTGGTATTGTCTACCTCGATGGCACCTAATACCTAACACCTCACTTAATGCCATGGCCAATTCACGCTCGCCACGTGCTCCTTTTCTCTTTTCACGCGAGCCCATTCATTGGTACCTCCGTTTTCGTTTGACTTCACAAGCCTGCTCAATCTCGTCCCAGACTTTCTGAACTAAAGCCACCAGCTCATCGCGACGGTCCTCGAAAATCTTGATCAAGCGCTCACGTCGTGCCTCCAGAGGAGGATCAGGTACGGTGATGACATCACCGCGCTTGGTCCAAATATTTTCGTAGACCAGAAAATCCACCATAGAACCAATGTCATCAATGCCAAAGCTGTGGTAAATCGGAACGAGGACCGTGCGATCTTTGCCAGTCAACCGGTTTTTCTTTACACGAATCTTGCTAATGATGCCCAGCTCGCGCTTTTTACCACGAACAACGCGAACAATATGCGAATCAATTTTCGACCAAAGCTGAATGGTGGCATAAAACAGCAAGGCCCTCCCACCACTGTATGTGGTGCTCTCAAATGGATCAAAGGACTCTCGAGTTTGGTTCAGGATGATCAAGATGGAACCCAAGTCGGACAAAGGACCAAGTACCTGGCGAATATGCCCGCTGTGATAACGGGCCTTGGCATCACCATACGAACCTATAGACTTGGTCCTCTGTTTCTGAAACGTCTTGATTTCCTCCTCGCTTGATAAGGCATCTTGAGAATCCAAGACGTAGATAAAAGGCTTCCCAAGTTTAATGACATCATCAAGATGCCGATAAAAATCTTGTACAGTGCGGCTGCAGTAAGGCTCCGATCTGGATGGCGTTTCCAAGCGCTCAACAACAGCCTTGCCGAAGTAGCGCTCAATGTCCATGAGCGCACCCATCTCCACCGAATCGTAGATAAATCGGTATTCGCTGAAGTTTGGATTGAGTGCGGCCTCGGCAAAGCAGGTTAAACCAATCCAGGTTTTACCGCTCGCCGAGTCGCCACAAAAGAAGTAGTAATGGCCTTTGAGAAAGGCTCCGGCAGCTCGACCTGAACAAGCTAGGTTCAAAAGCGTGCTGCCAGAGCTTAACAAGTCGTCATCACGCATTGGTCGGCTATGCCATTTGCTTAACAAGGCTTCACGAATACGATTAACATCACTCATCCCATTCGAACAACCTCGGTTTCTCAGGCTCATCAGAACGCTTCACATTAAGCTGCTCGTCAAAAGGGATATCATCCTCCTCCTCATCATCGGTGTCAACATCGTCGACCTTCCCATTACCTCGGTCAACCTCTTCGTAGAATATCGAGCGCAGTTCTTCGTAAGACAGTATCTTGATCAAATTGTCCAGACAAATGCCATGGTCCAGTAACTCATCATCAAGTGGCTTCTGTCGAGGCTTAAAGTCAATACGAAAAGCCTTTACAAATGTTGACGATCCAATTGATTCCTCTTTGAACGAGACACGCAAGGTCGAACCAGCCTCGAAGTCATCGAAGTCAATGATATGCTTTTCGCTTTCGTCGGCATCACGACGATAATCGTCGAGAAGCATGCCAAAGGCAAAATACGATACATCCCAAAGCTGGACACCCTTGTCGGTCTCATCATGATCGTACACTAGAAACAGTTGCCTTTCCCTCGGCTTGAGAGTACGAATGACGTCTTTGTCCGCCGAGGGGTCTCGAGCAAGTTTAGAACGTGCTTCACAAATGGGGCAGGCCTTACCAACGGTCTTAGCTGGACATACGTAACTATTTTCGCTAACACCGACATTGCGATGGACCCAGTAAGTTCGCTCGTAATACCAAGTCCCTTCGTCGGCATAGGGATTACCTTTGCTAACCTCATACGGAATGATGTCAATACGCTTAATACCTGCTTTGGGAGACCATAACGACAGGTTTTGTGGTAGAATCAGTGTCGATAAGCCAAACGTACTACCGTGACGCAAGTCACGCATGTGGCTGCCAGCTCTACGACGCTCATGACGCCTGCGCTTCATCGCTCATTCTCCTTCTACGTAAACGACGTTTAACCAACTCGTCAAAGTCATCCGAATCGTCACCCAATTTCGGCTGTCCGTAATAGCCGGCTAAAAACAGCTTCACCAAGTTCTCGAGCGCTGATCGCTTCTGCTCAATCGACTGCATCACAGCCCCGAGCAAGTCAACGTAGTATTTGGCATCAATCAAGCGCTGCTGAGCTTTACGAAAAGCCGATGATGATTGAATAGCGCTCTGGATTGCTGTTTCCGTAACTTTCGCAATGTCGTAATCGTCAGGCGAGGACCGAATGCTTTTATCCAAGTCAGCACGAACGACTTCAAGCTCATTGCGAGCCTCTTCAAGCTTACGTCGTGCATCGGCAAGCATCATGCCATACCGCAAGCATAAGCGCGGCTGTGACAACCATTCACGATCTAAGGCATACTCATCAATGCGCAGCTCGCGTTCCAAGCTATCGCTATTTAGCATTGGTTAACTCCCAACATGCTTGAACCAGCCCTGCATGTTTACAGGAAAGCCAATCATCACGAAACCAATCAATGACTTGAACGGCACGCTCTGCCAAATTGGGATTCTTAAGCGCTACGCTGACGCTGTATGACAAAACGAGCCAACGCACGGATTCAGCCTCGTCGGGTGGAATGTCGACAATGATACGTGCTAAGTCAGCCCAAGTCGTGGAAGGCCTGAACAAAAGACGTGCTAACTCAATGGCCTGATGCTTCATCTCGGATTTCTGAATAGCATCAAGTTGCTGCTGCTCATCGTCAAAGCCAATCACAGAATGCAAGAGAACCAAAGCCTTGCGAGCACTGCCTGATGACACTTCAGCTATCTTTTCAATGACATCCTCCGAAAGCGAACGCTGTTCACGATCAAGTACACGTTTAACGATCGTTTTCAAGTCGTTACGTGAAAGAGGACGTAATACGAATTCAGTGCATCGTGTACGAATCGTCTCAAGCAACTTTTGAGGTTCCGTCGTAGCAAGGAAGAAGTACACATGAGACGGTGTGTCTTCCAAGAGCTTCAGTAGCGCTGATTGAGCATCAGCCGTAAGGCGATGAGCTTCATCAATAGCCCAAATGCGACATTCTCCGTCAATAGGACGAAAATGCAATGTAGCTTGAATATCACGTACTACATCAATGCCACGTGCCTCGGCACCATTCAACTCAACGTAATCACGATCGCCGCAGTGTAATTTGTTTTTCAGAATACGAATCAGCGATGTCTTGCCAACGCCTGATGGACCAGAAAACAGCAAGCAATGTGGAAGGGCATTTCTACGACCAAGCTCAGATAGGGTACTAACGACCTCTGACTGGCCAATGACTTCGGAAAAGCGAGATGGTCGGTACTTCCGATACAGTTCTGTAACGTCACTGCTCATATTATCATGTCTCCCAATACTATTATCCTGTTAACACAGTGAACCTCATGCTATTTCGATTGGTTGCTTGTCGAACCACGTTTTGTCTGATGCTTCTGCCTCAACGGCCAATGGCACATTCAACCACTTCCAATGCTCCTTGATGTCAACCGTCATGATTCGCTTAGCAGCAGCTAGGTAGTCGTTTAGCTCTGATGGAACCACATCAGCCAGTATGCTGTCGTGAATCTGTCCGACAATAAGCGTTTGCATACGATTCTTACGTAACCACTTCAACAACTGAATCAGCGACCATAGCAAGCAATGAAAGGCCGTGCCCTGTATCGGATAATTGATTACGTCGTTGCGCTCGTAAACGCCCTCGACTCGAAAACCTGTTAGCATGTCGAAATAGCCGTTGTGGCAGTACTCCTCGTACCAGTCACGCTTCCATTTAGCGTACACGCGAAAGCGTTCTCCCCAAAACGCATGCTCAACGGACTCGATGTGCCGCTCAAATTGTTCGTAAGTCCTGATGCCTTTAGACTGAAGATGTTCACGTAATGAAATGCCACATGATGTCTTAACATCCTGCGTTACCTTCCATAAGTTCGGGGCGCATTGGGCCCAGTAGCTACCGTAAAACTGCGGAAACACGAAGCAGTTCTTTGCGTAGAAGCGCGCTTCTTTCGTTACATTGTCTCGGTCAAGCAGAAAGCATTCCATGGCCAAATCACGGTGCATGTCACGTTCAGGATCAGTCAGGTATTCAATGAGCACCGGATCCTGATGGTATACTGCCGATATGTGAACTTCGAGCGCCTTGTAATCAATCTCAACAAGAAGCCGACCTTGTCTCGGTATGAAGCATGTACGTATCAGTTTGCTAATGTCCTTCGAACGAACGGGAACATTTTGAAAGTTGGGATGATCGCTGCTTGATCGGTACGAACGAACAAGATTAAGACTGAAGCAAGGATGAACATAGCCATCTTGAACTTCACGCAAAATGCCAACCAAATATGTCGATTTCAGCTTGCGTAACTTCTCAAGCTGCAAAAATCTATCAACAAACGACGTGTTCAGCTCCCGTAACGAATCCTCATCAGTGCGTAATCGACCTGTTTCCGTTTTCGGTAATTGAAATCCCATCGCAGATAAAACACTGCCAAGCTGAACCCTCGAAGTTAAACGTGCTTTGTCTCCGTATAGCTTACACCATATCTTCCATTCGTTCGTATTCATCAAAGCATGAGTTAGCTTGTCAATCTCCTGCTGAACATGATTGATCGTCGATGTCAACCTTGCCTCGTCAACGCGAATGCCAGCGGCCTCGACTTCAGCCAATGCTAAAGTACCTTCGTGCATCAACCTGTATGCATCAAAGCGTGTAGCTCTGATCATTTGCGACGCTCCTGTGCCAATTTCTGGTACTGCCGCTTAGCAAGATGCCATGTTAGCAAGGCATCAAGACCATTGTACAGCAACAACTTTGACCAGTCAGCAAAACGTAGTCGATTTTCGTCATTACCTCCCTCGCTAACCTTCAACGGAGCAATATCTTGATCATAAGGCTCTTGTCCAAGCTCAACAAACGATTGAAATTTCAAGTTGGAAGCACGAGACCGGTTATCCAAAACATGTGCCGCTTGCACCACATCCCACGCCCACGCGCGAACAGGATAACCCATCAACCTGCGTACCCAACGCTCTTCAAATTTAATGTTGGCGCCGACTTTTGGAATGTCAGACCGCAACAGATGACTCATAGCATCAATGGCAGGCTGCTGCCAGGGAAAGGCTATGGCACCGCTATCGTCGGCAATGGCACAGGACAAGATTTGCGATTCGGGATGTTCAGGCTTAAGTCGATTTGTCTCGAAATCGAACGCAAAGGCCGTTTTCTGTTTACGTAAACGTTCAGCGGCCTTTGAAGCATCCATTTCACAAACGACCTGTGACATGTAATCGGGAACACAAGGAGCCTCCTGAATCAACAGCGCTTGCTCAAGGTACCTCCGAAACCAAACACCAACGACGGGATTCTTTTGTTCCCGTAACACATATGACGGGTGAAACGTTGGACAAGCCCAGCAATTCCAGCGCTTCAACGGAATACGACGACCAAGCCACAGTGTCAATGAGCCTACAGGCTGAGTCCATATCGAACCAATTACGGATTCAACAGCGGCATTACCAAGCAAAACAATAACTCTTGGTTTCAATGAACGAATGGCATTAAAGACGTTCGGACGGCAGGCATCAATTTCTCTAGCCGTCGGTGTTCGATTGTTTGGTGGACGGCAGCAAAGTGCATTTGTCTTCCAGCAATCACGATCAAGATCCCAACCAAGCTTTCTCATTTCGGTACGCAAAAACTGACCGGATTTACCAATAAGCTGAATACCGCATTGGTCCTCCTCAGCACCCGGTGCTTCGCCAACTACTAAAATCCGACGACGGCCCTCGCCCGTAGGCGGCATCTTGGGACTCTTGCATTGTTCATGAAGCCTGCATTCTGAGCAACGTGGAAGCAGTCGTTCGGATGATTGAAGAAGTTCAAACTTCAAGCCCATTGCTAGCGTCCTGAGAGGCAGCGATTCGGCTAACGTACAAAATGGGACCACTCTCCATACGCAGCAATTGCGAAGCAATCTCACATTCTGTGATACGTTTGGAGAGTTCACCTAACACACGCGCTGCGCAATAAAACCGAAAATGAGGACCTTGGTAGCTACTTGGTCTAGGTTCCCGATACCAACCATACTGGCCTGAACATTCAACGACCATCTTGCCATCCGATAACTCAACAGTGACGACAGCTTCCTTATGCGTTTCACTCCAAAATACCAAAGCTCGCTCAACGGCCTTGTCGAGGTCCTTTGGCAAGGTTAATGGTTTGCCGCGAATTTCAAAGAACTTTGATGTCTCAGGATACTGATCCAGTATCCTGCGGCAGGAAATGTACACGCTGTTTGGATTTCTGAAATGCAGCCAATTCTCCGTCACGGCCATCTCATTAGCACCAACCTTCAAAGCATACTCAACAGACTGACCTTTAGCGAGAACTGACTGTGAAAGTCCAGTTTGGATGCTATAACGAACGATACGAAAGTCATCGCTGGCCTCCAAATAGGTCGGTGCCATGTGAATGCATCGCAGCAATGGATGAGCTTCACTTCGACTACAGCATTCAACAGTCACCAAAATGGCGTCCTTCATTTCGTCGCTGATTGGAACGAAGTTTTTAGGACGCTCAACAAGGTCGAACGGCAAGGTATACTGTCCAGCTAAACGAATACCAGCCAGCTTTTCGCCAGACTTCACTCTAAGCTCGCCATTCTCAACGAATACATCAACCTCCTCATCGTCTAGGCGTTCCAAAAGATTCAGAAGTGGTTCAGCAGGTACAGTTCCCTCGATGTCAATCCCAGTATCGGCTGAACAAGCAACCTCGTAATTGTAAGTGCTAACCATGCCCTTTGAAAAAATGAAGCAATCAGAATATTCGACTGGTGACTTCGTCGAAATTCCGATCAGCACGGATTTTAATTGGTTTAAGTAGTTTTTGCGATTGACTAAGGCCATACCATACTCCTCCTTACGGCGTCAATTCAAACGACGGAACATGTTTTTCATACGGCCAAGGCCATTGTGGAACAACACTACAGAGCTTCTCAAAGAACAAAAGATTAGCGCGGCTTCTCAAGACCCTACCAATGTTGTCCTCGCCCCACTGGTCACCGAGAGGTAACCCAAGGTACGTAAGCCATTCGCCGATAAAATCCTTCACCTTGAGAACCGAACTGTAGTACGTCGGATTGCAACTAGAAGGGTCTTTCGTAACTTTGAACGTATGGTAATCGCCATCAAACACGAACTTGCCACCTCTTTTCTTCGGAACCATGATAACTCCATTGACGGCTCTCACTAACCACCCTGACGAATCCGCAGACCAAATCGGATAACGTATAAGAAACGATGGAGACCCTACACCAAAAGCGTGAATCTTAACACGTGGTAATTTCGTCTTAGGATCACAAATAGCTTCAAAACATCGCTGAAAACAACTAACACGTTCCCGCTTTGTACGCCACACCAAAGAACCCACTCCAATAATTTCGTAACCTGAGTCGATGTAATGGTACAAATGACTGAAGTCCTCACCAGCATGAAAAACAGGAACAGGCTTCAGACCATGTTCCTTCTCAAGGTAGTCCTGTGCTTTGCGAGTTAACGGAGCACTGCCAATTACATCAACATTAGCGTAGTAGTCAATCGCCAATTGGTAACGACGAACAAGATCGGCATACTGATCAACGTACTTCCAGTAAGCGTCCGAATCGTAATAGCTAAGTACGGGCTGTCGTCGCCGTCGAGACGCTTTCAACGCTTCACTCCACAGACTAAACGCTCCTGAATCCAAAAAATGTTCAGGCTTCGTTATGCCTCTGTTCCTAGCTTCCAGTATCTTAACGAGACGCCAATCAGGACGCTCCTCCTTGCCGATGTATTGGTAAGCCGTCAGCATGACGTTCAAACCAAAGGCAAACGGGTCCTCCCGATCGCAAGTCGTATAGCCGGACAAGCCTGAATAGTACAGCTTCATGAAATCCTCCGAGTTATTGCCGAAAGCTGTTCCAAATCAAACTCAACAGCTCTTGGCGTACCGTCGGATTCTCACGAAAGACACCAGTTAGGCTAGAGGTAACTAGTAGCGATTCGCGTTTGTTAACGCCTCGCATCTCCATGCACATATGCCTGGCTTGAAGGATACATGCCGAACCGAGGGGCTTCAAATGTTCATCAAGGGCCTGCGTAACCTGTTGGCATAAGCGCTCTTGAATTTGAAGTCGCCGGGAAAAAACTTCCAACAACCTAATCAACTTTGAAACTCCAACCACGCGCTTGTTTGGCAAATAAGCAATCCAAGCCTTACCAAAGAACGGTAACATATGATGCTCACATATCGAGTAGAAATTGGTCTTCAGTACAACCATCTCATCGCAAGCACCGTCTTGAAACGTCTTGAGCACAGATTCCGAGTCCTGACGGTACCCCGAGAACAGTTCTTGGTAAGCCTTCACAATTCGCTGAGGTGTCTCAATCAAGCCTTCACGATTGGGATCGTCTCCAATAAACTCGATGATGCGACGGATATTGTCTTCACAACCAGTAGAGCCAGTCATACGTTCCCATGGAAATCGAATCCATTTACCAACTAAGCCTTCTTCCTGTTTGTTTACCAGTGCAAAAAACGGCTTGTCTGAAAAACGTTGTCGAGTCTTACCGGAGTCAACAATGTCATCAACGTAACAGTCTGCCTCGTCACGCTTTTCAACAATACGTAGAGGTACCGTACTCTTTTGCGTGACAAGTAGCGCTGCCAGAATACCACCAGTTGGAACAGGATAAATCGACGAAAGCCTGGCATCCTCAATTTTTCTTGCGATGTTTGATGCCAATTCAAAAACATCGTTCCACGAAAGGTCTATGGTCGTCATGACATTGCGTACTCGATAGGATCCGAAATACCTAACTTCTCAAAAGCTGCCAGCCTACTTTGACAGGAAAGACATTTACCGCAAGCTAAACTGTTCGACTCGTAACAACTCCATGTGAGATGGTAAGGAACATTCAAAGTCAAACCATGTGACAAGATTTGGGCCTTACTGTAGTGAAGAAACGGAGCTGCAATGTTCACTTGATTGTCAGTAGCATGTTTAACAGTATCTCTAAGCGAGTAGAAAAATCGAGGACGGCAGTCAGGAAAAACAACCAAATCGTTCGAACAGATACCGAGCCATATCTCATTTGCATCTCTACTACAAGCTACTCCAACCAGAATCGAAACAAATACAAGATTCCTCGCAGGTACAACAACATTTGACTCCTCTGACAACTGACTTGATTGTTTGCTATGCTCAAGCAAGCCGGATCGAAACGCCGCAAAAGTCTGTTTAGCATCTACAATGTTCAAAGGAACATTGTAGTGATTGCAAAGCTCTGTTGCTGCGAGTCTCTCTCGCTGTTCAGTTAACTGTCCATAAGAAAAAAAGTAGGCTTCAACTAAACGCCCCTGGGACAGTGCTTCAGCAAGCGCTGTAGCAGAATCAAAACCACCGCTCAACAGTACCAACGACTTCATACTACTTACCTCCAATCAACTTATGAACTTGCAGCGACAGTCGGTATTCAGGATGAGCTAGTACGTAATCACGACACCAAGCAATAGCATCCGGATCAGGCTCCATACCACGAAAGGCCGGACTAATCAACTTCCAACGTGCTTTGACCGGAACATCAAACGGCTTTTGCCCTGCCGCCAGCACATACTTCAACTCATCGGCCTTTTCAACGACGATCTTGCTACGCCGCTTAGGCGAAACACAAACCCAATCAATACCACTTGGAATGCTCCGTGTTCCGTTGGTCTCGACGGCGATCTCAAACCCTTTGTCACGTAAATACGTCAACATCGCTTTGTCAACCTGAAGCAAAGGCTCACCACCTGTAAGTACCACTAGTGAAGGACGCTTGCCGAACAATACATTGTGAATGGCTTCATCCATCTCTCCTATGCTCATCATATCGCCATCGAAAAAGTCCGTGTCGCAGTCGAAGCCTTGAGACTTTACAGTGCACCGCAAATTGCAACCAGCAAACCGTATGAACAAGGCCGGACGTCCGCAATTGATACCTTCACCCTGTATCGAGTAAAAAATCTCCTTAACAAGATAGCTCACGCTTCTATCTCCACACCGAAGTCCGGGGTCTCCCAAACGATTACAGATTTCAATGTGACAGGCCAATCCGCGATAAGCTTTGATACTCCCATAGCCATTTCAACAGCTATGTTCTCAGCAGTCGGATTGCCGTTAAGCCTCTTGATCCTTTGTGCCCCATTAAGCACAGACAAGCTCTGATCAAGAGCATTAACCAAAAGCGTATGATCCCAATCACGATCAATCCAACTACCGACGACATTTTTGATGTCGTTGAAGTCGACAGATATGCCAAGCTCATTCACGCATGCCACTTCAAACTTGAACTCAACCACGTAACGATGACCGTGCACGTGAGCACAAAGTCCATCATAACCAGCCAGCCGATGCGCAGCGTCAAAGTAATGTCTGTAATGAATGATCATTCTTACTTCTCCTTAACAGCGTCAACATAGCCGCGGATGTAACGCTTGGCATTGTTGAGATTGAACTTGGCATTCTGTGGATTGACGGTTGATGTAATCGTGTCAAGCTCGTTGACAAGGTCAGAGCTAATTTTGACATCAAGCCCGTATTTCCCAATCAAATAGCCGGCCCAGTAGGCCCTGCTCTTCGTATCGTTTCCGTTGGACTTAGAGCTGATGTTTCGCTTGGCACTCTTTGAAGTCTTTACTGCGGCTTTGGTTTTCGTTTTCACAGGCTCAACATCATCCTTCTCATCAACTTCAGCGCACTTTGATTCAACTTCAGTGTGCTCCGGTTCAGAAACATCCTGAGAAGGCTGCGATATAATCTCAAACTTTCCGCGAGCAATGATCAAGTCGTCAAGCAAGGCATTCAGACGTTCGGACTCTTCATCGTTACCTTCAATGAAAAGGTCATCATGAGCTGCGACCTTAACCAGTTCAGCAAGATGCGCAGTCAAATCAGCATCAGAAACATCGCTAGGCAACTGAGCCCCAAGCCGTGTACAAATCTTTAATGCGTCGTTTCGATTTACCTGAAGCATTGTCAAACCTCCCAAAACCGTGTTTGTGAACGTCTCTATACTATTATAGTGTCATCAAGGCTAACCTTGTTGGGCTTTTCGATTTTCTGGACCAAGTACCCTGATACAGGGATTGGCTATGGCCCAACATCCTGCCACAGTTACCAGGTAACGCTCATCATAGCGATCCTCCCTGCGTACAATCCAGTTAAGCTGTGTCACATTTTTCGCTCTGTTTTCATCGGAAACATTTAGTCCAATCATACCGTTAACGTGTGCCAATTTCGTCTTCCTGCCACTAAAATGGTAGCGCTTGAGAACACTGGCACGATAGGCTTCGGCACTAGCTTGGGTCGCTGTTAACACCAGACAATGAAACTCCTGAGACAGCCGGCGTAGCTCTTTCCAAAGCACATCAATTTGTTCCAATGTGTCCTGAGTACCGTATGGAGGCGCCATAATGTCAGCATAGTCGAAAATCACGACATCAGCAACCCAGCCTTCCCGTTCCCAATCATGCAGCATTTCGGATGCCATGCGAACGCTCAATGTACTGTTTGGATAGCAACTCAATCGTAACAAGTCCGCGCCACGGCAAATGTCACGATAGGACTCATAAGCCTCGACATCATCCAGGCCTTCGTCAAATGTAATACTCTTTGTAAGGACTTGCCCGTCTTCCGAAAAACCGATGGGATACTGATACGTACCAGGCCAACGAGGCTTCCGAGCGGCGCGACACCCAATGCGAATTAGCACACCACGCTGTCCCAAGTCACCGCATTCAAAATACGCTACCTTCCTTCGGTTCCTGATAGCACGAAAGGCCGCATCAATCAACCACATCGTCTTACCGCTCTTATCCGGTGCCATGAACGAAATCAAGTTATCACGAACCATAGCACCACGAAAAAAGTCATCCAATATGCCCGGATAGCGTAAGAGGGGCTTTTGCTGTTCATCATCAAAGGCCTCTTGCCACACGGTAAAGTCTTCAGCAGGTTTAACAAGCGCACCTTGACCAAGCTCCAGTTTGTCAATACTGATCAATACCTGTCGGGCCGAGTCAGGATTATCTTGTTCGAGAAAAGCTTCAGCCTCCTCGATGGCGCTCCGCACTCTTACACGATTGAAATAGCGACCGGCCAGGTCAAGGATGTAAGTACTTGCAAACGATTCAGGCTTAAGACCGGCGATGAAGGCTTCGACGTTCTCTGCGAGTTCCCGTGGAGGATTGGATTTCGAGGCCCAATCAATAAACAGCTCTCGTAAACGAAGACCTGGAACATCTCCGTACTTTCGGAAAAAATTGATGCACCAACCAGCAACGAGGTTAGCCCAATTGCAATCAAACAGGCCACCAGTTCTCCATTGCGAAGCAATACGCGAACAAACAATCCGGTCCGTAGCAATAGCTGCCACGATTCGACGAATGACATCACCTTGGTAATGCTCTACTCGCATGCTGATTCGTGGACCTCAAAGCCTCCGTCGAACCATACCAAATCGTTTCCCTTCCTCCAGTAACGAATGCCGGTGGCTTCATCAGTCCACGTTTCACCATCCTTTCTGTAAGCACCAGTTCGACGTAGGAACCACTCTTCAATGTGACGAGCGCGCTCGAATGACAAGCCCTCACTGACACATCGCTTCTTCAGTTCGTTCATTTGATAGCGTTGCATAGCGTTAACAAAACCTGTCCAGCGGTTGAAAAGGTCGGAAACTTTGTAAATCTTAGGCGTGTACGTGTCACCGTAATGTGATTCCAGGAACGTTATGACGTTTTCAATCACCTGACGTGCGACGAACCGCTTGGACTCTAGACGCCGTAACTGCTTAGCTAGCGTATCAACGCTAACTTTACGACGTTTACCTGAAGCAAACACCAAATCACAGTTGTTACGCAGTAAAACGGTGTACAAACGACGTGCCATTTCTTCATACCAATGATCAAGTCCAAAAGAAATGTCATTTTGGGAAGGCGTCTTCTTCCTAATCAAGCGGCGGTTGTGAGATGACTGATTCATAGACTCCACCAGCAGGCAACGATCATTATTATTGTCCTAAGTTCGAAATGAACCTGGCAGCGTTGCGGCGATTTCACCTTTGACATTACGGTACAGTCAGTCCCTTCTTGAAAGCGGCGATATGCAACTGCCTAGTTGTGACATTTAGTCGACGTAGCAGTGACACCGCCCCCCTCGATTTGTCCTTTTTGAATATTTATATTCAAAAAGGATAAAGCGAGGCATAGTATTAATCTATACTAGCTTTAGGATAAGTTAACTTATCCTAAAGATAGGATAATATATATAATATATCCTAATATAGGGTTAGGATAGGAAACCTAAACTATCCAATCTCAATCGAATGGCCCACCCCCCGAAAGGGGGGTGTATGGTGTACTTTGAGTTAGCAGTGCCACCGCAGGTTTTCTGGAAGTAGGAAGTGGCGCCAGCTCCGCTCAGAGTCATTGACTTAGAATGTAGAAAGTACATCAGGTGGTACCGTGCTTTCCGCATTTCAAGGGAACATGACCGCTTCTGCAGCATGGAATACCGGCACGGAGATAATGCAAGCTGCGAACGGGACATCCAGAACATGACTGCCCGCTACCTGATGACACGGTGATTGGTTGTCAAGCGCCGGCTGTATTGCCAGTACACCTGCCTGATGCTCGACCTGCCCAACTCGGTAATCCCCTGTTTACTTTTGATTATCCTCGCTATAAACGACTTTTAGCGGCTACCGTGACCCTTTTCCCCCGAAACGAAACTAATCGCTTATAGCCAGGATAATGCGAAATAACGCTATACTATCATTACTGATATGATTCAGAGTGATTGGCGTCCGCGTTCAGGGAGTGGTATCGTACTCGCTGGCCAGGCGGCGGAGCTCGGCCTTGATCACGTCTTGCGGAATGGCAACTGTAGCATACTACTTAAGCAACTTCTGTAACATCATGACTTCCTGTTCATTCGCCTCGGCAGGGTCTTTTCCGCTGTCCAATTGAACAACCATTGTAGTGCCTGGGAACGTGCAAAGAATTGAAGCAAGCTGATGGGCGCGATGCTGTGCTTGCTTTTCACTGTCAAAACAGATGATGCGACGGGGAAAACGAACAAGACGACGAAGTTGAGCTTGAGTCC
>Ga0116169_1001682_pt1 | contig 17636 bp, 13 predicted proteins | sample AD_UKC130_MetaG_FD_89796 | JGI IMG/M metagenome (GOLD analysis project Ga0116169, IMG submission 89796) | Active sludge microbial communities of municipal wastewater-treating anaerobic digesters from Canada - AD_UKC130_MetaG | ecosystem: Engineered > Bioreactor > Anaerobic > Digestate | place...
GAAAACCCTGTTCGGTCTTCTTGCTTGCTTTTCATTCATCTGTTTATGCCTCCTGTATACAATTATAACCGAAAATGTTCTCACTAAAATATATTATTTTGTCTAATAATATAAAAAACAGGTCAAAAGCACTGATGTTTACGCCTTGTGATTTTGTAATAAGTCTCTCAATGTATCTGAATGTGACCCCATATTTTTGCCCAATTTCTATATCAGGTGTCCCTTTTGATTTCTCTTGTATGATTGCCTCTTGAAGTTCTTTTTCAGTTTTAAAGTTTATCTTTTGTCCACACATAGAAACTTCCTTTTTAATTTTTTCTTCCCAAAAGCAACCTTACCACCCTTATCCAGCCATCCATCAATTATTTTTTTTCTGAGGCGCCATTGGTTCTTAATTTTAGTTTCAGGAATCTTTCCTTCTTGAAACAGTTTATAAATAGTAGTAAGTCTCTGTTCATTTCTGTTATCAATTAGCATCATTATATAAAACACTTGATAAAAATCAAATAGCTTTGTAAAAATTTATAATTAATTATCAACATCTACATGTCCCCTTGGAAAGTTTCTTTGGCACATTAAAGAATGAGCTTATCCATCATAGAAGGTATATACAAAGGGTAGAGCAATCAAAAACATTGCAAACGAAACAAACGAAACCAACGAGATAAACGAGACAGACGAGATAGCCGTAATCTTAAGACATTGAGTATTTGTCATTTAACAGTTTTTCCACGAATTCCATATTTTTGATTTCAAGTTGAGCGTAATATTCGGGGGTGTCGTATTCGCAGACCTTCTCATATTCATTATCTTTATTACCGATTACGAGCTTTTGATTGTCTTCATTGGTAAGGAGCACCATCCCTTCTGGAATTTTTCCCTCATGTTTTTTACATTCTTCTATTGCAAGTCTTATACTCTCTATTTTTTCCCATACCCTCTGAAAACTCTCTTCTATGAATGCCATTGCCTCGTCATGAGTTAGCCCAACGAGCAAACCGTCTGTGATATATGCCATTGTTAACTCATCCTTTAGCCTTTTCATCTTTTGTAATCTTTCTTCCTCTGTCATATGCACCCCCTTTTAAGATTTAGGATTTCCAGTAATATAACTGTTAAGCAGGCCATTTTCTTTCACCTGCCATTTTTTCACCTACGGAAGTGGAAAAACCTTATTTAAAAGAAAGGCAGTAATCAAAGACATTGCTAACGAAATAAACAAAATCAACGAGATAAACGAAATAGACCAGACAGACGAGATAGACGAGCAAGGTAGATACCATGAAGTAATGTCCGTGTCTATTATTGGCATTGGAGGCAATCCTACTCTAACCTAAACCCCTTCTCCTTGAAAAGCTTCAGGCAGGCATCAACGACCTCTGGGTGGTAAAGGATGCCCTTATTCTCTTCTATCTCCTTGAGGGTAGCATCAATCCCTAAGGCAAGTCTATAAGGACGGTGGGAGGACATAGCTTCCACCACGTCAGCAACAGCAAGGATACAGGATTCAAGGAGTATCTCACTGCCCTTCAACCCCCTGGGATAGCCTGAGCCATTTAATCGCTCATGGTGTTGATAGACCATCTCTGCAATAGGATAGGGGAGACCTGTATCCTTCAGGATTTCATAGCCTGCCTCGGAGTGGGTTTTTAAGAGATCCATTTCAAGGGGGGTAAGCCTTGTGGGTTTTGAGAGTATCTCTGCAGGCACCGCTATCTTTCCGATGTCATGGATTGTACCTGCCATACGGATAATGTCTATGGTTTCTCTGGGAAGGCCCATCTCCTGGGCAATGGAGCGGGCAAGGGTTGATACCCTCTTCTGGTGGCCTGCAGTATAGGGGTCACGGGCTTCAACGGTTGCGGAGAGGGCGTTGATGGTCCCGATTAGGCTTTTTCGTAACCGCTCCTCAGCCTCCTTGCGTTCCGTAATATCCACTACATTTCCTGCATAATAGAGGATATTTCCCTTCTCATCTCTCACAGCGCGGGCACTCAAGGATACCCAGAAGACAGAGCCATCCTTTCGGTACTGCTGGACCTCAAAATTCTTTACGACCCCTTTTTCCTTTATGAATTTTTTCCATCTTTCCCTGTCTTCAGAATGTACGTATAGTTGTTTACCAATGTCTGTGATTTCTCTCATCATCTCTTCAGGGGAGGAGTAGCCATGCATCTTTGCTATGGCAGGGTTGAGATTTATAAACCTGCCGTCAGGGGTTGACTGAAAGATGCCTTCAACAGAATTTTCGAAGAGGTCACGGTATTTTTTCTCGCTTTCAATGAGTGCCTTTTCCGCCAGCTTATGGTCTGTGATATCTGTCATAATGTGCACAACACCTTTATAGGTGCCATTCTCAACAATGGGGTCTACTGTAATTTGAAACCATCTGTTGTCTAACTGCATCTCCGCTGACTCTCTCTTTAGGGTTTTCTTAGTCTTTTCAACTGGGCATTCTGGAATAGGAGACATACTACAGTGGGTAACTTCAAAGCATTTCTTCCCTATTATGTGGGACAATGGAATGTGGAAGAACTTCCCTGCAATCCTGTTGGAACGGAGTATCCTGTTATCTTCACTAAGAAGCCAGATGATACTATTGACTGCATCAAAGGTCTTTTGCCATTCTAACGCAGCACGGACCATCTCTTTTTCTGCTAACCGTTTCTCTTCCCGTATCTTTTTTTGCTCAAGTGCTGAAATAAGTGCAGGGCCCAACCGTTTGATATGGTCCTTAAGCACATAATCCCATGTCCCTGCCTTCATGCATTCCACTGCCACAGCTTCGTTTATGGAACCTGTGAATATGATGAATGGGGTCTCCGGTACCTTCTTTTGTGCTATCTCAAGGGCTTCCATACCAGTAAAGCGGGGGAGTTTGTAATCACAGATAATGAGGTCAGGCTTAAATGTGTCAAGGGCAGCACTAAAACTGTCTTCTGTCTCTACCCGTAAGAATGTGCTCTCAGGTAGGGTAGCCTTTATTTCCCTTTCTGCAAGTTCAGCATCTGCGGGCAGGTCTTCTACAATCAAAATTCGTAATGGTTCAGCCATAAAACAGACTCCTTAATCTTCTGGTGGTCTATTCACAAGTAGCCAATACAATCCGAGATGGGCAGCTATTTTAAAAAATGAGTCAAAATCAACAGGCTTTACAACATAGCTATTGGCTCCTATGGCATAGGCAGTTTTTATATCCGGGTCTTCCTTAGATGATGTAACAACAACAACAGGAATAACGCGGGTCCTTTCATCAGATTTAATTACCTTGAGCACCTCAAGTCCACTTAGCTTTGGTAGTTTTAAATCAAGAAAGATTACCTTTGGAGGCCTTGAAATGCCTCTACCTTCATAAAGACCACGACAGAATATAAAATCAAGGGCCTCTTCACCATCTTTTACAACATAGACAGGGTTTTCAATCTTATTTTTCTTCAGTGCCCTTAACATCAATTCTACATCATCTGGATTGTCCTCTACCAGAAGGATATCAACAATTTCTGAAAAAACCATGTTATCCTCCTTCCACCAAAATGTATTAATTGCCAGCTATAACAGGCTTTTATATCCTTTTTTTGGTAATGCAAACCAGAATGTTGCCCCTTTCCCTTCCTCGCCTTCTGCCCAAACTCTGCCACCATGGCGATGGATGATACGTTCCACAATGGCAAGACCAACACCTGTGCCTTTAAATTCATCTCTCCCGTGAAGTCGCTGGAAGAGACCAAAAATCTTATCAATATATCGCATATCAAAACCTATCCCATTATCTTGAACAGAATAGACAACCTCTTCTTCGCTTTCTTCACCCTTTATCTCTATTATTGCCTTTTTTCTTTTTGAGCTGAACTTAATGGCATTACCAATGAGATTCATAAAGACCTGTTTAATGAGCGTGGGGTCACCTGTTGCCTGTGGCAGATCCCCTACATGAAAGTCTATACGTTTTTTCTCCTCAAATGTTGTCAATTCAGAAAAGACCGAATAAGCCATCTGTTTCATGTCAATAGGTAAAAGATGCATCTTTATCCTTCCTGTGCGGGAAAGGGTAAGGAGGTCTTCTATGAGTTCTCCCATATACCTTGTATTATCCACAATGACAGAGCAGATACGTTTGCCTTCAGCATCTAATTGTGCTTCATAGTCTTCCACAAGAATACGGGTAAAACCTTCGATTGCACGCAACGGCGCCTTAAGATCATGGGATACAGAGTAGGTGAATGCCTCAAGCTCTTTATTTGATGCCTCAAGTTCTATAGTGCGCTTGCGTACCCTTTCTTCAAGCTCCTCGTTTAGCCTTAAAATCTCCTCCTGTGCCTTCTTCTGGTCCTCAATGACGCTCAAGAGTGCCTGACGTGACTTATTGGCAATATCCAATGCAGCCTGTAACTGCTGGTGGCTTATTCTAATCTTTTCGTCTGTCTTTACTCTCTCTGTAATATCAGCAAAAATACCCATCCTGCCAATAATATTTCCCTGATTATCTGTCAATGGAGCTACTGATAGAGAAACATCAATGAGAGAGCCGTCTTTTTTCTTTCTCTGCGAATGCTCCAGTTGAAAAGGTTCCTTTTTATTTGTAATTACACGGATTTTTTCGAATTCTTCCTTCCTGTCATCGGGGACTATAGGAAGAGGCAGTCCTATAACTTCTTTCTTCTTCCATCCAAACATACGCTCTGCTGCAGGATTCCATATGGTCACCCTATCATTATTATCAACTGCAATAATACCGAGCGGTGAGGCGTCTATTGTTGTTTGAAGTAATTGAGTGATTTCTTGTAGATTTTTTTCTGTCTTCTTCTTTTCTGTAATATCTATCCCCATACCTACAAGGCATTGTGTATTGTTGATGAAAATTCTCTTTCCTGTAAAAAAATAGAGGATTTTGTTATTGTCTTTTGAGGTAAAGCTCGCTTCAAATGATGATTCTCCCTTTTCAAAAACCTCCCGTATCTTATCTACTACGAATTTTCTATCGTCGCCTTCAAACAGGTCAAGGGGACTCATCTTTGAAATCTCATCTGTCGAGTATCCGGTTACCTTCTCAAGGTTTTTGTTCCATTTGATAAAACGAAGTTGGTCATCGAAAAAATAGAAGACACCTGGCATGCTTTCCAGTATTGAGTTAGACAGGCTTTGTTCTGCCTGGAGAGTCTGTTCTATTTTCTTTTGTTCAGTTATATCCTCTACCATTCCTTCGAACAAGATAATACGACCTTTATCATCTGTTATTGTCCGGGCATTTAAACGGAACCAGAAAGGGGCGCCATTCTTTCGCTTACCTTGAACCTCTATGTCCCTTACCATACCTTCCTGTTCGATATGTTTTCTCCATTGTTCCCTGTCTTTAGAGTCTTTGTATAGCTGTTCAGAAATGGGGTAAACGGATGCTATCATCTCTTCAGGTGATTCATACCCGAAAATACGGGCACAGGTTGGGTTAACTGTAATGAGTCGTCCTTCAGGGGTGGTCTGGAAGATGCCCACAATAGCATTTTCAAAGATGGTGCGGTATTTTTCTTCACTTTCACGGAGTTTTTCCGTTACTTCAGTTACTAATGCTATCTCTTTCTCCAATTCCATAGTCCTTTCTCTAACTTTTTTTCTAAGGGTGTAGTTCCATGTAACAAGAGATAGCGCAATAACAATGAGGACCCCAGCGACTATTGCAATATAACGGAAAAAGGTAATAAAAAAGACTGGTTCTGTGCCAAACCACTTGCGGTTGATTGCCTGGTACTCGTTTTCCGAGATTTTTTTAAACCCCTCTTCCACCAATTGTAACAATGCTGCATTGCCCTTTTTCACTGCCCGATGGAATTCACCGGTATGGAGTGGAGCTGAATAGCGAAACTGATCCAAGATACCCATCTTGTAAAGAAAATAAAGCGCAGGAGGTTTGTCAATAACGGTTATCATTACCTTGCGCTCTTTTGCTGCTTTTATGATAGCCTCGTATGATGGGAACTCCTGCAAAGAAGTAATGCCCTTGCTTTTTAAATAATCAATAGCTGCGTCTCCGCTTTTTACTGCTACCAGAAAACCGTGCAATGAATAAACGTCATTAATACCAGAAATATCCTTATGAAAAAATATAGAGACATCTATCTTTGCATAGGGTTTTGAGTAATCGTATATTTTAGCCCGACGTTCAGTAAAAAAGATTGTGTCAATTACATAAAATTCACCAGCCTCCATTCTTCTTTGTGCCTCACCCCAGTCCATACCTTGGATATCAACATGAACACCTGTTTTCTTCTCCCACAATCGCCACTGGTCTATTAGAATACCCTGCAGGTTGCCATGACTATCCAGAAAAACATAGGGCGGATAATTGTTATCTATTACCACTCTAATCTTTTTGTTAATATCCTTTGAGGCTTGCGCAGGTGCTGTTTCAGCAAAAAGGCATCCTGTTACAATAAATAAAAAAATAAGCACTGAAATAGAGGTAATTTGAATTCTTTTTGTTGTTAACAGGGTAAGAGAATGGATCATGTCTTTTCTTCAGCGCTTTCGTAGCGGGGTAGCTCGCCCAATCGTTTACACAGTTCATTCATCTCAGCCTTAAGCTCAAGGATACGCATCTCTCTGCCAAGGGTCACATTGTGCCACCTTTGAAGCTCGTCAAGTTGTTGCCTGATTTTCTCTTCTGCCTTTGTGCGTTCGGTAATGTCTTCAAAGGCTACGATATGGAGCTGTCTATCCATTCTGACAGTAATGGTTATAATATTTGCTATCTTCTCTGTTCCATCTTTGCAGGTAATAGTAAATATCCGTGGAACCGCCTGTCCAATCTCAAATCTTTTCATGTCGTCTATCCATGTTGCTATGACCATATGCCGGTAGTCTGGATCAGGGAATGCATTTCTGAACCAGGTTCTTCCGTCAGGGACATCCATAAGGGTATATCCGAAAAGTTCTGTAAACCGGGGGTTGATGTACAAAAATTTCCCGTTGCGTTCTATGAGTATCATGCTAATGGGTGTATGTTCCACAAGGGTAGAGAATTTTTTCTGCTCTTCCTTTAGCTGCTCCTCAGCCAGCTTGCGTTCTGTGATATCCATTACATTTCCTGTAAAATACAGGACATTTCCCTTATCATCCTTTATGGCGCGGGCACTCAAAGACACCCAGACGATGGAACCATCCTTTCGGTACTCCTGATGTTCAAAGTTCTCCACTATTCCATGTTCTATAACTAATTTTTTCCAAAACTCCCTATCTTCAGGGTGGACATAGAGTTGTTTACCAATATCTGTAATTGCTGCCATCATCTCTTCAGGGGAGGAGTAGCCATGCATCTTTGCTATGGCAGGGTTGAGGGCAAGCCACTTCCCATCAGGGGTTGACTGAAAGATGCCTTCAACAGAATTTTCAAAGAGGTCACGGTATTTTTTCTCGCTGTCAATGAGTGCCTTCTGAGCCAGCTTATGCTCTGTAATATCTTCACAGCTCATAATCTGTGTGCCTGACTCAAGTTCTGTAACAATAAAATTAATAATCTTTTCAGCTCCATCCTTGCTCTGAACAGTAAATGACCTTATGCGTGGCTCACCTTTTTTGTGTTTTTTTAAATCATCTATCCATATTGATATTGCCTTTTTTCTGTATTCAGGGTTAGGGAATGCCTTTCTGAACCATGTCCGTCCATCAAGTATCTCAGAAAGGTCATAGCCAAATATCTCTTTGAATTTTGGGTTCATGTATATGAATCTTCCATCAGGCGAAATGAGTAAGAGACCGAAAGGCGCGTTTTCAGAAAGAATTGAAAACCTTTCCTTCTCTAACCGTAACAAATCTTCTGCTCTTCTTGTTTCAGTAATATCCCGTGCTGTTGAAAGGGCACCTATTACATTCCCTTTATCATCTTTTAGCACCTTACACCACCATGCCAGTAATCTCTCTTCACCATCTTTCCTTCTTTGCCAGCTTTCTACATAGATGACATTTTCACCACCGTTGAAAAGAGGCTGCACCATATCGTATTTGTTCTGTTTATGAGAGAAATAGAGATCAGCACTTTTTCCAACTACGTCCTCTCCAAAAAATTCTTTTCCAGGCTCATTAGCCCAGGTATAAATCTTATTTATATCCACTTCCATAACAATATCAGGGATAGAAGACAGAAGTGCTTGCTGACGTGAGGTAATCTTAGTAAGTTCCTCTTCGGCTTTTTTACGCGCAACAATTTCCTCCTCAAGATTCTTGATGGACGTATAGGATACCTTCAGTTTTGCAGTCATTTCATTGAATGAGCGGGCAAGTTTTTTAAATTCGTCATCCCCTTTTTCATCTACCTTATATTCAAGGTTTCCTTGTCCGATGATACCTACACCTGCTTCAAGCACTTCAATGTGCTTAGAGATTGTCAGGCTGGTTATCACTGAATTTATGGTAATGCCAATACCACCGACGACAAAAAAGATAATCATTATTATAATGCCATTTTTGACTGTTGCTTCTAATTTATGGTGCGTTAATTCATAGAGTCTTGTTAACCTTTCTCTTAAGGAATAGGCTCTTAAAAATACCTGGGTGACAAGCATTTCTTCTTTTTGATCGAAATTAGATGTCCTGAAACTTTTTCTCTTCTCATATTCTATAAATTGAGAAAACAAGTTTTCTGTGGCATTAAAATGATCTCTGGCTTCTTTTAATATCTCTCTCTCATCTTTCTCTGTAAAAACAGAAGATGCCTTCTCTAACATTTTTTTTAAATCTTCTGTTTTTTCTTTCCACTGAATAGCAGACCTTTCGTTTCTGAAAAAGATGTAATCATCTCTCAAGACTGTTCTTTCAAGGGCAATACTTCTCATATGAGAGACAAGTTTCCCCCTTTCTCCATATTTGGTAAATGAATAAAACAGCCAGGCTACAGAAAGGACCACTAAGATTACTGCGCAAGAGATTATCCATGCATTTATCATCAATCGCAACCTGACTCTCACTTTATTGCCTCTTTTCCGATTATACTTACCCCTTTTGGTTTGACTGCACGAAGACCTTCAGTATAAATAAATTCAAGGTAATTGGGCATATCAACCCGTTTCATTAATCCTTTATCTTTGAGCCATCAGGTTTGTTCTTCAAGCCCCACTATGAGGGACTGTTCGAGTCTGACCCTGAATTTATAATCATCCCAGATGGTATCTATAAATGTGCGGTCTAATTTATTAAGTTCTGCAGTGATGTTTTTTGCTTCTTCAGGATGGTTCATGGTATAGTCCTCTGCACGGACAAGTGCCTTTAATATTCTTTTAACTGTTTCAGGGTATTTTTTTACAAATTCCTGTGTTGCAGAAAGTATTCCCACGTCTCCACGCTGGTTTTCGTCATAAAAGACCACAACCTTATCCTTTAATGCCCTCTCTAATATTATTTTTTGTGGATTCCAGATGGATACAGCATCAGCTTTTCCTGTAGTCAGGGCATTATGCATCTCAGAGGGCTTCATATCAATAATCTTTACTTCATTCCTTTTGATTTCATTCATAATGAGAAAGTAATCGAGAAAAAATTCTCCCATCGTGCCAGAGACAACCCCGATTCTCTTGCCCCTTATATGCTGGGGTTTAGTAATACCCCTTTCTTTTAAAGCCACTATGCCAATTGCCTTTGGAGACAGGGAAATGCCTGTAAGGACAAATAACTTTCTGCCTTTTGCAACCGCATGTACAATGGGCGTATCCGCGGATACTGCAAGGTCTGCATTTCCTTCAAGCATAGCATCAAGGGCCTGTTTACCGAATTCATGAAATTGCGGTGTAACCTGAAGCCCCTCATCCTTGAAATACCCCCTTGTATACGCTATGTGCACAAGGACAGGTATCATGGTAGGTGAATAGGCAATGGTGAGCTTATCAATTTCTGGTTGATAGGCTTCATTGTTCGGTTTACATCTAGTGACTGATATGCAGAAAAATAAGATGATAACAAAAAAAATGGATTGAAGATTGTCCTTTTTCATCCATTCAATCCTTTGCTTCAAAGTACCTAATGACCCCATGATTTGACTATTCTTTTTTTTCAGTCCTTTATGATGATTATAGCCTCTGTGTGGAATTTTACAACACCAAAATCTATTTAATTTTATAGTCCTGTTACCCCTATTTCTTTGTTATCTCTATCATATTGATCCATGTCAGTGTCGTTACATTTGAAATACGTGAGGCATTTGCCAGATTCCATGCTGTATATTGTTATGGATAAAGAGACTTAGCTGATATACCATAAGCCAATGTTATTGCACAGATACTGAAGAACACAGACGGCTTGAAAACCTCTCGTAAGATCTTTTTCATAACCGCCTTACTGTGATGTAATTGTTATTGTTTAGATTTAATATGTGTTTTAGTCAAGATAAGAAAAAATTAGAGGGGTTAGCCCCAGATAGCTGATATTCTAAAATTCGCCCGTTACACTTTCTAAGGAGTATATCCAAGATGATAGAATCGCCTTGTGAAATAAAATATACCTTCTGCACTTATATTATTATTAAACATCCATACTCATTCTTGCATCTACTATTACAGCGCCATAGCCCTTTTCGTAAACTATTACGGGATTTAAATCAAGCTCGTGTATATATGGATTTTCTAAAATCATATTAGATAAACCCACCATAATATTTTTTATGGCATCAATGTCAGCCCCCTTTTTGCCTCTGAATCCTTTCAATATGATACTACCTTTTAATTCTTCTATCATCTGTTCTGCTATCTCATCACTTATAGGTAAAATCCTCATGGAGGTGTCTTTTATAATCTCTGTGTAAATACCACCAAAACCGACAATAATTACATGCCCGAAATTTCTATCGAATTTTATGCCTATTATTATTTCAAACCCTGATGGATAGAATCTTTGAATGAGATATTCAGTGGCATCTATATTTTTTGCAGCAATTTTGAGTTGATCTTCATCTTTTATATTAAGTATTACCCCTCCCGCATCTGTTTTGTGGATAATGTCATGAGATGCATTTTTCAATACAACAGGATAGCCAATGGATTCTGCAAGATAAGGCAGTTCATCTTTGTCTTTTGTGAATCTAAATTCACCTATAGGCAGATTGTATTTTTTAAGTAGATTAAATACATAAGAGAGGGAAACCTTTTTAATCTCCTCTTTATGGTGTTTTGAGATTTTATATATACGGGCATTATCTAAAGATTTAAAGGTGTTTCTCTGGCCAATTAATTTGTAAAATTTATAAGAATTCTTAAGGGCGAATACGGCACGGTCACAGTCAGAAAATATGGGCAATACACCTGCATTTTTTATATCAAGCCATTCTTTTCTATTGGTAATTACAGAAAGGGCAACGGGTTTGTTAAATGCATGGGATAATCTTCCGGCATTTTGAATGAACCTTTTAACCTTGATGCCGTCGCTTTCTGCACTGTATGTGATGATAAAGGCAATGCCATCTACATCATCTTCCTTAAGGGCCATTTCAAGGATTTCTGTGTATAGGTCAAGGTCGTATACATCTCCTATATCAAGGGGGTTTGTAGCCCTTATCACATTTAGTTTTTTCTTTTTTACCTCACTAAAGAATTTCTGTGAAAAATTTGCAAGGTGAAAACCGTATTTTTCCACAGCATCTGCTGCAAGGACACTATGCCCCCCTGAACGGGATATGACGCCCACCTTTTTCCCTTTCATAAGTTTTAGACTTAAGGCCTTTATGGTGTCTATAAAATCGTAAAATGAATCAACGACAATAACACCCACCTGGGACATAGCTGCAAAGGCAATTCTGTCATCTCCTGCAAGGGCAGATGTATGAAATTTTGCAATCTCTTTACTTTTGTCGCTTCTATTAGCCTTAAGAAGCACTATGGGTTTTTCTGATGATGCCACAATGTTCATAAAGGCCTTTCCATCAGAAAAATCTTCGAGATACAGACCTATAATCCCTGTATTTTCATCTTTTATCAGGTATTCGAGGCACTCGTTTTCGTTTATTAAAAGCTTGTTACCAATACTTATAACCTTTTGCAAACCGATATTTTCACATGAGCTCATCATGCATGTATCGTAGAAGACACCACCGCTTTGGGATATGATAGATACATTTCCTTTTTTCATATAATCAGGGGTTAACATAAAAAAGGGTAAAATAACCCCATTTTCAAGATTTATAACACCAAAACAATTTGGACCTATAACCTTTATTTTATAAGTCTTTGCAATTTCTTTTATCTTATCTTCCAGGTCTTTTCTTTCCTCTGAAAATTCAGAAAACCCACCTGATTCGATAATCACATGTTTTATTCCTTTTTTACCGCACTCTTCTAAGATAGATGGGACATGGATTGCAGGAACGAGTATTACTGCCAAATCAGGGGTCTTGTCTATTTCGTCAAGGCCTGTTAAGATCTTTTTTCCTTTTATGTATCCACCGGAAGAGCCTATGGCATAACATTCCCCTATAAACTTGAAGTTTAGAAGATTTTCTATGATGGTCTTTCCTAAATTTCCATGAGATTCTGATACACCGAACACAACAATGCTTTTTGGATTGAAAAAGGTATCCATAGCTATTTAAACTCCATCATTATTTAAGTTTAGAGTATACACAGAAGGGCAATAGAAAACAACATTTGGTTATAGATTTTATTGCGACCTTTGTGGTAAAAATTTTACAATGCATTCAAATAAAAGAGATGGGTGTTAAGGTTTTATGGTGAAAAGAATCTATATATTGAGACACGGTGAGACCCAATGGAATAAGGAAGATGTATTCAGGGGCAGAAGCGATATACCACTAAACGAAACGGGGTTAAAACAGGCAGAAATGGCGTCTTTTTATTTTAAAAATAAAGAGATTGACTTTATATTTTCAAGTCCCCTTTTAAGGGCCATGCAGACTGCTAAAGCAGTGAGCAAAACAACAGAAAAAGATGTTGAAATTGTGGAAGAGTTTATAGATATAAATTTTGGTATATGGGAGGGGCTTACTGTAAAAGAAGTTGAAAGAAATTATCCTCACGATTTTGCCATCTGGGTTAAAAACCCCCAAAAGCTAAACTTAAGGGGAGGGGAAACGCTTGAAACTGTAAGAAAACGAATTGCCAGTGGTTTTGAAAAGGTCCTTTCAGAAAAAGGCGAAAACCTGCTTATCGTAACCCACAGGGCAATATGTAAAATCATGGTTCTTTTTCTTCTTGATATGGGAAATGAGTTTTTCTGGGCCATGAAGTTTGACCCTGCATCTATTACCCTCATAGAAAAAATTAACGACCGATTTACTTTGACTTTTAGTAACGATACATGTCATCTCCAATCAACTAAAGGCCTTTATAAAGACTTTTAAAATCTTTCTTCAATCTTTGGTTTAATCTTTAGAGAAGTTAGTCGTATACATTAAAAAGGTCTTCAAAATTAAAGAATTTTTTAGTAACTATTCTATACAAAAATTGATTTTGTTATTGACAATTAGAGAGTGGTCTTGCATATTATCACAGACCGAATTTTATTTTAATCTTAAAAATTATAAGGTTATAAAGTATAAGCTCATAACAGGCTAAAAGCACATGAACCAAAGAGTTGCCCAAGGACAAATAAATATGCACGATAAAGAACAATCCTTTGAGATTACCGTAAACAATAAAAAGTGTCGTAAGTGTTCTTATTGCATACAGATTTGCCCAGCAAAGGCTATAAAGTTTTATAAGGACCAGGTAACGATAATCAGTGAACGTTGTATTATGTGCGGAAGTTGTATTACCGAATGCCCCCAGCATGCATTGAATTATAAAAGTGGTCTTCAACAGGTAATAGATTTTATCGAAAACAAAGAAAAAACAATTGCATGTATTGATCCAGCCTTTCCAGCCATCCTCGATTTCTGGACACCAAATCAATTCGTTACTGTCTTAAAAAAAATAGGTTTTACTGAGGTATGGGAAGGTGCTTTTGGTGCCGAGCTTATAAGTCAGGCATATAGAAAAATCCTCAACGAAGAAATGCAAAAACCTCTCATATCTTCCTTTTGCCCTGTGATTGTCTTCTATATACAGAAATACCTTCCCCAGCTGATTGAGAACCTTGTTCCCATCGTCTCCCCCATGATTGCCATTGGCAGGATTGCAAGGGCAATAAAAGGTAGCGATTGGAAGTTTATATATATCATACCCTGTCTTGCCCAGATAAAAGAAATGACAAGCCCTGAGGTAGCAGGTGCCGTTGACCGGGTGATTACATTTAAAGATTTGCGAAGACTTTTAAAGGAAGAGTTAGAAAAAAAAGAAAATTATCCTGAAACTCCTTTTGACGGGCCAAAACCCTTTCTTGGCAGGGTAATATCAGTTATTGGCGGCCTTTATAGAAGCACAGGTTCACAGTTTGATATATTAATGGATGATATAACAGTAACATACGGTCATAAAAGGACTATAGGCTCTTTAAACCAGCTTGCCACCGGTTATATTAATGCAAGGTTTTTTGATTTTTTATTCTGCCACGGCTGTGTGGACGGGCCTTTTATAGATAGGGATTTATCCGTTATTGCAAGGAGACAAAAGGTCGTCAGATATGCAAAACAGGAAATGGAAAAACAGGATGTGTTGAGTGTGATAACGGAACTCGACAAATTTGAATTCATTGATCTAAAAAGAGATTTTTTGAATATGGAGCAGAAGCTGCCTGTGCCAACAGAAGAACAGATAAGGGCCATCTTAAAGAAAATAGACAAGCTGCCACCGTCTAAGAACCTCGATTGCAGAGCCTGTGGTTATGCATCGTGTAGAGAAAAGGCCATTGCCGTTGCCCAGGGTATTGCCGATGAAGAATACTGTCTCCCCTATCTTTTGGAACAGAGCAAAAAGATTTATAAAGAGCTTGAAAAGTCACACAGGGAACTCCAAATGTCTCATCAGGCCCTTGAACAGGCGCAGGCTCAGTTAATCAGAACAGAGAAGCTTGCCTCCATTGGACAACTTGCAGCAGGCGTTGCCCACGAGATAAATAACCCCTTAGGAACAATAATGATATACGCCCATTTACTACTTAAGAATCTCGACAAGGATAACCCTATGAGAGAGGATGTGGAGCTGATTATAAGTGAGGCAAATCGGGCAAAAGAGATAGTCCAGGGGCTTTTGAGTTTTGCAAGGGAGACAAAATTAAAACCTGGGCCTGTAAATGTAAATGACTTATTAGAAGATGTGCTTGGTCTTGTGGTGAATCAATCCCTTTTTCACAATATAAGGATAGAAAAAAAGATTGATGAAGAACTACCTACGATTGTTGCTGATGAGACAAAACTAAAACAGGTGTTTCTTAACATCATCCTCAACGCTGCCCAGGCAATGGAAGGAAACGGAAGATTAATTATTACTACCACAAAAGATAAAAAATATATTAAAATAAGAATACAGGATACGGGGCCGGGTATTCCACCTGAGGTAATGGCCAATCTTTTTTCCCCTTTTTTCACAACAAAGGAAAAGGGGACAGGTTTAGGTCTTGCCATATCCTATGGCATAATTGAAAGGCATAAAGGTAAGATAGATGTGGAGACAGAACTCGGAAAGGGCACCGTATTTACTATATGTTTGCCATTAGATGCAAATGAAGAAGAGATAGGGATAAAATAAATGACCTTGAAAGGGGTCGTAAAAAAATATTACAGGAGAGGATGCTATGAGTAAAAAACCAAAAATTTTGCTTGTGGACAATGATGTGGATTTCATTGACCTCAATAAGGCCGTCCTTGAGAACAATGGCTTTGAGGTCTCTGTGGCCTATGCAGGTCGAGAGGTTATGGACAAGGTCAAATTTGATCAACCAGACCTTATAGTCCTTGACCTCATGATGGAGAAGCACGATACAGGTTTTGCTGTTGCAAGGGCTTTAAAGGCGGATCCTATTTACAAAAACATACCCATATTGATGCTTACAGCAGTGGGGAGTGTGACGGGCGTGGATTTTTCTCAAGAACTCGACGGATACTGGATGAAGACAGACGACTATGCAAGTAAACCTTTGAGTCCTGAAGAGCTTATAAAAAAGATAAAAGACCTTCTGGAGAGAAACAAAAAGGGTTGATTGTAATATTTTGAATAGAATAAACACTAAAAAGGAAAACATAATGGATGCTCAAGCCCGTATCCTTGTTGTAGATGATGAAAAAGGCATTAGAGAGGGATGCAAAAGAATACTTGCCGGTGAAGGTTATGCTGTTGATGTAGCGGAAAACGGAAATACAGGCCTTGAACTTGTCAAAACAAACCCTTATGACCTTTTAATAATCGACCTTATGATGCCGGGTATGGGCGGGATCGAGATGATGAGTCGGGTAAGGGACATAGACCCTGAGGTTATCATGATCGTGATAACAGGGTTTGCTACCATAGAAACCGCTGTGGATGCAATGAAACACGGTGCCTATGACTATATCCCAAAACCTTTTACACCGGAGAGCCTCGTTGCCGTAGTAAACCGCGGTTTAGAGACAAGACGACTACGTCTTCAGACAAAAAGGCTCATGGAGGAAAGAGACCAGAAACTCCTTGAGCTGGCCAGCGAGAAGTCAAAGATGCATGCGATTATTAATTCTATGGCAGATGGGGTGTTGGTTGTAAACAGGGAAAACCAGCTTGTTCTCTGGAATCCTGCGCTTATTAAAATGTTAAACATTAATGGACACATTGAATCAGGAAAGAACATAGAAGATATTATTACCCATGAAGGGCTTTTAAATGTTATTAAAAGGGCATATGCCCCTGATTCATCCCATTATACAAGTATCACAGAAGAAATAGAGCTGCCACTGCCTGAAGCAAAGACCATTATGGTAAGTGTGTCTGTAATAAGGGATGATGAATCTAACCAGGAATTGGGATTGGTAGCGACGTTAAGGGATATTACAAGGCTTAAAGAACTGGATAAGCTAAAGTCTCAGTTTGTGGCAATGGTGACCCATGAATTAAGGGCACCAGTTTCGGCTATAGAAGGCTATCTTACAGCATTTCTTACAGGTGCTTTTGGCAGTGACCCAAAGATGTACCGACAGATGATGGAAAGGGCAAGGCAGAGGGCAAGGTCACTTCTCGATTTGATAAACGATTTGCTTGAATACAGTAAGCTCGAGGCAAAATGTTCTATAAGACAAAAGGAACTCCTCGACATATCTGACATTATTATAAACACCGTTGAGCTTTTAAAAGGTCAAGGCGGGTCAAAGGATTTAACATTCATAGTGGATGTTCCAAGACCTTTACCACTTATCGAGGCAGATAGAAGAGAGATGGAACAGCTATTCACTAACCTCATCTCCAATGCCATTAAATATAATGTGAAAAACGGAAAGGTCATAGTTAGTGCAAGACCGAATAAGCATTTCTTAAATATTGCTGTGACAGATACAGGTATTGGTATAGATAGTGAGCATCTGCCCCATATCTTCGATGAGTTTTATAGGGTGTCGTGTCCTGAAACAAGATACACAACAGGAACAGGGCTTGGTTTATCCATTGTAAAAAAGATTGTTGAATCGCATTTTGGCCGTATAGATGTGGAAAGTGCCCCTCAAAAAGGGACTACATTTACGGTCAAATTGCCGATTAAACAGAAAAATAAAGACTAATTGAAAAGGAGATGTTATGGCTAAAGAACTTAAA
>Ga0116169_1001693_pt1 | contig 17555 bp, 15 predicted proteins | sample AD_UKC130_MetaG_FD_89796 | JGI IMG/M metagenome (GOLD analysis project Ga0116169, IMG submission 89796) | Active sludge microbial communities of municipal wastewater-treating anaerobic digesters from Canada - AD_UKC130_MetaG | ecosystem: Engineered > Bioreactor > Anaerobic > Digestate | place...
TCGAGCGATTGCCCTATATCCCTGTCTTCATCGTAGGATTGTCTCACGAAGCGTTCCTCGAAGGCCTTCCCAAAGTCCATGTAAGCGGCGTCAGCCTGTGAAAGCTCGTCTTCGCCTACGACACTGGCGAGGGCCCGTACATCCTGGACTCGGCTGTATGAGGCGAAAAGTTGGCTCGCCACGTCTGGATGGTCTTCTCTGGTATATCCCTTGCCTATGCCGTCTTTCATAAGGCGAGAGAGGCTGGAAAGGACGTCTATAGGCGGATATACTCCCTTGGCATCCAGTTCCCTCGACAGCACTATTTGTCCTTCCGTTATGTAACCGGTGAGATCCGGTATCGGATGGGTGATGTCATCGTTAGGCATGGTCAGTATAGGAAGTTGCGTAAGGCTTCCTTTGCCGCCGTGCATTACGCCAGCCCGCTCATATATTGAGGCAAGATCGCTATACATATAGCCAGGATAGCCCTTCCTGCTCGGCACCTCCCCCCTCGCCACGCCCAACTCCCTCAGCGCCTCGCAATAGCTCGTCATATCCGTCATGATGACCAGGACGTGCATGCCCATATCGAAGGCGAGATATTCGGCGGCAGTTAGGGCAAAGCGCGGCGTGGCAATGCGCTCTATCACCGGATCGTCAGCCAAGTTCAAAAAAACCACGATATTTTTGGCGCGCCCCTTCTCAAATAGCTCATTCATGAAGAAAGCCGCGTCATCGCGCTTAACCCCTATTCCGGCAAAGACGACGGCGAAGTTTTCCTCCCCCACCAAGCGCGACTGATTGGCGATCTGCGCAGCCAGCTTGTTGTGAGGAAGGCCGTTGCCGGAAAATATGGGTAGTTTTTGACCCCTTATGAGCGTGGACAGGATATCCAACGCGGAGATGCCGGTATGAATGAAATTTCTGGGGTAGGAACGGGCCATGGGGTTGATGGGCATCCCGTTGACGTCACGGCTCAAGCTGCCAAAAACTGGACCGCAGCCGTCTCTGTCTTCTCCAAGGCCTGAAAGGATTCTGCCTAAAATAGAAGGGGAAAGCTTCATCTCCAGCCCCTTGCCTAAAAAGCGCACCCTCGCAGCCTCGGGCACGAGTCCCTGAGTGCCGGCAAAGACTTGAACCAGCGTAGCCTCCTCGCTCACGAGCATGACTTGCCCCAAACGGGTGGTACCGCTTGGATCTTTCACCTCGGCCAGCTCTCCATAGCTCACTCCTTCTGTCTCGCCTACCAGCACGAAAGGGCCGTATATCTCTTCTACCCCTATATGCTCCGCCAACGCCATTTCGTCATCTTCCTCTCGTGGCCAGGCGCTCGCTCCCCACCCGGTCGAGGTAGTTGTCGAGCTCTTTGGTAAGCTTAGAGTAGTTAGATTGTATTTCTTCTAAGGAAAGCTCCTTCAGATGGGATAGGTTAGTCACCGCTTCTCCCTCGCGTATGAGAGAGAACGGCACGCCCTGTTTTATCAAGACCAACGTCTTTTCGTAAAAGTGCAATATCAGGCTCAATATGAGAAAGCCCTTAGTCGGTGGCGAGTAAGCATCGGGGCCAAAGGCGCTCTGCTGCAGGTATCCGTTCTTCACCAAGTAAGCCGTAAACGTAAAAAGCCTTTCTTCATCGGGCAGCACATCCTCACCCACCAAGCGCACGACTTGCTGAATTCTCTCGTCTTCGGCCAAGATCGAGCGCATCCGCTCCCTCAGCTCACCCCATCGCGGGTCCACATTGGCCTCAAAATATCCCTCCACTTCTTTGGCGTACTCGCTGTAAGAATCGAGCCAGCTTATGGCAGGGAAATGTCTTGCATTGGCCAGGTTCTTGTCGAGCGCCCAGAAACAGCGGATAAAGCGTTTCGTGTGCCTGGTGACAGGCTCCGTAAAGTCGCCTCCGGGAGGGGAAACGGCGCCTATTATGGTTATGCTTCCCACTTCACCGCTCAAGGTCACAACGCGGCCGGCACGCTCATAAAACTCTGCAAGTCGGCTCGGCAGATATGCAGGAAAGCCTTCTTCGGCCGGTATCTCTTCCAATCTGCCGGATATTTCCCTGAGCGCTTCAGCCCACCGAGATGTCGAATCGGCCATTAGGGCAACATCGTAGCCCATATCTCTGTAATACTCTGCCATGGCTATCCCAGTATAGATGGATGCCTCCCTTGCAGCCACAGGCATGTTCGAGGTGTTGGCCACCAAGATCGTCCGCTCCATTAACGGCCTGCCGGACCTCGGATCTTGAAGCTCTGGAAACTCCTCGAGCACTTCCGTCATCTCGTTTCCTCTTTCGCCGCAACCTATGTAAACCACCACATTCGCCTCGCTCCATTTGGCGAGCTGGTGCTGAGTTATCGTTTTACCGGTCCCAAACCCTCCAGGAATGGCCGCAACGCCGCCTTTGGCAATCGGGAAAAGTCCATCAATAACGCGCTGCCCCGTCACAAGCGGCTCTTTAGGAGGGAGATGTTCCCTACACGGGCGCGGCAGTCTCACAGGCCAACGACACGACAAGAAGATTTCGGCCTCTTTTCCGCGATGGTCTCTCACCTTAGCTATCACCGCGTCGCCGCGATAAGAGCCAGATGGGACAACAAATGAGACTTCTCCCTCTATCTCTGGTGGGATCATGATCTTGTGCGTCACCAGTGGCGTCTCCTGGACCTCGGCTATGGTCATGCCAGGCGTAACCACATCACCTACCGCAAGGAGAGGCTTCACTTTCCATTCCTTATGCGGGTCAATCTGAGGAACCTTGACTCCCCTTGGGATGAAGGCCCCCTCACGTTCGAGAATGGCGCCCAAGGGGCGACCTATGCCGTCGAAGATGTTTCCGATCAAACCAGGGCCCAAAGATACAGAAAGCAGCTCGCCGGTCCCGCGGACGGGTTCGCCCAATTTCAACCCCTGCGTATCCTCATATACCTGAATTGTGGCCCTGTCCTCGCTCAGACGAATAACCTCGCCTATCAGGCGAAGGTCACCCACTTCTGCCATTTCCCCCATGGCGAAGGAAGATGCGCCCTTTGCCACTACCACAGGGCCATTGATCAGCGATATGGTCCCTTCTCTTTCCATAGCATTTCACTTCCTCTTATCATAAAAGCGGCATGATGCGGCTCGCCAACACATCGGCCAGTTCATTGACCTTCGTCTGCCAGTCGGCGCTCACCTGTCGTCTCCCGTCTTCCGTCGCAAGCCACAACCCACCCACGATAGGAGCTGGGTCTGGATCGAACCTCACAACCACCTGAGGCCTTAATCTGGACGCTCCTTTTGCAACCTCGCTTCCCATAAAGGCGTCAGCGCCTGAGAGCCTGAACTTCAAAGGGCCGCCACCTGGCAAAGCCTCCTCCGCCTCCAAAAGCAACCCCACCAGAATCAGCTGATAGTCGTCCCTCTCTCTGAAAGAAATGAGCTCGTCGAGCAACATCCTCTTGGCCTCGGAAAGCAAGCGGTTTTGAAGCCGTAATTTTTCTCTTGCGACTTCCCTTTCTGCTGCTATAATCTGACGCCTTCTCACTTCTTCAGTCCTTGAGCGAGCTTCGCTTAAGATCAGCTCCGTCTCTTGATCGATGCGAGAAAGCTCTTCTCTGAGTTTGGAATCGGCCTCTTCCTGAGCCTTCCTTACGATGAGATCAGCTTCAGCCTCGGCCTTATCGAGGATTAAATCCCTCAAAGCGATGAGCTTCTCATCCTGTCCATCGCTCACTCAATCTTCACCCCTATCGCCTCGCGGACATAGCGCGTCAGGAAATCGGGCCCCCTTTGCGTGCCATGGCGGTCGGGAATTTCTACCAGAAGAGGAAGCCCTCCATGTTCCCTCATATCGAGCACGACCTCGGGGATGAGAGAGGCGACCTTTTCAGTTATCATCAGTATGCCAAGTTCCTCCATGTCCATAGCCTCGCGAACAGCCCTATCAGCCTCCTCCGCATCGTGGACCTCGACGCCCTCTATGCCTGCAAGTCGCATGCCCACCAATGAGTCGTGGTTGTCGCTGACCAGAAATGCCTTCATGCTACATCCTCCCCAAGATCAGAAGTGCCACTATGAGGCCATAGATGGCTATCCCTTCCGCCAAGCCTAAGTATATGAGCGTAGAACCGAGCATTTCCGGTTTTTCGCCCACGACTCCCAGCGCGGATGAGCCGACCACGGCCACAGCTATGCCGGCTCCGAGGCAACCCAGTCCTGCGGCTATCGCCGCCCCCAGGAAGCCCCATCCAGCGCCAGAAGCAGCCACATCGGCCGCCATACCAGCTTGAGGTGCGATCACCAAGAAAAACCCGACAATCAGCACCAAAAAGGCGCTGTACATACAGGAACGCAGGACATTTTTAAAATTCCCCACCGATTTGCCTTTTTTAAAGCAAAAACCCAGCACTGCGAGCGATAACGCCGCAAAGATGACCAACTCCAAACCAACCATTTTATTGCCCCTCCTAAAAATTAGTCAAATTTAGGCGTTGGAACGACTTCGCAACGCCTTCAGGTCTTTCCGCCACTGAACCGGCCTGAAAGCGCTCCCACCGCCTTTATAAAACTTGCCGAAGAACTCATAGTACTCCAGGCGCAACGTCTGTATGAAGACGATAAGCCCCTCGAGGGCGATGATCACAGCATTGCCAGCCACGAGCACGAGGACCCCAAAAAATAGGCCGCCCGGAAGGGCGTGGACCATGTGCGAAAGCATCAGCACCGCCAAAGAAAGTCCCACGTGGTTTAAGGCGAACGCCGCCAACCGCAGGAACGATATCGTATTGCTCAAAAAACTCAAGAGGTTGTGAAACACCTCAAAGGCATTGAGCACGCCTTTGCCGGGAGCAAGACGCTCCTTCAGCAAATACCTGGCCAGAACGTCACGAAGCAACATAACTGCGAGCATCAGAGCTATGAGCGCCCACAGGATCCACCGAGGTATGGGCAAATCCTTCCCCGAAAAGGAGGCGTAAATGGCGGCGGCACAAGTCAGATAAAAAACGAGCCCTGCCAAACCGCGACCGTCGAAGAGCATCCCACCGAAGTCGCGTCGTCTAAAGGCAGAAATTATGTTCAAAACCATCCCCAACGTCACCATCACAACGCCGATTCCTACGGATATAGCAAGCAAGTTGCCCATGTTCTCCATGGGAGAAAGCCAAAGAGCCGGCAATATCCCCTCGACTCCAAACAAGCTCCCGTATAGGAAGCCAAAAAAGACGGAAGTTGCAGCGGCGGATTTCAAGACTATAGCCAAAGAACGCCTAATCATCCGCCTCTTTTGCATCAGTTGTGCCGCCAGGAGCAATATTAAGCCGTGTCCGACATCGCCGAACATGAAACCGAAGAAGAGACAAAAGCTTACGGCTACGAAGAACGAAGGGTCTATCTCACCATAAGCTGGCAGGCTATACATGGCCACCACATCTTGAAAGGCCCTCACAAGGGGTAGATTTCTCAAGAACGTGGGCACTCTTACGCCTTGATATGGGAGAGATTTGCTCTCCTCCACTAAGATGGCCGATTTTGGCGCTTTCTCTTCGACCATTTTTCTGACGTGATCCAACAGATCCTCTGGGATCCAGCCGGACAGGACATACATATCGCCGACTTCTCCGCGTCCCCTGCAGAGATCATATATGCGCTGCATTGTATAGACCAAAGAAAACAGCCTCTCTAATTCTTCTCTATTCTTGTCGAGGTAAGCCTTGGCAGCGGAAGCCAATCCATCTATAGCCCTCTTTAGGTTTTCGATCCGCTTCTCCAAGCTCTCCGAAGGCTTGTTAGAACTGGAGATTAAACGCAATACGTCACTTAAAGAGAAGCGCTTAAAATAGACGGAGTTCAACAGTTTCTCTGCCTCATCTGCATAGCTCCGGATTGTAAACGCCAAGACCCACGTCTCCTGACCCCACGTGCCGAGCTTTATGACCAGAAGCGGCACGTCCTGGCTGCTCTCCTCGAGGCGTTTGTAGTTTTCCTCCGATAACTTCCCAAAAAAGACCGTCAAGTGCTCCACAGAGGCGAGCTCTTCAAGGCTCATCCCCCGACTTTCGAGCGCCTGCACGCAAAGATCAGCTGCCTCAAGCGCTTCGAGTTCCTCCTCGAGAGCTATCCTGCGCTTGGCCCATAATTCCAGCCTTCCAGAAACTCTGCTGACCTCAAAGCGCGCCTTCTCCAGAGTAAAATCCTGAGGCACCGGAAGTGGCACTGCTTCAGGGATAACCTCGCCGGCGGTTTGCCAAACGTGGGCTAACTTCATCAACAGCTCGTCATAAGGATTTTCGGTGACGGTCCTGACTCTGGAACGCAAGTTCCTATCCTCCAACAACAGGTCAAGCGAGAGAGGTTGAAAACCCCCCATCAAGACCATCTGAGAGGCCACATATTCCATCTCGTCTTTTGGGCCCACCAATGTCACGGCGAGCATCTTCACTACTGCCATGAGACCACACCCTCCGGTATGATCGGACGAGCCAAGAAGAGGGCTCCCATGCGCCTATCGTAGCCATAACGCACGTCTTCCACTATGGTAACCAAATCCATCACCTCGAACTCGAGAAGCATCAGATATGCCACCATAGTATGAAACGAGGGAGAGCCGCTACGAAATGCCCTCAAGGCGGAGCGGTAAAAGAAGCGTTTCAAGCTGCGCTCCAAGACCAGCTCGTCCTGAGGGGGAAAATCTCCGAAAGCTGTTGCATACGGCGTTTCCTTCAGGAGTGACCAAAATTCATCGAGGTCTTTTGCGTGGCTCAAACTTCTTAATAGAGAGAACCTCGCTTTGTGCCTAACCGGTAGAAGTCGGTTCAAAGCCTCCTCTTTACCCATGGAATAAAAGCGCAAAGCCCTGTAAAGCCAATAAATATTCAAGAGATCCACGAGACCACCCACGAGTTCGAGCACATAATGCCGCTCGAGCAGAGGGAGCCTCAGGGTGGTCCTGTAAAGGCTCGCGATGATCAAAGCGTCGATGGCCATCTCTGCCGGAAAGAGATTCATCCTGCCCTCGGACAAGCCTTTTAAAGGCTCCTTGAGTGGAGCGTAATATGCCGTGCCCTTCAGCGACTCCAAGGCCTCGCCAAACGTTCGGCTCGAAAGAAGCGCATCAAAGGACAAGGTGATTAACGGCATCTCCTGAAGGCGAGCTCTCATCTCCTCTCTATTGCCATGGCCAGAAAGAAGCCACCTCAAAACGCGCTTCAACTGCTCGGCCTGGAAGCGCTCCACCCATGCCCTCAAAAAATCCCTCCTGGGGCCGGACAGATACGACATAAACGCCTTAGCACGCCTAACCGGCACCGCCCTCAGGCGATCTTCAAGCTCAGCTCTATGCGCATTAGCGGCGATCAGAGTGGACAGGTCCTCCCTATATCCTTCGGCCCTCTGAAGATAATCGGCTATCTCTGGAACCGTATCACATTGCAGGATCTCCCAATAGTCCATGTCAGAGAGAAGTCTGCCGTAAAGGACACGGGCTTTGGCCCCAACTGTGGTGCATTCGCCTGCCGACAAAGGAGAAAAGCTCACGCTTCTCCACTTCCCTTCCTCACATATGCCTCTGCTATCTCCTGGGCCAAAGCCTTCGTCACTTGAGGTGCGCTCTCCCTAAAGCGCCTCTCAATTTGAGCACGCTCCTGTTGGCCGAGACTCGCTATCTGTTGCGCTTCCGCCTCGGCTGCGCTCCTCGCAGATTCTACTATTGCCCTCGCCTGATCACGGGCTGCCCTCAAGCGATCCTCCCTCTCGGACGCAGCTCTGTCTTTAGCGGCATTTAAAATCGAGTCGGCTTTTGCCCTCGCCTCTTCCAAAAGCCTTTTAGCTTCGCTTTCGGCGCCCACAAGCACCGCCAAAGCCTCTTGTAAAGATGGCAAGGTTATCCCCTTCTTCCTTTTTTAGCAAACTTCTCTTTCGCAATCTTCATGCGGACGAAATCCTCCCTTTCTCCTTCCTCAAGGGCGCTTTCCATAGCGGCGATCGCAGAGCGGTAGAAGGGGATGGCCACTTTTTCCAAGGCGTTGACCCTGCGATGGGTCTTCCTGATTTGAAAGGCCAAGCGATATATGCTCGTCTCAGCCTCGGCAAGGCGAGAAAGCAAATGTAGCACCTGGCGAAAGGCCAAATATGCCTCATCCAGTGCCCCCGATGTCCCAAAGAAGGAATAGCTCGGCTCCAACTTTCCTTCCAGTTCGTCCACCTCCGGGACTTCAACGCCCATGACCGAACGAAGCCTTATGATGAAGCGTGCTTCTTCCGGTATGGCGTGAGCAACTTCTTCCACTGTATCTATACCCAAGGAGATATTGGCGCGTTCGAGGGCTTTATATGCAGAGGAGAAGACTTGAGCCATATCTTTCTGTACCGCTTTGGCCTCTTCGATATGCCTGACGAGCTCCATCATCAAGATTTGACGTTTTTGTTCCAAGAGGTCATGACCCTTCTGGGCGAGGAGGAGGGAACGGCTCATCCGTATCAGGTTTCCACGAGTTGACGCTATTTTTCCATTCATCTTCGCAAACGCCTCTATACTCCGGCGCTATCAAAACTTAAATTGCCACCGCCGTGATCGTCATATTGTTATAGGAGTCTCATCGTCTTTTGTCAATCGCGCTTCATCGATGCGCAGGGCACGAGGTTAAGGTAAATGGAATTCAAGGCTATTCATGACAAGAGACTTTCGAGCTGGTTTAGGCGGTTTAAAAAAACAGCAAATGTCTCCTCAAATGGGACTGGCCCAGTTAGATCTATCCCGGCAATTTTCAGGAGATCCAAGGGATAGGCAGAGCTTCCCTTCTTCAAAAAATCGACGTAGCGAGCGGCGGCCGACTCGCCCTCCTTCAAGATCGCTTGAGATATCGATGTAGCAGCGGCATAACCCGTGGCATATTGATACACATAGAATGCGGAATAAAAGTGGGGGATGCGGCTCCACTCGAAGTCGTTTTCCGCATCGATAACGAGGGGCGCATAGTAGCGCTCGTTCAAGCTTCTCCACAGACGACAAAAGACTTCCTGTGTCAATGCCTCGCCCGATTCGATCAATCTATGAACCGCGAGTTCGAACTCGGCAAAGAGCAGCTGACGCCAGACGGTGGTCCTTACTTGCTCCAGACCCACATTGAGCAGATAAGCCCTTTCGCGATCATCCCTGGCCTTTTTCAAGAAATGCTCCAAGAGGAGTGCCTCGTTCACCGTAGAGGCGACCTCAGCCGTAAATATAGAGTGACCGGAGTAGACATATGGCTGATTTTCATTCGTGAGATGAGAGTGGACCGCGTGTCCCATTTCATGAGCCAATGTGAAGACATCTCGGAGCGTGCCCTTGTAATTCAAAAGCACGTAGGGATGAACGCCGTAAACCCCCCAGGAATAAGCGCCGCTGTGTTTGCCGTCGCTTTCATATATATCTATCCATCCGCCGCCAAAGCCTTCCGTTAGGACGCGGCGATATTCCTCGCCGAGAGGCGCAAGCCCATCGAAGACCGCGGCTTTCGCCTCCTCGAAAGGTATGTCCTCGCGAGTTTCGGGCACCAAGGGAGCATAAAGGTCATACATGTGCAATTCATCGAGCTTCAACGCCCTCTTCTTCAAGCTTAGATACTTATGGAGGAGCCCGAGATAGCGGTTAGCCAGCTCGATAGCCATTTCGTAGACAGAGGGAGGAATGTTTTCAGGGAAAAGCGCGGCTTCGAGGCACGAAGAATAGCGCCTGGCCTTTGCGAAGAAAAGGTCTTTCCTGACGCTCCCAAAAAGCGCAGCCCCTAAGGCATTTTTGGCGCTGGCATAAGTGCTGAGCAAGCCTACATATGCATCTTTCCGCACTCTGCGATCTCTTGAATATATGTATTTACCGTAGCGCTCTTCGCTGAGCTTGACTGTCCGACCATTCTCGTCTTTTATTTCAGGAAATGTTAAATCTGCTCCGGTGAGGAGCGTAAAAATGTCGCGAGGGGAGCCCGCCAGATGCTCCGCCAAAGCCAGAAGGTCTTCCTGCTCGGGCGGTAGGATATGTTCTCCCAGGCGCTTGACTTGCTCAAGGGCAAAGCGATAGACCTTAAGATCTTTTTCAGATTCCATGAATCGTTCGATCGTGGGGTCATCTATACATGAGATTTCGGGCCTCACGAAAGCCAAAGCCTTGGACGCCTCCACGGCGAGCATAGATACTCGCCCTGCCATAGCCTGTGAGCGCGCGTCTTTCAAGTTCTCGTGGCTCTTCATCGTGGCGTAAGCGTAGATGCGCCCCAAAAGCTCTCCGATCTCATCGCACTTCTTCAAGGCAGCGAGGAGCACATCCGGCGAGCTCCCGAGCCTCCCCTTGAAGGTTTCCACTTCCTCAAGCAACGCTTTGAGCCCCTCGCAATTGGCTTCCCAGAGCTTTTCTTCCGAATAAATATCTTCCAAGCGCCATTTGTGCGCCTCGTCAATGTCGTCTCTCGCGGGGAGGACCGCTCCGCCTTCGCGAACTGCTTCCATTCCAAATGCCCCCTCTTGATCGAAATTTACGCCCTAAGATTTGCCAACCCTGGTGGAGTTTAACACTACCGATATAGAACTAGCCGCCATAGCGCCCTCGGCTATGGCAGGGTGCAGAAGCGCCGCCATGGCCAAGGGGATGGCTATCACGTTGTAAGCGAAGGCCCAGAAGAGGTTCTGTTTCACCACTGAAAAGGTCCGCCTCGAGATCGTGATTGCATCGACTACTTTAGAGATGCCGCCTTTCGCTATGATCACATCAGCGCTGTCGATGGCCAAATCCATACCTGAACCTATGGCTACACCCACGTCAGCCCCTTTCAGCGCCGCAGCGTCGTTCGCGCCATCTCCTACCATCATGACCTTACGCCCTTGGGCCTGATATCGCCTGACTATATCCAGCTTGTCCTGAGGACGCACGCCGGCGAATACCTCATCTATGCCCACCCTGCGAGCTACAGCCATAGCTGTGCGCTCATCGTCGCCAGTCGCCATAACCGGTGTTATTCCCATCTCCTTCAGACGAGCGATCGCACCTGCCGAATCCTCACGTACGGAATCGGCCACAGAGATATAGCCCAATATAACGCCATCGCGACGTACCTCCACAACGCTCATCCCTTCGTTTAAAAAGTCGAAATAGGGCTTTGGGTCGCTCGGTCGCCCTACGAAGTATTCTTTTCCTTTCCAACGACCCTTTATGCCTTCGCCGCTCGTTTCTTCCAGCTCTTCGGGCTCGCCAAGGTCCTCATCCAGGAGGGCAGATATAGCTTTAGCGAGCGGATGATTCGACTTGCGCTCGATGGCCACGACGGCCTCGAGCGACTCGGCATCGAGGTTGCATTCGACGACCGCAGGTTTGCCCTCCGTGATTGTCCCAGTCTTGTCCATTATGATCGCGCTTATGTCTTTGCTCGTCTGTATGGCCTCGGCGTTGCGTATAATCAACCCAGCCCTGGAAGCCGCACCGGTGCCGGCGACGAGCGCCATCGGCGTCGCCAAACCCAAGGCGCAGGGACAAGCTATCACGACCGTGGTCACGAAGGCGAAAACGCTGAGCGAAAGCGGGTCTCTCACATCGGCGATCCACGGAAGAAATCCGCCAGCCCAATCTAAAAAAGAAGCCCACTTTTCTGCATTGATATACCAGGACACGCCGCTCACCAAGGCGAGTGCGATCACAACAGGGACAAATACGTTGGTCACCCGATCCGCCAGCGCTTGAATCGGAATTTTAGCGCCCTGCGCCTCTTGGATCAGCGATATCATCTGGGATAAAAAGGCGTCTTCTCCGACCTTGGTCACCCTGACCTTGATCAGGCCGGTGAGGTTGAGGGAGCCTCCCACCACAGCATCGCCCTCGGCCTTGCTCACCGGAAGCGACTCCCCGCTGATCATGGACTCGTCTACGGAGGTGCGACCCGACTCCACTGCCCCGTCCGCCGGTATGCGCTCGCCAGGTTTGACGAGCAGGATATCCCCTTCCTTTACCGCCTCCAGCGGAATCGTGATTTCATCTCCATTTTCTCTAAGAATGCGCGCCTCTTTCGCTTGAAGCCTCAAGAGCGACTTTATCTCCTTTGAGGCCTTATCGCGCAGATGTGATTCTATAAAACGTCCGGTGAGATGAAGCGCCACGATCATCGCACCTATCGTGCCAAAAGAGGCTATGTTCACGCCCGACGAAGCGAGGATCGCCGTCAACCACGAGGCCACGGAGCCGAAGAGGATGAGCACATCCATGTTGGCATGCCTGTGTGTCAAGGCGATCCACGCGCCGTTTATGCTTCTCCTGCCGGCGATGAATATCACGGCCGCCCCGCCTACGATTTCCATCCACATAAACCCGGGCACATGCCTCCCCGCCATGTGGATGAACATAAAAACCATGAGGGGCAGCGTGATGCACCAGGCCAGAATGAGGTTTTTTCTCGCTTCTGCGTAACGCCTCGCCTCCAGATCCTCTTCTCTCTCATAGGAAACGCCGTATCCCACATTTTTGACCGCTTCCTCTAAAACCTCCTGGGGCACGCCCTTGTCCAAAACGACAACCGCCGTCTCTGTGGCTAAATTGACCGCCGCGAAGTCCACGCCTTTTACTTTCTTCAGGGCGCGTTCAACGGTGCGCGCACAGGTGGCGCATGTCATTCCCGTCACGCGAAAACTTCGTTTTTCTTTTGTCTCTTCCATGGCATTCGCCACCTCTCAATCAAAAACCGCATTACATTATACAATAAAAACTTATCAAAAGTTAGGTATCCCTAAATATATGGACAAATTAAAGGGCGGCAAGGCTGCCCGCCGCCCTTTATCGCCTTCGCTTCACCGCTCCCTAATCTCTTTCACGTATACATAGACCTCTCCGCTCCCCCGAGACGAACGAAGCTCCCCCTCCACTAAAACTGGTGTGCCCTCTCTCTTAGAAAGAATCCAATCTTTTATGGTGTTGTCGTAAGCCCTCAGGATTATAAAATCGTGGCGAAGACCCCCATCGACATCCTGATACTCCCGCTTCAGAGCGAAACGCAGGTATTTCCCCTCTTTGTTTTCCCCACGGTCGTCCCCTTGGATGAAGTGCAGGTTGCCATCGATGCGAACAAAACTTTCTGTCTCCACTTCGCCCCCTCCTTCGCGCCTTCGGCAGTATTTTTAACATTATTGTTACACATCGGCTCTCTTTAGGCAAACGCCATCTCGGGTTATATGGCACGGGAGGGATTGCCCATGGAGTATAACACGCTCTGGAGTGCCCCTCCTGACCTCATTTGACAGCGAATACGTCCAACTTTTCCATGAAATGGATCTTAAATTAAAAAGAGGCAGGAGTTCCTCCTGCCCCTTTTTAAAGATGGCCAACAAAAACCATTTAGTGGCGCTTCATTGCTGGTCTTTTTGCTCCTCAAGTCGGCTGGAACGCCACTCCAAGAAGCGCTCGAGCTGCTTTCTGGCCAGTTCGTCGTGGAGCGAAAGCACCCTCTCGTGAAGTTGTTTTACCTTATTGGTATCGACATTCTCTCCGGTCAAGGCCAACTGAAGCTCGAGTTGCGCCCTATAGAGCTCGTTCATCTGGCTTCGGAACTCCGGAGAGATCTTGTCGAAACCCCTTCCATAAGGTCCAGCGCCTCGTCCCATCCAGCGGGGCATATAACCAAACCCTCCACCATAGCCAAAAGGCATCCTGTAACCGTAACCAGCACCAAGACCACCGCAGCCGTAACCGCCCCAACCTGGACCCGCGTAAGCCAATGCCGAACCAGCCAGCGCCAAAACGGCTATCGTTGCAACTATTGCCACTGCCCTCTTCATCCACAGTCACCTCCGTAACGTCTCTTTGTAACTCCAAGTATAGCGAAGGCTCGGAAAGGAGTATCGTCAATTTTACTCATTTCGCTTTGACGCCGTTCGGCGCTTTTGGTTCAGGGGAAAGTGGCACGCCACGGCATGGACATTGCCATCGAGGAGCGGTTCTTCGACTTTGCAAAGATCTTTCACAAAGGGGCACCGCGTCTGAAAGCGGCAACCCGGAGGAATTTCGAGCGGACTTGGGATTTCGCCCACGGGCAAGAGACAACTTCTGCCCCTTGCGCGCGGGTCGAGAACCGGTACCGCAGAAAGGAGGAGATGTGTATAAGGGTGATGCGGCGAATCGAATATTTCCTCTGCGCCGCCAGCCTCTACAATCTTGCCGAGCAGCATCACGAAAACTCGATCGGCGATATGCCTCACGACGCTCAGATCATGAGTGATAAAAAGATAGGTAAAACCGAAGCGCTCCTGAAGCTCCATCAATAGGTTGAGGATTTGGGCCTGAATAGATAGGTCGAGGGCTGATAATGGCTCATCGCAAATCAAAAACTCAGGCCTTAAGGCCAAAGCTCTCGCTATGCAAATCCGCTGACGCTGACCGCCACTGAATTGGTGAGGGTATCTGTCGAGGGCCTCCTCATCCAAACCAACCAGGCCGAGCAAATGAAGAAGCTCTTTTTCTGACTCTTCGTCCTCGTTCCACAGGCCATGTGCCTTAAGGGGCTCTGCGAGGGCTTCCCTCACCGACATGCGCGGATCTAAAGACGCATATGGGTTTTGGAAGATGATTTGCATGCTTTTGCGAATCGCGCTCATTTCTTTTGCCGAAACGGAGAGCAAATTCTTGCCCCTGTAGGAGATACTACCGTCCGTCGGCTCGACCAGGCGCATGATAAGCCTGGCGAGCGTGCTCTTGCCGCAGCCGGACTCCCCGACTAAGGCATATGTCTTACCTTTATATATATCCAAGTCAATCCCGTCGACGGCGTAGACGGTTATGCGCCGCCGTTTAAAAATCCCTGATTTGCTAAGGAAGCCCTTCCTCAAGTTGCGCACCCTTAAGAGCGGGAGGTCATTCATAACTTCATCCGGCCTTCGAAGAGCCAGCAACGCACAAGTCTATCATCATTCAATTGAAAGATGGGAGGTTCTTCGCTAAAGCACCTTTTCGTCACATACTCGCACCGAGGGTGAAAGCGACACCCCTGAGGAAGCTCAATTAAACTCGGCACAGCGCCGCCGATGACCTCAAGCTTTCTTTGCCTTCTCTTTGCCCTGGGCATGGAACGGAGAAGACCTCGCGTATATGGATGGAGTGGGTCATCAAAAACATCTACGACATTTCCCCACTCTACAATGACCCCGGCATACATAACGTTCACCACGTCACAAAGTTCTGCGACTACGCCGAAGTCATGGGTTATCAAAAGCACCGCCATGTGCAAACGTTCCCTCAATGAATGTAACAAGCTTATGATCTGGGCCTGTATCGTGACATCCAGGGCAGTTGTGGGTTCATCGGCTATGAGGAGTTCCGGCTCGCAGATGAGCGCCATGGCTATCATCGCCCGCTGCCCCATGCCTCCGGAAAACTGATGGGGATATTGATCATACCTGGACGCCGCATCGGGTATACCCACTTCTTCGAGCATCTCGATGGCACGCAGTCTCGCCTCGCCGCCGGACAAGCCGAGATGGATTTTGAGCGGCTCTGCCACCTGTTCACCTACCGACCGTACCGGATTCAAGGCGCTCATGGGCTCCTGAAAGACCATAGATATCTCCTTGCCCCTGATTTGGCGCATCTCCTTAGGCGAGAGCCTCAAGAGATCCTCGCCTTTGAAGCGAACGCTGCCGCTTGTGGTTTCTCCTGCTGGGCCTAAAAGGCCCATGATTGAGAGGGCCGTGGCACTCTTGCCGCAGCCGGACTCGCCGACCAGGCCGACGATGCCCCCGTCGTCGACGTCGAAAGAAACGCCGTCTACGGCGCGCACCGTGCCCTTTCTCGTGAAGAAACGAACCGCAAGCCCTTCGACAGATATCAACTTTTGCATCATCGCTTTAGGTAAGGGTCCAAGGCCTCTCTGAGGCCGTCACCGACGAAATTAAAAGCCAGTGCGACCAAAAAGATCGCCCCTCCAGGGAAGGCGACAACCCACGGCGCAGAGAAGATGAACTCTTTCCCCTGCGACACGAGCAGCCCCCAGCTCGGGACTGGCGGCTGTGCCCCAACTCCCAAGAACGAAAGGCTGGCCTCCGCTAATATAAACTCGGGCACCTTGAGCGTGAAAAGCACAACCAGCGAGGGCAGGCAATTGGGGAATATGTGCCTTGCCATGATAGCGCGCCTCCTCACGCCCATCGCCTTGGCGGCCTCGACGAACTCCTGTTCTCTGAGCGACAGCACCTGCGATCGCACCACTCTCGCAGCCTCTGCCCACCCAACGAAGCTAAGGGCTATGAATATGTTAGAAAGCCCAGCCCCGAGGGTATACATTATGACCATCGCCAACAGGAGGGACGGAAAGGCTATCACGATGTCTGCAACCCTCATGAGGATAAAATCGACCTTGCCCCCGAGATAGCCGCTCGTTACGCCGACTGCGGAGCCTATGCCCATGGATATGAAGCTCGGTATGAGGCCAACGAGGAGTGATATCCTTGCGCCGTATATTATGCGCGAAAGCATATCCCGACCAAAAGCGTCCGTGCCGAGGATGTGAGCTCCCGATGGAAGGAGCAGCCGCTGGCGCAAATTTATCTCGTATGGGTCGTGAAAGAAAATCAGCGGCGCAAATATAGCTACGATGGCAACGGCTGCGATCACGTAGAGGCCGACCATCGCCATCGAATTTTCCCTGAAGCGTGATATAGTCTCTTGCCACAAGCCAGCGTGGATCTTTTGCCTCAAGGCGCAGGGAACACAATTTCTGCCCTTACCTGCCATAGCGTATCCGCGGATCCAGGGTGGAATACAAAATATCTGCCATTGCATTACCCATCACGACGAGGAACGTGGCGAACAAGACCGAACCCTCAAGAAGCGGCATGTCCCGCGTCCTTATCGCGTCGACGGCGAGCCTCCCCAAACCTGGTATGCCGAAGACGCTCTCTGTTATAACCGCGCCGGAGAGGAAGCTCGCCACCTGGATGGCCATTACGGTAACCACCGGCAGAAGGGCGTTTTTCAGGGCGTGATAGACGACTACCCGCATTTCGCTCAAACCCTTCGCCCTCGCGGTTCTGATATAGTCTTTCTGCATCACATCCAAGAGGCTCGACCGCGAGAGCCGCGCTATAGTCCCGGCAGCGCTCCACCCGAGCGCCACGGCCGGCATCAATAGATATTTGGCGCCGTAAAAGCCGGACACCGGAAGCCATCCAAGCTTCAAGGCGAAGAGATACTGCATGAGCAGAGCAGACCAAAATATCGGCATAGAGATGCCTGCCACAGAAAAACCCATGAAGGCTCGGTCTATAATCGTGTTCGGCTTCAAAGCCGAAAGGACCCCCGCTGGAATGCCGATGAGCCAAGAGACGAGGGCAGCCGCGAGGGCGAGGGCGAGCGTGTTGGGAAAAGCCTGCATGATCAACCGACTCACCGGCCTGTTGAGCTTATACGACATGCCGAAGTCGCCGCGAAGAGCACCTCCGATGAAGCGGAAGTAACGCACTATCAAAGGATCATCGAGGCCCATTTGGGCCTTCACTTTCTCCACGACATCCGGGCTTATGCGCTCCTTCATCATCACGGTTACAGGATCGCCAGGTATGATGTTGAGCATTACGAAAATGAGGATCGA